>OGUM01001977.1_pt1 | contig 13036 bp, 10 predicted proteins | sample 1553631 | NCBI WGS metagenome assembly OGUM01 (sample SAMEA2580228, study PRJEB22360) | human gut metagenome | biome: human gut; feature: human-associated habitat; material: faeces | place: Denmark | collected 2008/2010 | reverse complement strand
CCGGGGGTTTTGGTCTTCTCCCCCTCGCCCCCCCCCCAGCCGTAAGAGCCGAAGAGGGCGATTTTCTTGCCGCCGAGCTTGCTCTCGCAGTCGGAGAACATCGGCTCAAACTCACTTTCTTCAAGCTCCTCCGCGCCCATTGCGGGGCAGCCGAAAGCGATGGCGTCGAACTCATCGACCATGGAAGAGTTGAACGAATCGGGAGTGAAGAGCTTCACCTCCGCGCCCTTACCTTTTGCGCCCTGCGCAACGGCATCCGCCATGGACTCCGTATTACCTGTTCCGCTCCAATATACAACAGCTATTTTGCTCATAATATTTACCTACCTTTCAGAAATTTGATTTATTGTCAGCGCGCGCCGTTTATGACGAGCCTTTCAAACGAATTATGCCTGCGGTAAGCGTCCTTATACACTCTCGTGCATTTTTTATAGAGCGCGAATTTTTTCTTCGCCGCCTCCTCGTCGCCGTAGACTCTCCATGCACCGACGCATTTCGCCTTGTCCGCGCCGTATTTTATGAAGCCGTTGACATCCTCGGACGGGTAGCCGAGAAACAGCCCGATTTCATGCGGGAAGGTCTCCTGAGAATTGACTCTTCTGACGAGCTCGGCGACGCATTTGTCCGCGTTATCAATTGGATAAGCCTTTTCGGAGAGAATGGAGAGCGCCTGCGAGTCTTTTAAATCGGCTCTGAGCCTGTCGGGGCGATACATATATATCAGCACGCGCTTTTCGAGATATTTTACTGGGAGCAGGCGCACCCCGCGCGGGACGAGCTTCATGTTCATGCGGCGTATGCTCTCGTTGAGCGTCTTTTTATCCTCCATCGGGCATGTAAAGAGATTGCCGGTTTTGAGCCCCGCCATGGTCGGCGAGCACTGGGATATCACAAGATCTTCGGACATTTTATTTCTCCCCTTTCGCGTGGATATCGAGTATATTTTTCAGCGCGGAGACCGAGCTTGTCGCGCTGTGCGCCACGGGGATATTCTTCTTTTTTGCCTGCCCCATGGCTATCGACAGCATCTTGTGGGACATCGTCCCGGTAAACAGCACAAGAAGATCGGGATTGCCGAAATTCTGCATTCCCCTGTCCGGCTTTGCGAACACCTTTGCCTTGCACGAATATTCACGGCAAAGATCCTCATACCGTCTGACCATACACTCATTGCCGCCGACTATCACTACACTCATAATTCAGCTCCTTTTGGTTAGCAGTTGCTAACTGCAGTCTAAAAAGTAAATGCCTTGCGGCATCACTCTTTTTATATTATATCACAACGGCGTCTGTTTTTCGACTCCGTTCGGGCACACTTATTTGTCCGCCGACTGGCGGTATTCATTCGGCGAGACGCCGCAAACATCGCGGAATGCCTTGGCGAACTTCGAGCCGTTGTTGTAGCCGAACGCCCCCGCGATCTCGAGCACACTCTTGTCAGTAGTCTTCAGCATATGCGCCGCAGACTGCATTTTGAGGGTGCGGATATACGAATATATCGACTCGCCGTAGACCGAGCGGAAGCTGTTCTTTATGCTCGTGCCGGAGGCGTGGAACAGCCCGCAGAGGGTATCGAGAGTCACATGGCTGTCCATATGCTCGGTGAGATAGCCGCAGACGCTTTTGGCGAGGTTCACCTGCGGTCTCGAAACGAAGTCGTCCTTGCCGGAATCGTTTTCAAGGTCGAGTGCGCTGAGGAACAGGAACAATTCAAGTATCTTGACCTTGAAATAGCCTTTGCGGATATTCTCGGGAACGCCGCTGTAAAGCTCGGAAAAGATATGGTCGATAGCCGGGTCGGAGCGGGATATGTATCCCCTGCCGCCGGCATAGAAGCGGCTCATCAGCTGCTTCGGATCGACATTCACATCGCCCAGGACATACGAGAGACATTCGGGCGTTTTGTCGACATCGACAACTATTGTTATTCCTCTGTAATATCCGAGCGGAAAGCTCGAACCGTAGCCGCTGTCGGGCTTGCAGCAGACGGTCAGATCGCCGGGTCCCAAGTAGCACGAGCCTTTTTCAAACTCGCACTCGAAGCGTCCCTCGCGGCAATGGTTCAGTTCGAAGATATTGCCGGGCTTGGCGTTTTCCCTGAAATTGCCGTGCATATGCACATCGGCATAGACGAGGTCGATGCCGGGAAAGACGGAATAACAGGTCATGTCGATATAGCCGGCTCCGTTCTCGAGCCTGTAAACGGTGCAGTCATCGGTGCGCGAAATAATCTTCACATCGTCGCCGTATATATTCTTTTTAAGCTCAGTTGCCGTCATGCCGCCACCGCCTTTCCCGGTTTCAGTTTAATAATATTTACTTTTTCAGGAATCCGAAAAGTCCCTTTTTCTCTTCAAGCTCCTCGGAGCTTACACTTTGGAGTTCATAGCCAGTTTTGTCGATAACGCTCTTTATTTTATCCTCGTCAAGCGCCTCTTTCGAGACTATGACCGTCTCGCCCTTTGTGTGGGAAGAGTTCACTTTTTTGACATCAAAGCTGTTGCGGATAGCGTCATTTATATGCGACTCGCACATTCCGCACATCATTCCGTCAATTTTCAGCGTTGTTTTGATCATTTCAAGTTCTTCCTTTCAAAACGCGGTTAAACGCCGTGAATTTTTATGTCTATCCTGCGAAGAATATCACGGGGTGATATTTTGCAGTACAGAAATCTTAGTGAATTGATTACTCAAAGCCGCAGTTCGAGAAAATATTTTCTCTCGTTGCCCGTAGAGTTCCAGATGCGGCTGCACGGGCAGAATGATTATATTCATTCTGCGCATCAGCTGCACTCGGCGGCGGAGCTGATTAAAATATATGACCGCGAAATTATGATATCCGAGAGTCTCGACCGATATTTCAAATAGTTATTCGGCGGACTTGAGAGCCTCGACCATATCTATCTTGCGGTTCTTGCGCGCGACCATGAGGCTGACTATCAGCGAGACTCCGAAGGTCAGCAGTGCGCTGACAACATATGTCTTCCAGCTGACGACGGTATTCATCTCATACTCCCCTGCCATCGCGCTGACAAGGTAGCTGAGTGTTCCGAGTCCGCACGGGATGCCGATAATAACGCCGATAAGCGTCAGCCACATATTCTGACCGATAAGCAATTTTCCTATCTTTTTGTCCCTGAAGCCGACGACTTTGAGAGTCGCCATCTCGCGGTAGCGCTCGGTGTAGCTCATGACGCCGAGGTTATAGAGCACGACCATGCCGAGCCCGAGAGCCGCGACAACAAGAATGCCTATCATCATGTTCTGTATCTCGGTGAACGTATCGAACGAATCGACTATCGACTGCTTCGTCTGGACGCTCTTTATCAGGCTGTCGGAGGCGATATCGGATTTTTCGGTGCTCGTATAAATTGAATCGATATTATACGGAATATCGAGCTTTTCGGCATATTCGGGCGAGATAACAATGCTCTCGGTGACGCTGCGGATAAGTCCCGCGATTTTGAGCTCGTATTCTTTGTCCGAGCCGTAGGGGCTGATTTTGAAGGTATCGCCCACTTTGAGTCCGAACTCATCGGCTATTCTCATGCAGACATAAGCGCCATCGTTGCCGAGTTTTATATAATCGGTGTTCTCATCCGGGAACTTAACTTTATCGTGTTCGATATTATATATATCGAGCGAGAGGGTCTTTTCATCGTGCTTGACGCTGACGGAAGAGCTCCAATCGCCGTCATATTTATCTGCAAGGGCTTCGCACTGCTCTTTCGTCGTGCCCTCGGCGACATATATTCGCGATGAGTAGGCTATTGCGCCGTCATAGTACATATCGAGGAACGCGGACATGGTGTCGCGCATTCCGAGCGAACCGACAACGAGCAGCGTGCAGCCGATTATGCCGATAAGGGTCATGGCGGTGCGCGACTTATGGCGCATGATATCGCGCAGATTCCAGCGCGTGCCGAACGAGAGCTTATGGAAGCCGTTCGTTCTCTCTATGAGCAGAGCTTTCATTCTCTTGGGCTCATACGGGCGCAGGGCATCGGCGGCGGTGCCGTGGAGTATCTTCTTGACGCACAAAAAGCCGATAAGCGTCAGGATAAGTATCATCGCAACAACAGTCGCGATACAGAACAGCGGCATGCGCAGACGCCAATACGGCATATCGAGATATGTACCCATCATGCCGTTCGGGTTCATGATATACCATGCAATCAGATAGCCGAGCGCCGTTCCGAGAACGGAGCCGACGATACCGATCGAAAAGGCATATGAAGTATAGTGCGCAAGAATACGCCTATCTTTGAAACCGAGCGCCTTGAGCGTGCCTATCTGCGTTTTCTCCTTTGCGGTCAGCCTCTGCATGGTCGTTACCATAGTCAGAACCGCGATAAGCAAAAACAGCGGCGGCAGGACGGAGCCCATGGTTTTGCCCTCGTCGCTCTCGCCTTTCGCCTGAGCATAAGCCGTGCTCTCGTCCTTTGAAAGAATAAGCGTGGTCTTGCCGAGGGCATCATCGACTGAATTTTCAAACTGCTTTCTCGAATCATCGGAAATAACATTTATCTGCGGATAAAAATCCATGCCAACTGTCTTTTTATAGAGAGCCGGCGAAATGAACGCATAGCCGTAGGTTGTATAATCAGGCATGAGCTGCGTCTCATCGCGTACGCAGATCATATATTCGCCCGCTTTTATCAGGCCTTTGACCGTTCCGCTGACTTCAAAATTTTTATATACAAGCGTCAGCTTGTCGCCGATCTTCACATCGTTTTTAGAAGCGTAGATATCCGACAGCCAGATGCCGTCCTCGCTCGCGGAATTATATTCTTCGCCGTCCATGAGCACAAAGCCCGAGACATTCTCGTTCTCCGTAACGGTCATCGCGAGGCTATCGCCCTCACGCTCTTTCACATCGGCGTTGACGGAGAGATAACGCGAGGCTGATTTCACTCCGCTTATGTTCTCTATTTTTTCAAGCTCGTCTTTTGAAAAGCCCGACTCGGATATTATTCTGTAATCCGCATAGTTGGATTCTTCGAAGAACGAAGCCATGTTGCCCTCAATGCTGACCCATTCCATATTGAAGCCGACAAAAATTCCGACTCCGAGGACTATCATGATTATCATCGAGATAAACTGCGCGCGGTAAAGACGCATCGTTCTCAAAAGCTTTTTGAACAGCATACTGCGCCTCCTTTACCAATCGATCTCGTCGGCAGAAGCCGGAGAAGGCTGATCCTCGCAGGAGACTATCCTGCCGTTTTTCACTCTTATAACGGTATCCGCCATCTTTGCTATATTCTGGTTATGCGTGACGATAACTATCGTCTTGCCGTAATCGCGAGCCATTTTGAGCAGCAATTTGAGCACGCGCACGCCGGTCTCGGAATCGAGCGCGCCGGTCGGCTCATCGCACAGGAGTATCTTCGGATTCTTCGCGAGCGCACGGGCAATAGACACGCGCTGCTGTTCGCCGCCGGAAAGCTCAGAGGGGAACTTCTTGAGATGATCCGCAAGCCCGACCTCTTCGAGCATCTTTGTCGCGGAGAGCGAATCCGGGGCTATCTCTTTGACGAGCGAGACATTCTCGTGAACCGTAAGGGTCGGGACGAGATTATAGAACTGGAACACGAAGCCGACTTTCTTCGCTCTGTAATCGGCGAGCTCGTCGTTCGAGAGCTTCGATATATCCTCGCCCTCGACATATATCTTTCCGTCGGTCGGGCTGTCAAGTCCGCCGAGCAGATTCAAAAGCGTGCTCTTTCCCGCGCCGCTGGGGCCGAGGATAACAACAAACTTCCCCTCTTCAAGCTCCATATTCACCGAATCGAGAGCCTTGAGTTCGTGGTCGCCGCTTTTATAGGCGCGGCTCACATTTTCAAACTTTACTACTGCCATTGCTTTTCTCCCTTTCTTGCTCATATCTTCTGCTCATGTGTTCGAGGCTGTCCTGCGGAACCTCCGAGAGCAGAGAACACACAGCCATCTGCAGATCCCCCATGTCGGGGAACATACATCGCAGACTCTCCGAAACTATCTCATAGTTAGTAATGCCCGTAGCGGCGCGCGGTATCGTTGCCCGAATCGGTGAAATGCGCCACTCCGTAAGAGGTTTTGCTGATTATCCCGAGTTCCGAGAAAGTGTCCATCATATTGTGCACGCTCGGCTTTGACAGATTGAGCGCCGAAGCAAGGTCGACGCAGCGGACTCCGCATCCGTCTCTGTCGAGCTCCTTCATTGTCAGAAGGTAGCGTATATTTGACGCCGTAAGTGTTCTTCGGTTTGTCATGATCTTCCTCCCGCAATAAAGTGTCAAACATTTGATTAGCATTTGCTAACCACAATCTTTAAAAATCGATTAGCTCCCGCTAACCAAACTATATGGTAAACTATTCTTTGCGCTGTGTCAATATGATTTTTGCCTGTTTTATTGACAGACTAACAAATTCGGCAACATTCACAAACGATTAGCATATGCTAACCGATAACCTTGTCGAAAAGCACGGCACAAAGACATATTGATTTTCGGGCGGGTGCGTGATATCATTAATTATACAAATTTAATGAACGGAGGGGTAAGATGCACCTGCAGGAATCCGGCGAGATGTATCTCGAAACAATATATATACTTTCAAAGAAAGGCGTCGTGCGCTCGCTCGATGTCGCGGAATACATGGGCTTTTCAAAGCCGAGCGTCAGCCGCGCCGTTGGACTTCTCAAGCAGGGCGGTTATCTCATCATGGACAAGGACGGATATCTCACACTCACCGATGCGGGGCTTGAGGTCGCGCATAAGATATACGAGCGGCACACCGTGCTCTCGAATCTGCTGATCCGCCTCGGCGTCAGCGAAGAAGTCGCGGTCGAGGACGCATGCAAGCTCGAGCACGACATAAGCGACGAGACATTCGCGGCGATAAAAGAGCACGTTGTCAAAAATATCGACAGTCTGAAATAATTTTCGTCGGCAAAGTTCATGTATTTTTGCTTTTGCAGTTTTGCTTTGAAAATATTCAATAGTACAGATAGGCATGTTCAACAATTCGACGCTTTTTCTTTTGTTGAACATGCCTAAATATATTTGTGCGCTTGAAAAGCCTTTTTACACATGGTATAATAATTTGAGATTATGTGTAAAGACTTGCACATAAAGTATTACACAAAAGGAAGGTAGAAATGAGCAAAGGAAATAACCAAGCGCCGAGCGGGGCTATCAAGCACAACACCTACACCGGCAAAGAGCTGACAGGTTACTTAGTAGGTCTCGCAGGACAGAACATCATCTACAACATCATCGCAGGCGGACTCCAGTACTACTGGCAGTCAATTATTTTTTTGCCGGCGATGGCCATCTCGGTAATATTCTTCGTCGCCCGCGTTTGGGATGCTATCAATGACCCGATGATGGGTTCGATAGTTGACCACACCAGAACAAAGTGGGGTAAGTGCAAGCCCTACCTCATGTTCGTCCCGATCCCGATAGGAATCATTACCATTCTCACATTCTGCAACAAGACATACACCGACTACACATCGACTGGTGCGCATGTACTGATTATCGCCTGGGCGGCAATCTCCTACATTCTCTGGGGTATGTGCTACACCGTCGGCGATATTCCGCTCTGGGGTGTAACCTCGCTTATGACCGACGATGAGAACGACAGAGCAAAGGCTCTCTCGCTCGCCCGTATCGTCGCAAACCTCGGCGCTATCGGCATGCTCATCACTTTCGCAGGAAAGGCTCTCTCCCCCATGTTCCAGGAGAAGAAAGGCCTTGACCTTATTCATGCGGACAAGATGTCCTATATCATAATCGCCGTTATCCTTACGATATTCGCAACTATTCTCTTCCAGTTTTCCGGCTTCTCTGTCAAGGAGAGAGTTCAGCAGTCCGAAAAGAAGTACACCATGAAGGAGAACTTCAAAATCGCAATCTCCAACGATCCGTTCAGAAGGCTCCTCCTCTCGGGCATTCTCAGAAGCCCCATCATGCTTCTCTCGATCGTCGGTCTGTCGCTCGTTATGTACTACTTCTTCGACAACAACCTTGCCAATCTTGTTGTTGACGGCCAGCTTCAGATTATAAAAATCGTTCAGCTTCTGGTTATGGCTATCGGCCTTCTCGGCGGTATGATCATCGGTACTGCCGCCACGCCGAAGATGTCCGCAAAGTTCGGCAAGAAGCAGCTCTATAACTTCTATTCAATCGCCGGTGCAGTTCCCTATGCAATGATCTTTGTCGTCTATAAAATAGCCGGCGGCAACCTTATGCAGAACATGGTTTATGTCGTTTTGATGGCTGTTATGATGTTCGCGGCTTCCTGGGCAATGGGCTCGATAAACATTCTCCAGTCGATAATGATAGCAGACTGCGTTGACTACGAGGAGTACAAGAACGGCGTTCGCACCGACGGCGTGTTCTTCTCCGGCCAGTCCTTCATCACCAAGCTTGCAATGGGCGTTTCCTCGCTCATCTCCGGCTTCATTTATTCGGCTGTTCACTACACCGCCAAATACATCGAGACTCTTAACCTCGACCTGGCGGCAGGAAAGTATCATTTCTACGAGGCAAACGACGGAAAATATGCTATGGCGATGTTCCTGCTTATTTCCATTCCGCCCGCAATCGGTATGCTTCTCTCCGCTATCCCCACTCTCAAGTATTCGCTCACCGATGCGGAGCACACAAGAATACTCAACGAGCTTATTGAGAGACGCGCAAGCAAGAATAACGGAAACAACGACTGATTGTCTCCGACAAATCAATAAGCACGGCGGTGCAGCTCACTCGGGCTGCACCGTTTTTGATATGCATAAAAAATAACGGAGCAGGCAAAACCTACTCCGTTATTTTCTTTCGGGTTATTCGAGCGCCCCGTCTCCGCCCATGAGCGCCGTCAGTTCTCTGATACGCTCTATCGGGAACGGCGGGGAGCACAGCGGTTTCATCGCTATGCTCATCAGCTTCATCGGGTTATCGTCCGCGGCGATGCGGTTTGAGGACAGAGCGCCGCATATGCGGCAGCGGTGGACTATCGCCCACTCGCCGGTTTTCCTCGCCCAGACCGCTATGGGGTCCATGATGCCCTCGCAGTCCGCGGCTCTGTCGCCCGGCTCGATATCGACGTGCAGGCTCGAGAGGCAATTCGGGCAGTGATTTCTGTGCTCGCTGCCCGCGCCCTGCGGCACTACAGTGCGCCCGCACACCCTGCAAACAAAAGCTTCGTTGCAGGCGTGGGTCTTGTAATAACCTTTTTCATACTGTTTGCGTTTGTTTTCGCGATTCATTTTTTCTCCCGAAGATTGAGCTGCGGGAGGACGGCAGAGTGTGTTTTATTTGCCGACCTCCCGGTCAGCGCACACTCTCCGATGATTTTGTGATAAACTTCAAACAAAATCTCCTTGTGTTTTTATTCAAGAAACGGTCAGATGACCGATATCTCGCGCATTGCGAAATAAAAGCTTATTTACCGAAAAGCTTCTTGAAGAGGTTGATTATCGCGCGGAAGGGAGCGGTGATAATCCTGAAAAGAATCTTGAAGAAGCCATCCTTTTTCTCAACCGTTACGGTGAAATCGGATGAGGCTATGATATTGCCGTCATCGTCAACGAGAGTCATCGTTATTGTCGCGGTACCCTCTTTAATACCGGTCAGCTCGCCTTTGTTAGGCTCGACAGTAACGACGCTCGGGTCCGAGCTGCTCCATCTATAATGATAATCGACATAGTCTTCCTGTATCACAGGAGTGTATATCAGCTTTTCTCCGACCTTTATGGTAGTACCGCCGTCGCCGAAGTCAATGACCTGAACCGTGTCTATCTCAACCTCGGCTGAGAGGTTCGATGCTGTATCCGTGACGCTTATTGTCACGGTGCCGACGGAGAGAGCCTTGACAAGTCCGTTTTCGTCAACCGAAGCGACGGACGGATCGGAGGATGTCCACACGAGATCGGGCAGCGACGCGCCGTCGGGCTGCGCAGCGGCAACGAGCTGATACGAGCCGCCGACGGGGATGGGAGAAGTGGGAGCCGCAAGAGTTATGCCGGTGGCGACGTTGGATTTACCGACAATGACATATTCGCTGAAATGGGTAGTCACGAACATCATCTTGCCGTTTCCGACGGGATATGCCTTCATATCGGTATATTTTCCGTTGCTCTCTCTTCTGAAAATCTTGACGCTGGACGGAAGCATACCGGCAGGAATCTCTATTTCAACGGTAGCCTGCATTTCCGTTCCGATTTTTTTGCCGTTTTTCATCAGCGCGATTTCATGAATCTCAAAAATGTTGTCCGGGCTTATCTGGAACTCTTTTTCAAGTTCGCCTTTTATAAGCTGCTTTCTCTGCATATCACAGATAACATAGTGCGAAAGGACGGTATCTTCATCGATAACATCGGATACGACTTTCAGTTTATCTTTTGCCACAAATCCGTCCTTGCCGTCACGTTTGAACTGTATCGTAGTAACACCGCTTAAGGGGTTCAGAACGGTAGAGTATACTATCTGATTGCAGAGATCGCAGCCGGAGCCAAGCTTGAAGAAAACATCGGCTACTTTAAGGCTGCTTGAAAGAGTGCTCTCTTTTATTCCGGTTTCTATGATTTTAGCTATCACAATATTTTTTATTGCATCTTTTACATTGCTCTTGAGCACAGACCACACAGCATCGATGAAAAGGTCTGCAAAATCTTCACCGGCCTCGTCACACATACGTTTGAGCATTTCATGGGCAAACTCGGCGTTGTTATAGATTATCTGCGGAGCCAGCTTTTTGGTGATTCCGGTTCCGAGCTCTTCCATTATACTATTAAGGAACTTGTCCTTGTCCGGTATGGATTTCAGAATAGCCTGAGTGATATTCTTGGCGATTTTGTCGGAATCCTTGTTGCTGACATCGCCAATAGCATTTGTGCTCTTCAAATATCCCAAGACCGCATCGGTGCATATGCCGACGATATTATAAGCCATGGTCATTTTGCAGGAGTATATATCGTTTGAAATAGTGATATATCCGTCCGCCGGGACTTCTATTGACGCTTCGGTCAATGTCGAGTTGAGAGAAGACCTGTAGGTATAGAGATCGCCCGTCATTCCCTGGCAGAAGCCTTTGCCGAGAATGCCGAAGAAGCCGCCCCAATCGGTCGGGAAATTCGTGTGCTTTGTTATTATCTGGGAGTCGTATATATCTCCGTTGGCTTTGTGCGCAACAAGCGCTGCGGCTGTACCTGAGGAGTTATAGATATTCATTGTGACCTTATATTTGTCGATACTCTCGTCGTAAACATATCTGAAGTTTTCAACCGTCAGGTCTGAGCGGTTAAAGTTAGTACCCATTTTCTTGTTTGAGACGGGAACGGAATCGGCGAGATAATCGACACTCTCGGGATAGACATTTATTCTGAACTCGTTATATGTATCTGGGTCTTCGCTGCTGAGAGAAATGTTTATCTGACCGCTGCTTTTCGCCTTTATCTCAAGCTCTATCGACTTCTCGTTGTTCTTCCTCGAAACAACATCGTAGGCGGCAGTGCCGGAAATCTTGCAGGTGGAGCTGCCTATCGGCAGCTGATCTCCGTTGCAGTCATAGAGATATATAATAAATTTTGAGGTGTCGCCGCTTTTCATCGAGGTAACGGACGAATCGGGCGAGGTCATGCAGAACGCCGACTGTATCGTGAGCTTGCAGGAGGCGGAATACTTTTTGTCCGAGGTTGAAACCGTTATAACGGTATCGCCGACGCAGACCGGGTTGACGACGCCGGAGGTTCTGTCCACGACTGCGACATTCGGGTTTGAAGAAGTCCAGACGAGGTCGGATTTTTCATATTCCGAGTTATTTCTGATGCTCGCGTAGAGATATGGGCAGACATTGTTGCTCACGGTCATCTCGCTGCGATTGAGGGAGAGGACAGAGTCATCAATCCCGTTATAGTGGATAGTGGCGTTGAGCAGACAGCCGTTGCCTGCACCAATACTTATAGCTTCCCACTCATCTTTTGAGCCGGTGTAGTAGACGTCTTTGAGACCGGTGCAACCCCGGAAAGCCCAGTCTCCGATGCTTGTTACGCTGTTGGGAATCGTTATGCTTGTGAGGCCGGTGCAATCTTCGAAAGCCTCCCATCCGATGCTTGTTACGCTGTTGGGGATCGTTATGCTTGTGAGGCCAGTGCAATAGAAGAAAGCATGGCTTCCGATTCTTGTTACGCTGTTGGGGATCGTTATGCTTGTGAGGCCGATGCAATAGAAGAAAGCCCCGGTTTCGATGCTTGTTACGCTGTTGGGGATTGTTATGCTTGTGAGGCCGGTGCAATCTTCGAAGGCATAGTATCCGATTCTTGTTACGCTGTTGGGGATTGTATATGAAGTCTGAGATTTTCCTTCGGGATATCTTATTAATTCGGTCTTTTTCTTGTTAAACAGAACACCGTTATTGTCGGAATAATAATTATTTCCACTTGTAACATTAATGCTTGTTAGGCCGGTGCAACCGTCGAAAGCCGTGACTCCGATGCTTGTTACGCTGTTGGGGATCGTTATGCTTGTGAGGCCGGTGCAACCGTCGAAAGCCGAGTTTCCGATGCTTGTTACGCTGTTGGGGATCGTTATGCTTGTGAGGCCGGTGCAATCTTCGAAAGCCGCGTATCCGATGCTTGTTACGCTGTTGGGGATCGTTATGCTTGTGAGGCCGGTGCAACCTAAGAAAGCCGCACCTTCGATGCTTGTGACCGACTTTCCGTCAATTTCAGACGGTATTGTTATTGCGCCCTTTGCCGATTTGTCACAGCCGGTTATGGTGACCTTGTTGTCCGAGCTGAACACATAAGTGTATATATCATATGTTGCCGCTTCGGCTTTGGGCGCGAAAAGGCTTGCCCAATCAACGCCCGCAAGCTCGTTCAAGGGCGCGACGCCGAGCACCATAATGAGTGCAAGGGTCAGAGCCAAAAGCGACTTGAAAATGTTTTTCCGTTTTGTTTTCATGTTTTTTGCCTCCGTTTTATTTTTTACGGCAGTGCCGTTTTATACATTAGTTGTGGGGTGCGGGTCAATATATTTTGCGCGGACTT
>OGUM01001971.1_pt1 | contig 13083 bp, 9 predicted proteins | sample 1553631 | NCBI WGS metagenome assembly OGUM01 (sample SAMEA2580228, study PRJEB22360) | human gut metagenome | biome: human gut; feature: human-associated habitat; material: faeces | place: Denmark | collected 2008/2010 | reverse complement strand
TCTTCTCGGCCAGTTTCTTTGCTTCCTCTTCGCTGATAACTTCGATCATTTCAGCTTCCTGACGACGAAGAGAAATTTCATAACCTAAGACTTTATATTTAATGGGGTCTTTCAGTGGAGCATTCAGCAATACTTCAACAGTTTTACCTTTTATAAAACCCATCTCCACAATACGTTTACGAAAGCCGCCGTGTCCCAATACCTTAACGATGACACCTTTTTCACCTGTTCCTAATTCGGATAAACGCATAACTATCTTAATTTTCGGCAAAGATAATTCATAACTTCCGAGCACGCAAATTATTTAGAATGTTTTTAAATAGCAGACTTTTCATATGCCGACAGTAGCTAAATTAACTCATTAAAAGTTCAGGTTCCGACGGCTAAGTTTTTTTAGCCTATCCTGACTGACTTTATATGCAAAAACTTATCCGTCTCACTATAGTGGAACACAAGAATCGCTATAGTTCCCTTTGCGTCCGACATAGTGGCACGAAAGAGAAACTAGAGTAGGACGAATTAGATATTGCGAAAAAAGAAATTGATTTATAGGAATTTTTCTCCTAGTTAGTCCGATAAAAACAATTAGCATTCACTTGAGATAGCTCAATAAACTATTATCTTTGCAGATATGATACAACAACGGGTTATACAATATATAGAGAAGGAGCATTTATTCTCATTAAATGATAAGATTCTGGTTGCCCTGAGTGGTGGAGCAGACTCTGTTGCTTTGTTGTGTGTTCTCCATACAGCAGGTTATCCATGTGAAGCTGCCCACTGCAACTTTCATTTACGTGGGGAAGAGTCAAATCGGGATGAGCTGTTTGTACGGCAACTTTGCCGAAAATACGGGATTCATCTGCATACTATCGACTTCAACACCACTCAGTATGCAACAGAAAAACGGATTTCGATAGAAATGGCAGCCAGAGAACTTCGCTATAACTGGTTCGAAAAAATAAAAAAAGAATGTAAAGCCAATGTAATCGCCGTAGCTCATCATCAGGACGACAGTGTAGAAACGATGCTGCTCAACCTCATTCGTGGAACAGGCATCACCGGCTTATTAGGAATCCGTCCCCGAAACGGAGCAATCGTACGCCCACTGCTTTGCATCAATCGGGAAGAAATCATCCGCTACCTACAACAGATCGGACAAGACTTCGTAACAGACAGCACCAATCTGGAAGATGAATACACCCGTAATAAAATCCGTCTCCATCTGCTCCCACTGATGCAGGAAATAAATCCATCAGTCAAAAACAGCCTGATAGAGACAAGCAATTATCTGAATGATGTTGCTACTATATATAATAAGGTAATAGACGAAACCAAAAAGAAGATTATCACTCCGGAAGGTATCCGAATCGACGCTTTATTGGACGCCCCCACTCCCGAAACCCTTTTATTTGAGACGCTGCATCCACTAGGATTTAATTCGGCACAAATCAAAGATATAGCAAACTCCCTCCACGGGCAACCGGGAAAACAATTCATCAGCAAAGAATGGAGAGTTATCAAAGACCGTAATTTGCTCTTATTGGAAAGTATCCGCCCGGAAGATGGAACCACTCTTCCTTATCAATTAATAAAGGAAGAAAGAGAATACTCTCCCGATTTCCAGATTCCACAGGATAAAAAGACCGCTTGTTTCGATGCCGATAAATTAACAGAGGAAATACACTGTCGTAAATGGCGGACAGGCGATACATTTATTCCCTTCGGCATGAAAGGCAGGAAAAAAGTAAGCGATTATCTGACCGACCGCAAATTCTCTATCAGCCAAAAGGAACGCCAATGGGTACTCTGCTGCGGCGAACGCATAGCATGGCTGATAGGTGAACGGACAGATAACCGCTTTCGTATAGACGAAACGACCAAACGGGTGATAATCTATAAGATAGTCTGAGGTAGTTTCTGTTTCTTGAAACACTCGGAAAGCAGAGACGCGAAAGGAGTATCATACACCCTTGCCTTCTTCGCACAAGCTTTCACACAGGCACAACATTTAATACATTTTTCCGCATCTGTGTTTACTTCATCCCCTCTGGTGATTGCTCCAGCCGGACAACGAGCCGCACAGATACCGCAATGAGTACACAAGCTCTCATCCTCTATCCAAGGGGTACGAGGGAGCGGAGTACCGCTTTTGCGCAACTTGATCACTTTTCTCAAAAAGCGGAATAAAGGGAAAAATGGCTGACTGGGGCGTTTTATAGCACGTACATCGATCTGATAGAGAGTCTCTTCTCCAGCAGCCGCTTGTATTTTCTCCATTATTTTTCTTCCGAAATCTTCCGCATAATTCAAATCCGATTCATTCGGACGCCCGTCTGCAATCGGGCATTTATCGGTGCTATATGAATGTTCACCTATAAAGGTTGCTCCGGCAATCACTTTCATCCCGTGGGGAATAGCAAAAGCATCCAGTTCCATCAATGCCTTTTCGTAAGCACGATTTCCATAAACCACGACCAACACAGTAGGAGTATCCAGTCCACGAATATTTTCCAGACGTTCCATAGCTAAAGGAGCCACATGACCTCCATATACAGGAACTACGATAACAGCCAATGCAGAAGTGGGAATAACGGTTTCCTCGACAGTCTGCAATGTGAGATTCATCGGAACGACATTTTTTATACCAGTTCCGTGAACAATTGCTTCGGCTACTTGTTTTGATGTGTGTGTAGGCGAAAAATAAATTAAACGAGCTTCATTTACTGTCATACTATTTTCTTTTATACAGCAAAGATACGTTTTTACGCTGAAAAAAGTGTCTGATTGTTCATGAAACCAAAAATATTTATTATCTTTGCCCCGTTGAAACATTCTACGATTCAACATATACATCCCTAATTCAGAATAAAAAACAAAACGTATGCTCGCATATCTGTAGCCATGAGCTGTAGTAATGCTGTCCATATTTCATCAAGACAGAAATTTTAATAACTTACCATACTATATGTATAACATTATCCAATTGAACGACAAAAATCTGTCGGAACTTCAAATTATTGCCAAAGAGCTAGGCATCAAAAAAGCAGACTCATTTAAAAAAGAAGAACTTGTTTACAAGATACTCGATGAGCAAGCCATAGCCGGAGCCACTAAGAAAGTTGCCGCAGAGAAATTAAAAGAAGAACGCAAAGGAGAGAAAAGCAAGCGTTCGCGCACAGCCGTACCGAAAAAAGAGGAAAAAGCAGCACCCGCGCCGAAAAACGCTGAAGTAGCTAAAAATAAAGAAAATGCTCCTGTAGCCAAAGTTCAGCAACAGCCTAAAGAAGAAGCTGCCAATAAAGCCAAAGAGGCTCCTGCTGCTGAACCGAAAGCGGAAAATGCTGCTCCAAAACGCAAAGTAGGCCGTCCACGCAAAGACGCCAACACCACTGAAAAAGCAGAAAGCAAGGAAGTGGAAAATGCAAAACCGATAGTGAAAGCAACAGAAGAAAAAGCGGTTGCAGAAAAAACGGTAGTTGCACCTGCTGAAAAAGCTGCTCCGGTACAAGAGACAGAAAAGAAAGTAAAGGAAAACAAGCCGGCTATTGCAGAAAAACCAGTAATCGCCAAACCACAAAAGAAATCGGCACCGGTGATCGATGAAGAAAGCAATATCCTGTCCAGCGACGACGATGATGACTTTATCCCAATCGAAGACCTGCCTTCTGAAAAAATAGAGCTTCCTACCGAACTCTTCGGCAAATTTGAAGCTACAAAAGCAGAAACGGCACAGGCAGCCCCCGAACAGGCTCCACAACCACAGCAACAGCATTCTCAACCGCAACAACGCCAGCGTATTGTCCGTCCACGCGACAACAACAATAATAATAACAATGCCGGCAACAACAATGCCAATGCTAACGCCAACAACAATAATAATTTCCAGCGTAATAACAATAACAATCAGCGTCCTCCGATGCAGCAACGTCCTGCACCACAGCAGAATAATGTTGCCGAGAGCGTTCCTCCTGTACAACAACAGCCGGAACGCAAAGTGATTGAGCGTGAAAAACCCTACGAATTTGATGATATCCTCAGCGGAGTAGGCGTTTTGGAAATCATGCAGGACGGATACGGATTCCTCCGTTCTTCTGATTACAATTATCTTTCTTCTCCGGACGATATTTATGTATCACAGTCACAAATTAAGTTATTTGGTCTTAAGACCGGTGACGTGGTAGAAGGCATCATCCGTCCACCCAAAGAAGGAGAAAAATATTTCCCGTTAGTGAAGGTATCAAAGATCAACGGACGTGATGCGGCATTCGTTCGCGACCGTGTTCCTTTCGAACATTTGACTCCGCTCTTCCCTGACGAGAAATTCAGACTCTGTAAAGGCGGGTATTCAGATTCCATGTCTGCCCGTGTTGTAGACCTTTTCGCCCCGATCGGTAAAGGACAGCGTGCACTGATCGTTGCACAGCCCAAAACAGGTAAAACGATCTTAATGAAAGATATCGCCAACGCTATCGCAGCCAATCATCCGGAAGTATATATGATTATGCTACTGATCGATGAACGTCCGGAGGAAGTAACCGATATGGCACGCAGCGTCAATGCAGAAGTTATCGCTTCTACTTTTGACGAACCGGCAGAACGCCACGTCAAAATCGCAGGCATCGTACTGGAAAAAGCAAAAAGGCTGGTAGAATGCGGCCACGACGTAGTAATCTTCCTCGATTCTATCACCCGTTTGGCACGTGCGTACAATACAGTATCTCCCGCATCCGGCAAAGTACTCTCCGGTGGTGTGGATGCCAATGCGCTTCACAAGCCCAAACGTTTCTTTGGTGCTGCCCGTAACATCGAAAACGGCGGTTCACTGACTATCATTGCTACTGCACTGATCGACACCGGTTCCAAAATGGACGAAGTTATCTTCGAAGAATTCAAGGGTACAGGTAACATGGAGTTACAGCTCGACCGCAACCTGTCCAACAAGCGTATCTTCCCTGCTGTCAACATCACTGCATCCAGCACTCGTCGCGACGATCTGCTGCTTGACAAGACAACACTCGACCGCATGTGGATATTACGCAAATACCTTGCAGATATGAACCCTATCGAAGCAATGGATTTTGTAAAAGACCGTCTGGAAAAAACAAGAGACAACGACGAATTCCTGATGAGCATGAATAGCTAATCAAGAATAAGTGAGCAACAAATAATGAACGGTGGATAAACTGGCACGATGAATAATCGCAGTTTATCCACCGTTCTTTCTATAGCCCACTGTTCACGATTCATCGCAAACATCCGCCGTTCTCCACAAATCGTTCATCGCATCTTTCATTTTTGTACAAATTAGTTTCATTTACGTCCAAAAGCACTTCCCTGCTCTTTTTTGCTTTTTGTTTTTTCCTACTTTTGCTACAAAATCAATCACTTAATTCTAACCAAGAATGAAAACAATTTATCCATTCATGGGATTGGCCCTTTGTGGCGCAGCGGCTCAGGCACAAGAAAAGCCTAACTTTCTGATTATCCAGTGCGACCATCTGACACAACGTGTAGTAGGTGCTTACGGGCATACACAAGGCTGTACACTTCCCATTGACGAAGTTGCATCAAGAGGAGTGATCTTCTCTAACGCTTATGTAGGCTGCCCCCTCAGTCAGCCTTCACGTGCAGCACTATGGAGCGGCATGATGCCCCATCAAACTAATGTACGTTCAAATTCCAGCGAACCCATCAACACACGCCTGCCGGAAAGCGTGCCGACACTGGGAAGCCTTTTTTCCGAAAGCGGCTATGAAGCTGTACACTTCGGAAAGACTCATGACATGGGCTCACTGAGAGGTTTCAAACATAAAGAACCGGTAGCCAAGCCATTTACCGATCCCGAATTTCCGGTCAACAATGACAGTTTTCTAGATGTAGGTACCTGTGAAGATGCAGTTGCCTACCTCAACAATCCGCCTAAAGAACCCTTTATTTGCATTGCGGATTTCCAAAACCCACATAACATTTGCGGATTCATCGGTGAAAACGCAGGTGTACACACAGATCGCCCCATCAACGGTCCCCTACCCGAATTGCCGGACAACTTTGATGTAGAAGACTGGAGTAATATTCCTACTCCCGTGCAGTATATCTGTTGCAGCCACCGCCGCATGACACAGGCTGCCCACTGGAGCGAAGAAAACTATCGCCATTATATCGCTGCTTTCCAGCATTATACCAAGATGGTATCCAAGCAAGTAGAGAGCGTACTGAAAGCCCTTTACTCCACCCCTGCCGGAAAAAACACCATTGTCGTAATCCTGGCAGACCACGGCGACGGTATGGCATCTCATCGCATGGTGACCAAACATATCAGCTTCTATGATGAAATGACCAACGTTCCGTTTATCTTCGCAGGTCCCGGCATCAAACAGCAGAAAAAGCCTGTAGATCATCTTCTGACACAACCTACATTAGATCTCTTGCCTACCCTTTGCGATTTGGCAGGCATTGCAGTTCCGGCAGAAAAAGCCGGCATCAGCCTTGCACCGACTCTAAGAGGAGAGAAACAACAGGAAAGCCATCCTTACGTTGTTTCCGAATGGCACAGCGAATATGAATACGTCACTACTCCCGGACGTATGGTGCGTGGTCCCAGATACAAATACACACATTATCTGGAAGGAAACGGAGAAGAACTATATGACATGAAAAAAGACCCGGGTGAAAGAAAAAATCTTGCCAAGGACCCTAAATACTCTAAAATACTCGCCGAGCACCGTGCTCTGCTGAACGATTATATCACACGTTCCAAAGATGATTACCGCAGCCTGAAAGTAGATGCCGACCCTCGGTGCAGAAACCACACTCCCGGCTACCCCAGTCACGAAGGTCCTGGAGCACGTGAAATCATCAAAAGAAAATAATTCTATAAAAAAGAGTGAAGATTCCTTGCCAGTCTTCACTCTTTTTATTTCTTTTGCACATCACCATACGAACAAACAAAATAGTGAACAGTAATTTACAGCATATATCAGCCCCTCAGTATGGATTTTTCTTTCATACCTTATGGGCTGATATTATATTAATCCTTTGATATATTTTTCACTTTTTGTAAAGTGCATTATTTTTTATAGTTCCAAGATTTATTTTAATCATTTTTAATTTCCCGTAATGCTGCAACATTTTTCTTAATACAATCAATGCAGTAATCAGCCTGATTTCGATTTAATGTATGATTAAATGTAAGTCTTATTGAAGCAAGGCTTTCTTCATCAGTCTTTCCTATAGCCTTTAATACGTGCGAAGGTCCGCCGTGATTGCCGTGACACGCTGAACCAGAGGATACGCATATGCCCTGTTTATCCAAAAGAAGCACAAGTTCACCTGCACTTATACCTTTAAAACAGATATTAATATTTCCTGATACCCTGCCTGTCATATTGCCATTAATGCTTGTATACGGGATTTCATTAACTATCCGCTCTGCCATATATCTTTGTATATTCCACTCTTTTTCCATTCTGTAATGCAGTGTATTAACAGCAATATCCGCAGCTGTTGCAAGTCCGATTATTCCAGCAACATTTTCTGTACCGGAACGCATATTTTTCTCCTGTCCGCCTCCATATATTAACGGCTCAAGCTCCCTGTCTGTATACAAAAATCCAACACCTTTAGGTCCGCATATTTTATGTGCACTCACGCTGAGCATAGATACTCCAAGCTTATGAACATCAATATCAATATGTCCAAATGCCGCAACCGCATCTGTATGAACAGGAATACCGTATTCTGATGCCACCGCACTAACCTGCATTAATGGCTGTATTGTTCCTATCTCATTATTAACAAGCATAACCGATATAAGCAAAGTATCATCTTTTATCTTTCTTCTTAAATCCTCAATATCAATTATGCCATCCGATGTGCATCTTAAATATTCTATATTATACCCACGTTTCTCTAAATCCCTGCATTTATTTAATATTGCAGGGTGTTCAATTCCACTTACTATAATAGTTCCACTGTGCTTTCCTGCAACCGCTGCCTCTAATGCCCAGTTATCGCTCTCAGTTCCGCCAGATGTAAAATATATATTATCAGCCTCTGTGCCTATCAGTCCGGCTATATTTGCCCTCGCTTCTTCAACTGCCCTTTTATTATTTCTTCCACATTCATATATTGACGATGGATTCCCATAATCATTTATCATATACTGCCACATAGCCTTACACACCGGCAAACTCATAGGCGTTGTCGCCGCATTATCAAGATATAACATATGCCTCCTCCCAGCTTTTCCCTCTTTCCATACAGTCAATATTTAAGTTCACAATCCACTGTATTACTTATTAATATTATATTCAAAAGCTGCATACTATGTTAATAAAGACAACGGAGCCTTTTCTTAATTATGAGCAGCAAATCAGGCAGACAACTACTATATACTCCTGTAATCAAAGGAACTATCATCCTTACAATCGCTGGACTTCTATGCCGCATACTTGGATTTTATTACCGCATTTTTCTTAATTCACACATTGGCTCATACGGAATGGGAATGCTGCAATTAGTTCTTCCCTTATGTGGAATTGCATTTTCTGTATGTATGTGTGGCTTTAATTCTGCAATTTCCAAATACACAGCACAGACACACGGAAATATCAATGTACTCCTTGGTGGTCTTTTAATGAGTTTTCCGTTATCCTGTATATTTTCTGCGGTATGTGCCACATTTTCATATGAAATAGCCGATAAACTTATGTTTAACGCCGATTGTGCTCCACTTATCCAGATAATCGCAATTGGTATTCCCTTATCCGCAATACACAGCTGTATATGCGGTTATTATTACGGCTGTAAAAAGACATTTATTCCCGCAATATCACAGATAATCGAGCAATTAATACGAATATTCAGTGTGATAATCTATTATCATCTGATTTCTGTAAATCTGGAAACTTTAACTGTAACTGATGCTTTATATGGTAATATCGCAGGTGAAGTCTGTGCGGATATATTCTGCATTGGATGTGTCTATGTAAACAACAAACAAAATAATAAGAATAATAAGAATAATAAAATTATTAGAAATAACAATAGCTGTTCAGCATGCAAAACCTCTTACATCAGAGTTATTGCACTATATGCTCTCCCGCTCAACTTAAACAGCCTCCTTTTGCACCTGTTTGAAAGTGCTGAGGCAATATTAATCCCAGCCCAGCTTATTATATATGGCTTGTCAAAAGAAAATGCTGTCAGCACTTATGGAATTATATCTGGAATGACACTTCCACTGCTCCTCTTTCCGTCTGCCATAACCAACTCAATGTCTGTTATGCTTCTTCCTAAAGTGTCAGAAGACAACTCTGTACAACGTAGTTCCAGTGTAATCACAACTCTTCACCAGTCCGTGAATATATGTATGCACCTTGGTATAATGAGCTGTGTGCTATTTATATTATACATTGGCAGACTTGGAGCAACACTGTTTCACGAACCCAGTGTATACAATTATACCATTATGCTTGCCTGTATATGTCCATTTCTATATGTCAGAACAAGCCTTGCAAGCATATTAAACGGCCTTAATATGACTGCAAGAACCTGTGCATACAGCATAACTGGTCTTGCTATAAGAATAGCCTCATTAATACTGCTCGTTCCCGGAATTGGCATATCCGGATATATCTACGGACTTATAATCAGCAATATATTAGTGTGTGCCCTGCATTATATCAAGCTTTACAAGCTTGGAAGGTGCATAGCCTATCATCTCATAATCAAATGATGCATAGCCTTTTGTTCTTGATTTCAAAGCATCAAAGAAATCGTATACTATTTCATTAAGCGGAAGTTCATAATGCAGATTTACTCGTGTATCATCAAGATACTTCATATCTTTAAAAACGCCTCGTCTGTCCTGACAAAGCTCCATTATATTTCCGACAAATTCAGACGGTGCAAGAATATCCGCCTTGACCATTGGCTCTTCTGCTGATGCAATAAGTGCAGGTTCAGGGTAATTTGACGGATTGTCAATATACTTTACTTCGCCATTTGTCATTGTCACCTTGAATATAACTGACGGTGCTGTTGTAATAAGGTCAAGATTATATTCACGTTCAAGACGTTCCTGAATAATCTCCATATGAAGAAGTCCCAGAAATCCGCATCTGAAACCAAATCCAAGTGCAATTGATGTTTCAGGCTCAAATGAAAGTGAAGCATCATTAAGCTGCAGCTTTTCAAGTGCATCTCTCAAATCACCATATTTAGCTCCGTCAGCAGGATAAATACCTGAATAAACCATTGGATTTACTTTTCTGTAACCTGGAAGCGGCTCGTCACATGGATTTTCAGCATTTGTTACTGTATCTCCGACCTGAGTATCTCCAATGCTTTTTATGGACGCTGAAATATATCCTACCTCACCTGCTGTAAGAGTTCCTGCATTTATAAGTGAAGAAGCGTCCATATAACCTCAACAACAGTGAATTCAGCTCCTGTAGCCATAAGCCTGATTGTATCGCCAACCTTAACCGTTCCCTCTTTTATGCGGATATAAATTATAACACCTTTATAAGCATCGTAATAGCTGTCAAAAATAAGTGCTTTAAGCGGCTTATCAGGGTCACCTGACGGTGCAGGAATATCAGTCACTATTTTTTCAAGCACCTGTTCTATATTTGTACCCATTTTTGCTGAAATTCTGGGAGCGTCCATTGCAGGTATCCCTATTACGTTTTCAACTTCTGTACATACTCTTTCAGGGTCAGCAGACGGCAAATCAATTTTATTTACAACAGGTACAACCTCAAGATCATGTTCTATTGCAAGATAAGTATTTGCAAGAGTCTGTGCCTCTATTCCCTGAGAAGCGTCAACTACCAGAATAGCACCCTCACAGGCTGCAAGTGAACGTGAAACCTCATAATTAAAGTCAACATGTCCGGGAGTATCTATAAGATTAAAAATATAGTCCTCGCCGTCATTTGCAGTATACTTCAAGCGTACTGCTCTGGCTTTTATGGTTATTCCACGCTCACGCTCTATATCCATATTGTCAAGAAGCTGATCTTCCATATCACGAATGGCAACAGTTTCAGTTTTTTCCAGAATTCTGTCAGCAAGTGTGGATTTTCCATGGTCTATATGTGCAATAATACAAAAATTACGAATTTTATCACTAGCCAAAATTTATAACCTCATTTCCGTTTATCTATCATAAGAATTATAACAGAAAAAAATTAATTTGTAAAGGCAGTATACGATAATTTACATCAGATTCTTTCAGCTTAAATCCTTAATAAGCATATCAAGAATGACAATCGCCTTATCATACGATTCCTGCATTTCTTCTTCATCTGCCCACTGAACAGGTGCAACTGCTCTTATTCCCAAAAACAGTTCATCATCAATTTCACCGCTGTATCCTATTTTCTCTGCAAATGAAGTATCCTTCAGATAAAATCCGTATTTCTTTACATGAGGATTATCAGGATAAATTGTTTCAAGGTCAACAAGAGTTATACCGGGTGAAATAGCGTCATCAGCCATTTTTCCGCTTATTACAAGCATTGCGTCTGCATTCTGCATTTCTGCAATCAGCTTTGTGGTCGAACCGCTATTATAGTCGGTATATTCAACCCCTGTATATGGAATATAATAAACAGATGCAACTGCTTTTCCGTCATCATTAATATCTCCGCAAAGATTTTGAAGATAATCAGTAAATTTTTCAGAATATGCTATTTCCGCATTATTATCAATGTATAATATTACAACATCCGGATCAGTCTTTGTCACCAAATCGTAAATAAGATAACCTCCCAAGGCAACAAAAAACACACCTATACCAAGCCACCATTTATTATGATAGAAAAAGTTACTTATCCTTTTAAAAAAAGGAAGCTTTACTTTTTCTTCTTTCGATTCTGACAGAATTTCACTTTGCTCAATTTCACCCTGTTTCAGACGTATAAGTTCAATTTTCTCGTCTCTGAGCTGTTTTTCATAAGCCTCTTGTTTTTCTTTCTCCTTTTGAGCAATTCTTTCGGCCATACGCTGTTCAGCAAGTTTTTTTTCTGCTTCCTGCTGTTCCTTAAAACCTTTGGCAACTTTAAATACGCTTATTTCATTTTTTTCATCGGACTTTTTCCTGCCCATTTCATATTTCCTTTCAAATATAAATACAATAAGGGCGTACTGAAATAATTAACAGTACACCCCACTTTAATTCATCTCTCTTGATTGCTACTGCAACGGCTTCATTGTCGGGAAAAGAAGTACATCTCTGATAGAAGGACTGTCTGTAAGAAGCATTACAAGTCTGTCAAGACCAAGACCAAGGCCGCCCGTTGGAGGCATACCATATTCCAACGCTGTAACAAAGTCCTCATCAACCTCAGCATTAGCACCCTGAGCTCTCTTTGCTTCAACCTGCTTAACAAAACGCTCTTTCTGATCAATAGGATCATTAAGCTCTGAAAAAGCATTGCCCATTTCTCTGCAATAAATAAAGTATTCAAATCTTTCTGTAAATGCAGGATCGGAAGGCTTTCTCTTTGCAAGCGGTGAATTTTCAACAGGATAATCATATATAATTGTTGGCTGAATAAGCTTATCCTCAACAAAAGCATCGAAAAATGCAATAAGAACATGTCCTTTTGTTGCCTTTTCGCCTTCTTCAACTTCAACGCCCTTAGCCTTTGCACAAGCTCTTGCATCCTCATCAGTTGCCCACTCATTGTAATCAACACCGGCATACTTCTTAACTGCATCAACCATTGTAAGTCTTTCAAAAGGCTTGCTTAAATCCATTTCGATGCCATTATATTCAATCTTAGCACTTCCACAAACTTTTTCAGCAAGATGTCTGTAAAGATTTTCTGTTAAATCCATCATGCCGTGGTAGTCTGTGTATGCCTGATATAATTCCATAAGTGTAAATTCAGGGTTGTGTCTTGTATCAACACCTTCGTTACGGAATACTCGTCCAATTTCATAAACTCTTTCAAGGCCACCAACGATAAGTCTCTTAAGATAAAGTTCCAATGAAATACGAAGCTTAACATCTTCGTTCAGTGCATTGTAATGTGTCTCAAACGGTCTTGCAGCGGCACCACCTGCGTT
>OGUM01001967.1_pt1 | contig 13125 bp, 14 predicted proteins | sample 1553631 | NCBI WGS metagenome assembly OGUM01 (sample SAMEA2580228, study PRJEB22360) | human gut metagenome | biome: human gut; feature: human-associated habitat; material: faeces | place: Denmark | collected 2008/2010 | reverse complement strand
AGGAATGGATTACTTATTTGATAGACTTAAAGAACTTGGCGTTAAGTATAATATAAAAATTGATGAAAATAACGTTCCTAATAAAGAAAAAGAAAATGAAATTATAAACGTAACTTCCTTGATATGTGATATTCCGACGATGAGGATAGTTATAAATAACAAGAGATTAGAAACTAGTGATGAAGATGATTCACTAGAAAACATAATAAACTTGATGGAAGAATTTATTTCATATTTCAATTATTCTTAAGTGTAAAGTTTACTTATAACACTTGAATAAATATACTAATTAGTGATATAATATAGATGACCTAGAGATATCGCAAGCTGGCACATTTAACCCGCTAAGATTTTAAAGGGAATCAGAATCAATGATGGTGTTCATGCTTAAATTTATTTAAGAAGTCTAAAATCATTGTGGGATGCCCACCTGCGTTAGTTTGCAGGTTTATCTTGCTAGTAAACGACTCTCTGGGTCATTTTTTATTGCAAAAAAATAATAAAATTTATATAATTTAATTAGGTGATAAATATGGATATGTTTGAAAGAACAAGAAAAATAATTGATGATGAAAAGGTAAATAAATTAAAAAATACAAGTGTTTTACTAGTAGGCGTAGGTGGTGTTGGTGGTTCTTGCCTTGAGATGTTAATAAGAAGCGGTATTAATTACATCACGATAATAGATTTTGATGATTTTGAAGAAAGTAACTTAAATAGACAAATACTTAGTTTAACTAATAATATTGGTAAATCAAAAGTATTAATTGCAGAAGAAAGAATAAAATTAATTAACCCGAATGTTTTGGTTAAAGCAATTAATGCTAAGGTGGATGATAATTTATCACTTCCTTTAACTGATTATATAATTGATGCCTGTGATGATATAAATGCTAAAGTATTGTTAGTTAAACATGCAATTAAACATAATATTAAGATTATATCTTCATGTGGTACAGGTAATAGAATTAAGCCTGATAAGTTATATATATCAAATATTTGGAAAACAGAGTATGATCCTTTAGCAAAAAAACTAAGGTATACACTTAGAAAAGAAAATATTGATTATAAACTTCCCGTTGTTTGTTCAAAAGAAATACCTTTAATAAAGCAATCTGGGAAAATAGGTTCTATGGCTATGGTACCTAATAGTGCAGGTATACTTCTTGCAAGTTATGTTATAAATGATATTATAAGGAGTGATGAAAATGTTTAATAAAACAAAAATGTTTTTAAATAAATATAAATTAGAAAATCTTGCTAAACATAATTTAAATAATGATATTACAAGTAATAGTAATTTAGAATTTATCAAAGATAAAACTTATTTAGATAATAATTATAAAGAATTGGATAAAAAAGAAAACTATAAAAAAACAAAAAAAGTAAATACAAAACCTAAAAAATAAAATAAGAGTAGTACTTGTAATAAATTAAATAAAATGTTACAATGTCTTATATAAAATAGGAGTTGAAAAAAAATGAAAAAAGTAAAATTATTTTTAATGTTTATTCTAGGAATGTTAATTTTTAGTATAAACGTAAAAGCTGCTGATACTTATGGTATTAAATGCGATAAAGCCTATGCAAATGAACCTTTTGCATGTTCTGTTACAACTGCTAAGCCAGTTTCTATATCTACTGATTTAAAGGTTTATGAAGGATCTGTTTCAATGGATAAAAATGGAACTATAAAATTTAAAGCATCAAAAGCAGGAGATTATGATATATCACTTATTAGCGATGATGGAGAAACAACTTATAAAACTGTTACTATATCAGTTATTGAAAAAACTACGACGACAAAAACTACGACTACAACAACTAAGGCTAAGTCAGATAATAATTACTTAGAAAGTATAACAGTTAATGGTGAACAAGTAGAATCCTTTGAAAAAAGTAAGACTAAATATTTTGTTGAAGTAGAAAATAAAGTTAAAAAAGCTACTATTAAGGCAACTTCTGAAGATGATGCATCAACCGTTACAATTGACGGACCTAAAGTGCTTGAAGTAGGAGATAATGAGTATACAATTTCAGTAAAATCAGAGAGTAATACAACTAAGTTTTACAAGGTTATAGTAACTAGAAAAGATAAAGAAGAATCTTCTAATACTGATATTAAAAGTATTAAAATAAGAGGGTATCATTTAAACTTTGACAAGAATTCTAAAACGTTTTATTTAAACATTAAAAAAGAAGATACCGAACTTGATATAACGGTCAACACAAAAGATAAAAAAGCAAACTATGATATTGAAGGCAATGAAAATCTAGAAGACGGCAGCGTTGTTAAAATAGTTGTTACCGCTCAAAATGGTGATACAGATACTTATAGAATAATAATTCAAAAGGAAAGTACTAATATCATTCCTTATATAATAGGTGCTCTAATTCTTATAATTATAATTGTTATAATAGTTGTTGTTATGAAGAATAAAAAGAAGAAAGATAATGACAAAGATGATAATAAAGATAAGAAATCTGATGGTAAAAAGAAACCTATAAATAAGGAAAATAAAAATAACGAAGACTTTGAAAATGAAAAAACAATTGAAATGCCTCCTATTAGTGAGCCTAAGGAAAAAGATAATAAAGAATCATATGAAGAAGAGTATGATGATGATTTAGATGATGAGATGGTTCACATTGATAATGATGAGGAAGAAGAAACTAGAATATTATCATATGCTGAAAGGGAAGAGCTTGAAAGGGCTAAAAGACAAAAAGAGGAAGAAGATAGCTCTGACGTTTCAAATAAAATAGATGAAGAATTAAATAAGAGTTTATCATTTGATTATGAATATGAAAATGATGACGAAGATGATGAATAGTATAATAAAAAAAGTAAGGATTATTTATTTTCCTTACTTTTTATTTTTTCTATATTATCTAACGTTATTTTAAGCATTTTTTCATATCTATTGTTTTTAGGCTTGTAATAGACTCTATTTTTAAGTTCATCTGGAAGATACTGCTGAACAACATAACTTCCTGGATAATCATGAGGATATTTATAACCAAAGGCTTGCGCATTTATATGTGATGGGACTTTACCTATGTTACCATTTTCTACGTCTTTTAAAGCTAGGTCAAGTGCAACATGTCCACTGTTTGATTTTGGAGATAAGCATAAGTCTATTACCATATCACCAAGTGGTATTCTAGCTTCTGGAAGGCCAACTCTTTCACAAGCATTAATGCAAGCATCAACTCTAACACCCATGTTTGGATTAGCAAGTCCTATATCTTCATATGCAATAACAGTCATTCTTCTATATATGCTATCTAAATCACCAGATGATATTAACCTTGCTAAATAGTGAAGTGCAGCATTAACGTCTGATCCCCTAATTGATTTTTGAAAGGCTGACAATACGTCATAGTGTCCCGTTTCATCAGAGTCCATAGGACTTGATGCCTTATTATTAATTTCTTTAATAAGTGATGTTGTAATAATTTTATCACTACTACTATAATATGCAACTTCAAGTAAGTTAATTGCAAATCTAAAGTCTCCGTTTGACATAGTAGCAATTAAATCTAATACATCTTTATCTATCTTTATTTCAGAAAGACTTTTAGATGCTTTTAAAAGCCCTTTTGAAATGTCTTCTTTTTTTAAAGGCATAAGTTCAAATATTTGACATCTACTTCTGATTGCGGGATTTATTTTATGATAAGGATTAGATGTTGTAAGTCCAATTAACGTTATTAATCCATTTTCAAGCATAGGTAAAAGAAGGTCTTGTTTATCTTTATTAAGTCTATGTATTTCATCTACTACAAGAACTATATTTCCGTAGAGTTTGGTTTCTTCAAACACTATTTCAAAATCTTTCTTATTATTAAACGTAGCATTTAAAAATCTATGTTTTACACCTAACTCTTCTGTTATAGCATTTGCTATAGAAGTTTTGCCAACACCTGGAGGGCCATATAAGATTAATGAAAATATCTTTTTATTTTTAACTAAATTTGTAAGTATTTTATCCTTGCCAATTAAGTGCTCTTGACCTATAACATCAGATAGTTTTTTGGGTCTTAGAGCATTTGCTAATGGTTCGTTATTCATAATTAATCACCTATATAATTATATCAGTATAATTATGTTTTGACAAACAAATGTTTTTTTGGTAAAGTATATAAAAGCCAAAGGATGATTAGCATGATTAAAAAAGAAATATACATAAATAATATGAATAAGTTTTTAAAGGAACTTAATGCAACAAATGAACAAATAACAATAATTATTAATGTTTATACATCGTATTTGAATTCATTTTATAATAACATTAATATTGTTAATAATTGTTATACTACTAAACCTTATGATACTTTTAAGATATTTGATACTAACTTTAAGAAGAACGCATCAGATTTAGTATATTATAGTAGTAGGGATGAGATTATATTGAATTTTATAATAGGAAAAATAAAGGAATTAGACATATTAAAATTAGATGAACAGCCGGATTTAATAGATTTAAAAATGGAAATTGTAAACAATACATATAACAGAGAAATATATTGTCTTACTAAATGTTTTAATTATAAAAAATTTCATTTAAAATTATATGCTCTAGCTAACATACTTGGAATAGAAAATTATGTTAATAAAGTAAAATATAGTGATGAAGATAAAGACAATGTGAAATATTCTAACATAAGATGCGCTATACATGGCGTAGAATAAAAAGAGGTGGTAAGTTGTGATGATAAATGAATATAACATTAATGATTTTATAGAGCAACAGAGTAAAAAAATGCAAATAAAAGTTGATGAATTAGATTTTGGAAATAGTTTTAAAAGACAAATTATGTTTTCATATGAAACATATTTAAAAAGTTATATAAAGAATCTAAATGAGTATTCTTTAGATGACCTAAGATTTAACAAAATGCTAAATTTTATAAATGATGCATTTATAAAGAAAGTTTTAAGTATTCCTAAAGATCAAAGTAATATAAGAGCTTATATTAATTATATAAAAGAAAATATTAATCAACTTGATCCATTATACTTAAGTTATGATGAAAGAAATTTAGTATTTTTAATAAGCTCTAGTGACTTTAATATTTTAAATGAGTCGCTTGTACATAAGGGTGAAAATTATTTAAGCTTATTACGTAACTTACGAAGGCTAGCTTTTAAATTAGGTTATAATGATAAAAAAAGTGAATATAAACCTAATCTTGCATTTACGGATGACACTGTGCCAAGTGCTATAAAAGATGCTATTAAAGAGGTTGAAAAGTAACAAGTAATTCTTGTTATTTTTTTTATTTAATTATATAATTATTATGGTGGTAATATGATAGAAGATATAGAAGATTATATTAATTACGTTTATATAGAAAAAAAACTAAGTTGTAATACAAAAGATGCTTACCTTAGTGATTTAAAAGAATTTTCTTCATATTTAGATAATAAAAAAATAAGTGATGTTAAAACAGATGATATAAGAAGTTATATAGAACATTTAAACAATATAAATGAAAAGGATAAGACAATTGCAAGAAAAATAGTTAGCGTAAAAACATTTTTTGATTATTTAATGAAAACTAATAAACTAAATATTAATCCTTGTGAAAAAATAGAATCACCAAAAATCAAAAAAACACTTCCTAAAACTCTTAATAAAAAGGAAGTTTTAATGCTTCTTAACATAAGACCTGATAGTGCTAAAAAATGGCGTGATAAAGCTATGATTGAACTTATGTATGCAGCGGGTTTAAGGGTATCAGAACTAGTTAATCTAGAAGTAAATGATATTAACTTATCTGATTGTTACGTAAGAATTTATGGTAAAGGAAAAAAAGAAAGAATAGTTCCAATTGCATCTAGCACAGTAGAATTACTAGATAATTACATCAATGTATATAGGCCTTCTTTACTTAAAGGCTATTTAACTGATAAAGTTTTTATTAGTAGTTATGGAAAAGGTATAACAAGGCAAGGTTTCTTTAAAATACTTAAGAAAACTGCAAAAGAAGTAGGGATAGAAAAAGACTTTTCACCCCATACACTAAGGCATTCTTTTGCAACACATCTCCTAGAAAATGGAGCGGACCTAAGAAGTATAGGAGAAATGTTAGGCCATGAAAATATAAAAACAACTCAAATATATACACATATATCAAATAATAAAAAAAGAAAGGATTACGATAGGTATCACCCACGTAATAAAAAGGGAATATAAAATGAAAATAGTAAAGGAAATTTTTAGAAGTTATGATATTAGGGGAATATATGAAAAGGAATTAACTAATGATTTAGCATATTTAATTGGACGTGCTTTTGCAACAATATCAAAAGGAAAAATAATAGTTGGACACGATGCTAGAACGTCATCTAACGCTCTTAATACTAATTTTATTAAAGGTGCTTTAAAATCGGGAGCAGAAATAATAGATATAGGTTTATGTACTACTCCTATGCTTTATTACGCAAGAGAGTTTTTTAAAGAAGATTATGCCGTTATGATAACTGCATCTCACTGTGCTAAAGAATATAACGGCTTTAAGCTATGTGATAGTAATGGAAGTATGTATGGAGAAAAAATTAAGGACTTTTTAAATCTTATATTATCAGGTAATTTTAAAGATGGAATAGGGCATGTAAGTACGTATGATTTAACTTTTGACTATAAAAAAATGATAATTAATAAAATTACTTTAGGTCCAAGAAAGATAAAAGTTGTAGTAGACTGTGGTAATGGTACTACTTGTTATTTTAATCCCGAAATATTAAAGGACTTAGGTGTAAGTGTTGTACCACTTTATTGCGAGCCAGACGCATCATTTCCAAACCACATTCCAGATCCTGCAGTAGAAAGTAACATGGTAGCATTACAAGAAAAAGTAAAAGAAGCAGGTGCATCTGTTGGAATAGCATTTGATGGTGATGGTGATAGAATCGGTATAGTAGATGAAAAAGGAAATCTTGTTAAAACCGATATGTTCATGTTAATTATTTGGAAAAGCATATATAAAACTTGCCTTAATAAAACCGCATCATTTGATGTTAAATGTTCTGAAGCCTTGAAAGAATCACTAGAAAACCTAGGACTTAATACGAAGTTTAACAGAACTGGGCATTCATACCTTAAAAAGGCCGTTAAAGAAAACAATTATGATTTTGCAGGAGAATTTTCAGGTCACGTATGTTTTAATGATGAGTTTTATGGTTATGATGATGCTTTGTATGCAGCAGGTAGATTGCTTAGAATACTATCTAATACTAATATGAATGTATCTGACTATTTTTTAGATGTTCCAACATATTATTCAACTCCTGAAAGCTATATTGAAGTAGGAGAGGAAAATAAAGATAAAATAGTTAATGCAGTTTTAGAGTATGCAAAATCCAAAAAATATGAGATAATAGACATTGATGGTGTTAGAATCGAATATGGAAATGGCTTTTCTTTAGTTAGAAAATCTAATACTGGACCTTATATAACGGTTAGATTTGAAGGAAAAACGAAAGAAGAAAGAGATTTACATAAAAACGAAATAATGAACATAATAAATGAAGTAAGGAATGATTAAATTGAATAACAAAGAAAAGATAATTTTATTTGCCTGTGATATATCAGGAACATTTAGTAATACTAAGTATCCAGAAAATAAATTTGATAAATATAATGAACTTGGGAAGTTAATGAAACAATTAGTGGATACTAACTATTCTGATAAAATTATCTTTTCTTTTTTAACCGCGGACGATAGGAAAGAATTTTTAGAAGATTACATAAAGTTTTTTAATAAATATGTTAAAAATGATAATATCAAGTTGGGACTTCAATTTTTTGCTTTAGGTGAATTAGAAGTTTCATCAGATGGAAGATTCATCACTAAGGAAAATTATAAAGGGGTCTATAAAGAAGATAAAATCGCAGCATATGCTAAAGATTTAAGCAAAATGTATGATGTTAAAGATATTATATTTGCTGATGATTTTTTAAATCCTTATAACATAGAACTAATAAACCATGAACTTAATTGTAATAGTATAAACGTATATGGGTTTAATCCTTTTTATAAAGATGATTCTAATAGCTTCTTTTATTCATCTAATGTTAACGGAATAGAAGGACTTGTTGATTGCATGAAAAAATATGTAACTGATAAAGAAAATAATAAACAAATTTAAGCCATTTTAAGCATATAAATTAAAAGGAGGTATAATTATGCCAAATAGATGTTTATATGCTTTTATATTGTCTTTTTTAGCTGGTATATCAACTGTTATAGGAGCTTTAGTTATCTTTTTTGATAAAAGAAAAAATAATAAGATAGTAGAAGTTAGTCTTTCTTTTGCATCTGGTGTTATGATTTGTGTGTCATTAACAGATTTACTTCCTAATTCATTTAAAATGATACTAGATAATAATAACTTGTTTCCTAAAATTATATTAAGTTTAATTTTTATGACATTTGGTATCATTATATCAATGTTAATAGATAAATACTTACCTGATAATAACTTAAATACTGATAATAAAAGCTTATATAAAATAGGAATAATAAGTATGGTAGCTATTGTGTTGCATAATATTCCAGAAGGAATTGCTACCTTTATTACTTCAAATAATAATTTAAAATTAGGAATCACGTTAACTATTGCAATAGCACTTCATAATATTCCAGAAGGAATATCTATTGCAGTTCCAATATATCACTCGTCTAATAACAAACTAAAAGCCTTTTTATATGCTTTATTATCCGGCATGAGTGAAGTTTTAGGAAGTATATTAGCATACTTATTTTTAGCCCCTTTAATAAATGATCATGTAATGGCAGCATTATACGCCATTATAGCGGGCATTATGATTCATATATCTGTTTATGAATTAATTCCAGGTGCATATAAAGAAGGCACGTTAAAAAGCGTTTTAAAGTACTTTTTAATAGGCTTTGGGGTAATGGTATTAAGCCATTTACTTATGAGTTTATAACTTTAATTATTTACTATTTATATAACATGTGATACCATAATTCAGTGTAAAAAGATTGTGGGAGATCATATATGAATTATGAATTATTAAATAAAATAGTAGATTATATAGAATCTAATTTAACAGAAAAAATAGATTTAAAATATTTAGCAAAAAAACTTGGATTAAATATGTTTATAATGGAAAGGGTATTTAGCATAGTAACTAATACTAGTATAAAAGAATACATAAGAAAAAGAAGACTTTCATTAGCTTATGAAGAAATAAAAAACACAGATAATAAGATAATAGATGTTGCAGTAAAATATGGATACGAATCAAGCGTTTCATTTGCTAGAAGTTTTAAAAGAGAGTTTAATGTAGCTCCATCAAAAGTCAGAAAAGATAAAAGTAGTGTATATAAAATGTTTCCAAAAATAGACTTTAGCTATAATTTTAGTTATGATAACATTATAAAATTTTCTATTAAAAATATAAAAACATTTAACGTTTACGGAAATACAGTATTTGCTAAAAACTTAGAAGATTTTCATTATAAAATAAGAATACTTTATAAAGAACTTAAGGAAAATAAATCGTATGACGTGTATAATGAAAATGAGATAATAAATATATATAATTCGTTTGATTATATAATGAAAAGTGATATATATAATGAAAATGAAAGATATGCCATATCATACTTTAAAAATGGGGAATACTACTATTTATTAGGAAGTAAAAAAAGAATTAAAGAAAGTGATGTTTTAAAAATTAAAGATGGTAAATACGCTATATTTGAGGTTGGTTCATTAAAACAAAAAGATATAATAAAAACATATAATTTTATAAATAAAATATGGAATAATTCATCACGTATAAATACCATAAGTAAATTAAAAATAGAAGTATATAAAAATGATAATTGTTTCATATATGTACCAATAAAAAAAGAAACATAATTGATATTAAAAATGTTTCTTTTTTTATACTTCAACTTGTTAAAATTATGTTGGTGGTATAAATGATTAAAAAATATTTTAAGATTACAAAGCAAACAAAATGGATATTATATATTTTCATAGTAATATTATCTGTTTTAGGAGCACTCAACTTCATAACGCCTATTTATCAATCTAAAATAATTGATGCGTTAACAAACAAAAATATAAATGAATTTACAAAGCTTTTAATTGTTTTATTAGCTCTTTTTGTAACTACAAATACTTTTTCTTTTTTAGCATGCAAATCATATTCATCATTTTTTAAAAAAACTTTTATAAACATTCATAAAAAAGTTATAAGTAGTGTTTATGACTATGATGATAAACTTATAAATACTTTAAAGGGCAGAATAATAAGTACCGTAAATATTGACATTATAAATATTTCAGTTATGGCAGATTACATGTTTGATTTTATGCATAACCTAATACTTATAATGTGCATGCTAATATTTTTTATAAAAACTTATTTCATTTTTGGAGTATTTTTATTTTTAATAACCGCTTTATATATCTTTTTAGCAAACTATTTAACCAAAAAAGAGACATACTACCTTAGTGGTCAAAGAATGTATTTAGACAAATTAATAGGTATGTTAGGACAAACTTTAAATGGAATAAAAGAAATAAAAACGTCAAATATAAAACCCAGTTTAAATAGAAAATATGATGGATTAAGAAAAATGTGGGCTAATAAATACATGGAAAAAAGAAAATACGTAATAGCACATAACGTTCTATTAAAATTCATTATGTATCTATCCAAAATTGCACTATATATTTTATCTATGTATCTTTTGCTTAATGGTAAAGTAACGATTGGAATAATAATTTTATTAATAAATTATTTTGATAATATATTTACTTATTCTATTAAGTTAGTAGAAGATATGTCAAAGGTTAGAGAATATAATATTTCATTAGAAAGAGTATATAACCTGTTAGATAAAAACTGCACCAATTCTTTTGGTTCTATAAATTGTGGTAATATAAATGGACACATAGAATTTAAAAACGTTTCTTTTGCATATAATGGTGTAAGTACAATTAAAAACATAAGCTTTGATGCAAAACCTGGTGAAATTACCGTAATTACTGGAAAGACAGGAAGTGGTAAAACAACTATATTTAATATTTTGTTAAGATTATATAAACCATCTTGTGGCTGCGTTTTAATTGATAGTACAAAAATAGAAGAATATAAAAAGGATACTTACTATAAGAACGTGGCAGTTGTTAACCAAGAAAGTTTTCTATTTAATATGAGTATAAAAGATAATTTAAAAATGGCTTGTAAGGATGAAAAAAAACAAATTGAAATATGTAAAAAAGTTGGAATTCATGAATTAATACAATCTATGCCTAAAGGATATGATACTATTTTAACCGAAAACGCTGCTAACTTATCAGGTGGTCAAAAAAGATTATTATCACTTGCAAAAACACTTTTAACTGACTCAAAAATTCTATTATTTGATGAAGTAACATCATCATTAGATATAAAAACAACTAATAAAATAATAAGTATTTTAAAAGAATTAAAAGATAGTCACACGGTAATTATAATTACACATAAAAAAGAAGTAATGAAAATATCTGACGAGATCATTTTATTAAGTAAAGGAAGAATAGTAGGTAAAGGAGCATATAAAAATTTACTAAAAAATAATCATTTTGATAAATTAGTTAAAAATTGAAAAGCATGTTAATTATGCTATAATATATGTGGTGATAGTATGAGGTTAAAAAAGTTTTTTGGGCATTTAAATACGGTTAATAAACATAGGTTTTTAGTGTTTAAATACTGTGTTAAAGCAGGGATACCATTTAGAGGATTAGTTCATGATTTATCTAAGTATAGTTTACTTGAGTTTTTAGAAGGAGTTAAATATTATAATGGTAATTTCAGTCCCATTAGTACTTGTAAAAAAGTAAATGGTTATTCTAAGGCATGGCTTCACCATAAAGGAAGAAATAAACATCATTTTGAGTACTGGTATGATTTTAACAGCCCTTTAAAGACGCCTGTTATACCGTATAAATATGTAGTAGAATTAATATGTGATAATATTGCAGCATCTAAAACGTATTTAAAAGATAAATGGAACTTAAATTCACAATTAAATTACTTTTTAAATAGAAAAGATTTAAAATATATTAATTCCAAAATTAAAGATATGCTAATTAATGTATATAGTGATATGATAGATATTGGCATAGATGGAGTTTTAAATAAAAAATATTTAAAATATATGTATAAAAAGTACGTAGGAGAGTAGAACATAGTCCTATTTATTATGATGTTTTTAGAAGATTTAGATAACATGTAAGAAAGGTTGTATAATAATGAGTAAAACAATAGCAATTGATTTAGATGGGGTAATATTTGATACTGAAAGATATTTTAGGGTGGCATCAGAAATAGAAGACATTAATAATTATGGCCTAAATAACAAAGTAGATAATAGAAACGTTAGGTTTCAGGATAGATATAATTGGGATAAGAAATTTAAAGAAAGCTTCTACGCTAAAAACGTATATGATATTGAAGAAAGATGTGGAATTATGCCAGGAGTAAGCTACGTACTTAGTTATTTAAAGAGTAGGGGATACAAACTATATGTTATAACAGCTAGAGGGTTCTTTAGCCAAAAACAAATAGATTTAACAAACACACTATTAAAAAAGTACGATCTATATAATATGTTTGAAAAAATAATATATAAATCAAATAAAAAACTAGATAAAATATTAGAATATAAAATTGATTATATGATAGATGATAATTTAGATATTTGTGAATATGTAAAAGATGCTTGTACATCTATTTACTTTAAAGATGGACCAGTACGGCCTGCTTCATCTAGTAATATAGTTACGGTTAATAATTGGGGTGAAATATATAGATATTTTTATAATCAATAATTAGATTATAGATTCCCCTACTACTATCTAATCGGGTGGGTAGTATAGTTTGGTATAAGGCATGACATACATGCCTATTTTTTTATGTTTTAGTGTATATTACTAATAGCTAATGATGATTCTAAGCTCATTTTAAATATTTTAATAGGTGATTATCAACCTCGATTTGTTCTAGGAAACTTTATACTTTTTCATTAATGTGATAAGCAGGTTAATATAACATATTTATAAGTTATATATTAAATAATAAATAT
>OGUM01001966.1_pt1 | contig 13133 bp, 12 predicted proteins | sample 1553631 | NCBI WGS metagenome assembly OGUM01 (sample SAMEA2580228, study PRJEB22360) | human gut metagenome | biome: human gut; feature: human-associated habitat; material: faeces | place: Denmark | collected 2008/2010 | reverse complement strand
TTCATAGAGATCACTCCTTTATATAAATAGCTTGGAAAATAACAGATCATTTCCGCTTTTTCGGCAGCGGCACGCACAGCACCAGACTGATGCCGATAGCCAGCGCCACCGCAATTTTAAAGGTGCTGATGCCCTTGGCAAGGGCAAGGGCGTTTTCGTTCTGGATGAAATAGTAGGCGGTGTAGTAGATGCCCGCGCCCGGCACAAGCGGGAAAATGCCGGTCAGCAAAAACACCGTGACCGGCGTTTTTTGGGTAATGGCAAACACGCGGGTAAGGATGGTAAGCGGGATGACCGCCAGCAGGGAGGCCGTGGCGGCGTCTGCGCCCAGCAGGGTCAGCAACTCGTACCACAGCCAGCCCACAGCGCCCACCAGTGCGCAGTAAGGCAGGCAGCGCCGGGGGCACGCAAACAGAATGGCAAAACTCAGCGTGCCCGCCGCGGCCAGAAAAAACTGCGCGGTCAGCTCGCTGATCTGTACAGCTGTAAGGGACATCATACCACGACCACCCCCGTAAATACCGTGTACAGCCGCAGTACAAGGCCGGTGCCTATGGCAATGCTGGCGGCAATGAGCAAGGCGTCGATCATGCGGATGGTGCCGGAAAGGTAGTCGCCCTGCACAAAGTCCCGGATGCCCATGGTAAAGGCGATGCCCGGGGTCAAAATCATCAGCGTACCGATGATGGCGTGGCTTGCAGAAGTGTGCAGCAGATTGCACAGCAGGATGCACACCAGCGTGATCAACGCGGCGGTGCTGATCTTCTGGAAGCCGCCGGGCACCTCGTGCCGCCCGCACAGCAGATCCCAGCGGGCCACCAGCCCCGCCCCGGCACCTGCCAGTGCGCTGCGCAGGTTGCCGCCGAACATCATGGCAAAGCAGAACGCCCCGCACAGCCCGGACAGCAGCTGCACATGATCTTTGGGGAAGGGCAGCTGCCGCGCCAGCACCAGACGGCTCTCGGCTTCGTCTAAGGTCATCCCTGTCTGGGCAATCTGGCGGGAAAGCGCATTCACCGCCGCCACCCGCCCCAGGTGGGTGGTACGGGTGGGCACGTTGCGCACCTCGCTCATCTCCGCCGTGCCTGCGCTGGCAAAAATGCCGTTGGTCAGCACATAGACATGGAACTCCCGCAGGTGGAAGCTGGCCGCCATGATCTCCATGGTCTGCTCCACCCGGAACACCTCTGCCCCGTTCTCCAAAAGGGTCTGACCGGCCGCCATAATAAAATCCATGATGCGGCGGCGCTGTTCCCCGTCCGGATACAATCCCCTCTCTGCCATGCTGTGGTCTCCTTAAAATTGGCATAAAAAATGACCGCCTCAACGTTTCAGTGCCTGAGCGGTCATTTTTCTTGACGAATCTATTTGTAGTATAGTCAATCTCCGGCGGCTTGTCAAGCAGGCACGCCGTTTTTTTAGAACTTGAACAGGTTCACGATCCGCTGCCACAGGCGGGTGAAGAAGTTGCCTTCCTGCACATCGGCGGTGGTCTGGGCGGTAACATCCGCAGCGGCGACCGTCTCACCGGTCTTATAGACGAACTTCACGCTGCCGGAAGCATCCTCGGACTTACCGGCAAAGCTGGTGTAATCCTCCAGACGGCTGGTCATCTCGTCCAGCACGGTCTTCAGGCCGTGGATCTGCTCCTCGTCCAGAGCACCGGTCAGCTTGGAGATGCCCTCCTCATTGAACTGGTTCAGGCCATCGTTCAGCCGGACCGTGCCATCGCTGAGCTGGCCTGCGCCATCATTCAGGGTGGTCACGCCGTCATACAGGGTCTTGGTGCCATCGGCCAGCTGGGCGGCACCGTCCTTTGCGGAGTGGGCACCGTCAGCAGCGGTGGCAACACCGTTGGTGTACTGGTTGACACTGGACACGAAATACTGGATCTGCGCCAGGCTGTTCTTCAGGGCACGGACATCTGCGATATCCTGGCTGTTCTCAGCCTGATACTTCAGCTCGTCATGCACGGTCTGTTTTGCGCTGGCAGTGCTCAGGTCAAGCATGGCGCTGAACATGGAGGGGTCGTAGCTCTGCATCAGCCGCAGAGCAGCTTCCAGGTCGTGGTTGGTCTTGGTTGCGGAGAGATACAGGGCAATGTCCAGCTGGCTGTCCTTGAAGCTGGGCTCCTGCTCCCAGACGGTGCGCACCATCTTCTTGCGGGCAGCGGCCAGTGTCTTTTCGTTCATGGTCAGCACTTCGTCAATAACGGAAGCGTAGTTGTCCCAGGTCATGGGGGTGTCGATCAGGCCGCCCTCCATCAGGGTGCTGTTGGCGGAGGCCAGAACACCATCGGCCACCTGCTGGGCACCAGCCTGCAGGGCAGCGTTATTGGAGCTCAGGGTATCCAGACCGGTGGTCAGCTGGCCCAGACCATCGTCCAGGGCAGAAGCACCGCTGTTCAGCTGAGAAGCGCCGTCCAGCAGGGCCAGGGTACCGTTGGCCAGCTGGGAAGCACCGTCCACCAGTTGGGCGGCACCATCCATCAGCTGGTTCATGGCATCGTTCAGCTGGCTGACGCCATCGGTCAGCTCGTTGAGGCTGCTCAGGTCAAAGGCATTGGTGCCCAACGCATCGGCGTTGGTGGCACAGGCCAGCATGACCTGCGGTGCGGTCAGGTTCTCGACATCGGCTTCCACAGTGACGCTGTCCTGCAGATAATCCTCCACAGTAGACAGGTCATCGGGCAGCAGACCGTCCAGAGAGTCCTTCACGCCGGGCAGGCAGACGAAAGCGGCCACGCTGCTCTTGGCGGCGGATTCCAGCATTCCGTGCTCGGCGCTCAGGTTGGTGGCATCCTGACCAAAGATCACGCCCACAGCAGTGATGAGCGGGGTGACAACGGTGCGCTCCTTGCCGTTGACGGTCACGGTGCCGGTCTCGTTGTTGGTCAGGTCGACGGTCACGGTCAGGTGGCCGCTCTTGCCGATCAGGTTCTCAAGGCTGTCGGTCACGCCGTCCAGCGTATAGGTGACATTTGCGGTGATGGGCAGGGCCTTGTCGGTATTGCCCTTATAGTACACGTCGGTGTCGTCGGTGTTCCAGACCAGCTTTTCGCCGTCCTGGGTGAACGCGGCATCGCTCTCGGTGTTCTGGATATCGGTCAGGGTGCTCTCATCGGTGACATTGGACAGGCCGGAAGCGCTGTACAGGTGCTCGCTGACGGTGGTGGACTTGATGGAGCCGTCGGCGTTCATCACGGCGTAGACGGTCTCATCCTTGGAATAATCGGCCTTGGCGGCTGCAAAGGCGGGCAGGGTCATGCCTGCGGCGAGAGTCAGCGCCAGCGCCGCACTGGCGAAACGAAGCGATTTTTTCATGGTAATTACTCCTTATCAGACTTCTTGGCGTTGGAAGATTCAGGGACCAGCCAGTGCATGGTGGTGTGGCGGATGACCCAGTCCAGCAGCATCAGGGCAGCGGGCAGAACGACCAGAATGACAGCCATACTGATCAGTGCGCCGCGGGAGATGAGCCGGCAGATGCTCTGCAGCAGCTCCATCTTACTGATGGCGGCCACGCCGACGGTTGCGGCAAAGAAGGTCAGGCCGCTGGTCAGGATGGACTGGCTGCAGTGCTCCAGCGACTGCTGGGCAGCTTCCTGCGGGGTGCGGCCATAGCTGCGCTCCTCGTGATAACGGGTGGTCATCAGGATGGAGTAGTCCACAGTCGCGCCCAGCTGGATGGTGCCGATGACGATGCTGGCGATGAAGGGCAGCTGGGTACCGGTGAAGTACGGGATACCCATATTGATGGAGATGGCGGCCTCGATGCTGGCAACCAGCAGCACAGGGATGGACAGGCTCCGGAAGGAGATCAGGATGATGGCAGCGACTGCCATGATCGACCAGACGTTGACGTTCTTGAAATCCACATCCGCAACCTCGATCAGATCCTTGGTCATGGCACCCTCGCCGGTGATGACACCGTTGGGGTCAACCGCCTTGATAAGGTCGTTCATCTCAGTCAGCTGGTTATTGATGGCATCGGTGCCGGTCTTATAGGAGCTGTTGGCCAGAATGAGCTTGTAGCCGCCGGACTGCAGGATCTCGGTCACGCTGTCGGGCAGCAGCTCGGTCTGGAAGCCCGGACCAGTGATGGAATCCAGGCTCACCACCTGGGTGATGCCGTCCACATCCTTGAGCTCATCGCAGAGGTCAGACACCTGCGTTGCGGTCAGGTCCTCATCCACCAGAATAAAGTGGGAGGTGGTCATGCCAAAGTCCTCGCCCAGCTTGTTGGTGCCAACGATGCCGGTCAGGTCCTGGGGCAGCGAGTCGAACAGGGTGTAGTAGACCTCGGTCTTTTGCTGGGCCACCACAAAGGGCACCAGCAGCACAAGAAAGACGACCACGATGGGCATTGCGTGCTTGGAAACAAAGTAGCTGAGCTTGGTCAGCTTGGGTACGATGGTGCGGTGCTTGTACTTTTCGACCTGCTGATCAAAGGTCAGGATCAAAGCAGGCAGGATGACGATGGTGCAGATGACACCCAGCGCCACACCCTTTGCCATAACAACACCGATATCGCGGCCCAGCGTCAGGCGCATAGCGCACAGTGCCAGGAAGCCCGCAATGGTGGTCAGGGAGGAAGCGGTGATGGAGGTCATGGTCTTGCAGATGGCGGTCACCATGGCTTCCTCGTTGGAGGAGCGGAGTTCCTTTTCCTCCTGATAACGGTGGAGCAGGAAGATGGAGAAGTCCATCGTCACGCCCAACTGCAGCACCGTGGAAAGCGCCTGGGTGATGTAGCTGATCTGACCCAGGAAGATGTTGGTGCCAAAGTTGTACGCAATGGGGAACAGCAGGCCCAGCATGAACAGTACGGGCGTGATGGTGCTCTCCAGCGAGAGGAACAGCACCAGCATACTGGCACCCACAGCGCACAGGATGTACAGCGGCATCTCTTTATTGATCAGTGCCTTGGTATCCTGCAAGATGACGCTCATGCCGCCAAAGTAGCAGTCGTGCCGCAGCACCTGTTTGATCTGATTGACGGCATTCATCGTCTCGTCGCTGGCGCTGGGCGCATCAAACCGGACGATGAGCATGGTGGAATCGTTTTTGCCGAACATGAACTGCTGGACATCCGCGGGCAGCATCTCGGTGGGGATGCTGGGGTCGATGACATCGCTGAGCCAGAAGGTCTGTGTGACACCGGGCACCGCCTCAATGTCCTTCTTCATGGCGATCAGTTCATTGGTAGGCAGGCCTTCCACCGTGATCATGCCGGTGGAGGCCAGATGGAAGTCGTCCTCAAGCGCTACCTCGCCGATCATGGAGTCGAGCTCCTGCGGCAGATAGGTCAGGACATCATAGTTGATGCGGGTAGCAACCGCGCCGATTGCGGAAGGGATCAACAGCAGGACCGCTACTGTTAAGATCAGCTTGCGCAGACGCACGATGCTCTGTGCGATCTTTTTCATGGGAACCCTCCATACGAAAGTTGATTGGATCTGCCCCAAAAATGACCCGTGGTCATTTCTGAGCAAGCACTATTATAACCGATCGACGCAAGGTGTCAAGATAGAAAATGACCAAAAGTCAGTTTTCTTATCACAAAGCAAAAATTGTATAGCTTGTCCGGGGGCTTTTGCTCTTGCGCTCTTCCCTTCTCCCTGCTAAAATATTGTTTACACGACAAAACAACGTCAGAAAAGAGGATGCAGCAAGCTATGAGCACCGTGGAAGGAAAGAAACAGGAGAAGCGCCGCGCGCTTCTGGATGCAGCTTACGAGCTGTTTCTGGAGCGGGGCACCTCCAAGACCAGCGTGGAGGATATCACCTCCCGCGCCAAGGTGGGCAAGGGCACGTTCTACCTCTATTTTGCCGATAAGGGTTCGGTCACGCAGGCCCTGCTGGCCCGGGTGAGCTACCAGCTGCTGGACAACGCCTGTGCCGCTGCCGAACAGCACGCCGCCGAGCTTACCAGCTTCCCCGACCAGATGATCTTTGTCATTGACCATATCATCGAAGCCCTGCGCGCGGACACCCTGATGCTCCGCTTCTTGGAGCGCAGCTTTGTCTGGCCCGGGCTGGATCAGATCGAAGCCAGCGGCGAGGCCGAGCCGCTGATGCGCAAGGTCCTCCAGATCGTGATGTGCAGCCCCGAGATGGCGGGCCGCACCGAGCGGGAGATCTACCAGCGCATCACCGCCCTGGGCAGCATGTGCATGTCGGTGTGCTATACCTCCGTGTTGGAGGGCAAGCCCGACAACATCGACAACATGAAGCCCATCCTCTACGACATCATCCGCCGGGCGCTCTGAGCGCACCTCTCCCCTGCCAGCCCCCGCAAAGGGACCTTTGCGCCAATCCTCCGGGGCAAAAACGGAAAAGGCAGACTTTTTTCAAAAAAGCCCTTGCAATTGCGCGAAAAATGTGGTATCATATTTAGGTCGATACGACATCTGGACGGTTAGCTCAGCTGGTAGAGCATCTGCTTGACGTGCAGGAGGTCACAGGTTCGAGTCCTGTACCGTCCACCATACAGTTCGTACTCGAACCCGATTCTTTACGAAAAAGGGTTCGGGTACGTTTTTTGTTTACAGGAGGTTTTGAGAAAGGGCTACTCGGCCCATAAGCCGGAATGTGAAAGGATGAGAAGATGACCTTTTTAGAAACAAATCGGCTCAGACTAAGAAATGTAAGTCCTAAAGATGCGATTCAGATGGTTGATTATCGAAATAACGAGCGATGCTCGAAATATCAACGAGGCCAGACGAAAGATTATAAGGATATTGTTACTTTGATCGAGCGTAATAAAGACAATGCCCTGAATATCGCATCGCCGACTATGATTAGTGTTGCATTAAGAGAAACGGATGTCATGATTGGCGAAATCGTCGTTATGCCTAACGAGGGCACAATTTCTTTAGGGTACACATTTTCTTATAAAGTTCACCGAAGCGGTTACGCCTATGAAGCCTTGTCCTCTTTAATTGAGTATTTACACAAGCACTATCCCCAGTGGGATTTTATCTGTTTTACTGAAAGAGAGAACATTCCAAGTATGAGCCTTTTGAAGAAGCTGGGATATACGAATTTGGGTTATCTGCCGTCAAAGAATTCTCAAGTATTTGGAAAGTGGCTTCGCCAGGACACATTAGAAGAAATCACAAGTGCGGTTCGATAACTCCTGGTTTATCGCAACCTCAGAAGCAGGGTTTGGGGCACCGCACGCCCCAACAAGAAGCTGTTCCAAAGGGAGCAAGAATTTTCAACAATTGAAAATTTGTGGCCACGGGACGGTTCTTGCTCTCACACTTTCACTCTCACACTTTCACTCTCTTTGCGATTTTTTTTCTTGAAAGTCTATCGTTCTTTCGTTATAATAAAACTGAAAGAAGGTGGGCATTATGACTTTGCAATATTTTGTCATAGCATCCGATACGGGCAATAGGATTCCGATTGAGGTTGACAAGTCAACTCCCGCTGACCTTGCTGCAACCAAAGAAAGCTGGCAGACCGACTGGACAAGTGAGTTCATCGGTGACCCCGCACTGGAAAAGTACACGGCTAAAACCGAAAACGGCGAAATCGTAGCATTGGGTGCTTACCGCGAAACAGAATCCAGCATGTTCGTTTATATTGAGTACATCGAAAGCCACCCGGAGAGCAACCCGACGCTGACCATTCAGAAAAAATATCTGGGCATCGGGCGTATGATGATCGCGTTCGGCATCCAGCTTTCCATTGATTCCGGTAAAAACGGCGTCGTCACTTTTGAAGCTAAGACGGATGAACTTGCAAAACATTATATCCGGGATTTTGGCGCGATCCGGGTCTTTGCCAAACAGTCCGGCGGGCCGATCATGCTGATGCTTGCCGACAATGCGGCGCTTTCGCTCTTCAATACGTATCTTTCCTGAAAGGTGGTGCTCCCATGGATATTGAAGTCAAACGAATGTCCCCTACTGCTATTGAAATGCTTGACCAACTCAGCGCAGTCTGCAAACGGTTCGGCGTTGATTACTATGCAGCTCCCCAAAATCAGCGTGATCTGCTGGACAGCATTGCCCTGCACGAATATCAACTGAAAAAAGCACACGAGCAAGGGCTGAAGCGTTCCGAAGTGCCTCCGTTTCTCGGTTTGAAGCGCTCTGACCGCAGCAACGATATGCCTGCCTAAAGGTTCAACTGATGTGGACAATGCTCCACCATACAGTTCGTACCCGAACCCGATTCTTTGCGAAAAAGGGTTCGGGTACTTTTTTGTTTCACAAGATGTTCTCTATGCCGAGAGTATGCAGAACGGTAAACAACAAAGGCAGGATATCATCATGGCGATGGTATCCTGCCTTTTATATATGATATGGTATTGGGGGCGATCGCTGCGCACAAAGTGCCTTAAGCCCCTGTGTTTGCTTCGGTCAGCACAAAGGTCAGCTCCGCTGTGGCGGCGCACTTGCCATCCACATAAGCAGACGCTTTCCCGATGCCCACAGGGCCGCGCTGTTCCACCAGCTCACAATGGAGCGTGAGAACATCTCCGGGGGTGACCTGTTTGCGGAAGCGGGCATTCTTGATGCCGCCGAAGAGGGCCAGCTTGCCTTTGTTTTCGGGGATGCTCAATGCTGCCACGGCTCCGGTCTGGGCCAGTGCTTCCAGGATCAGCACCCCTGGCATGACCGGTTGGCCCGGGAAGTGACCGCAGAAGAATTCTTCATTGCGGGATACGCACTTGCGGCCAATGGCCCACTGCCCCGGCTCGTAGTCCAGGATACGGTCCACGAGGGCAAAGGGGTAGCGGTGGGGCAGAAGGGCTGCGATCTGCTCACTGCTCAGAGCGTTTGCGTTCTCCCGCACGGTGCGCGGTTCTGCCATGGCTCAGCCCTCCCATCTGCGCAGGGCGATGCAGGCATTATGCCCGCCAAAGCCCAGGCTGTTGCTCAGTGCGTAGGTCATGGCCTGTGCACGGCCTGCATTGGGCACATAGTCCAGATCGCATTCCGGGTCAGGCTGCTCGTAGTGGATGGTGGGCGGGGCAAACTGGTCTCGCAGGGCCAGTGCCGTGAACACGGCCTCGATGCCGCCCGCACCACCCAGCAGGTGGCCGGTCATGCTCTTGGTGCTGACCACGGTCAGCTGCTTTGCGTGTTCACCGAACACAGCATGGATGGCAGCCGTCTCGCAGGCATCGTTCATGTGGGTGCCGGTGCCGTGGGCGTTGATGTGATCCACCTGCTCCGGGGCAATGCCGGCGTCGGCCAGTGTCAGCTTCATGCAGTCGATGGCACCTGTGCCGCCGGGAGCCGGTGCAGTAAAGTGGTAAGCATCGCAGTTGGCGCCATAGCCCACCACCTCGGCGTAGATATGCGCACCGCGTGCCCGGGCGTGCTCCAGCTCTTCCAGAACCAGCACACCGCTGCCCTCGCCCATCACGAAGCCGCCGCGGCGGGCATCAAAGGGCAGGCTGGCAGCATCCGGGTCGGTGGCGGTGGAAAGCGCCTTCATGCTGGGAAAGCCGCCGATGCCCAGCGGGCTGATGCAGCTTTCGGCACCGCCGCAGACCATGGCAGTCTCGTAACCGTCCCGGATGCGGTGGAAGGCATCGCCCACGGCATTGGTGCCGCCGGCGCAGGCCGTGACCGGGCAGGTGCACATGCCCTTCAGGCCAAAGCGGATGGCCACCTGTGCCGCCGCCATGTTGGCAATGGACATAGGCACAAAGTAGGGGCTGACCTTCTCCATGCCTTTCTCTTCCCCGCGGGTGTGCTGCTCCTCGATGGTGGGCAGGCCGCCAATGCCGCTGGAAAGGACCACACCGATGTTTTTGGCCTCTGCTTCCGTGTTCAGGCCGCTGTCAGCAATGGCCTCGGCTGCAGCAGCCAGTGCCAGCAGGGTGAAGCGGGCCATCTTCCGGGCTTCCTTTTTGTCTACAACGGTCTCGGGGTCAAAGTTTTTCACTTCACCGGCCAGCTTGCACTTGAAATCGGTGGTATCAAACTGGGTGATGGGGCCAATGCCGCACCGGCCTGCCTTTGCGGCAGCCCAGCTGTCGGCAGCAGTGTTGCCCAGCGGGTTCACGGTGCCCAGACCGGTGATCACGACTCTGCGTTTTTCCATAGAGAATTTCTCCTTTTACATTGCCATGCCGCCGTCCACACAGAGCACCTGCCCGGTGAGATAGCTGCTTTGTTCTGCGGCAAAAAACGCCACCGCGTTTGCCACGTCCTCCGGCTGGCCTGCGCGGCCTGCCGGGATGTCCTTTGCCATTTCGGTGCGGACAGCCTCCGGCAGGGCGGCGGTCATATCAGTCTCAATAAAGCCGGGCGCAACAGCGTTTACTGTCACATTGCGGCTGGCCAGCTCCCGGGCCAGGCTTTTGGTCAGGCCGATGAGCCCAGCCTTGCTGGCAGCGTAATTCGTCTGGCCTGCATTGCCCCGCAGGGCAACGACGCTGCTCAGATTGATGATCCGGCCCCGGCGCTGACGCACCATCCGGCGGGCCGCTTCCTTGCAGCAGAGGAACGCACCCTTGAGGTTTGCGTCCAGCACAGCATCAAAGTCTGCTTCGGACATGCGCAGGATCAGGTTGTCCCGGGTGATGCCTGCATTGTTCACAAGGATATCCACCCGGCCAAAGGCGTTCACCGCTTCCTCAAAGAGCTTTTTGCAGCCCTCGGCGGTGGAAACATCGGCCTGCACGGCCACAGCCTGCGCGCCCTGGGCCCTGCAGAGAGACACGGTCTCAGCGGCGGCCGCTTCGCCGTGGCAGTAGTTGACCACCACATGGCAGCCCTGCCGGGCAAGCTGTACGCACACGGCCCGGCCGATTCCCCGGCTTCCGCCGGTCACAACGGCGGTACGGATGATGGTTTCTTCGTTCATTGTTCTTCCTTCCATGCGTTCAGAACGGTGTCCAGCTGCGCCGGGGTCTCCACCGACACACAAGTCACACCGGGCAGAGTCTTTTTCACAAAGCCGGAGAGCGCATTGCCGGGGCCGACCTCCAGAATGTGATCCACACCCAGCTCACCCAGACGGTGCAGGGTGTCCTCCATGTAGACACTGCTCTGTACCTGCCGGACCAGCAGGGCCGGGATGCTGTCGCTCTCGGCTTTTTCACGGCCCAGGCAGTTGAACAGCACCGGAACGCTCATTTCGCCAAAGGGTTCGGCGGCAAAGCGCTTTGCCAGGGCATCCCCGGCGGGAGCCATCAGACGGGTGTGGAACGGTCCGCTCACCTTGAGCGGGATGCACCGGCGGGCACCGGCCTGCTTTGCAAGCTCTGCAGCCTTGTCCACTGCGGCCTTTTCGCCGCCAATGACCAGCTGGCCCGGGCAATTGTAGTTGCAGATCTGCACACAGCCCAGCGCGGATGCCTGCTCACAGCATTCTGCAAGGGGGACCCGGTCGAGGTTCAGCACTGCGGTCATGCCGCAGTCGATGCCGCTGGCCGCGTCGGCCATGGCTTTGCCGCGGTAGGCTGCCAGCTCAATGGCCTGCTTGGCGGTGAATACACCGGCGGCTTCCAGCGCGGAATATTCGCCCAGAGAGAGACCGGCCACATAAGCAGGCTTGACCCCCTGCTCGGCCAGAACGGCGGATACGCCGCAGGCAAAGGCCACCATGCAGGGCTGGGTGTATTCGGTCTGATTCAGAACGCCGTCCGGGTCGTCGAAGCAGACGCGGTGCAGATCAAACGGAAGGTCTGCAGCGTCGAACGCGGCACGGAAAGCGGAAGATGCTTCGTAAAATTCTTTGCCCATGCCGGGGTGCTGGGCACCCTGACCGGCATATAAAACAGCAAGCTTCATCGGTTTTGCCTCCATTCGGTCACAAGTTCATCCATCAGCTCACGGACAGTGTACATCCGGTCCAGCCTGCCCACATTGGCCCCGCAGAAGAAAAGTCCTTCCTCCAGGTTGCCCTTGACCGCTTCGATCAGTGCATGGGTGATGCAGTAGGGCACCTTGGCGGGGTCGCAGGTCTTCAGGCAGCGGGCACAGTGCCGGGGCGGGAAGCGTCTGCCCTCCGCCATGGCCTGCACCAGCGGCGTGTTCAGCGCCCGGCCCGGCATCCCGACCGGGCTGTGGATGATGCGCACATCCTCAGAACCTGCATTCAGCAGAACGTCCTTGTACCCCTGGGATGCATCGCATTCGTAGGTGGTGATAAAGCGGGTGGCAAGCTGAACGCCTGCGGCACCCAGTCTGGTAAAGTGAGCCAGATCGGCCCCGGTGTACACGCCGCCCGCCACAAACACGGGGATGCTGTGGCCGAACTGCGCCTCATAGGGCTTTACCTCGGCCAGCACCTCCGGCAGGATCTCATCCAGCGTCTGGCAGCTTCCGGAGAACAGGTCCTGCTCCGCAAAGCCGAGATGACCGCCTGCCTTGCAGCCCTCAATGACCACAAAATCAGCGGTGCGGCCGAACTCCTTGGCCCAGCGGCGCAGGATGAGCTTTGCCGCCCGTCCGCTGGAAACGATGGGCGCGATGGCGACCTCCATCGTGTTCACAAGGCCGGGCAGCTCCAGCGGCAGACCCGCGCCGGACACCACAGCGTCCACGCCCGCTTCCACCGCGGTGCGGATGGCGGCGGCGTAGTCCTGCGTGGCCACCATTGCATTGATGGCCACCATACCGGCACCGTTTGCGATCTGCTTTGCTTTCCGGATCTCAGCGGTCAGGGCGCGGTGGTTGGCGCTGGCCGGGTCACGGGCAAAGTCCGGCTCCCGGTAGCCTGCATCGGCGGTGGAGATGCACCCCATGCCGCCGCAGGCCGCCACGGCACCGGCCAGCCCGCCCAGAGAAACGCCCACGCCCATGCCGCCCTGCAGGATGGGCACAGACAGGACTTTCTTTCCGAGCGTCAGCATTCCTCGCTCAGCGCGTGGATACGCTGCCTCCCGCCGTTCCACAGGTCATCCAGAATGTCCGCCACAGGGCGCACCTCGTGGAGCATTCCGGCCACCTGACCGGCCATCAGGCTGCCGCTTACCGTGTCGCCCTCAAAGACGGCGCGGCGCAGGCTGCCCAGCGTGTATTTTTCCAGTTCCATCTTGTCCGCGCCCGCCTTTTCCTGACGGACATACTCGCGGCTCATGCGGTTTTTCAGCACACGCACCGGCGCACCCACGGTGCGTCCGGTGACGATAGTGTCACTGTCCCCAGCCTTGAGCAG
>OGUM01001960.1_pt1 | contig 13176 bp, 11 predicted proteins | sample 1553631 | NCBI WGS metagenome assembly OGUM01 (sample SAMEA2580228, study PRJEB22360) | human gut metagenome | biome: human gut; feature: human-associated habitat; material: faeces | place: Denmark | collected 2008/2010 | reverse complement strand
CCAACGCGGTCTGCTTCGCACGCTGCCAATTCTCCTTGAACCAGCCACGGTTATCGCCATGCACCGGCAGATCGAACACAATCAGGCCGGGAATGTTCGTCTCCACGGCCCTCAAATCCTTCTCGAAATCCATCACTCACTCCATCCTCAAAAAACATCAAAACACAGGCGGAAACCGGCACGCCCGGACCCGCGTCCCCCACGCGGACGGACAAGGAAAGGGAGCATGATCCGATTCCCCCGCCCGTCCACGCGGTCCGGGCCTCACTGGCCCTGCCGCTTGTAACGCTCCTCGGTCGCAGCCTTGGCCGGCTCCCACCAGGCACGGTTCTCGGTATACCATTCGATCGTCTGCGCGAGACCAGACTCGAAGTCCGTATGCTTCGGCGTCCAGCCCAATTCGGTGCGCAATTTGGTCGAGTCGATCGCGTAGCGGCGGTCATGGCCCGGACGGTCCTTGACCCAGTCGAACGCGTCCTCCGCCTGACCCATCATCTTGAGGATCATGCGAAGCACGGTGATGTTATTCTGTTCGCCGTCCGCGCCGATCAGATACGTCTCGCCGACACGGCCCTTGGTCAGGATTGTCCACACGCCCGAGCTGTGGTCCTCGGTATGGATCCAGTCGCGCACGTTCAGGCCATCGCCATACAGCTTTGGCTTGATGCCGCACAGAATGTTGGTGATTTGGCGAGGAATGAACTTCTCCACATGCTGGAAGGGGCCGTAGTTGTTAGAGCAGTTGGATATGGTAGTACGCAGACCATAGGTTCGCGTCCACGCACGCACCAACATGTCACTAGCAGCTTTAGTGGAGCTATACGGAGAGCTGGGCTTGTAAGGCGTTTCCTCAGTAAAACGGGCAGGATCGTCCAATGCAAGGTCGCCGTACACTTCGTCGGTGCTTACGTGGTGGTAACGCACGTCGTGCTTGCGACATGCCTCAAGAAGGCAGTAGGTGCCCTCCACGTTGGTGCGCAGGAATGGCTCGGGGTCGGCGATGGAATTGTCGTTGTGGCTTTCGGCGGCATAATGCACAATGGCGTCGCAGCCAGGCACGATGCGCTCCAGCAGATCCGCATCGCAGATGTCGCCCACTACCAGCTCTACCCTGTCGGCGGGCAGACCGGCAATATTTTCACGGTTGCCGGCATAGGTAAGCTTGTCCAGCACGGTAACGTGCACATCAGGGTGGTTGTTTACCACGTAATGCACGAAGTTGCTACCGATGAACCCGCAGCCACCCGTAACGATGATGTTCTTAGGTTGGAAGTCCGCCATCCCCTAGTCCTCCTTCGTGGCAATCTTGCCCTCGGCCACGCGCTTCAGGTGCTGACCGTAAACGCTCTTGCCGTAGCGATCCGCAGCAACCACAAGCTCTTCACGGCCAATCCAGCCATTCTCGAAAGCAATTTCCTCGGGAACGCACACGGGCAAATCCTGGCTACGCTCAACAGCGCGCACAAATTCGCCCGCTTCGTAGAGGCTTTCCATGGTGCCGGTGTCGAGCCATGCATAGCCGCGGCCCAGAGTGACAACGGAAAGGGTGCCGTCCTCTAGATACATCTGGTTCAGCGTCGTAATTTCCAGCTCGCCGCGGGCGGAAGGCTTAACCTGCTTGGCAAGCTCGCACACACGGGAGTCGTAGAAGTACAGGCCCGTAACGGCGTAATTTGACTTGGGGTGCTCGGGCTTTTCCTCGATGGAAACAGCGTTGTAGTCCGCATCGAATTCCACCACGCCAAAGCGCTCGGGATCGTCTACGTGGTAGCCGAACACAGTAGCGCCGCCATTTGTCTCAGCGTCTTGAACCGCCTTGCGCAAGTGGCGGCTAAGGCCGTTGCCATAGAAGATGTTATCGCCCAAAACCAGTGCGCAAGGTTCGCCGGCAATAAATTCCTCGCCGATAATGAACGCCTGCGCCAAGCCATCGGGCGAAGGCTGCTCCGCGTAGGAAAGCGACACGCCAAACTGGGAGCCATCGCCCAGCAGGCGCTGAAAGTTGGGTAGATCAGTAGGCGTGGAAATAATCAAAATGTCTTTGATACCCGCCATCATCAGCACAGACAGCGGATAGTAGATCATTGGCTTGTCGTACACCGGCAGCAGCTGCTTACTGGTAACCGAAGTGAGAGGGTACAGGCGCGTTCCGCTACCGCCCGCAAGGATTATGCCCTTCATTAATTGCTCCCCAAATCGTTAACTACTTCTTTAAATTCATCGACAACTTATCCACGCGATTACTAAGTATGGCAAGCTCCTGAACAAGAGTCGTTACCTTCCTCTGTTGTTTACTAACAATGATGCTAAGCGAGAGAGCGATAGCAAGCAAAAAGAAAATCGCCACCAGGAAGATGAAGTTTGCCGGCATTCCAAAGCCCAGCAAGTCAGACAGTTTATACGGAACCACAGGAAGCAATGCGCACAAAAGTATTACAAGCAGCAAAATCAGCCACAGAAACGAGTACTTCATTGACAAGTGTTTGCGCTTGACCAATCGAACAATTACGGCAATAAAAAACAGGCTGACGATTATTAGGCCGATTCGAATAAAAGACAAAATAATCACGCCCTCTTTTCTCGGCCTAGGCCAACAAGAACAACCGCAAAAGTAACCTTAATCATATAGTAAACGCTCGAAATTACCCCTATCGAAGATTGACCACCCTGGCGCTCATGCATGGTTACCTGAGTCTCCACAACAGACATCCCCTTCTTTTTTGCCGCCACAATCGACTCCGGCTCTGGATAATCAGCTGGATAGTCATCGGAAAAAGCTTCGAGTGCCCTATGCCCTGTTGCCCTGAACCCCGATGTGGGATCAGTTACCCGCAAACCAGAAACAAGATTGATTACGGTGCTCAACCATTTAATTCCAACCCGTCTCATAAAAGTAGACTTAAATCCTTCGCTCGGTTCAAGAAAACGTGAGCCAACAGCCAAGTCAGCCCCATCCTCAATAAGCTTTAGCAAATCGGGAATACAATCAACATCATGCTGGCCATCGCCATCAAATTGAATATCAACATCATACCCATTTGCCAATGCATACTTATGTCCAGCTTGAATAGCCCCACCTATTCCGAGGTTTTCTTTCAAATCAAGAAAGTTAAAGCCCCTTGCACGGCAAATATCCGCCGTCGAATCGGATGAGCCATCGTTTACAACAACGTAATCAAATCCAGCGCGGGACACGCATGAAACAACGGCTTCGATATTCTCGGATTCGTTATACGCGGGAATGATTACAAGTGTTTTAAATTTGCTGTTTTCCATTGAATTCTCTACCAACCAAATCAGCCATTACTCTTCTGGCTTTTCGAGTATGCCTTGTATATCAAACGAGCAACACAGGACGGCCAAAACTTGGTTAGCATCTCCAGGTCTTCACGACCTCTCGTGTTGTCGCTTATCAGGTGCGTAGTCTCTGATTCCTCATGAATTCTATGATGCATAAGAATTGTTGAATCGTAATAAAAAGCACCCTTTTGTCTTGAAATACGCTCCCAGGCCTGCCAATCGAGATCGCATTTCATCGTTGATTCAAAAATCGGTTGCCTCAAATACTTCAGATTGAAAGAAACGGAAGGACAGCAGATGGCCGAACCGAGTGATAAGATTCTCCTCCTCACAAAGCGAGACCGCCCGAATCTTCCATCCTTAACCGGGGAAAGCATTGCACGTTTAACCGACAGAAGCTTGTTCGAATCGACCTCTTTACCATTACGCAATTCTCCATAGTTAGTAAAAAAAACTAGGAGATCGGGATTTTTCTCGTAAGCAGAAACCAACCTAAAGGAGTAATCGTTTGAGTAAACATCATCCTGATGGGCGATGGTGACAAGCTCCGTCTCCGAACAAGAGATTGCAAAATTCCAATCATCGGCAATTCCAGGTTTTCCTTTTTTCACAAATACCGGAATTTCATATTTCGATGAAAGATGGTTGATGAATTCGTTCGGTGTAGACGTAGCAATGAAAACATCGCTTTTCACCGTCTGCGAAACAATAGATTTGACGCAGTCCTCAAGATAAGGACTTTCACCATATGCGCATATCGCAAAACTGTGCATTGCGTCGTAACTCATTGTGATTCACCGCCAGTGCGTTCACTACGACCATCCCCAAAACTAAGACGATAAGGATAGTGATTCTTTCTCTTTTCCTCAGGCGGCAGAGACATATAGTCACCATACATTCCAGTTAGATACTCATGCAAATTATTGGGAAAAGGAACATCGATACCTTCAAACTCACGGCAAACAACAGGGAACACATCATCACGCTTGATAATATTCATGTAGGCATTCGTATCGCAGAGATAATCCAACGCCTTGGAATCATTCATCTCTCTATATCTAGTGCTCGCTTCATAGCATTTTTCATACAAGTAGCGTTTAGGAACACGAAACAACACAAGCACGAAATGGATGCATGCGCATGCGGCATGAACAACTTTCTTTTTTATGCCGCCAAAGCCAAGAACAGGAAAAGGAATGCTTCTTAATATAAGGAGCTTGCTCCAAACAAAAGCATCCCTTGCCTGCCTACGGAACAAGTGCTCATCGTCCGGGATGTTATCAAAAGCATAAATATCCAAAAAGATACCGAATGGGCAATCGATATCCCTAAGGGCATACTCGCGAAACTCCGTCCCTTTTACCATCAGCCTGGTAGACATCAATGGGTAATTCTCATTTTCTTCAAAATTCAGTATTTGATATTTTTCACTCAGTTCCTTTTTGGCCAACTCAAGAAAAAGTTCATAGTCCTCTCTGGGAAGAGCGATATCTATATCATCATCCCAGGGAATGAAGCCCTGGTGGCGCAATGCGCCAATACCGGTCCCCGCAATGCCAAAGCAGCAAAGGTCATGCCTTTCGCATAGGCTCAAAAAGTCTTTAAGGATGTCGAGTTCCATGGATTGAACGCGCTTTAAGGTTTTTTTATCATATTCCCGCATTGGGCTCCTATCATTCGATGGCACAAAACGCCTATCGGTCCCTCACCACACGTCGTGCAGAAAAACCATAGATTCCGAACAAAACAAAGAGAAGGCAAACCAACCCGATTGATATGTCGTACAAAGCAACAGCGCCCATAATGCCCATACCAGAAACCAAGGATGGCGCAAGTATTCGAGATGTCAAATCGGCCACTGCGTATCCAATAGTCACAAACCCCTGAATTCTCATTGTAACTAAACCATAATAGAGCATCACGCTGAATGCATTTAGGGCCCCGCCGACCAATAGAAGCATCAACTCATTACGATAATTCGACAGATCAATCCCATAAAGCCAACTCAAGATAGGAATTCCAAAGGGGTAAGCAATCGCACAAACCAGCACCGTCGCGATAGCAACAAAAAAACAGCCTTTAACGATAATATTTCGAAAATGATGCCAATCTTCGTTCAACCAAGACTCCGACAGTGAGGTCAAAAGCGGCTTAAAGATAAAACCGGCCAACAGATTAATAACCAATGCGGGCATAAAGATAATCGCATAAATCGTCTGATCGTCTTTTGTCATAAAAGATTCGATGCTATAACGGGGAACATTTACGAGATCGTTCAGTAAAAAAACTCCGATAAATAGAGGAAAACAAGTTGTTAGCAACCGAGCTATAGGCCTGAAAGAAAAGCAGGGAGCGATGGCGCCAAAGGCCTTGGCAGGCACAATATTTAAAACTATAAACGACAGAACAGAAGCGCCCCATGCAAAAGCGCAAGAAGCCAAGAGGCTCTCCGTCACAAAGCACGCAACGGAGAAGGACATAAAAGTTATTAACGTTCTAAAGAAAAAGGCCTTTCCAGCTATATCAAGTCTTCCGCGCTGCTGAAACATTCCATGGAAAACGTCTTCCGCAGAATCGAAGAGTTTTAGCCCCGAAACCATTAACAGCAAAAGCGCTTCAACGCTTAACCCGTTCGAAAATACAGCATAAAAGGCAAGGGCCGCGACCATAATAAAACAAGTTACTACCCTCGACCCTAGATACACGCCAAAGGGGTAGCTCGCTTTTACGTCAGTTGCCTGAATCGGCCTCATTTCAAACGAGCCTATAACCATGAATTGCTGTCCAACGGCATACGCAAGCGAAAAAATTCCCCCGTAATACGGCCCAAGGACCCTTGCAACGACCAAAAGCAGCAAGGCACTTGAAAGAGCGTTCATTGCACTGCCAAGTGTGTTCCAAAAATAGTCCCTCTTTAGCTGCGTCGACCCAAGCCGCCCCACTAGATGTACTTCCCAAAATCAAGACGGGAAGGATAGTGATTTTTCCGATCATCCACTGGGGGAAGGGCCATGTAATTTCCATAGCTGCGGCGAAGCATCCTATCGTAACCATTCGCCATGTTCACTTCAATGCCTTCAAAAGGGATTCGGAACAATGGGAAGATTTCATCAAATGTTGCACTCCATGTTAGGGGGCTTCCATCGGTAAAGTCCGCAAATAAATTCCCATTCTCGTGCTCCGCGAGCCTCGCGGCCTTTTCCCAATTTCGATGTATCCAAGGCTGCGAAACATGAAAGAATACAAGCAACATGTGCGCGAATCGGCACGCCACCGATGCTGCCTCTCTCTTCCATCCCTTTACAAAAATACTTGGTTTCCCAGTTTCCCTAAGGAACGACATACGCCCCCAGAACCAAGTCCTGCGAAATTGTTTCTTTCGCAATTTCGAACCCTCAGACACGCGATCAAACGCAAAAATGCCAATTCCTATCGGATATTGAAATTCGCATTTGTCGAACTCGGAAGGCACGCAATATGTACCTCTCAATGAAAGATTTGAATTGCATGCAGGAAAATGATTGTCAGTTCTCCCGTTGGTTATATAGAAATCTCCAGACAAAACTGCTGGAGCCTCCAGCAAAAACCGTTCGTAATCATCGCGAAGCATCCCAACATCGATATCGTCGTCCCATGGGATAAAGCCACCATGCCTGATAGCGCCAATAGCCGTTCCTGCATATATGAAATACGGGATATCCAAAAGCCTACAAACTCTATCGAGTTCCTCGAGAATGTCAACCGAAATCAGCTGCAATCTCCTAAGCTCTTGAGCATTGTACTCTTTGTATGACATATCTAGACCTCGCAACTAACAGCATACCAGGAGGATGGTTTGAACAATATGTCGCTCAAACCATCCTCTCATCTAAACACTTTCTCAATTCTTAATAATACGCAACAAAATGCAAAGACGACAACCCTGCTTTAATCATTAAAAGGAAGAGCCGGGTTAATCCTACTCAGGTTCCTCGGCTTTCTTCGCAGCAAGCAAATTGCAAAGACAATTGCGCAAATACTTGCCGACATCTTTCCGATTAAAACCGCAACAACCAAATTCGGCTGAAAGTAAGCAGCAAAGGAAAGATGACGTCAAACAAGAAAGCGAAGGATAAGGCGATACAGGCCACCTTATCCTTCGCTTTTAGGAACTTGACTACACCAAGCAATGCAAGGGCACTCATTTCGCCGACCGTTGACCCAAACGAGGCAATTGCACGAAAACATGAGCAGCTCTTCAGATTTCGCCCTGCTGGGGTGTCAACGTTGCCGACATAAATGTCCCTTCGATTGCTGGCTGAGTGCACGCCCGACCAGAAGGCTCGCCCAAACTGCAGGCAATGAGCTGAATTATTCCTACCGAAATCAATCAGCAGCTTACCTCAAGCTGCAATGAGTAACGAGGTTGGCTCATCCAACTAACGATCCCGTTCAAAATGCACCCTTTTATCGGAGAGAGCGCATTCAGCATCACCACAAGAGCCTATCACGCATTGAGTATCTGGTCACAGTTGCATCATCAAAGTTCAATTGCAAAGAAGAGCCCAATTAGCCTTTGGATGTCGCCCTGCAACACTCCAGTTTTTTCGGACAATAGGCTCCGTTCTTCTATACCAATTCCCCATCAGCGCTTCGGAGCTTGTCAAACTCTTCTTCTGGAGAATTTCCGACCAAATGCTTTTTTGCATATAGAGAGAAATAAGCAACGCCAAGGATCAAAACAACAACAACTGCAAATGTGGCACTCGTATCTACGAAGAATGTCGAGGCAATCGCAACACAAGAGAGAGCGAGGCCAACACCCGTGGTTGCTTTACCACCAGGGGTCCTATACGGACGCTCCATATTGGGACGTTGGAGCCGTAAAACAATATGGGACAGATTAATCATTGCATAGCTTATGCATGCACCAAGAACCGCCATGTTTAGCAGAAGATCACCGTTCTGGACAAAGATTACCAGCAAGAAGCCAACGACCCCCTGAAGTAAAAGCGCCATTCCTGGCGTTTTCCTTCCGCCAGTCAGAGAAAGAAATGTGGGCAGATACCCTGCACGAGATAGAGCAAATATTTCCCTTGACCCCGCATAAATCAGGGAAAAGAACGAAGCAACAAGGCCAAACAAGCCAGCTACGTTTACAAACAAAGCAAACGACCCGTTTCCAACCGAATTCAAAGCATCAACGAGAGGAGCCGAGGAACCGCCCATAAAGTTTGCGCCCGTTACACCAGCGGCGAATACAAGCACGAGCAAACCAGTGAATATCAGCACAAGCATTGCTCCAATGTTTGCGCGCGGAATATCTTTTCTCGGATCTCTAGCTTCTTCCGCAGCTAGAGGAACGCCTTCTATACCCAGAAAGAACCAAATGCCAAACGGAAGCGCAGCCATCAAGCCCGCAAGGCCGTGAGGGAGGAGGGCCGTGCATCCAGCGTCTGGGGAGATGTCAAAAAGATTCGAAGGATTGAACGAAGGAACAACACCGACCGCAAAAGCAAGGAGAGCAACAAACCCGACCAAAGTGACAACAAGCATGAGCTTGAGGGCCTCGCCAACGCCAAGAATATGAATCGCAATAAAGACAACAAACACAACGGCAACGACAGCTATTGTCGGAAAGCCCTCTGGAAGCAGGCCAAGCGCCAGAAAGTAATTTGCAATAAACGTCGAAATTGCAGCGGGCGCGCAAATATACTCAACCGAGATTGCGAGCCCTGTCACGAAACCGCCAAAACGCCCAAGGGCGCAACGAGAAAAAGCAAATCCAGCACCAGCCGTTGGAAGAACGGAAGAAAGCTCCGCTTCCCCAAGAACCGTACAAACGTACATAAGCCCCATAAGGGCAAAGGCAATAGCAAGCCCGAGCCAGCCTCCATATTCAATACCGTAATTCCATCCCGAGAAGTCTCCTGAGATCACATACGCGACGCCCAGTCCAAGCAGCAAAGGCCAACCGACCGCACCCTTCTTGAGGGATCGTTTTTCGAAGTATTCTTCCGACTGTTTCTTTGCTTCCATTTCAACCCTTCTTCCACTCTCTGCGTTATTGGCCCTTTTTCTTTACGACATACGAAGGATCAATTCGCTGAAGATCCTCGAAATCGTCAATTTCGATGATGTCTTCTTCGCGGCATGGACGCACATGCACGCAATAATCCTCTCGTTTTCTAATCAAGGCAACATCGTCCCAAAAGATCTGTTTTCCGTCTTGCTGCCCGAAAATAGCAGGGATATCACTTGCAAGCTTTTCTCCGTCTTCTTTGGTCCAGTAAGAAACGCCGACCATTTGCCAACAGGAAGAAGATTTACCCTTTGCGAGATTGGTAATCACCTTGTTTTCATCAGCGTCAAAAAACCAGTCATCCGTTTTGTTGACGGCTATGCCAAGGTAATTAGAACGATACTGGTACTTCGTTATTAGCCGTGGATTCGTTAACAACAAATCACTCTCAAACACATAGGCATTTTCAAACAAGTGGCAAGATGCCACAGCGGAACTGATATTGTTCGTTGAACCATACAAAGGATTCTCTATGAAGTGAATATTTGGATACTTCGCAAGCAACTGGTCGAATTCTTCTGCAAGGTAGCCTCGAACAACATATATTTCATCGATGCCAGCAGAAATAACGGCATCTATGAGCCTATCAATTATTCGAACGCCGTTTACACGCGCAAGCGGCTTTGGGGTGTTTACGGTAACCGGGAGTAACCGACTTCCAAAACCAGCGGCGAGCAGCACAGCGCGTTGAGCTCGATATGGCTCAAGAGCCGCAATTCCACGCGGTGCAATTCCCTCATCCGAAACCATTTTTTTGTCAGCTAAGGATAGCAAGGTTTCCTTTTTGATGCCTTCAACTTCGGAAACGCAGTTCGCATCGCCAAGGTTTCGCTCAAGCTGAACGAGTGCATCGAATTCGTCTTCGCGAAGTTCAGGCAGGGACTCCACTGCGTCGTCCAAAAGGCTCAAAGAATACGAGGAGAATTCCTTTGCAGAGCGATACCAGACATAAAGCCATTCACCTGCCGGGGCACCGCTGAGTTCCTTGAACATTGCCCAGACATACCAATACCAGCCAATCATTGCGGTGCAGGCAAGCAAATGAAAACACTGTGCCTCGCTTGGCTCGAATCCAAAATATAGGGGCATCAAATCCAGGGCTTCGCGAACCGAATAGTAATTGCTTTGAGCAACAAAATTGCCGAAGTCGTTACCGTAATCACCCATAGCAGCGTATTCCCAGTCGATAAGGGACATTTGATCACTAGTTACAAGGAAGTTCGGTGCATAAAAATCGTTGTGGCAAAGCACGGGATTCCCCGCCCCAGCCCTCATAGGGCCAACAAGACGATCCATTGCCAATGAAAGGTCTTTGAAGTCGGGAGGGAAGCTCCAGCCTTCCTCTTCGAGCAAACGCACAATCTTCTTCGATTCCAGGTACGCATCAAAAGAATACGGCGATACGGCTCCGCTCTGATGAAGCCGGCGAGCCATTTGTAGGGCGCTTTTCACTTGCCTGCGATTCCCGTAATCAAGCTCATGGCAGTTGGGCACAAACCTAGAAATCTTCCATCCCTCTTCGGGATCGATATGCACGAATGTATTATCGAGACCGAGATCGAAAGCCTTCTTGAGAGCAAAGGCCTCGGCCTTTCTATTGATTAGTTTGTTCGTCCCGGGTCCTGGGTGGCGGTAAACATACCCTTCTCCATTAACGGAGAAGAAAAAAGAAAGGTTTGTTAAGCCCTGTTTGATTGGGTCAACCGATTCAATTTGGCTTCTTTCGCAAGAAAGCGTAGCGCAAATGTTGTCCAGTGCATCCGAGCTAACATTGCAGATAAATTCAGGATCGAAATTGCGGACTTCGTCCAACGAATCGAATTCGAAGACGGAGCCTTTCGGAAGAAAGCGTGCGCACATGCAGAGCTCCTGAGCATGCGCAAAGAATACTTCATCCCACAGCTTTTCCTTTGTCTCTTGGAGAAAGTACTCACTCTGAAGAATCGCCAAAAAGCGAGAAGAAAAATCTGAGTCCCAATACGCGTGGCCAACCATGGTCCAGCCGTTTGACCCGCCCAAAGAAGCAGATAGAATCCTGTTATTCTTTCCCTTTACGTCAAGAAAGTACTTGTCTGGCGTCTCATCCGACCATATAGCATCGTTATAGGAATCGTATTCATACCGACGGAACGGATTATCCGCAAAGTAGCAATCGGAAACGCAAACATACGAATTCCCCAAATACTCCCTTACCGCCCAGATTGAAGAATGATTATTCCTCTCCATATACTCAGGACTCGAGACGAGCGTTACGCCAAACTTGTCCTCAAGATAGAAGTACTCTTCCTTCTTGTACCCGACGACCATTACAATGTCGTTGATTCCGGCTTCTTTCAGCTGCCTGATTTGACGCTCGATTAGCACTTCCCCGCGGACGCGCAACGTCCCTTTCGGGCGATCGTAGGAAATAGGCGCAAGCCTGGTTGAGAGACCGGCCGCAAGGATGATTGCATTATCTACTTTATACGGAAGAAGCGCTTCCATACCCGAATCGGTAACCGCATAGTCCTCCACGTACCCCAGCTCAAACAAGCTTTTGTATGTTTCGTTAACAAGACCAAGCGATAACCCTGATGCGTCAGCGATTTGGCGTTGACTTGAGCATCCGCTGCTGAGGAGAGAAGAAATAACTGAGAAAGCATTTCGAGATAGAGGCATTATGATTCCTTTCGTTTCACGGAAGAATCATAATGCCTCTGTTCATTTCAGTAAAGATAATTTAATTATTGAACATTGAAATCTTTCGTTTCCGCCATAAGCAAACCCTACCAAATAATGACTCTGGTTCCTTTGTGAACATTGTTGTAAATCCATTGGGCATTTCCAACAGAAAGATGAATGCAACCATGCGAGAGGTTATTCCCAAGTTCACTTTCCGAAGTAAGAATCGTATGGAAGAAGTATCCTCCTGAAATCTGGGTGCACCAACGAGCTCTACCGTCAGTGCTTAAAGAGGTCCTTGTAAAACCTGTTGTCGAATAAGAGCCCTTAATCGTAGGTGTTGCCGGCGCTCCAGAAACGCATCGAGCCTCAATCAACGGCGACCATGCACCCTCCTGGCCTGAATATATCGCGATTCGATTCCCCACCGTATCGACCAAAATCAGGGTAGATGCTGAACTCGAATAACCTTGCGCACGGGAATACATATCAGAGTACAGACAAGGCAAAGCGCCAAGAACACCATCGTTATCGCCATAGTATTTGCTTCCATCAGGCGCGGTATACACCACATTGCGAACTACATAGCCATAATCGTAACGACCGTAGTATTGCTTATCGCCAAGACCGAACAGTCCAAGATGGGCTCCAAGATGCCCATCACATGAATAGTCTATCCGGTAACGCTGCATTTCTCCATCGAATTGGTCCGTGACAACCCAGCCTTCACCGTAGTAGTTCTCGATAAGTAGACCATCGTTGTCGGCAATAAGCATACCGGCACCCACCCTGGACTTTCCTCTCAGAACATAGCCATTGGATGTTCCGTAATACCATTTTTCACCAACCTGGAAATACCCCACTACGGCGGTGTGGCGCCCCGCGTCCACCCAGTAGCGCTGCAGGCCCTGGCCGTAGGCGTCGGTGGATTGGCTACACTAATCTGGACAGTTCCGTGAGGGCCATTTCGAACGGAGAGAGCCATGGCAGACCCCAAGCACCCTCGGCATTTCAGCGACGATTTCAAGCGGCAGGTCGTCGAGCTGTGCAACGCCGGCAAACCCATGAGCGAGATCATGGCCGAGTGCGACCTGGGAAGGTCGACCGTGCGCAGGTGGATAACGTCGATAAACGCCACCGGATCGCCCCACGCG
>OGUM01001951.1_pt1 | contig 13224 bp, 9 predicted proteins | sample 1553631 | NCBI WGS metagenome assembly OGUM01 (sample SAMEA2580228, study PRJEB22360) | human gut metagenome | biome: human gut; feature: human-associated habitat; material: faeces | place: Denmark | collected 2008/2010 | reverse complement strand
GGCCAGCGCCGCTTCCCATCCACGGGGAGCGGCTCTTTTTGTGCTTAAGGGGAGGAATAGGGAAGAGGGAGGGAAGGAATTGTTTTTACGGCGGGGTTCTGCCGGTAGACAAGATGGACTATTTAGACAATAGGGACGGGATGGAAGACGGGAAGTGGGGGTGTTGCACAACTGTAATTCTGCCAATGCGTTGCTGATTGTGACGATTTCTTAACCAGGTTTCTCTTCCTCTCCTTGGGAGAGGATAGGTGCCGTTGGATAGAAGGAGGGGGCCTTCCTGGAAAGATAAAAGCGGTAGTTTATTCCACAGCCAGTTTCATATGTTGGAGACTTGCAAAGAATACCTTCATTTTTGCTTTTCTGTTCCGGTAAACGGGAAGAGCGCTGCTGGAGAATGCATTTTTTATGGGCAAAGGAGTGGTGGTCAACATGCCTTTCAGAAGAATGAGGCGTCGAATGGATAACGGGATGTCCTGAAACTGCAATAAGGTTTCAAGTTTCCTTAATAGGGGAAAGCCGGAACGCAAGCCGGGTAACGGCGGATGCCGTTCAGCGTGCGGAGATGTGGCGGCTCCTGAAACCGAAGCCGACGGCAAAGGTGACCAGGGTGCCGATGGTTACGCGCCATGGAAAGGCTATTTCCGGAATATATTGCCTCCAGTCGGCGGGCAGGGGGATGAGTTCGGTCAGCAAGGCAATGACCAGGAAGCCTGCCGCCATGGCAATGATGTTTCCTGAATCGTTTCCTCTGGTGCGCGTCAGCATCCCGAGCAGGAAGATGCCAAGCAGCGAGCCGTAGGTGTAGCCGAAGATGCCCAGGGCGATTTGAATGATGCGGACTTCCGGGTGGTGCACCACGTACCACGCCGTGATGGAACCAACGAGGATGAGCAGCAGGGAGAAGCCGGCCGTTCCCCAGCGCACGCACCGGAGGAGCTGACGTTCCGTGGCTTCCGGTTTGAATACTCCCTGGTACCAGTCCTTGGTGGCGGTGGTTGCCAGGGAGTTGAGAGCGGTGGACAGGGAACCCATGGCGGTTGCCAGGAGCCCGGCGATCAGCAGCCCCCGGATGCCGTTGGGCAGTTCATGGATGATGAAGTAGGGGAAGACATGGAGCTGCGGCGTGTCTGCGGGGAGGGACGCCGGATTGTACTGGTAGAAGACGTAGAGAAGAATGCCCGTGAAGAGGAAGACGATGACGATGGGGAAGTCCAGCAGCCCGGATACGATGACTGCCCGCGTTCCCGCCTTGCTGCTTTTTGCGGCCAGCATCCGCTGCACCATGTCCTGGTCCGTGCCGTGTGTAGCCATGGTGATGAAGGTCGCTCCCAGGAAGGCTGCCCATACCGTGTATTCCTGACCCAGGACATGGGCGCATTGCTGGAGGAAGTCCAGGCCTTCCTTGGTGCCCCACGAGAAGAATTTCCAGTCGTCCCCTCCGTTCATGGCGGCTGAGATGGAGTTCCACCCTCCGGGAATGTGGGAGAAGAGAACCCACAGGGCGGAGAGCATGGAGACGCCCAGCACGACGGCCTGGAGGACATCCGTCCAGACGACGGCTTTCAAGCCGCCGATGGCTGTGTAAATAGTGGTGGCGATGGAGATGACGACCAGCGCGGCAATGTAAAGCAGGACAATTTGGTTGGCGTCCGCCGTGGTGTCCGTCATGAATTGGTAGGCAATGACCAGCAGAATGCCTGCAAAGTAAAGCCTTGTTCCACTGGCGAGCACCCGGCTGACTAGGAAGACCATGGAGGCCGTGCGGCGCGTCAGGAGCCCGAATCTTTTTTCCAGGTATTCATAGATGGAGACCACCTTGTAGTCATAGTAGGGTTTGAGGAAGAGCTTGCCGACGATGATGCGGCCCAGGATAGTGCCGATGCAGAGCTGGGCGTACGTGAAGTTGCGGGTATGGTAGCCTTCCCCCGGAGCCCCCAGAAAGGTGGCCGCGCTGATTTCCGCCGCCAGGATGGAGGCCAGAATGGCCCACCAGGGCAGGGAGCGGTTGCCCAGGGCATAGTCCGTCAGGGAGTTCTGCCTGCGTCCCGCATAGATGCCAATGCAGAAGATAGCCAGAAAGTAGACGACGATGACAAGGAGGTCCGTGAACATGCCTGGAAAGAGAAGGCCTTTTCCGGAACAGGGTTTCCGGAAAAGGCCCCGGGCTTGGTGAAGGGTCAGGAGCGGCTCTTGTGTTCCAGCGCGGCTGAAACCAGACCGGAGAAGAGCGGATGAGCCCGGTTGGGTGCGGACTGGAATTCCGGATGGTACTGGCAGGCGATGAAGAAGGGATGGGAGGGAAGTTCCACGACTTCCACCAGGCCGTGTTCATCATTAACGGCGCTGATGACCATGCCTGCGTTTTCCAGTTCTTCACGGTAGGCCGGGTTGAATTCGTAACGGTGGCGGTGGCGTTCCGTGACGCTGTCCTTGCCGTACAGCTTGTGCGCCAGCGTTCCGGGCTGGATCAGGGCTTTATAGGAGCCCAGGCGCATGGTGGCCCCCATGGCTTTGATTCCTTTCTGCTCTTCCTGAAGGCTGATGACGGGGTGGGTGGATTTCTGGTCGAATTCCGTGGAGTTGGCATCGTCCATGCCGCAGATGTGGCGTGCGTATTCAATGACGGCTACCTGCATGCCCAGGCAGATGCCCAGGAACGGGATGCCCTTGGTGCGCGCATATTCCACTGTTTGTATTTTTCCTTCAATGCCGCGGTCTCCAAAGCCGCCCGGCACCAGAATGCCGTCCACGGAACCTATCAGGGCATCCGCGCCTTTTTCTTCAATTTCTTCCGCGTCTATCCGGAGGATTTCCACGCGAGTGTCATTTTCAGCACCGGCATGAGTGAAGGATTCATAGATGGATTTGTAAGCGTCCTGAAGGGCGATGTATTTGCCGACTACGGCAATCCTTACGGAGTGGCTTGGGCTGATGACACGCCCCACGTAACGCTGCCAGTCCGCCAGGTTGGGAGCGGGAACGTCCAGCCCCAGGCGCTTGGTGACGATGCGGTCTATTTTGTCCTGGCTGAGGTCCAGAGGACATTCGTAAATGGTGTTTTTAACGTCGCGGAAGGCGATGACATTTTTGGCTTCCACGTTGCAGAACATGGCGATTTTCCTCCTTTCGTCTTCGCTCATATCGTATTCCGTCCGGCAGATGATCACGTCCGGCTGAATACCGATTTCCCGGAGCTTGGCGACGGATTGCTGGGTGGGCTTCGTTTTCATTTCCCCGGCGGCCTTGATGTAGGGGAGCAGGGTGACGTGGATGAAGCAGACATTGTCGCGGCCCACTTCCAGCGCGAACTGGCGCAGGGCTTCCAGGAAGATGTGGCCTTCCATGTCCCCTACCGTGCCGCCGATTTCCGTGATGATGATGTCCACGTCCGATTGTTCCGTGACTTCATAAAGGCGGTTTTTGATTTCATCCGTGACGTGCGGAATGTATTGAACCGTTTTACCCAGATAGTCTCCCCGGCGTTCCTTATGCAGCACGCTTTCAAAGACCTGGCCGGAAGTAAGGTTGTTAAGACGGGAGAGGTTGCAATGGACGAAGCGTTCATAATGGCCCAGGTCCAGATCCGTTTCCGCCCCGTCGTTCAAGACGTACACTTCCCCGTGCTGGAACGGGCTCATCGTGCCGGGGTCTACATTCAAGTAGGGGTCGAATTTTTGAAGGGTGACCTTGAGACCGCAGCGTTCCAGCAGAGTACCGATGGATGCCGCCGCCAGTCCTTTGCCGAGAGAGGAGACAACACCACCTGTGACGAAGATGTATTTCATGATTATGGTTCTTAATGTATGTTTAATAAGATTTGTTCCACCTGGGCCGCCTGTTCCGGCGTGTCTACGCCCACGCTGACATGGTCCGTCAGAATGACTCTGATTCTGGCGCCGTTTTCCAGTGCGCGCAGTTGTTCCAGGGATTCCGTTTGTTCCAGGGGGGTGGGTTCCCAGCGCACGTAGTTTTCAAGGAAGTCCCGGCGGTAGGCGTAAATGCCCAGATGGCGCAGCGGGGGGGTGACGCGGGGATGGCGGGCATAGGGAATGACGGAACGGGAGAAGTACAGGGCGTCGCCGTTGCCGGCCAGGACCACTTTGACGATGTTCGGGTTGTCCAGGTCTTCCTGCGCGCTGATGGGGCAGGCCACGGTAGCCATGGACAGGGCCCCGTCAGAAACCAGCGCGTCCGCCAGCCTGTCAATCAGGGCCGGGTCAATGAGGGGTTCGTCTCCCTGGATATTGACCACATGAGTGGCGGAGGGGAAGGCTTGCACCGCTTCCGCCAGGCGGTCGCTGCCGCTGGGATGGTCCGGAGAGGTCATGATCGCCTTGGCGCCAAAGGCCACGGCGGTGTCGAAGATGCGCTGGTCGTCCGTGGCGATGGCGATGTCGTCAAGGCGGGAGCAGCGGGAAACGCGTTCCCATACGTGCTGGACAAGCGGTTTTCCTGCAATGAGGTGAAGCGGCTTGCCCGGAAATCTGGAGGACCCCCAGCGTGACGGGATGAGGCCGATGATATGATGAGGAGAGTCTGCTGCCATGAGAAGAGGAAACGCATCGAAAGGTAGCAACTCCCCTTGAATTAGTCCAGCCTCAAGCATCAGATGCGCCCGTTTTTCCGGAGTAGGGGCGGAACGGTCAGGCGGAAATGGCGGGCGCGGCGGCAGGCTGCGGTTTTGCCTCCGTCTTCCGGATAATGAGCGGCATGTATTCCTTGCGGACGTGGAGGGATATGTACAGGCCTTCCTTTTTGGCGCAGGAGAAGAGTACCTTGATGATGGCCAGGGAGATGATGTCCATGGAGATGGTGGTACTATCCCCGAAGATCAGCAGAAAGGTGAGCGGCTTGATGAAGTAGACGGTTGAAACGTAAAGAATGCCCAGCTTGTATTTGTGGTTGCGGTAGATTCTGCTGACGATCCATGCATAGGTCATGCCGATGACGGACAGGATGAGGTACAGGGAAAGCCCCACGTAGCCGAGCGTTTGAATGGTGGAAATGGGGCCGCTGTGCCATAGCCCGTTCCAGGCAAAGGATGACTGGTCCTGGCTGAGGTTGTAGGCTTCCTCATAGATGTTGGCTTTCACGATGCTGATATCCCGTGAAAAGCCGTCTCCGAATACCTTGTCCTGAATGAAGTGTTTGCGGTCGTCCAGAGCCCATTCCCACATTTCAAAGCGCCAGGTCATGGACGCTTCCGCGTTTACTCTGGCTTGCATGCTGACATCCAGGAAAGGAAGGGCTGAAAGTGTGCGCTGGATACCGTAAGGAAAGGAATGGAGCATTCCTGAGGAGGAGAGGAGCAGAAGCAAAAGCATTCCGAAGATGGGAACCAGGATGCAGAAGAACCATCTTTTGTAGATCAGAGATATTGTGAAAAACAGGAGCAGAAGCTGCGCAATAAAGGAGCGGAATCCGCTAAACAGGACTCCGATGGTTCCAAGGACAAGAAGGGCGCCCCACCAGGGACGTTTGATCATCTGCCATACGGAGTAGTTGATGATGAGTAGTTGAACCGCCAATAGGGAAATTTGGAGGAAGGTCGATTGCCGCGTGTCTTCGGAGGCGGCGCTTGCCGAGACTGCGGCCGCCGCCGGGTTCGCTCCGGCAGAATTCGGTGAAAGGATGCCCTGGGCGGTTGAGACCAGCGTGAAGATAATGGTCAGAAAAACGGCCCATTGAAGCACCTTTCCCAGTTCATTGCTGGTGGTTTTCAGGGAGGAGAGGCAAAGATAGGCAAGGAGCGCCTGAAGGAAGAGGACGTATCCCTTGCCCCCGTAGTAGTCTTCCAGCACATTCAGGCCCAGGCCGAAGGGGTGGCTCAGGAAGACGTAGCCCACATGCATGAACAGCACGAGAATGACAGCGTCCAGGAGAGGGGCGGCATTCCATGTCAGGGTTGAACGCTTGAGCATGGCATTCCACAAGTAGAAGGGAATGGTAATGCCGTAGGCGAAGAGGGGTGCGTAGTCCTTTAGTTCCGGTATGGGCAGGAAGAGCAGGGGAAGCCATATCCACAGGTACCATACCTTTTCCTTCATCAGGAAAAGGACGGCCAGGAGGAAGGGGGAAACAGCCAGGGCGATGGAAAAGGGGTCTCCATCCGCCGACATGACGCCGCCTATGATGGCTAGGAGAATGGCAACTACTGAAATCAGTACAATTTTAAATAAATTACCATTCATAGGGCTGCCCGTGATTCCCGCATAAAAGACAATGGCGGGAAAGAGAGATGGATGGTGGAGTATAGGGGATTCGAACCCCTGACCTTCTCATTGCGAACGAGACGCTCTACCAACTGAGCTAATACCCCGTGGAAAATACCGGGGGGAATCTATTCCATCCGCCGCCTGAAAGCAAGAGGAATTCGTCAGGCAACGCAAATAAGATGGAAGATTTCGTGTTCCTTTTCCGCATGCCGCCGTTTCCTGTCCGGCGGAAGTCTGCCGCAGGGGGAGAGATTCATTTTTCCGGAAAGAGCCGGGAGACGGCGCAATACGGGAACCGGGAAAAGGAATGCCTGTATTCCCGTGGAAAGCGGACGGCAGTTCAAAGAGCGGTGAATTTGATGTTCCGGACTCTGGCAAAGGCACGTTTCAAGCGGGAGGAAAGCCATTTTCCGCATGGTTGTTCAATGCCGTAATGCATGGCGGCTCCCACGGCAATCAACAGGAGCGCAGCGCATATCCAGAAGAGGATGGGACGGGTTCCGTATCGGTCCTGCGGCCAGATGTACTGCATGAATTGCAGGAGGGGAACATGCAGCAGGAAGACGGCATAGGTCAGGAGGCTGGCCCGGTTGGTCAAATGGATGAGCACCGCTGGAATTTTAACAGCCGGCGGCTGAGGGGATTTTGCAAGTGAGCACGCGCTGGCGATGGTCAGCACGGCAATCAGCGTGTCGGGAAGGAGGAAGGCCAGGGAGGCAACTTTCCCGCCGGAGCCCCACAAGGCGCCGGTGAAGGTCTGGTAGAGAAGGTAGAGCACCCCGAAGGAGAACACAGCCGGGCTCCACCGGAAGAAGCGTTCGTGTTTTTTATAGAGCCGTGCCGCGCAGCAGCCGGCGAGAAATTGCCATAAACGGTAGGGCGGGAAGAAGTAAAGGCGTGCGACGGGTTCCAGGAACGTGCAGGCGACAGCGGTTACAAGGCCCAGCGCCAGCAGCAGGGGAAGGCGTTTCCTTCCATAGGCCACGAGAGGGAAGATAAGGACGAAGAGGATTTCCAGCTTCATGTACCATAAGGCATAATTGTCTCCCGTGTGCAGGTTCATGAATTGATTGCCGCCGAAGGAAACCAGCAGGACGCCGAGCAGGTTGTCCAGCTGGAATTGCTCCTTGTAGGAGACCAGGCTGGACAGGAGGATGGCCGTGAACAGGAGCGGCCACAGCCGCGCAAATTTGGAGATGTAGAAGGAGGGCGGACTGAACGAATTTTCTTTCAGGGTGAACGTCATCAGGAATCCGGAGAGGACGATGAACCAGTCCACGCCCACGGAGCCCGCAACGGGCGACCAGCGCGCCCAGTGGAAGGCGCAGATCATCAGGCAGAGGATGATGCGGATTAATGAGATGCCTGTAATGAAGGAGGAAGGGGCGCTCATTGGAACTGGAGCATCAGCGGTCCGGCTTGTTTTTAATGCGGCTCCTGAGGTGGGCTTCTTCAAAAAGGCCCTCCATGTACAGCCCCACGGCCTGCGCTTTTCTGAGGCTTTGGGCTGCATTCCTCAGGGCCGGAAGCGCTTCTTCGTAGGAAGGGATACTTCCTTTTTTGAGGGGGGAGGCTTCCACAAGGTGCCATCCCCACCGGCTTTTAAGAAGCACCGGCTTGTTGTCGGGAACGTTTGCCAGCTCCAGGCCCAGAGTTTCCCGTGCGCGGGCGGGGCTGACCCAGCCAAGTTCCCCGCCTGCGGGCGCGGAGCGCTCGTCCTCACTGAATTCCCTGGCAAGCCGGGAGAAGGTTTCCCCGCCTTGCAGGCGCGCCAGCAGCGTTTCCGCCGCCTGTTTGACCTGGGTTTCATCCTTGTGAAGGGTAGCCAGGAAGATGTGCCTGGTTTTCCGGAGGTCAGGGGTTTTAAGCTGGTCCCGGATCAAATCATAATAGGTTTTCAGGTCTTCGTCGGACGGCTCTGCCGCCTGGGCGGTCGCCCGGTAGAGCTGTTCCGTCTGCTTGAGCCGCGCCGCTATTTTTTCCTGGAATTGCTGCTGCGTGAATTTCTGGTCATGCAGGGTTTTCAGGTATTGTTCCGTGTTCCCGTCAAAGCGGGAACGGATTTGTTCCGCGGCGCGCGCGGCTTCCGCATTGCGGTTGGGAAGCTGAAGGTCGTTGACGCTGGTTTTCAGGCGCAGGAGGGAGGAGCCGATCAGATCGTACCTAGCCCGCGGAGCCAGGTCTCCGGCTACGTCCAGTTCATGGGTGAGCCTGATGCCTCCGTCCATGTCCAGCACGGGAGGCTGGCGCAGGAGCCGGAGTTCCGCAACCCTCCGGGAGAGCTGGTTGGCGGTGACGGGTTCGCCGTAAACTTCCGCAATCCGGGCGGAGTTGTCTCCGGGCGGTCCCGGCATCGGTTTCAGGTAGGCGTCCATCCTGCCGGCCAGGAAGCCGTGCCAGAGAAACAAATCCCCCACCAGATAGAGCAGGAATGCTCCATAGATCACGAGCTTGAACGTGAATTTTCCAGTGGGGGACATGGGAGGGACAGGGAAGGGACAAAGAGCCTAGTTTCCACCGCCGGAGTCTGCCAGACGGACGGATTCCGGGGGAAGGAAGTTGCGGAACCTCTTCTTTTCAATGCACTTCATGTAGGCTTCCTCCGGAGAGACGACGCCCTGCTGGAGTTTTTGCCAGATGGCGTCATCCATGAATTGCATGCCCATGGCCTTTCCGCCGACGATGACGTCAGGGATTTTCTGCGTGGCGCCTTCACGGATGATGGCCGCCACGGCGGGCGTGGCAAAGAGGATTTCATTGACGGCTACGCGTCCCGGCTTGTCGCTGCGCTTCATCAGGAGCTGCGCCACGACGCCGCGGAGGGAGCCCGCAAGCATGGTGCGTACCTGGGACTGCTGGTCGGACGGGAATACGTCAATGATACGGTCAATGGTTTTGCTGGCGTTGTTCGTGTGCAGGGTGCCGAATACCAGAAGGCCGGTTTCAGCCGCCGTGAGCGCTAGGGAGATGGTTTCCAGGTCGCGCATTTCACCCACCAGCACGATGTCGGAGTCTTCACGGAGGGAAGCCCGCAGGCCGTCTGCGAAGGAGGGTGTCTGGAGGGGCACTTCCCTCTGGGTGACGATGGATTTTTTATTGGGGTGAACGAATTCGATAGGTTCCTCCACTGTGATGATGTGCCGCGCCTGGTTGCTGTTGATGTAGTCAATGATGGCGGCCAGGGTGGTGGATTTACCGGAGCCCGTGGGACCCGTGACCAGCACCAGCCCTGATCTCATGTGGGCGAATTCCTTGACGACCGTGGGCACGCCCAGTTCTTCCAGCGTGGCGATTTTTGTGGGAATGAGACGGAAGACGGCTCCCAGGCCGTGCTGCTGCCTGAAGTAGTTGCAGCGGAAACGGGAGGTTTCATCCATTTCATAGGCGAAGTCCAGATCCCCTTCTTCCAGGTATTTCTGGAAGGCCTGGGAGTCGCATATTTCCGCGAGAAGGTTTTTGAACGACTGGCCTTCCAGGTTTTCGTCGGAGATGGCGGAGATGGTCCCGTTGACGCGGATTTTCGGAGGCTGGCCTTCGCTGAGGTGAAGGTCGGAGCCGCCCGCTTCTACGAGGTATTTGAAGTATTGGTCGATAACAGCCATAACAGGAGTGTGTCAAAGTTAAAGGTTACTTGATTCCCAGGAAGGATTTCATGATGGTTTTGTCTTCCGCGCGGAAGATGCAGTCTTCCGTGGTGATGAGACCCGCCTGGTGCAGCGCCCGGAGGGAGTCGTCCATCAGGATCATGCCCTGGGCCTTCCCGGTCTGGATGCAGCCGGGAATCATGAATGTCTTTCCTTCGCGGATGCAGTTGGCGATGGCGGGTGTATTGACCAGCATTTCAATGGCCAGGGCGCGGCCGTTGCCGTCCGCCCTGGGAACGAGCTGCTGGGAGATGATGCCGCGCAGGGATTCACTGACCATGATGCGGATCTGGTCGCGCTGCTTCACCGGGAAGACGTCCAGCACGCGGTCCACCGTGCGGGCTGCGGACCCCGTGTGCAGGGTGCCGAGCACCAGGTGGCCGGTTTCAGCCGCCGTGAGCGCCAGGGAGATGGTTTCCAGGTCGCGCATTTCACCTACCATGATGACGTCCGGGTCTTCACGGAGGGCCCCGCGGAGGGCGCGCGCGAAGGATTCCGTGTGCTTGTGCACTTCACGCTGGTTGACGTGGCAGTTTTTGGAGGGAATCAGGTATTCGATGGGGTCTTCAAGCGTGATGATGTGGTCGTGGCGGTCCTGGTTGATGAAGTCCACGATGGAGGCCAGGGTGGTGGATTTACCGGAACCCACGGAGCCCGTCACCAGAATGAGGCCGTTGGTGTAGCGGGTGAGGGGCACCACGTATTCCGTCGGCAGGCCGATTTCCTCCATGGTGCGCACCCGCGTGTTGATGATGCGGAAGCAGATGTCATAGCCCAGGAGCTGCTTGACCACGGAAGCGCGGTAGCGTCCGAAGTCGTTGGCATAGGCAAAGTCCACGTCCCCCTTTAATTGAAGGCGGTTCCATTCCGGGTCTTCCAGAAAGCCCCTCGCCAGAACTTCCGTGTCCTGGGGCGTGAGATTGGGCGCTTCCTCCCAGATGGGGAGAAGCTGGCCGAACCGGCGCCAGGTGGGGCGGCTGTTGACGGCAAGGTGGATATCGGAACAGTCAAAGTCCTGTCCAAGCTTAAGATATCCGTCGACGTGGGGCAAAATGTATTCGCTCATGTTGTGAATGCAGCAAACTGATAAAGCTACATACTAACGAAAACGGGGCTTTTTTGACCAGCAAAAAATGTTTGGGAAATGATTTCTGTGCAGGCGGCCCTGTGCCGTCCCGTGGCGGGGGAGGATTTTTGGAGAGAAGCCTTGAGGAAGGCTCGCAAAAGTTTATTTCCGGGAGCGGGAAAGAGCATTTATGTTTTTCTGCCGTTTCGGGAACCGGACCCTGAGGAATCGCGGTTTTTCACGGACTTTCCCGGCAGAGGCATACGTTTGGCATGGCGGAAAGAGCCGACAGCAATCCCGCTGCTGTTTTCATGGTTAAATGTGAAATGGCGGCATTGAGGACAAGTCTATGGCGCGGTTGCATTTTTGCCTCCGGGGGAAAGGTCGGGATATTGTTTTAAATGACTTTCTTCATCAATTTTTCCTGTTCCTCCGAACGGGGACACGGACGGAACATTTCCAAATTCCCCGCCGCCGCGATGACTGGGAAGGCCATGTTTCCGCCATGATGGTCGTCTTCCTATATTGGGGCCTCCCTTTCATGGCCAGGTAGCTTTTTTCCTGATTGCGCCCTGTTATTTTTGGCAGGAATTGTTCATGGCGGAAAGCGCTGGAAAGGGGAATTGAGCTGCCGATGCCTTTTTGGGGTCAGGCATGCCCTGGTCTCCTGTTTCATTCCAATATCGCCGCATGGACCATGCCGAAATGCCTGTCCAGCCTGGCGAGGTACGTATGAACAAAGGGGCGTTGTTTTCTTTGGCGGCAGGTCGTTATTTTATGAGGTATCGCGGCCGTCTGCATGAAGAGTTGTCCTGCAGGGGGGACGATATTCCCGGAACGGCGCGCATCTGACGCCGCAAGGATATGAAGACATTTCTCCCGCAACAGCGGAATTCCTGAGTTCTTTTTTAAAGCAGCGGCTTGAAAAGGCTGCGCCGCATCGACCGGAAAATCCTGTTACTTGAACAGGTTGAAGAATTTCTTGCCTGCCAGGTCGAAGCCCATTTTTTTCAGGGACGGGAAGGCGAGGGTTACCAGGATTTCAATGATGAAACGGAAGATAGGGGAATTGATCCAGCTTCCGGAAACATGCGGACGCGGGGGCGCCGGATGGCTTTTTTTCCCCGTAAACATGCGGATGAGCAGAATGCCTCCCACCGTGCCGACAATGGAGCCGATCACAGGCAGGGACATGGCCTTTTTTTTCAGCTTCCGGAAGTGGTCGGCCTGCTGCTGCGTCTTCTGGACCAGGGTATCCGTCTCATTGACGATATCCAGCCGGGAGGAAGCCACCCGCATCAGGAGTGCGAGCTTTTCTTGAGAGCCATTTGCAGACATGATAAATCCGTTTTAAGTTCTTCCGCCGTCGCCGGGGCGATGGGCGTTACATGGGTTCGGCTGAAAAGGATGAGCGCCACGGCAGCCGCCACCAGATGAATGCCGGTGGTTACGGCAAGTCCGGCAATGATTCCCCAGAAGTGGGCCATGACCATGGTCAGGAAGCACCACAGGAACAGATAGCCGAAGATGGCCATAAAGGCGGCCAGCAGGAGCAGGGCCATTTTCCTGCCCAGCCTTTTGGACGCTTCCTCCAGTTCCAGCTTGAGCAGCGCGGCCAGGGCTTCCACATGGTCAAGCGCCGCCGCTCCGGTTTCCCGGAGGGACCGGACCATGGCCGCTCCTTCTTCCTTTTCCTCCACAATGGGGGCGACGAAGGTGCGTTTGAGTTTGTCAATCAGTCCCATGGCTCGGTTTGAAGGGGTGAGGGCGCCATGCGCTTGATGCGCATGGCGCGGAATGAGGGTTAACGGCGGCGGATGAGCATGCCGATCAGAAGGCCCACGCCCATGGCGATCAGCACGGACTGGGTGGGTTTTTCCTTCACGTATTCTTCGCCCGCTTCATGGAACTTCTTGGCCTTGTCACGGATGACTTCTCCTTTTTCCTGGGCGTAGTCACGGATGGTGCTGGCCTGTTCCGTAGCCGCCTTGCGGATTTGGTTTACTTTGGCCGCGGCGAAGGCCCTGGCCTGTTGAAATCTGGTTACGGCAAGCTCGCGGGCGGAAGGGCAGGAGCAGGCGGTGTCGTTTGCTGCTGCGGTCGGTTCAAGTTCGGTTTGGTTGTCTTGCATGGTTGATTAGAGTGTTAAGGGTTGGTTCCTGTTGAAAAACATGTCGGCTTACATGTTTTCGCCTCTCACATTGGGAATTATTTAGCACGCTTCCCTCTATTGGCAAGTGTGTAAAGCGGCTTCACCCGGAATTGTGCGCGTTCCTCAGCGGCGGCTTCCTGAAAAACC
>OGUM01001948.1_pt1 | contig 13238 bp, 11 predicted proteins | sample 1553631 | NCBI WGS metagenome assembly OGUM01 (sample SAMEA2580228, study PRJEB22360) | human gut metagenome | biome: human gut; feature: human-associated habitat; material: faeces | place: Denmark | collected 2008/2010 | reverse complement strand
GCACCGCCACCAAAATGAGGTTGCAGATGGTGCGCTTGTTTTTCTCCCAAAATGTCGTTTTCATCCTCTCACACCTTCTCCGTCGTTTTCTCTCCGAAGAGGCCCGTGGGCTTGATGACCAGAATGATGATCAGCAGCGCAAAGGAGATCACGTCGCTGAAATCCGCCAGCCCGAAGGCCTTGGCAAGGCTCTCCACCACGCCGATGAGCAGCGCGCCCACCACATACATCACGCACTGCTGCGGTGTGACCGCGCGGATGCCGTCAAGCAAAAACTCCATGCTGTAAACACTCCTTATACTCAGTCGGTTTTGGTAGCCGGGCAAAAGAAAAAAGACCTCTACCGCGGGCGCCGCCCGGGGTAAAAGTCTTGCCATTTCGCAAGCAGACCGGGGATACTTTCCCGCGATGACGATCTGCTCAACGCCCGTGGGCGCCGGCTACTCCCTTTTTTCCGTGCTGCAAAAGGTATCACATTTTTTTTGCGCTGTCAAGCGCTCACGGGCGTATTTTGCCGTAGTTTACAAGTTTTTACTCCAAATTTACATCTTTTTCTGCCCTGAGAGCGCCGCGGTGGGGTTGACAAAGCCAAAAAAAGCCGATATATTACTACTGCATTATGAAATATGCGTGGATGAGGACAAGTAAGCCCCTCCCCCGCGGCAAAGAGAACCGCCAGTCTGGTGAAAGGCGGGACGCGGCAGGGCCGAATATCACCTCGGAGCAGCCGGACTGAACTCATGAGTAAGGCCGGACGGGTGCGACCGTTATATCGCAGCATTTGAGCGGCTGTGCAAGACACAGCAAGAAGAGTGGTACCGCAGAGTATGGTTATGCTTTGTCTCTTTTGTCGGGAGACAGAGCATTTTTATTTTGCAGCAAACAGAAAAATTCACATAAAGGAGACACGACATGGATTACAAAGCGACGCTGAATATGCCGAAGTCCGGCTTCCCGATGCGCGCGGGGCTTCCCAAGCGCGAGCCTGAGATGCTCAAGCACTGGGAGGAAATGGACCTCTACAACCTCATGCTCAAAAAGAACGAGGGCAAGCCCCGCTTCGCCCTGCACGACGGCCCTCCGTTCTCCAACGGCGCGCTGCATATGGGCCACGCTCTGAACAAGTCCCTGAAGGACTTCATCAACCGCATGTACGCCATGCGCGGCTACTACACCCCCTATATTCCCGGCTGCCGAGGGCTACAAGGAGATCACCCTGCTGGGGCAGAACGTCAACTCCTACGGCAAGGATCTAGGCACCGGCTATGATTTTGCCGATCTGCTGACCGACCTGGACAAGATCGACGGCGACTATCTCCTGCGCTTTATGTCCTCCCAGCCTAAGGATGCCACCTATAAGCTGTTCGACGTGATGGCCGCCAGCCGCCATGTGGCCAAGCAGCTGCACCTGCCGGTGCAGTCCGGCTGCGACCGGGTGCTCCGCGCCATGAACCGTCCCTACGATGTGGCCAAATACCTGGACCTGATCACCTATGCCCGCAGGGTCATGCCCGAGCTGGTGCTGACCAGCGACGTCATCATCGGCTTCCCCGGTGAGACGGAGAGCGAGGCCATGGAGACGGTGGCCCTGGTGGAGAAAGTCCGCTTCGACGCCCTGTTTACGTTTATCTTCTCCCCCCGCCCCGGCACCCCGGCGGCGAAGATGGAGGACCCCGTCCCCCGTGAGGAGAAGCAGCGGTGGTTTGACCGGCTCTGTGCCGTGCAGAACGGCATCTCCGAGGAGCTGCACCGCCAGTATGTGGGGCAGACGCTGCGCTGTCTGGTGGACGGCGAGAGCGACGACGCCCGCTGGCCCCTGACGGCCCGTACCGCCGGCGGACGCCTGGTCCACTGCACCGGCGACCGGGCTGATCTGGGCGAATACCGGGATGTAAAGATCACCGACAGCAATACCTGGGCGCTGTTCGGCACGATCGAATAGAGCAAAAAAAGAAACCGCCGCAGGCCACATCTTCATAAGTACAAATTGTGGCACAAGGGCGGCTGATGCGAAATGCCCCGTCGCAGGGATTTCCTGCGGCGGGGCATTTTTGACATCTTTAGGCAAAGAAATAAAACCACAGCTCTAACAAGGGAACGAAAAAATCTTTAACACGAGTAAAACCTCCTATTGCAATATGCTGGTAAAAGCTTGCTGGCCGTTTTACTAGAGCAATAGGAGGTTTAATGCGTTTTAAGAAAGATGAATACAAAAATTCCGCAAAGTAAACTAACTTTGCGGAGCATCTTGTGATATAAATGTACTACACTTATTGGCAGAAGTCAACAGGAAAGTGCAATAATCGATTGATTAATGGAAGTTCTCCAACATTCGAATATTGTAGACAAATTTGAGATTGATAGGCAAAGGAGGATGACTATGCAGCATTGCAAAAGAGAGTATTGTAATGCAGGAACACGGCAGTGGTCGCAAAGAGGCATCTACATCCGCAAGGCATCTAAGGCCAAAAACTCAGAACAGATAATTATTAGGAGCAATGATTCACGCTACAGGGGTTATCCTAAAACTGAGAAGAATGCCATTCAGCAAAGAGGTGTGGTCACTATCCAAGAGGCCGTAACAGGCTTCTTGGCCGAAAAGGAAAACACTATAAAGCTCTCATCTTACCTGCGCTATGAGCAGATGCTGCGAAAGCATATTCTCCCATCGTTGGGCCGTGTATGTGTAGATCAGTTATCAACAAAAGCATTCACATCTTTTTTGCAGCAAAAACAGATAGATAGCGAGCTGTCACAGAAGACGTTGAAAGATATAGGCACATTATTGAAGGGCGTTTTAAAGTATGCAGAGACTACATTCAATTGCAGCAGTCCTGCACATGGCGCAAAACTCCCGAAGTATCGGCAAAATATGCCGGAAATCTTTTCAGATGCAGAGATAAACTCCATTGCCAATAGAGTACTCGATGTACCGAGTATTCTAGGAATAGCTATTTTGCTGACATTGAACAGTGGTTTGCGTTTAGGAGAGTTGTGTGCACTACGGTGGTCTGACATTGACTTTTCGTCGGGAGTAATTTCTGTCCAGCGCACAGTACAGAGATTGACCGTAGATGGAGTAGGCAAACTGGTGATCCAGCCCCCTAAAAGTTTATCATCCCTACGACGGATACCCATTCCTGCAGATATGTTAGCGTTGCTGAAACAAGTGCGTCTTTCTAATTCAATAGATAGTTTTTTAATGACAGGCACGGACGCACCTATGGCCCCTCGTACCTGTCAATACCAGTACAAGCTGTTTTTGAAGGAATGCGGAGTTCACTATCGAAATTTTCACATTCTGCGCCACACCTATGCAACTCGCTGTGTTGAACGGGGAATAGATGTGAAAAGTGTGAGCGAAATGCTCGGACACTCAGATATTAAGACGACTTTGAATCTGTACCATCACCCATCATTAGCCCATAAGTCACAGGCCGTACAAAACATCTGCTTTTTACCTGTACAAGAAACGTTTATACCAACACAACTGATGGGTAGTGCGCTCATGCAACGTTTATGAGCTGCGAGTTCCGCAAAGTTAGTTTACTTTGCGGAAGTGCGGCAGGAAGGCCATTACATTTCTGTATTATGCCTTAATATACCCTGCTGATACACATAAAAACTTCATAGGCCCTGGGATGTCTTACAGCGGTTATCCGAACTGCGTTCTGTGCGCGGTCAGGTAATTGCATAAAAGGAACGGGAATAATAATCCCACGCGAACGGCACCGTGGGCGCAAGAATGCACCAAAACAGCAGTAGCTGTTGGACGAAAGTCCGCCATTGAGGGATGCCCCTTGAGAAGGTAGGTAGCAAACGAGGAGCAGCAGCTCCGTGGCGCGAGGCGGGAGACTTGTATGATTAGGGCCATTAGCGGTGGGCGGATTCTCCACGCGTTGTGACAGGAGTGCTTGTTGTGACAGCTATCATAGCTTGTTTACGCACTTCTATTTTGGGTGCTTGCCGCTTCTTTCAGTTTAGCTGAAGGAGGCGGCATTTGTCATCATTGAGGGGGAAAATATGTCAAACAGAGATCCACGCCAACGATTTGACTATCAAAATTGGTTAAATAGTCAGGTCGCCGAACGAGCTAAAGCCTCGCTGACAGCGCGGGATGCAGCGTTCGCCGAGAACAATGCCGGGGTGACTCGTGCGGCCCTAACGCAGTATCTAAATGTATGTGCCGCTGCGCTGGGGCATAGTCCCAGCCCCACAGAGATCGACGGTGGTGCGTTTATCGAGCAGCGATTCGGCAGCTGGGATAATGCCATGACAGCCGCAGGATTGCCCCGGCCAAAAACCACACCTAAACTTAACAACACACTGCGTTACCGCATGGAAAAAGAAAAGCTGCTGCCGCTGTTTCTGGCGGAGCGTAAGGAGAAGAAGCGGCAGAAGCAGATCGAGAAGAACCTGCGGCAGGGCCAGCTGGCCCACGAAAAGGCCGTGAAGCGCCGCGCAGAGCGGGAGGCAGCCGAGGCCGAGAAAACCGCCGCCGAAAAAGACACCAACCCTTGTCAAGCCGAGACAGTCTGAACGGAGACTGTCAGCTTTCCATAAGGGCGGGAGGGGTTCGCCGACCCCTCCTGCCGTCCTCAAACTGTTACCCGGTAAGCACGTCATGATGGCACATGACGAGTTTATAAAATTTTTAAGGAGGAAAATGACATGAAGAAGAGAGTACTGTCTCTGCTGATGGCAGTCATGATGCTCGTAGCCCTTGTGGTTCCGGCATCTGCCACAACAGACACAAGCGGCACTGTGACGGTGTACGTCACCACGGGTATGTTTACCACAGGCGGTATAAATGAATACCCGGCTTATAAGGGCGGCACGATCTATTCAAACCCCAACTTTAGCATCATGGGATATGAACTTAACATCAATACTATCGCGACGGATTATGTCAGTTCTACGCAGCTGATTTACGAGGCTCCCGAATCTGCAACTACCCTGAAGACTCCGAACATTTTGGATGCCATCCTTGCGGCGTTCTTTGATGCGAACGTGGACATATTCTCCGACGTAGTCGCCGGGTGGGATGCAAATCCTGTTAGCGGACCTGCTGGTGGCTATATCAATGGCGTTAATCCCAACTACGCCGTATATGACAATCCCGATACCGAAACTATTAACGGCGTTGTCTACGACAAGTATAGCGGCCAAGGTTGGAATATTGCCTACGGCATGGGCCTGAATAATATCAGCGCGGCTGAGGTGTATGGTACAAATGTCGAACTGGTAAATGGTATGGTCATTATTTTCGACTTTAGCCCCTATACCATTTATGAGGTTCACACCGGCAACTAAATAATCACAGCGGATAAGGAGATGGGGCGGGAAATCTGCCCCATCTCCCTATTAATGCAGAAGGGTATGTGTAATATGTCTACGAAAAAGAATTTTTTGGCAAGGGCGCAGGCATTGCTTTTAGCTGCCGTGTTGACACTCAGCTTGCTGCCGGTAAGTGCTTTTGCCGCAGAAAATGATCTGCCACAGGAGGTAACACCTTCAGTGGGGCAAAATGCCGAGGTCGAGTACATCGGCGAGGAACTGAACGTTTCCACAAGCAGTGAGGACTCCGCAGAAACAGGTGCGACAGATTCTCTTCCTTCTTCGACCTACTCAAAGCAAGAGGATGCCGCGCCTACTACGGAAACATTAGCCCTGATGGAGGCACAAAGCATCGAGGAGACATCTCCGTCCCCTCTCGCATTTTCTTTTTATGATGTCAGCACGACCAAGACGACCTCGCTAGAGTTGCGCCAAGCAGAGGACGGAACCTATACACTCTATATTCCCGTGAGTGGTGTCGTAGATCGGAATCACTGCATAAAAATAATCGCTCCTGAGAGCTACACGGAAATTTTTTCGTTAAAATACGACTGTTATGTGCCGGGAGCGCATAAAATGGCCCCTTCTCCATGGGAAGCAAAATCTGAAGAAGGAATACTTACCGCCGAAGCCTATTCGGTTGGGAGTGCGCCTTCTTTGGGAGAGACGGAATTGATGTTTTCACGGAGTATGCAGCTGTATGTTGATGGGGCGGCCTACAATATATCTGTGCAGCCGTATTGTGACCTTGAAACAGTAGAGGTTAGGGAAAGCGGGCGCCTCCCCGCATATCGTTTGGACGCCAAACGCCCTTGCGAAGAAATAGAACAGTTCAAGTATTATGCTACTGCTCCAACAGGCAAGACAATAACTGTTCAGCCAAGTGTAAACAGCAATATCCGTGCTCTTGGAGGATATGCGTCGGTGGATGGGACTGATGGTCAAAATGCATATAGAATCAACGAAAAAACCACCGTGACTATTGTGTCCATATGCAACGAAGAATGGGGCGTGGAGGACCGCACCTATACACTTCTGCTCGCCCCGATTGAGGAAGATTATTTTCCGGAATTAACCGATGGCGAGGGCAAGCCGGTTAAGGCGAGATCGATTCAAAAATCAGCGAACATTGGTGATAATACCTCAGTAACGGTAATGGCTTCTGCGCCGGGCGCAGACCTTCAATGGACGCATGGTGGGAAAATCGTCAGCACAACCAATACGGTTAAAATAGATACAACAAATCCAGCAAACAAATTACAAAACAAGTACATATTTGAAGCATCCGTTGTGGTGGATGGTTTGAGGTATACCAGTACAGTAAGCGTTCTTGCCGCAGTGGCTGGAACTGCACTAAAAGATCCTGTTATAACAAGTCAGCCTGTCTCAGCGACATACGAAACAGGCAGCAAGGCTTCTCCTTTGTGTGTCGTGGCGGAAGGAGCTGCAGGCGGAAAACTTTCATATACATGGTACAAAAACACTAAATGTAGCACCGACGGAGCCGAGCCTGTCGAAAACAAAAGCGTAAACCAAAACGAATACATTCCCGACACAGGAACGGGTGGCATATATTACTATTACTGCGTCGTGCAGGATACATATGGTGCGGGCAAACGCAAAATCACCAGTAACAAAGTGACCTCAGATATTGTACGGGTCGAAGTAACTGGCGGAATGCCGGAAGGCGTTACAGGAAGCGGAACCGAAAAAGATCCTTATATTTTTTCAACGGGCGCACAGTTGGCAGCACTGCAAAACCTTGTAGCCAACGGGGATGGCAAACCCTTCCGAAATACCTACTTCAAATTTGCAAATGATATTGAACTTCCGCAGGATTGGAAGCCGCTGGGCAGCCTGAAGGAAGGCGCTGCCCTTCCCGATCGGGGCGTCAATATCAATGCTTTCAGTGGAATCATAGACGGCGACGGGCATAAAATCATCATCCCAAAGGGCGGACTGCCTTTGATTGGATATGCACGGGATGCGGTCGTAAAAAACCTTAATATCTATGGTGAAGAAATCAATGGTTACGGCCTCTTAAACAACTATGTGGTTGATTATGGGGACAACGGCGACTATAATGTTGGCGATGTTCCTGAAACCATTCGGATCGAGAATTGCCGCTTGCTAAAAGGCTCTTCCACCCTGAAGTCGGGCTTTATCGGGGGTTATGCGTCAGGCAAGAACTATGTGTATATCATTGATTGTACCATAGAGGAAGGTGTCACGATAGGATATACCGGCGACGAAAGCAGTATTGGTTCATTTGGCGGTGAGTTCAATGGTATGCTCATAAACTGTACCAGTTCTGCCACGGTAAAGGGCAAGAACCGAGTTGGCGGCCTAGTCGGAAATAAAGGCCAGTCTATGGGCTTATTCCAAATTCAAAACTGCTCTTTTACCGGCACTGTCATCGCTACTGGCAATTATGTCGGTGGCATTTTGGGTTCGGGATATAATGCATGGTCTGCACCGAACTCGCCTTTGGCAACAGTCCGCAATTGTTTTGTCAGCGGCAGCATTACAGGCGCTGATAAAATCGGCGGTATCACCGGTGGTGAACCCGGTGTCGTACAAGCGTGGGGCAATGGTGCTGGTGATATAGTCGATAATGTATTCTACGGTACGATCACGGCCACTGGCGAAGGGAAATTTGTTGGCGGTGTCATTGGCTATATGCAGTCGCTGAATAAGAATAATTGGGTCAGCGACAACTATTATTGCGAAGATAGCGGTGCGGCTAAGGGCATTGGCGAGATCGCTATCGTTGATACCAGTGCCGAACACGAAACAGACAGCAACACTCGCTATGTGAATACCGCAATTGAAGTCCCGGATATTCTCGGTTTTGATCGAAGAGGTGGTTATAATCGCACTGATGACCCTGTAGGTAAAGATGCAGATAAACTGGTAAAGCGTGTCACGAAGGAAGACCTGACAAATGAAACCGTTGTTGCACTGCTCAACAGTTCTAAAACCAGCTTCCGCAACTGGATTCAAGGTGCGACCGGGCCGATTCTCCGCCAAGAGGCCGTTGCCTACGAGCTTGTTGTCGGAGGCGAAATCAAAAACCAGCACTATGTCGGCGATGCCCTGAATCTGTCCGGCCTTACGCTGACGGCCAAGTGGTCTGACGGTACGACTACCAATGTGCCGCCGAATGATCCCAACCTCAAGATCACCGGCTACGACAGCGGCAAGCACGGCCAGCAGACCGTGACGCTCCAGTACGGCGCGGCTAAGGTAGAGATCGTCGTCACCGTGCTGTATAAAGAGCCGGAGGACATTACCGTGACCATCACCCTGCTGGGCGACAAGGCCCACGGCGACAACGGCCAGGTACACGGACTGTCCAAGGGCGGCCTGACCGCGTGGGTCAGCGGCCACAAGGTGAAAGTGACCACCAACATGACTGTGTGGGACGCGCTGAAGCAGCTGCCCGGCGTAACATGGGATAACCCCACCGGCAACTACATCAAGAGCGTGACCTACGGCGGTGTGACCATTGGCGAGTTCACCAACGGTAAGAACTCCGGCTGGATGTATACGCTGAACGGCAAGTACCCCATGCTGGGCGTCAGTGAGCAGTATCTGAAGAAGGGCGACGTCATCGTGTTCCACTACACGGATGACTACACGCTGGAGGCGGCGGACATGGGCCCCGCGCCGGAGGAGAAAAAGACCGCTGATGAGGTCATCGCCCTTATCAACGCCATCGGCGTGGTGGATCTGACCAAGGGCGATGTCATCGCCAAGGCACGCGCCGCGTATGACGCGCTTTCCGCGGCGGACAAGAAGCTGGTGACCAACTATCAGACGCTCCTGGACGCTGAGGCGGCCTACGCCAAGCTGGTGGCCGAGCTGGGCAAGAAGGCGGACAGCATCTACAAGACCACCGGCGACTATCTGGCAAAGCTGGGCACACCCGGCGTGGGCAGCATCGGCGGCGAGTGGATGGCGCTGGGGTTGGCCCGCAGTGGTCGCACTGTCCCAGAGGGCTACTATGACGCTGTGGTCAAGTATGTCAAGGACAACATCGACAGCAACGGACGGCTGGACAAGAACAAGGCCACCGAAAACGCCCGCATTATCCTGGCGCTGACGGCCATCGGCAAGGATGTGACGAATGTGGACGGCCATGACCTGCTGGCCGGGCTGAATGAGATGTCCTACCTCTCCAAGCAGGGCATCAACGGTGCGATATTCACGCTGATCGCGCTGGACAGCCACAGCTACACGCCTGCCGGCGATGTGACCCGCGACAAGCTGGTACAGGCTATTTTGGACGCGCAGATCAGCAGTGACGGCGGCTGGAGCCTGGACGGCAAGAACGCCGATGTGGACATGACCGCCATGGCTATCCAGGCGCTGGCAGCCTACTACAAAAGCAACAGCAGCGCAAAGAAGGCTGTGGACAAGGGACTGAGCTGGCTCAGCTCCGTGCAGCAGAATGACGGCGGATTCACCAGCTGGGGCGCAGCCAACAGCGAATCCTGCGCGCAGGTCATCGTTGCGCTGACTGCACTGGGCATTGACCCGACCAAGGACAGTCGGTTCATCAAGAATGGTGTCAGCGTGCTGGACGCGCTGTGCAGCTTCGCGGTGAATGGCGGAGGATTCAAGCACCTCGCCACCGAGACAAGTGCCAACGGCATGGCGACGGAGCAGGGGTTTTATGCACTGGTGGCATATTACCGGCTACTGAACGGCCAGACCAGCCTGTATGACATGACGGATGTGAAACTGGAGGGCGTCAAGGCCGAAGAGCCGGTCGATGATACCGACAAGTCGGATGATACTGCCGACACGGAGGTCGAAGATACTTCAAGTGGCGGACAGGTGGTGCTGTGGGTAGTCATCGGCGTGGTGGCTGTCGGTGGTATTGCCGCACTGGCGGTGACCAGCAAAAAACGGCATGGCAGAGATGCGGAGTAATACTTGAATACACCAACGCAGGGGCGCGGAAGCGTCCCTGCGTAAGGTGCTTTTGTGAGGGTTTCAACATGAAAAAGAAGTCATTCTGCTTGCTGCTCTTAACGGCGGTGCTGCTTTTTTGCGCTGCCTGCGGTCAGATGCAGACGGTGCAGCCGGAGGATACCGGCGATAAGGATCAGTACATGACTGAGCCTGTCCCGGATGGCAAGCCCGATCCGGTAGAGCCGCAGGATACGACGGTGGATACCACTACAACCCACACCTGTACTTTCTCCATCTCTTGCGAGACCATTCTGGATAATATGGACAAATGTGTGGAGAACAAGAAGTTTCTCGTACCGGCGGACGGCGTTATCTTTCCTGCCACGGAGGTAGAGTTCAGCGAGGGCGAGAGCGTATTCGATGTCCTTCAGCGCGTCTGTCAGGACAACGCCATCCACATGGAGTCAAACTGGACGCCCATGTACAACAGCGCGTATGTAGAGGGTATCAACAACCTCTATGAGTTTGATGTGGGAAGCCTGTCCGGGTGGATGTACAGCGTCAACGGATGGTTCCCCAACTACGGCTGTTCCCGTTACCAACTGAAGGATGGCGACGTCGTGGAGTGGCGCTATACCTGCGATCTGGGAGAAGATCTCGGCAGTGGTATGGGAGGATAATGGAGGCACCAGAATATAGAGAACGCTGATATAGGAAGCGGAGTTCCCGGAACACATTGGCCTCTGGAGCTATTCGAGAGGCCGCCTAACCATGCGACCAGACAACACAACAAAACGGACAAAAAGCCAAGGATGGCCCTTTGTGACCATCTCTGGCTTTCACATTCCCATTGACTTGTTTGTGGTTGTGTGGTAGTTGTGTTTGCTACCAAAACCGAAGGGAGAACACGACTATGAAAAAGTTGATACTGCTGACCATCTGTACCATCTTGCTGCTTACAGGCTGCGGGCAGGCTGCTGCGCCGGAAGTGGACACCGTTCCCGCGATAGTGCAGGAGGAGACTATCCCCACAACTGACACACAAGATGTGCCGACGGGAATAGCGGAAGTAGCTGTCGAACCAACCATATCAGAAATCCCCGCGCAGTCGCAACACGCGCCCGTTGTTGCGCCGCTGGAGGAACCCGCGATCACTGTGCTAGCCGAACCGCCAACAGCGGACACACCCACACAGACACCCGAACCTGCACCCAATACAGGCTTAGACACCGTGCCGGCGCAGACGGCAGAGGAAGTGCCCTCTGCGCCTCCCGCCACCGGTGGCATCTACTCCGTCGAGGAGGCTGTGCGTGTGGGCAACGAGTACGCCAAGGCACAGTACGGCGTGACCATCGACACCAGTATGACCACCGCTGACTCCAGCTACTATCCCGGCACAGCGGACAGTGTAGCGCGGCTGACCGAACACGGCGGACAGGCCGCATTGAATGCCGCCGTCTGCGGCAATGTGGACGCCACCTTCGCCTGTCTTGCGGCGCTGGACGGTGCGGAGATTGTCAGCGCATACGCTCGGTTCAACTGCACCGTTCGCTATAACGCGGCAGGAGATGAGTACATCGTAGTGGTGCTGTACGGCTGATATACACGGAGCAGCTTCTGCGTCGGTGTAAGCAAAAAATAGGGAGCCGGTCGTTCGACTGGCTCCCTATCATATTCATACCTCATTCAGTTTTACTCTCAGCGTATCGACGATCTCGTTTCTTTCCTCGTCTGTGCGCGCGGAACGGTATCGCTCCACCGCCGCGTCGCGGAGCTGCTCCGACTGCCGTGACCATACTTCAAAATCCGCTTTGCTCATTGTCCCCTTACGGACACGGGCAAAGTATTTTTTATAGGCGCGGATCTGTATCTGCCATAGCGGATCGTTCTTGGACTTCTCCTTAAAACTTGTCATAGCCCCCACGTCCCGGCAGGTCTTACCTCCCAGCTGCTCAGACGGCCTGTCGCAGTAGGTATAGCTCATTCCCGGCTTTTGTAAGAACCACCGTCCGCAGTGGGCGCATCGCTTTGGCACGAAGCCCCGCTGCAAACCTTTCATAAACTCCACATACACGAAATCCAGCAGCCCGTCAAAGTACATTCGCTCCACGATCTCCGGCTCGGTACAGTAAATCCCCTTGAGCATGTACTGCGTCTTTACCTGCGGCGCATCTACCTCTCTGTCCGCGCCGAGGCTGACGCCGCTGATAAACGGCTCCAAGTGCGCCTGCAAAATGTGTTCCGCCAAGGGCAGCTTCCGCTGCCCTTTCTTCTTTTCGAAAACGGCCTTGCTGAAAAGCTCATCCAAGAACCACGCGTAGCGTTCCTGTACGAAGCGGATGGCCTTGACCTGCTCCTGCATGAAGGGGATCAGCTTGCTCCTGCGCTGCAGTACAAATTCCTCAATCTCTTCTCTTATTTCGCCGGTGAATAGTTCCTCCACCGAGACCATCTCTATATCCTGTGCCAGATACAAGTAGCTGCGGTACAGCGGCAGCCGCCCAAACCATTTCAGAGCATTGAAAAACGTTCCCAATACCGCCTCGGTATGGCTCTGGGAGATCACGCTCTCCAGCTCATCCAATGCTTCCTGAAACGGCGTGACATCCATGTTGAGGATCTCCGTCAGCACAAATCCGTATGGCAGCGGGTACACCTTCTCCTCCACCCAGTATCCCGCCGCACCAAACTCGACGCGTGTGTTGGTGTACATCCTGTCCATATCGAACATATCTTTTCCCAATATTCCCACGGCGCGTCCCTCCTGCGATTGATAATCTATTTCGAATAATAGTGTATCTGCTAATATCGTAAATTATCTATTGCTAAATGTCAAGGGAAATGGTACCATCGCAGCACTCGAATATTCACAGACGATATAGATTAGCAAAGGAGGACTGCTATGACATCAAGAAAAACTCTTTCTACCATCGACGCGGACACGCTGCTGTCCACTACATTGCCGCCCACACGGTTCATCA
>OGUM01001939.1_pt1 | contig 13257 bp, 9 predicted proteins | sample 1553631 | NCBI WGS metagenome assembly OGUM01 (sample SAMEA2580228, study PRJEB22360) | human gut metagenome | biome: human gut; feature: human-associated habitat; material: faeces | place: Denmark | collected 2008/2010 | reverse complement strand
GATATGGCTAGTGAAGAAGTAGCTAATGAAGCATTATCAGAAGGAATCAAAGAACACAACATCGATTTAGTAGCTCGTCCTACTTTAGATGTTAAAGAAGCTGATGATGAAAAAGCCGTATTAGTATTTACATGTACAGTACTTCCTGAAGTAACTTTAGGTGAATACAAAGGATTAGATATCAAAAAAGCGGATGTAGAAGTTACAGAAGAAGATGTTGAAAACGAAGTTAAACGTGTTCAAGATCGTTATGCTGACTGGGTTGTTCGTGAAGATGACGATGCTGCTCAATTAGGTGATCAAGTAGTTATCGATTTTGTTGGAACAAAAGATGGTGTAGCATTTGAAGGCGGATCTGGAGAAAACTATCCATTAGAACTTGGTTCAGGATCATTCATTCCAGGTTTCGAAGAACAATTAGTTGGAGTTAAGAAAGGTGAAGAAAAAGACGTTGAAGTTACTTTCCCTGAAAACTACCAAGCAGCTGAACTTGCTGGTCAACCTGCAACTTTCCACTGCACAGTTCACGAAGTAAAATATAAAGATCTTCCTGAATTAAATGATGAATTAATCAAAAAATTAAAAATTGAAAATGTTGAAACAGTAGATGCTTACAAAGAAAAAGTAAAAACTGATTTAACTGCTCAAAAAGAAAGAGAAGCTGAAGAAAACTTCACAAATGAATTGTTAGGAAAAGTTTGTGACAACGCTAATGTTGAAATCCCTGCAGTAATGATCGATGCTGAAGTTGATCGTATGTACAAAGAATTCGAAGGTCGTATGCAACAATCTGGATTCACTGCTAAACAATTCTTAGAAGCAACTCACCAAACTGAAGAAGCAATCCGTGCTCAAATGAGTCCAGAAGCTGCTGCTCGTGTTAAAACTCAGTTAGTATTAGAAGCTATCGTTAAAGCTGAAAGCATTGAAGCTAGTGATGAAGATGTAGAAAAAGAATTTACTACAATGTCTGAAATGTATAACATGGAAGTAGAAAAAATCAAATCATTGATTTCTCCAGAAAGTATTAAAGCAGATTTAGCAAATCAAAAAGCATTAGACTTCATTAAAACTTCTGTAAAGTAGTATAATGTAAAAGAAAAAAGACGCTTAGCGTCTTTTTCCATATTTAATATAAGGAGGTTTTCGTATGGAATTAAATACCTATCCTTTAGTTTGTACAAGAGGAGTCGTCCTATATCCAAATCAAGAAATTGTGATTGATGTAGGAAGGGATACTTCTGTACATGCTGTTGAAAATGCACAGGATAATTATGATAAAAAGATTTGTTTATTTTCTCAAAAAGAACTTGAGCAAGAAAATCCTGGAAAAGAAGATATATATTCTGTAGGAACTTTATGTGAAGTTCGTCATATTCGTCGTTTTGATAACTTTTTACGTGTAAAGTTTCGTGGAATTAAACGTGTTAAGCTAAATAATTGGATCAATGGAAGCCTAAGTGATTTAGCCGAAGTTGAAATTCTTGAAAGTGAAAAACAGGATGCTGTTGAAGAAGAAGCTTTGATTCGTATGATCGCAGATGAGCTTGATCGTATGCAAGGTCAAGATCGTCTTGTGACTAAAGAAATTGTTATGGAAATTTCAAAGGGTATGGGCGGTGAATTCTTAAGTGATAAAGCTGTTCAAGGATTGCCTTTGGATATTGAAAGAAAACAACAGTATCTTGAAACATTAGGGGTAAATGATCGTCTAATGATGTTGCTTCAAGATATGGCTAAAGAGAAAAAGATGAGTGAAGTTGAACAACAAATCAACGAAACTGTCAAAGAAAGAATTGATCAAGGACAAAAAGATTACTATCTTCGTGAAAAGATGAATGTCATTCGTGAAGAATTAGGGGATACAGTTGCCCAAGATGAAGATGCGGCTAAGATTCGTAAGCGTTTAGCTGAAAATCCATACCCAGACTACATTAAGAAAAAGGTATCGGATGAAGTGAGTCGTTATGAAATGCTACCTATGGCAAGTGGAGAAACAGGTGTCATTAAATCTTATATTGATTGGTTAATGGATCTTCCTTGGTGGCAAGAAACGAAGGACAATGAAGATTTAAATGAAGCTGAAGCTATTTTAAACGCAGATCACTATGGTCTAGAAAAAGTAAAAGAACGTATTCTAGAGTATTTGGCTGTTAAACAAATGACAAATTCATTGAATGCACCAATTATTTGTTTGGTAGGTCCTCCAGGAGTTGGTAAAACGTCTTTGGCAAAAAGTGTTGCGAGAGCTTTAGATCGTAAATTTGTGAAAATGTCACTTGGTGGTGTTCGCGATGAAGCAGAGATTCGTGGTCACAGAAGAACATATTTAGGAGCTTTACCTGGACGTATCATTCAAGGTATGAAAAAGGCAGGCGTTACGAATCCAGTGTTCTTGATTGATGAAATTGATAAAATGGCAAGTGATTATAAGGGAGATCCATCAAGTGCAATGCTTGAAGTATTGGATCCTGAACAAAATTCAGTATTCTCAGATCACTATATTGAAGAGCCTTATGATTTATCAAAAGTATTATTCATCGCAACCGCAAACTATTTAGAGAATATTCCACCTGCATTAAGAGATCGTTTGGAAATTATCGAATTATCAAGCTATACAGATGCAGAAAAGGTTCATATTGCCAAGGATCACTTAGTTCCTAAACAATTAGGATTAAATGGTTTAAAAGCGTCTCAGTTAAAAATTGATGATGATATGTTACTATATTTAATTCGTTACTATACTCGTGAAGCGGGAGTTCGTTCTTTAGAGCGTACAATTGCGACAATTTGCCGTAAAACAGTATTGGCTATCTTAAAAAACAACAAACGTAGCATTAAATTGACTAAAAAATTAGTTCATGAGTGGTTGGGTAATGAAAAAGTTGATTATGGTAAAAAAGAAAAGAAAGATCAAGTTGGAACTGTAACAGGACTTGCCTATACAAGTTTTGGTGGGGATATCCTTCAAATTGAGGCAACTCGCTTTACAGGAAAAGGAAGACTTGTTCTTACTGGACAATTAGGTGATGTCATGAAGGAAAGTGCTAGTATTGCGCTAGACTATGTTCGTACGCATGCAAATGAATTCAAAATTGATCCTAAATTGTTTGAAGAAAATGATGTACATATTCACGTACCAGAAGGTGCGGTTCCTAAAGATGGACCAAGTGCTGGTGTTACAATGACAACGGCATTGGTATCTTGTTTCTCTAATATTCCAGTTAAGGCGAATTTAGCTATGACTGGTGAAGTTACGTTAAGAGGAAATGTTCTTCCTATTGGTGGATTGAAAGAGAAATCATTGGCAGCACATCGTTCTGGAATTGATACGATCTTGATTCCAAAAGAAAATGTAAAAGACTTAGATGATGTTCCTCAAGAAGTAAAAGATGCAGTTACTTTTATTCCTTGTTCAAATGTCTCACAAGTGTTACATAACGCATTGGTAAAATAGTATGATCAGTGAATTTGTGATAAGTGCTGTTGAAAAAGAACAATGGCCAGAATCTGATTTACCAGAAGTTGTAGTCGTTGGACGTAGTAATGTTGGAAAATCAAGCTTTATTAATGCATTGACTAATAAGAAAAAACTTGCCTATGTAGGAAATACACCAGGTAAAACACGTTTGATCAATTTCTTTAAGATTGATGATACTTGGATGTTAGTGGATGTTCCTGGATATGGTTATGCGAAAATGTCTAAACAAATGCTGATCAAGATGGGTAAAATGATGGATACATACTTTAACCAAAGAGAGCAGATTTGTTGCGTTGTACAACTTGTCGATGCAAGACATGGCGCCACGCATGATGATTTAGATATGATCGAAATGATTCAAAGTCTTGGAATTCAAATCGTTATTGTAGCTACAAAAGTTGACAAGATTCCTAAGACAAAACGTGTTCGTGCGTTGAAAGATATTTCTCAACAGCTACATTTGCCAATGAAGAATATTTTCGGTATCAGTAGTACAGAAAAAACAGGTTTTGAACCTGTCTTAGAAAGAATCAATGAAATTGTAGAACAGGCTAAAAAATAGTCTGTTCTTTTAAATTGTCTAAAAGATTTGAGAATGAAATGATTTTGGTGTATGAGTATGTTAAAATGAAGCCCTAAAAAGGAGTGCTGAGCTTATGAAAAAAAACCAACACCTCGTATTATGAATTTATTAATGCTTACAATAAGAAATATGTGAAGCATTAAGTGATATATTTGGAAGTGGTGTTACTCGTGTGGACGCCACGGGTGGTTATTCAAAAAGGTCTAAATCCATAGTTTATTTTGTGGTCAATCGATATCAAGTTAATCGAATGAAAGAACAAGTTCATGAAATCGATTCGGGTGCTTATATTATCATGAGTGAAGTTGCAGATATCTTTTCAAATAATATGGATAAAGTATAAGAAAAGTGGGGGAACTAAATTTCCTCCACTTGTTTTGTCCATAGATTTCTTGATGCGTCGCTTGGCATTCTCCAATCACCTCTAGGTGAGAAACAAATAGATCCAACCTTAACACCATCTGGCATACAGTTTCTTTTAAATTGTTGGGTAAAGAAACGATTATAGAATGTTGTGATGGCCTTTTTAATTGTTTCCTTTTCTACATCTTTAAATGCAACACAAGCTAAATCATAGATTTTCTTAGGCTCATCGTGATGTCTTAACATTTGATATAGGAAGAAATCATGAAGATCATAAGAACCTAATACTTCTTCTGTCTTCTGAGCAATCTTACCATTTTTATCTGGTGGTAAAAGCTCTGGGGATACAGGTGTATCACAAATATCCATCAATACATCATGTAATATTTCATCTTTTAAAGCAACACTTTCAACAATATAACGAACAAGTGTCTTAGGAACACTGGCGTTTACCGCATACATACTCATGTGATCTCCATTATATGTACACCATCCTAAGGCAAGTTCACTTAAGTCTCCAGTACCAACAACAATCGCATTATAGGCATTGCTTAAATCCATCAAAATTTGTGTTCGTTCACGAGCTTGAGAGTTTTCATACGTAATATTATGAACTTCTGGATTATGGTGAATATCTTTAAAGTGCTGGTTTACACCATCCACAATAGAAATTTCTTCACTAGATACATGAAGTAGGTCCATTAAGATTTGCGCATTAGATTTAGTACGTTTTGTCGTTCCAAAACCAGGCATTGTGATCGCATGAATTCCTTTTGAATCATAATTGTTGATTTTAAAGGCTTCATGACATACAAGCAAAGCTAAAGTAGAATCGAGTCCTCCACTAATTCCAATCACAACATCTTTACAATGAATTTTTGAAAGACGTGTTGCCAAGCCTTGTGCTTGAATATGTAATATTTCTAAGCAACGAACAATTCTTTCATCTTGATTATTTGGAACAAAAGGATAAGCATCGATATAGCGATCAAATTCAATTTCTTCGATGGGTTTTGATGTGAATTCCACGGTTGTATAGTTTACATGGAATAAATCCTGCATACTAGTTTTATAGTGTAAGCGATCATGATTTAAATGGTCTAAATCGATTTGTCCATAAATGATTTTGTCTGTTTTAGTTTCACTTAATATAGCCCCGTTTTCACAAATTAAATTGTGTCCAGAGAAAACCAAGTCACTCGAACTTTCTGAAGGTCCTGCACTGGCATATACGTATCCCGCATAACATTTAGCACTTTGATCTTTGACTAGATTTCTTCTGTAATTTGCTTTTGAGATGATTTCATTGGAAGCACTTAGATTACATAATACATTCGCTCCAGCTAATGCATGTGTTGAACTTACTGGAATTGTCACCCATAGATCTTCACAGATTTCAATACCTAAACAAGCCGATGTTGTTGTATCTTTAAATACGATATGATTTGAAACGGGAACCTTTTTATTTTTGTATGTAAAAGTTGTGTTTTCTTTTAATTCACTAGCACTCGAGAACCACCTTGTTTCATAGAATTCATTATAGCTAGGAATATATGTTTTTACTTGAATACCTAGAATATCATGGTTGAAACAAATGGCGGCACAGTTATAAAGCCTGTTTTCGATTTCTAAAGGTAAGCCTAAAACTGTAACTAGGTTTTCGGGTAGTTCTTCTACAATTTCAAATAGAACTTGTTTTGCGCTATTTAATAATGTATGTTCATAGAATAAATCCTGACATGTATATCCTGTAATACATAGTTCTGGAAATACTACAAGTTGTGTATCTGAATCCAATTCTTGGATACATTTTAAAATTTCTTCTTTATTTGCCTGTGGATCTCCAATTGAAACATTTAAAGTACAGGCAGCCGTTTTATAATATGAATAACGATGCATGTTCATACCTCATTTCCAAACATGATTATATCAAAAAAAGACGTCCATTTTAAGGACGTCTTTGATTAATGTTCACTTAGTTCGTGAAGACGATCTCCATATGCAGATTCATCTGCATCTTTCTTATCGCTTTCAGTAGCGTATTTTTTAACTAATGCACTTGATTTGTTGATTGGTTGTAAAGTACCAGCACCGGCAACACATCCACCAGGACAAGCCATACCTTCAAGTAGGTATCCGTTTAGTCTTCCAGCTTTAGCCATCATCAACATTGTCTTACAGTTCTTTAATCCTTCTGCAGCCTGAACTTTTACTTCTGTTCCAGGATGTTCTTTTTGAATCAAGTCTTTAACGGCTTTGGCAACACCACCACTGACAGCAAATCCACGACCAGCATTTGTTCCTTCTGTTAATGGATCAGAAGTAGTGATTTGGTCTAATGCAATACCTTTCGCATTGAACATACCCATAACTTCTTCAAAAGTTAATACGAAGTCAATATCACTACGGATTGATTTACGGCTTGCTTCCAATTTCTTAGCAGCACAAGGACCGATGAATACAACTTTAGCGTTTGGTTTTTCTTTTTTGATCAAACGACCCGTTAATACCATTGGAGTTAATGCCATTGAAATGTATGGTGCAAAGTCAGGGAAGTTTTTCTTCGCCATAACGGACCATGCAGGACAGCAACTTGTAGCCATAAATGGTTGTTTTTCAGGCACTTTATCTAAGAAGTCTTCAGCTTCTTCAATTGTACATAAGTCAGCACCAATCGCAACTTCCACAACATCCGCAAAACCTACCGCTTTTAATGCAGCTTTTACTTTATCTGGAGTTACAGCTGGACCAAATTGACCAACGAAAGCAGGGGCAACAGCTGCAATGACGTCATAGCCTTCTTTCATGGCATAGATTGTTTGGAAAATTTGTCCTTTATCTACAATAGCTCCAAATGGACAGTTAACTAGACACATTCCGCAGCTAACGCATTTATCGTAATCGATTTCTGCTTTTCCATCTGCATCGGATTTGATTGCGTCCATTCCACAGCTTGCAGCACATGGACGTTCTAATTTAGTGATTGCGTGATAAGGACATGCATCCATACAACGTCCACACTTAATACATTTTTCTTGATCAATACAGCTTTTACCATTTACGATATGAATCGCATCTTTTGGACAAACTTCTGTACATTGGTGTGATAAACATCCTTGACAAGCGTTTGTTACAAATACTTTCTTTTCTGGACACGCATTACATGCGAACTTAATAATATTGATAAGGGGATCATCATAATATTTTTTCGCAATTGTACTTTCTTCAATTCCATCTGAAATATTTGTATATTCAGTAATATCACGAACAGGCAAGCCCATACCCAAACGTAATCTTTCCCCGATAATTGCACGTTCTAGAAAAATACTATCACGATATTTTGCTTTTGTACCAGGTAAGATTTCATATGGGATTTCTTCCATACGCTTAGAATAATCTGTATTGTCATCGTACGCCATTGAAGCGATGGCAGTAAAGACCTGACGACGAAGGTCAGTTACCGAGTTATAAATTCCTCTCATATTTCCTCCTAATTCAATTCCTCATATTTACTCATACAATATTATATAGTAAAAACTATATTTGTGAAAGTTTTAATTAGTATAAAATGTTATTATTTTTTTCTAATAGTGATATAATACCGAGCGGGGTGAATTGTTTGGTAAAAATTGTATGGGATTGGAATGGAACATTATTGAATGATGTTGACTTATGTTTTTCTTGTATCAACCGTCTTTTAGTCAGTCATGATTTGAAACCTTTGGATACTCTAAGTCAATATCGTGAAGTATTTACTTTTCCAATAGAAGATTATTATAAAAGGGTAGGCTTTGATTTTGACAAAATACCTTTTTCCATGTTGGCTCACGAATATATGGAGGATTATCAAGAAAAAAGCTATGCTTGTGATTTACATTCAGATGTATTGGATGTTGTGAATAAGGCAAAGAATCTTGGCTTTTCGCAAACCGTGCTTTCTGCAAGTAAAATGGATTATCTTCTTAAACAAATGGAAACCTTGCATGTAGATGATTTATTCGATTCGATATACGGAATCAATGACATCTATGCAAAAAGTAAAGTGGAATTAGCTCATGCGTTTAAACAAACTTGTAGCCTAGATGATGAAATTTATTTTGTTGGAGATAGCGTTCATGATTATGAAGTCGCAAAAAGTATTGGTGCTAAATGTATCTTGGTGACTACTGGGCATCAAAATCGAGCAACTTTAGAAAGTGTAAATGTACCGGTTATGGACAGTTTAATGGAAAGTTTGGATTTAATTTATGAAAGAGATTAGAATCAATTCAAATGATGCAAATCAAAGACTGGATAAGTTTTTGATGAAGACTTTTCCAAAACTAGGCAAATCAATGATGTATAAGGCGATTCGAAATAAGAAAATAAAAGTGAATCGTAAACGTTGTACTTTTGATCAGAAAATTCAGGAAAATGATAGTATTTTATTGTTTTTACCTCCGGATGTTTTAGAAGAGAAACAAGTAGATACGCAATATATATCATCAGAGTTGGATGTTATTTATGAAGATGAAAATATCTTGATTGTGAATAAACCATATGGCTTATTGTCACAGAGTGATCAAAGCAAAACTCAAGATTGTTTGGTAAATCGTGTACAAGCATACTTAATGGAAAAAAACGAGTATGATCCAAATAAGGAACATTCTTTTGCTCCAAGTATTTGTCATAGACTGGATCGAAATACGACAGGTCTAGTGATTGCTGCAAAGAATGCGAATGCTTTAAGAAAAGTAAACGAAGCAATCGCAAATCGTAAAATCCAGAAGATGTATCGGGCATATGTTACTGGTACTTTTAAAGAAAAAGATTTTAGTATGTGCTATTACATTCGCAAAGAAAATACTGTTGCGAAAGTAAGTGATAAAAAATTAGAGGGCTATCAAAAAGCATTGATGGATGTGCATGTTGAAAGAAATGATGGCGAGAATTCAATATGCACAATTACACTTCATACAGGAAGATTTCATCAGATTCGTGCCCTGATGGGGCATATAAAGCATCCTTTGTTGGGTGACGTCAAATATGGATATCATGGAAAGAAAAGGCCGATACAATTGATGGCATATCGGTTGGAGTTTCATGATGTAGATTTGCCACTTCAACAAACGGTGTTTGAAATTCCAAGAGCATAGTAGGAGGTATGAATATGCAAGAATATCGATATCTATTAGATATTGCCTTAATTTTATTAATGACAAAAGCCTTTGGACTTTTTTCTCGTCGTTTACGTATGCCATCTGTAGTAGGTGCATTGATCGCAGGTATTGTTTTAGGGCCTGCGGTGTTAAATATAGTTGAGCCAAGTAAGTTGATTGAATCTTTATCAGAAATTGGTGTTATTGTCTTAATGTTTGCGGCTGGTCTAGAAACAAGTATTACAGATTTAAAAAAGGCTGGGTTAAAAGCTTTTATCATCGCAACACTAGGTGTATTAGTTCCATTAGCTGTTGGATATGTAGTTGGTGGATTCTATAATGTTGGGCCAGACGCTTGGTTACACAACCTATTCTTAGGTGTTATTTTAACAGCTACAAGTGTAGGTATTACTGTAGAAACATTGAAAGAAATGGGTTGTATGTCTACAGAAAGTGGAAATGCGATTTTAGCTGCAGCTGTAATTGATGATGTTTTAGGTATTATTTGTTTGACATTAGTAACAGGTATGGCTGACAGTTCAGTTAATATTGGTGTTGTTATGTTTAAAATTTTACTATTCTTTGTGTTTGCCGTTGTTGTTGGGGTGATTTTACACAAAGTATTCTCATGGTGGTTTGAACATGATTCATGTGGTGGACTACAAAGATATTCAATCGTATCATTTGCGTTCGCATTGATTATGGCATTCTGTTCAGAAGCATTCTTTGGTGTAGCGGATATCACTGGTAGTTTTGTGGCTGGTTTGATTCTTTCGGGTACTAGACAATGTGATTATGTAACAAAACGTATTTCAACATTATCTTATATGTTGATTACACCTGTATTCTTTGCGAGTATTGGATTAAAGCTTTCACCAATTACATGGAATGCCAAACTTATTGAGTTAGTTATTGTATTATGTGTTGTTGCCGTTTTGACAAAAATTATTGGATGTGGTTTAGGTGCTATTGTATGTAAATATACACCTACACAAGCCATTCGTGTTGGATGTGGTATGATTAGTCGTGGAGAAGTTGCCTTGATTGTCGCAAATAAAGGTATGGCATTAGGTATTTTACCTGAAGTCTTTGTGACTCCGGTATTATTGTGTGTCGTTTTCACAACGGTTGTTACACCAATCTTATTAAAAATCGTATACAAAAAGAAACCGAATGATGCAGATTTTGTACAAACTGCAAATTGTTAATAATGTTTTCACATTGAGTCTTTATACTTAAAGTATGAAGACTCTTTTTTTTATGCTTATCATTACTTTTTTAATCAAACCATTTCACTTATCGACTTTGTATGTTGTACTCTTTTTATACTTTTTGGCGAAAAAGGACTATGTAACAATGTATATTGAAAAGTACTGGATTTTTCCATCTATACTTCTTTTATGTTTTTGATCTAATTATGTGCCATTATTCAATCGAGTATGTACAAGTCTTGTTTTTCTTTTGGTCAGTGGAACTATTAAAATTATTAGAACTGAATGGATAGGCAGTGCTGATGTATGTTTTTTTACTTTTTTTGGCTTTTATTTAGGAATGGAAAGAATGCTTGTAGCTTTATATACTAGTGTTTTACTAGGCTTTTTGTGGATTGTATATAAAAAAAAGCATATCCTTCCGTATTTATCCTGTTTATCAATCGGTGTCTGGATCGCTTATCTGAAAGGATATACAATTTTTTATTTTCTAATAAATCTTTTTTCTTGAGGACAAGTTATATCAATGTCATTAAATTGAATATGATGACTTTGAAGTAAGAGTCCCGTATTATCAATTCTTTTACCACCATATAAAGAATCGTTTAAAATGGGGTGCTTCAAAGAAGCACATTGAACCCGGATTTGATGTTTTCTTCCTGTTAGAATCGTTACTTGAATCAGCGAATAATCTTTATAGTTTTTAAGTGTGTTAAATATTGAAATACTTTCTTTTCCATTTGGATGGATGATCATTTTCTTGGCATTATGACGATCTCTTGCGATATTTGAAACAATCTTTTTGTTTTTATAATTTGTATGACCTTGAACTAAGGCAATATAGACTTTTTTAATGTGATGTTCTTCCATGTTTTTGTCACAATATGCCTGGAAGAATGGATGCTTACAAAATAAGACTAAACCACTCGTTTCATAATCAATGCGATGAATAGCTTGAGCCGGATATTTGTTTCCATTTAATTGCAGATACCCGTTAATACGAGCTTGTAGAGTATCTTGGCTGTTTCCATCATCGTGTACTAATAAAAATGGAGGTTTAAAGGCTGCTATTAAAAAAGCATCTTCATATAAAATATTTACAGGCTCATAGTTGATTTCAACTTCTTTTTCAGGATAGTTAAAGTAGATGGTTTTATTGTTTTTATCTATTTTTAAATGTTTTTTATGGGCTTTTGAAATACAAAAAGTCTCAAAAATCTCTTGAGAAGTTGTTGTATATTGCATGTAGTTTTCGTTTAAATTTTTTATGAGCATATCAATAGATTATTTTAATGATGCGTGTCATAATGTCAATAGAAGAACAGGAGGAATACTTATGAAAATCTATAAGAATTTAGAAACTGGTAGCGTTGTTGAAGGATTGTTGATGGATGTAGTTCCTAGTGGATATCGTGAATTAAAAGCTGGTGAAGTGGATGCAGCACAAGAAAAACATGTTCCACAAATAAGTGTAGAAGATAATAAAATTAAAGTTGTAGTTGGAAGTGTTGAACATCCTATGTTAGAGGCACACTATATCACTAATATTTGGGTGGAATACAGTGATGGAACTGTGGATCGTGCAGGTTTAGTCCCAGGAATGAAACCAGAATATGTTTTTGATTCGAAAGGACGAACAGGTAAAGTAACTGTGTATGAGTATTGTAACCTGCATGGTTTGTGGAAAAATGAAATAGAATTGTAATTAAAATGTAAAAATAATGACAGATTGTTGAAATCAACAATCTGTTTTTCTATAATAATCATATGTATAAAGAAAAGTTAAGAGAATCGTTTAAAGTTTATGATGAAATTGTTTTAAAGTGTTTTTGTGGTATTTTTATTGGTGCTATTGTTGCGATATGTGAAGTCATTTTTGGTAAAGGATTAGAATGGATCTTGAATTTGAGAGAGCACATGGGATGTATTATGTTGCTTGGACTTCCTTTTGCAGGATTAGCTATTGTGTTCTTATTTGATCATTGGGGAAGAATATCTAGAAAAGGTATGGGACTTGTTTTTGAGGTTGATCAAGGAAAGAGTGATTGGATTCCACTTCGTATGGCACCGTTTATGGTCGTGTCGACATGGATTACCCACTTCTTTGGTGGTAGTGCGGGTAGAGAAGGTGTTGCGATGCAGATTGGAGCTACCGTATCGCATTATTTTGGTAAGTATTTCCGCTTTAAAAACAGTGGTGTTATCTTTATGGTTGCAGGTATGGCAGCTGGTTTTACCGGTTTATTTGGTACGCCAATTACGGCTATTTTCTTTGCCTTAGAAGTTTTAGTGGCTGGAACTTTGAAATATCGAGCTATGTCTTGTGCAATTCCGGCTGGTTTTACAGCAGCTTATGTTTCTAGCTTGTTTGGATTACACAAGAGTATTTTTAAGATAGGAAATGTTGCTGAACTAAATATGGAATTATCCATAAAATTATTGGTGTTAGGTATTTTATTTGGCATGATAGGCGGCTTATTT
>OGUM01001936.1_pt1 | contig 13266 bp, 9 predicted proteins | sample 1553631 | NCBI WGS metagenome assembly OGUM01 (sample SAMEA2580228, study PRJEB22360) | human gut metagenome | biome: human gut; feature: human-associated habitat; material: faeces | place: Denmark | collected 2008/2010 | reverse complement strand
CGGCGACCCGCTGCCCCACCGGGCGGGAAATGTCATAGGTGTAGGACACGCCCATGTAGTAGTCATAGTTGTAATGCTCCACCTTCGGCTCCAGGAAGCAGTCCGACACCCGCAGGGTGCCGTCGTCGTTCCGGGTAAAGTACGCCGCGCTGCGCTCCATCGCCTGCCGCAGAACAGCGCCGGTGATCTCCAGCACCGACAGCGTGTTGGTGTAGGGGTAGGCGATCAGCAGATCGCGCCGCCGCACCACCCGCGGGAGCCCCGCCGCGTCGTTGGCCAGGCTGGAGGCGGACAGCTGCGCGCCGCTGGCCCAAAGCTGCACCGCGTTGAACAGATCGGGGAGGCCGCTGCCTCCGGCCGCCATGTGCAGCGGCGTGTCCGGCATCAGAGGCTGCGGCAGATGGCCCACCACCTGATCCAGCCAGTCCTGGGCGCCGCGCTCCATGCCGGCGAACTCGTCCAGCCACTCCCGGCGGCATGCACCGGATGCGGGGATCGTCTCGCTGGTGAAGCGCTTGCCCGTTTCGGATATGGCCGCTTCGATGTGCAGGAATTCCTGTCCCCGGTCGGTGGGCTGCACCACGAAAGTACCGCACAGCGTCTGCCCGTGGACGGTCATGTGCTGGTGCCCTGTCAGCAGAAGGTCAAAGTCCAGCTCCTGGCACAGGCGGTAGGCCACGTTCTCGTGGGTGGTGGACAGCACGCGGCCGGTGGCCAGATCTCTCTCGAAGCCGCCGTGATAAATGCACAGCGTCACATCCACCCGGCCCCGCAGGGATTCCAGCGCCGCACGCGCGGCGGGGATAGGGTCGCTGATAGTGATGCCGGACAGGTGCTCCGGCTTCTCCCAGATGTTCACGTAGTCGGTGACGATGCCCACGATGCCGATCCGCAGGCCGTTCTCCAGCGTGTGGATGCGGGCAGGGAAGCGCACGCGGGCGCCGTCCCAGCGGACATTCTCGCAGACGCAGCGGGCGTGCAGAGCGTTGAGATAGCTGTCCAGATAGTCCATGCCGTAGTTGAAGTCGTGGTTGCCCAGGGTCACATAGTCGTAGCCGCAGCGGTTCATTATCTCGGCGAACCGGCTGGCGTCGCCCAATGTGTCATGGCAGTAGGCACCCAGCGGCGAGCCCTGCAGGATATCGCCGCCGTCGATGACCAGCGTGTTTCCGTCCTTATGAAACTGGCTGGCACACTTGAACAGACCGATATTCCTCTCCTGCCGGCTGCGGTAGTCGGTGGGATAGATATAACCATGGAGGTCAGAGGTGAAGTAGATGGTAAAGCGTTTTGTGTCCATCGGCTCACCCCCGTGCCAGCTTGATACGGATCCGGGAGGATATCCACTCGATGATCAGCACCAGCACGATCAGGCCCAGCAGGATCGCGCCCACCTCGTTCCAGCGATAGGCGCTCATGGCGAAGATCAGCGGCGCGCCGATACCGCCCGCGCCCACCAGGCCCAGCACCGTGGCGTCGCGCAGGTTCATGTCGAAGCGGTAGATGATGGTGGAGGTAAAGTCCGCCGTCAGCTGCGGCAGAATGCCGTAGCGGATCTTCTGGAACGTGGTGCAGCCCGCGGCGTCCAACGACTCCAGGATGCGCTTGTCCAGGTCCTCGATGCTCTCGATAAACATCTTGGACACCATGCCGATGGAGCATAGGGACATGGTCAGCAGGCCCGCGAAGGGACCGGGGCCGGTGACGCGGATGAACATCAGGCCGTAGACAAAGGCGGGAACGGTGCGGATGGCGGCGATCAGAATGCGTCCCACCAGCGCCAGCGGCTTGGGGACCAGATTGCTGGCGGAGATAAACGACAGGGGCAGCGAGATCACCGCGCCCACGATGGTGCCCAGAAAGGCGATGCAGAACGTCTCCAGCAGCAGATAAGGCACACCGTTGGTGCCCAGTGTGAACAGCAGCTTGGCGGAGGGATGGAAGATGCCGGAGATGATGTTCCCGGCTACCTCCAGCCCGTTGCTGGTGGGGTTGCTGGTCTGTACGGCCGTGCCGGACCACGCCAGCAGGCAGGCCACGATGAAGGCCGCCAGCAGCTGCCACAGCCACGTTTTCGGCGCGGAGGCGTAGGCTTTTTGAATTCTCTGTTCCATACGGCCCTCCTTACGTCAGTTTTTTACGCAGGGCGTGGCTGATCGCCTCGATGACCATAACGGCCACAAACAGAACGATCAGGATCATGCCAAGGCTGTCGTACTCACGCCAGCCGATCTTTTCATTCATAATAAGGCCCAGTCCGCCCGCGCCCACGTAGCCCAGGATGGAGGCATAGCGCACGTTGCCCTCCAGGCAGAACAGGGATACGGACAGATAGGTGGGCAGCACCTGGGGAAACACCGCCGTGGTAAAGGCCTGCAGCCGGGTGGCGCCCAGCGCCTCCATGGCCTCATAGGGTCCCATATCCACCGTCTCGATGATCTCGAAGAGCTGCTTGCCCACATAGGCGAAGGTAAACACCGCGATGGCGCAGGTGCCCGCCATGGTGCCCAGGCCGAAGATGTAGGTGGCGATCAGGGCGCACACCAGCGTGGGCAGTGTCCGCACAAGGCTGAGAAACAGCCGGACGATGAACACCACCACGCGGTTGGTGACAATGTTGCTGGCGGCGGCTACGGCAAAGGGGATCGCCAGCACCGCGCCGATGAACGAACCCAGGAAGGACATCTTGATGGTGTCCCACAGGGGCTGCCAGATCTTGCTTAGATACCCCGTGTTGGGCGGAAACATGGCCGCGAGGATATCGAAAAACTTGCTGCCCTTCTTCACCAACACCCCGAAATCGAAGCCGGTGATGTGCACAGACAGCGCGCCCAGCGCCAACACGATCAGAATGACCAGCGGCGCGCGGCTGCGTTTTTCCTCCACCACCGCGCCGTTGGGCAGCGTATAGCGGCGGGGCTTGAACAGGCGGTCGTACAGGCTCATGCGTCTGCCTCCGTCTCGCTGTCGTCACCGTAGATGGCGTCCAGCACCGACTGGTCCACATTGGCGGAGGGCCCGTCATAGACGATCTTGCCGGCGCGGATGCCGATAATGCGGTCGGCGTACTCCAGCGCCAGCTCCACATGGTGGATGTTCAGCAGGATGGAGATGCCCATCTCCTCATTGATGCGGACGAAGTCCTGCATCACCTGCTTGGCGGTAACGGGGTCAAGGGCAGCCACCGGCTCGTCTGCCAGAATGATCCGGGGGTTCTGGGTCAGTGTGCGGGCCAGCGCCACCCGCTGCTGCTGACCGCCGGAGAGCTGGTCGGCGCGGATGTAGGCCTTGTCCAGAATACCCACCTTATCCAGCGATTCCAGCGCCTTGATCTTGTCCGCCTTTCGGAAGGCGCCCAGCAGCACCCGCCAGAAGGGCATATCCGGCACGCAGGCGGACAGCACGTTCTTGATGACGGTGGTGCGGGTCACCAGATTGAAGGACTGGAACACCATACCGATGCCCCGGCGGAACCGGCGCAGGCTCTTGCCCGACAGGGTGCTGACATCGGTGCCGTTCACCGTCAGCGTGCCGGAGGTGATCTGGTGCATCCGGTTCACGGAGCGCAGCAGCGTGGACTTGCCCGCGCCGGAACGGCCGATGATGGCCACAAACTCGCCGTCCTGAATGGTCAGGTCCACGTCGTCCAGACCCACCGTACCGTTGGGATACACCTTGGATACATGGTCGAAAATGATCATATGGTCTCCTCTTTTCCTGAAATAGCACACGGGGAGGGCTGCACAGCGGAAGGTCATGGCTGTGCAGTCCTCCCCGCGCTTGGGAAAGTGCTTTAGTTGGCGGCAGACAGCTCCTGGATGAGCTTCTGCGCGGCGCGCTCGTTGTCGTAATCGGAAGCCTGTGCCACCTGATAGCCGTTGTGGCTGTAGATAGCGATGACTTCCTTACCGGCATCGGTGTTGCCGATGTTGATGAACGCCTGCTGCAGCGCGGCGATCAGGTCCGCGTCCATGATCTCGGAGTTCTTGCTGACGGAGATGGTGTCGTTGTAGATGGGGGCGGTCACGCCGATCACGCCGGTCTCCTCCCAGATGGAGCCCTCGCGGCTGAACTCGGTGTTCCAGCGCTCGGCATAGTCGCGGCGCGCGTCGGCATAGGTCACCAGCACGTCCACCTGGCCGGAGGCCAGACGGGCAAAGGCGCTGGCGTAGGAGTCGGACTGCACGGCGCTCTTCAGGTCAGAGATGCCCTTGCCGTAGTGATCCTGCAGCCACAGGGCGGGATAGATGTAGCCGGCGGGGGAAGAGGTGCCCATGACGCTCCAGTTGGCGCTGTCCAGGTCCTCCCAGGTCAGCTCTTCGCCGGCGTTGACCTTCTTCACCAGCTCCTGGCCCTTGTCAGAGGGGCCGGCGATGAACAGGGCGCGGTAGGAAACGGCCTGCTTGTCGGAAGCCTCGGTGGGCTGGCCGTCATTCCAGTCCTTGGCGTTGTCGGAGTCCTTGCTCAAGCCGTCGCGGGTAGCGGTCAGAATGACCTCGGCGCCGTCGTCATACAGCACATAGGTGCCGCCGGGGATCAGACCCACGTCGATGGTGCCGGCCTCAAGGCCCTCGCCCACGGCCTCATAGGTGGTGCCGACAGTGATCTCCACGTCGCCCACCTCATAGCCCTGCTTGGCCAGCTCGTCCTTCAGCATCTGCTTCAGGGGCTCGGTAACGGTAATGATCTCCTCCGGCTCGCGGGAGGGCACGAACGCGACCTTCAGGGTCTCGATCTTCTTCGCGCCGTCGGTGTCGCCGGTATTGTCGCCATCGGTCTTGTCACCGCAGCTGGCCAGCAGGCCGAGCGCCATGACCAGCGCCAGCAGCAGAGCAAAAAACTTTTTCATTCTTTTTTCCTCCATAAAGTGTTGTTCCCTTGCCCGGAGTAGTTCTCCGGGACGTGTACAGCGGCATGGCACAGCAAAAGGCGCACCATACCGTCTCACAGTATAGCACACCTTTATAGAGAAAAATTTTCCGATTTGGTAAAAAAAGTAATATCTCAGGCGTCCCTCTCCCGCCCGAAGTAGAACGCCACCAGCTCCTCGAACGCCAGTATCACATGGCCGAAAAAGCTGTTGGGCAGGCTGCCGGCCAGCGTCTGCCGCGAGCCGTCCACCACAAACACGATGTCCGACATCTGCGCCAGGGTAGAGTCGCTCCGCTTGGTGAACGTGACGATCTTGTGGCCGTTCTGCCGGGCGTGACGCACGTCGTTCAGCACCGGCTCCGTCTCGCCGCTCTGACTGACGGCGAACATCACCGGCGGGGCCTCCGCCGCATCGGACAGGTGGTGCGCGTCGCGGAACAGCATATAGTCATAGAAATGGACGTTGTTGAACACCATAAAGCCGCAGATGGACAGCCGCTGGGCGATATAGGCGCCCACAATGTTGGAAAAGCCTTCGCCGGTGGTGAACAGCTTGGCCCGGCGCGACTGGTCCAGCAGACCGCAGAACCGGTCCAGCAGCTCATCGGAATAATTGTCGATCAGGCTCTTGATATTCTCCGCGCTGCGGTCCTGGCCGTGGGAGTTGAACTGGCGGCTGAGGTAGTAGTACAGCTCGCTGTATCCGTCAAAGCCCAGCCGCTTGCACATCTTGACGATGGTGGTGGTGGAGAGAAAGTTCTCGTTGGCGATCTGCTGGATGCCCACGCGCTTCTCGCCGCGCTCGATATGTGCCGTGATGCTGGTGATCACCCGTTTCTCGTCCTCAGAAAGCAGATTTGTCAGCAGAAAATAGCCGTCGCCCACAGCCTGTCCCTCCTTGCCATCCATGATATTTTTTTCATTATAGCAAACCGGGCGGCGCCTTGCAAGACAGCGCGGGAGAATTCGGCATTCCGCCGATGCGGCGGCCTCCGCGCCGTCCCGGGTGATAGCAGACGACAAAAGAGGGGCGTGACCACCCCTCTTTTGTTCTGCCGTTTCCGAAGCGGACTGCGCGGAACCGTCAGCGCGCAAACACAGTCTCTCCGTTGAACGTCAGCTTGCAGATGCGCTCCGGCTCAATGGGCTCATCGAACCGCGTCCAGATCATGCAGCTATCGTCGGTTTGATCTGCGATAAAGCTCCAATCGCACGGGATAGGCGCACCATCCGCGTCAAATACCCTGAACGCGCTGAGAATGCCGGTGGTGGAGTCCACATAATCGGCGAAGTACACCGCCATGGACAGCTTGGAGCATTCGATTTTCTCCGCCGTGAGCACCTCCCCGCCATAGGAGAGGGAAACGCTCTCTGCCAGCACCTCGCTCTGCACGGTGACGGGCGTTTCGTCCAGCGTGACCTTCCAGTGCCCCGGAAGCACAGTGGTAAAGATATACTTTCCGCCCCAGTGCAGTTCAAGATAGGGGAGTGTCTCCTTATCAACCAGCACAAATTCCCAGATATAATTCCAGTCGGTGTCCGTTATGCTTGGATCAAGCGTGCCTGGAGTATAGAACATGGCCCTCGACTCCGGATAGATGATGGTATCCGTTCGTGTGTCGACAAAATACCAATTCTCAGGGTACGATATGTTTTGGTTTACCGGCCCCTTCATAACCATCTGCAGGACGCCGTTCTCCCAGCCAGCATTGCAGATGGATAGGCCGCCATAGGGCAGCGGTATATCCGCGTCGCCCGGCTGCCATAGATACTCAAGATGCTGCGGCAGTTGACTCTGCGATAGCTTGGGCAGCCTGGCGTTCTCTCCGGCATTTTCTACCATTTTCGCTACATCGAAGTCGATCGTCTCGTGGTCGAACCAGCGTTTCTCCTGCCAGTTGGAGAGGTTTATCACAAGGCCGTTGGCGCTGTCACCCGGCTGCCAGTTGGCGTATACGACGCCCTCCAGCTCGTTCTCCGGCACGCCCTCCTTCCGCGGGAGGAAGGACGACACATACGCGCCGGACATCATCTTGCCGGGGAAGTACAGCTCAAAGTCGGCGAATTGGCCGCTCTGATCCAGCACAGCCCCCTCGTTGGCCTTCACAGAATAGAGAAGATACAGGGCGCGCTCGTCCGAGATCACCTTTTCCACACGGATGTGCAGCTCCTCCGCAGCTGCCGTGGGTTGCTGTTGGGAGACCACCGGCGTCTCGTCCCCGTCGCCGATGACGGTCTGTTCAGGAGAAAAGATGTCGCGCCATGACAGCGGCAGCCGGCTGACGGCAAAGGCGGTCACGGATACGCCCAGTATGACCAGCACCGCCACGCACGCGGCGGATAATTTAGGGAAGCGGGCTGCCCGTTTCCGGCCCGCGTTCGCGGCATCAAAATCAAGGGCCTCCTCCAGATACGCCGCATCCACGTCTCCGATGGCGGAGAGCAGCTTTTCAGTGTTGTGCTCCATCATAGGGTTACCTCCTTACGTTCCAGGTACGTATGTAATTTCCTGCGAATTCTGCCCAGCCGGACAGATACGTTGTTTTCAGTGGTACCGAAGGCATCCGCGATCTCGGACAACGGCTGCGCGAACCAGTACCGCCTGACGAACATGACCCGGTCATCCCGGCGCAGGGCAGCGAGAAACGCATTGATCTGCGCGGACAGCTCACCTGCGGCAAGCTGCTCGTCGAGGGAATGGGCGGAAATACAGTCCTCCAGTTCGGATAGCGAGACCTCAAACCGGCTACTCCGCTTCAGCGCGGAATTGGCCCGCAGCTTTTTCAAAGAAAGGTTGCGGACAATGCGGCAGACGTAGGCTCTCAGCGGGTCGGGGCGCTGCGGGGGAATGCTGTTCCACGCGCCGAGCCAGGCGTCGTTGACGCATTCCTCCGCATCCTGCGGGTCATCCAGAATGTTGTCGGCGATTTGGAAGCACAGCGCGCCGTACTTCCGCGACAACTCGGCGATCGCCTGCTCCGAGCGCTCAAAAAACAGGCGTATGATCTGTTGGTCCTCCATGGGGCGACGTACCTCCTTTCGCCTTCTTCACACATTAACTACCCTTTTGAAGCAGGATATGACGCTTCCTTTCAAAATTCTTACGAAGTATATTATATAGTAAAAAGAGCGCCTAAGCGCTCTTTTTGTGTCTGCACCCGATATATCCCACGGAAACGGGCGCGAATATGCCGCGGAAAAGGGTCGGCCGCGCATTGCTTTTATGGTCGTATGTTCGGCTAGGTGTTGTCGATGATCTCCCATTTCCCGGTTTTCGCATCCTGCGTCAAGTAGAAGTGCTGCTCCATGCAGCAATCAATTGTTCCAGCGATGGTCAGATCGCCGCCAACAAGCAGGATAAAACGTTCACATCGGAGGCGGCAGCTCTCAGCTTCTCCGGCATGACCGTCTCCAGTTCGAACGCGCGGATTTTGAGATGCGAAAAAAAGAGCACCCCTGGCGGGGTGCTCCTTCGGTCACTTTTTGTCAGCACAGCTTGGCGCCGGCGGGGACGCTGTCGTCGATCAGCATCAGGTGCAGCTTCTCCTCACCCTTCTCCTTGTGCACGGCGGAGATCAGCATGCCGCAGGAGGGAATTCCCATCATCTTCCGCGGCGGCAGGTTCAGGATGGCGATGGCCGTCTTGCCGATCAGCTGCTCCGGCTCATAGTACTGGTGGATGCCGGAGAGGATGATGCGGTCCGTGCCGCTGCCGTCGTCCAGAGTGAACTTCAGCAGCTTGTCGCTCTTCTTCACCGCCTCGCAGTTCTTGATCTTCACGGCGCGGAAATCGGACTTCAGAAACGTATCGAAGTCTACCTCGTTCTCCACATAGGGCTCCAGCTCCACGGCCGGCAGGGCGGCCTTCTTCTGCTGCTCCTGCAGCTCGTTCAGCTTGGCCAGTGCTTCGTCCACATCGATACGGGGAAACAGGTTCTCACCCTTGCTGATGACCGCCTGGTTGGGCAGCACGCCCCACACGTTGGCGTTGTCCCAGCTGCGGCAGGCCTCGTCCGCGCCCAGCTTGGCGAATATCTTATCGCAGGTGTCGGGCATGACCGGCAGCAGCAGGGTCGTGCAGATGCGAATGGTCTCCAGCAGGTTGTACAGCACGGCGGCCAGGCGCTCGCGCTTGTTCTCATCCTTGCCCAGCGCCCAAGGGGCCGTCTCGTCGATATACTTGTTGGCCCGGTCGATGACCTTGAACACCTCGTCCAGTCCGTTCTGCAGCTGCAGCTTGTCCATCTCCGCCTGATAGCGGTCACGCAGCGCGCAGGCCATCTTCTTCAGCTCGCAGTCCTCCGGAGCGTCCTCCCGCTGTACGGGCAGCTTGCCGCCGAAGTACTTTTCCGCCATGCCGGTGGTGCGGCTGACCAGGTTGCCCAGCTTGTTGGCCAGGTCGGTGTTGATGGTGCCGATCAGCAGCTCGTTGCTGAAGTTGCCGTCGCTGCCGAAGGGGAACGTCCGCAGCAGGAAGAACCGCAGGGCGTCCACGCCGAACATCTCGGACAGGGCGTAGGGATCGACGACGTTGCCCTTGGACTTGGACATTTTGCCGCCGTCGATGACCAGCCATCCGTGACCGTACACATGCTTGGGCAGAGGCATACCCATGCTCATCAGCATGGCGGGCCAGATGATGCTGTGGAAGCGCACGATCTCCTTTCCCACGATGTGGTAATCGGCGGGCCAGTACTTGTCGTAGTCGTTATACTTGTCGTTGTCAAAGCCCAGGGCGGTGCAGTAGTTGAACAGCGCGTCCACCCACACATACACCACGTGGCCGGGATCAAAGTCCACAGGAATACCCCAGCTGAAGCTGGTGCGGCTGACGCACAGGTCCTCCAGGCCGGGCTTGATGAAGTTGTTGACCATCTCGTTGACGCGGGTGCGGGGCTGCAGGAAGTCCGTATCCTCCAGCAGATGCTGTATCCGGTCGGCGTACTTGCTCAGCCGGAAGAAATAGGCCTCCTCCTCCGCGTCCTTCACCTCGCGGCCGCAGTCGGGGCACTTGCCGTCCACCAGCTGGCTCTCGGTCCAGAAGCTCTCGCAGGGGGTGCAGTACTTACCCTTGTAGGTGCCCTTATAGATGTCGCCCTTTTCGTACATGGTCTTGAAGATCTTTTGCACGGCGGCGCAGTGATAGTCGTCGGTGGTGCGGATAAACCGGTCGTTGCTGATGTTCATCAGCTTCCACAGGTCCAGAATGCCCTTCTCGCCCTCCACGATGTGATCCACGAACGCCTGGGGCGTCATGCCGGCCTCCTTGGCCTTCGTCTCGATCTTCTGGCCGTGCTCGTCGGTGCCGGTCAGGAACATGACGTCATAGCCCTGCAAACGCTTGTAACGCGCGATAGCGTCGGTAGCCACGGTGCAGTAGCTGTGGCCGATGTGCAGCTTGTCCGAGGGGTAATAGATGGGCGTGGTGATATAAAACGTCTTCTTCTCCATAGGATAGTTCTCCTTTTCCCCGTTCCGAATGGAAGAACGGTATAAACTCACATATATCATTTTAGCCCACACTATGCGCTTTGTCAATCAGACCCGTATGTAAAATACCGCATTTTTGCGTAAAAACCCATTTACAGACGGCATCATATTCTGTATAATAAGGAATGTTGATTTTACCCGCTGTGCCGCGGAACAAAAGAGCATAGGAGGAAAACAAACGTGTCTTACAGAATTCTTGTAGTCAATCCCGGCTCCACCTCCACCAAGATCGGTGTCTATGAGGACGAGCAGCTTCTCTTCGACAAGACCCTGCGCCACAGTGCGGAGGAGATCGCCCAGTTCAACACTATCCCCGCCCAGAAGGACTGGCGCCGCGACCTGGTAATGAAGGCGCTGCGCGAGCAGGGCTTCGACGCCCGCACCCTCTCCGCCGTCTCCGGCCGCGGCGGTCTGCTGCGCCCCATTCGCGGCGGTACATACGCTGTCAACGACAACATGGTCAAGGACTGCACCATCGGCGTGCAGGGACAGCACGCCTCCAATCTGGGCGGCCTGATCGCCCGCGAGATCGGCGACGAGCTGGGCATCCCCTCCTACATCGTCGACCCTGTGGTCATCGATGAAATGACAGACGTGGCCCGCTATGCCGGCCACCCCCTGTTCCAGCGCGTCAGCATTTTCCACGCTCTGAACCAGAAGGCCGTGGCCAAGCGCTTCGCCAAGGAGCAGGGCAAGAAGTATGAGGATCTGAACCTCATCGTCTGCCACATGGGCGGCGGCGTTTCCATCGGCGCTCACATGAAGGGCAGCGTAGTGGACACCCAGAACGCGCTGGACGGCGAGGGTCCCTTCTCTCCCGAGCGCTCCGGCAGCCTGCCCACCGGTCAGCTGGTGAAGCAGTGCTTCTCCGGCAAGTACACCGAAAGCGAGATGCACCGCATGCTCTCCGGCCGCGGCGGTCTGGTGGCCTACACCGGCTCCAACGATATGCGCTATCTGCTGGCGCAGGCCGAGCACGATAAGAAGATCGCCGGCGTGGTGGACGCCTTCCACTACCAGATCGGCAAGGAGATCGGCGCCATGGCCGCCGTCATGCACGGCAAGGTGGACCAGATCATCCTCACCGGCGGCATCGCCTACGGCAAGGAGACTGTGGACGCCATCTCCGAGATGGTCGGCTGGATCGCTCCCATCACCGTCTATCCCGGCGAAGATGAGCTGCTGGCCCTGGCCCAGGGTGCCCTGCGCGTCCTGAAGGGCGAGGAGAAGGCCCAGGAGTACCGCCGGCCCCGTCCCGAGGACAACAACTGATCAACAGAGAAACCGAAACATCCCGCGGCTCTCGCCGCGGGACGTTTTTGCCTTGACAATAGCCCGGTTTCCCGATATATTGAGGATATCACATATAAAAAGGAGAGAGAATTATGATGCCTACCACCATGCTCATTATCGCCGGTGTCCTGGCCCTCGTCGCCACTGTCCTGGCCTTCATCTATGTGGTCCCGGAGAAGAAGCGGGAGAAGCTGGGCGCCTTTGGCAAGTTCCTCCACGATACCTGCAACTTCAAGTACCTGATGGTGGAAAAGATCCTTCAGGCCCTGTACATCTTCACCACCGCCGCCGTTATCATCTTCGGCGTGCTCATGCTCTTCCGCACCGAGTACAACTACTGGACCGGCGACCGCATCTGGATGGGCGGCTATGGTCTGCTGATCATCATCCTGGGGCCCATTGCGATCCGCCTCAGCTATGAATTGATGATGATGGCCATCCTGCTGCTGAAGAACGTCATCCCCAAGCACATGGAGTGCATCAGCGCCAAGCTGATGGAGATGGGCGTATCCGTCACAGAAGATGATGACTCCCTGCTGGTGCGGCGCAGCGGTCCGCTGACAAAGACCAACGTCAAAACGCTGCCCTATCCCGGCTTCCCCACGGATATGCAGCCCCAGATCACCGCGGTGCTGGCACTGGCAGCGGGGACAAGCCTGGTGACCGAGGGCGTATACGGTGCCAACCGCTTCAAGTATGTGGATGAACTGAAGCGCCTGGGCGCACACATTCAGGTGGACGGCAAGGTGGCGGTTGTAGAGGGCGTGAAGCAGCTGGTGGGTGCCCCCATTCAGGCCTGCGATCTTCGCGCCGGCGCAGCACTGGTCATTGCCGGTCTTGCGGCGCAGGGCACCACCGAGCTGAGCCACATCAACTATATCGAGCGCGGCTACGAGGATCTGGTGGGCAAGCTCCGCGCGGTGGGCGCGGATATCTCCCTGGTGGACGTGCCCGATGAGGCTGACACCGAGACCCACGCAGGATAACACGAAGCCATCCAGCGCCCGCTGCGAGAGGCCGCAGCCAACTGCGGCTTGCCGCGGCGGGTGTTTTCGTTCAGAGAGGACATAGACCGTTGTTGACCGTACATATCTTAGCCAGTGGGTCGGAGGGAAACTGCCTGCTGGTCAGCGCCGGCGGGACCCACCTTCTGGTGGACGCCGGTATCTCCGCGCGGCGAATATGCGGCGCCCTGCAGGCGATCGGCCTGTCCCCGGCGGATATCTCCGGCGTTTTGCTGACCCACGAGCACACGGACCACATTTGCGGCGTGGCGACGCTGACAAAGCAGCACCGCCTGCCGCTGTACGCCAGCCGTGGAACGGCAGAAGCCCTGTGCCGCAAGAGTTCCTGCGTGTCGGATGTACTGCGTGTCATTCCGAGGGCAGGCGCTTTCGACATCGGGAACGCCCGGATCACCGTGTTTCCCACCAGCCATGACGCCACGGAGAGCATCGATTTTCGTGTGGATCACGACGGGGCGAGCATCGGGATACTCACGGACACGGGATTTGTCACACCGGAGGCTGAGCAGACGCTGGCAGGCGTTGACCTCATGGTGCTGGAGAGCAACCACGATGTGGAGTGGCTTCGCTCCGGCCCCTACCCCTA
>OGUM01001934.1_pt1 | contig 13273 bp, 5 predicted proteins | sample 1553631 | NCBI WGS metagenome assembly OGUM01 (sample SAMEA2580228, study PRJEB22360) | human gut metagenome | biome: human gut; feature: human-associated habitat; material: faeces | place: Denmark | collected 2008/2010 | reverse complement strand
CCCGGCGTCTCGTTCTGTTCCAACACGTTGACATTGAGCACACGTCCCGTGGCGTCGAACCCTACCACCATGCGGATCATGCCGCTGAAACCGTTCTTGCTCGCCGTCTCCACGGCATAGCCCACGACCGCCTCGCCCGAACGTGCCGTATGCACCGCAACGGGCAGTTCGTCGAGCGTCAGCTCCGTCGTCTCGGTCCGGTCGAAGGGCGGCAGCACGGCGCGCAGCGCGGATTGGGTCGCAGCAGCCTTGGCCTCGGCGATCGGCCCGACAGTAATCATATTGACATAGCCTACCCCCGCCGACGCGACGAGCGTGATCGTGAAGAGCACGGCTACCATGTTCACAAGTGTACTTTTCATCGTCGTCCTCCTACTTTTTGGCGCCGAAACGCTTGGGTTTGACAGATCGATTGATAAGGGGCACGGTGGCGTTCATCACCAGAATCGCAAACGACATGCCCTCGGGATAAGCGCCCCACAGACGGATGCACATGGTGATCAGTCCGATTCCCACGGCGAAGATCACGCCGCCCCGAACGGTCATCGGCGAGGTCGAATAGTCCGTGGCCATGAAGATCGCACCTAACATCGCGCCGCCCGCAAGGACATGGAATATACCGGCCCTCCACGCAGTCCCGAAGAGGTATCCCAGTTTATAACCGGCCGAACAGGTTCCGTCGGCAGCCTGCGGAAGCGCGTCGAACGACACGGAGCACATCGCAACCACCCCGGCGAACACAGCCATCGTCGCGAGCACCGTCACGGGAATGTGCCACGTGATCACGCGCCGCCACAGCAGGTAGACGAATCCGCACAGCAAGGCCGCAGCGGCCACCTCGCCCAGCGAACCGGGGATGTTGCCCAGCAGCATCTCCTGCACGCCGATGGCGCCGGGACCCGCCAGCCCCTGCTTCACGGCCGCCAGCGGCGTGGCGCCCGACAGAACGGCGAACGAGCCGTTCACGGGCAGCGGCCAGGTGGTCATCTGCACCGGATAGGCGATCAGCAGGAACACGCGTCCCACCAGCGCGGGGTTGAAGGGGTTCTTGCCCAGGCCGCCGAAGGTCATTTTGGCGACGGCGATGGCCACGAAGGCGCCCATCACGACGATCCACCAGGGAATCGACGCCGGGAGGTTGAAGGCAAGCAGCACGCCCGTCACCACGGCCGACCAGTTGCCGACGGTAGTCGCACCGCGGACCATGAATTTCTGAATCAGGTACTCGATCACCACGCACGACACCACGGAAAGGGCCGTAACGCGCAGCACGTCCAGTCCGAAGACCACCGTCGACACGACCAGCGCGGGCATCAGCGCGATCACGACGTCGCGCATGATCCGGGTCGTCGACTGGGCCGTCTGCACGTGGGGTGCGGGAGCCACAATGAGTTTATTAGCCATATCTATACTGTTTTTTCATTTACTTTTTAGGTGCAGCCGCTGCGCGTGCGCGGATCAGGCCCATCACGGTCTGCTTGCCGAGGCGCACCCAGTCCAGCAGCGGCAGATAGGCCGGACACGTCGACTGGCAGCAGCCGCACTCGATGCACGAGGTGATCATCAGCGCTTCCAGTTCGTCCCAGCCCTTCTTCTGGGTCATCTTCGAGAGGTAATAGGGTTCCAGTCCCATCGGACAGGCGGAGACGCACTTGGCGCACTTGATGCACTGCGTCGCCTCGCGGCGCTGTGCGTCGCGGCCCGACATGACGGTGATGCCCGAGCAGCCCTTCGTCACGGGCGAGTCGAGGTTCACCATCGCCCGGCCCATCATCGGACCGCCGTTGATCACCTTGCCCGCATCCCCGGGAAGGCCGCCCGCGGCCTCGATCAGCGCCGAGATCGGCGTACCCATGCGGGTCAGCAGGTTCTTCGGCTCCTTCACGCTCTTGCCCGTGACGGTCACCACCCGCTCGATCAGCGGTTTGTTCTTCAGCACGGCCTGATAGACGGCAACGGTCGTCGAGGCGTTGCACACCACGGCCCCCACGTCGATCGGCAGCGCGGGCGGAGGCGGAACCTGACGGCCCATGACGGCTGCGATCAGCTGCTTCTCACCCCCCTGCGGGTACATCACCTTCAGGGGTACGACCTCGATGCCCTTGTATCCGGCGGCGATCTTCGTCAGATGCGCGATCGCGTCGGGTTTGTTGTTCTCGATGCCGATATAGGCTTTCCCGACGCCCACGGCCTTCATCAGAATCGTGACGCCGACGACCAGTTCCTCGCCGTGCTCCAGCATCGTGCGGTGGTCCGACGTAAGATAGGGTTCGCACTCCACGCCGTTGATGATGACGCACTCGGCCTTCTTTCCGGGAGGAACCGAGAGTTTCACGTGCGTGGGGAACGTCGCTCCGCCCATGCCGACGATGCCGGCGTCCTTGATCTTGGCGATGATCTCCTGCGCCGAGAAGGGGCAGACCTTCACCAGCGCGTCCGAACGGTCGATGCCCTCGGCCCAGTCGTCGCCCTCGCGCTTGATGGTGATCATCATCTGGCGCAGGCCCTGGCCGTTGACGACCATATCGACAGCCGTCACCGTACCCGAAATCGGGGAGTGGATGTTCGCCGACATGAAACTGCCGGCTTCGGCGATGAGCTGGCCCGTGAGCACCCGATCGCCTTTGGCGACCTTGGCCACCGCCGGGGCGCCGATGTGCTGTGCGAGGGGAATCGTCACCACATCGGGCAGCGGCAGCACCTCGATCGGTTTGGCGCAGCTCAACTTATTTTCCGACGGATGGACTCCGCCCATTGGAAATGTTCTCATAGATATAGTAAGGTTCTATTTTTATGCTTCTGCTTCGAAAAACCTGTGTCGTTTTTCCTTATCCGCAGGTCGTGATCGCGGCGCAACGCCGCGTTTATACATTTGACCCACCTCTAAATCCCCGCCTTGACGGGAACTTATCGCCCGCGACCGGATTGTCAACCGGAATGCGGATGGAAAAGTCTCAACTCGTCTCTTTCAGTTTTCAACTTTCGGCGCAGCCCCGGCCTTCGGAGCGGCGGGTGTTGCCGGTGTTGCCGGAGCCTTCGGGGCTTTGGGCAGCGGGTCCATGCCGACGAGCCGGATGGCTCCCGTAGGACATTCGTTCACACACTTGCGGCACAGCTTGCACTTCTGCGGGTCGATGTAGGCGAGGTTGTTCTCCACGGTGATGGCATCGAAGGCGCATACTTTCACACACTTGCCACAGCCGATACATCCGGCCTTGCAGGCCTTCATCACCACGGCGCCCTTGTCCTTCGACACGCACGACACGTACACCGCACGGTTCTTGGGCCATTTCTTCCGCAGTTCGATGATCATTTTCGGACATGCCTTCACGCAGGCGCCGCAGGCCGTGCACTTGTCGGCGTCGACCTCCGGAAGTCCCGTTTCCGGGTTGATGTGAATGGCGTCGAAGGCGCAGACCGCGACGCAGTCGCCGAAGCCCAGACAGCCGAACGCGCAGCCCGTCTCGCCCACATAGAGCGACGAAGCCACGGCACACGACTTGGCCCCGTTGTACTCGTTGGTGCGGGGACGCTTCTCGCACGTGCCGCCGCAGCGGACGGTCGCCACTTCGGGCTGCTTTTCGGCAGCGGCCTTTCCGAGGTATGCAGCCACGGCTTTCATACAGTCGCCGCCGCCCACGGGGCAGAAGAGCGCCGAGATGTCGTCGCGCTTCACGAGCGCGTCGGTCAGGCTCTCGACGTAGTACGAGCCCGCCCACGGGTCGATCACGCGGCAGATGCCGGTTTCGTCCTGCAAATAGAGCTGCGTGTTGCGCGCGATTCTCGCGGAGAAGTCGGTCGGAAGGGCGATTGCCTCGTCGAGCGCGTTCGTGTGCAGGCTCTGGGTGTGGCCGAGGGCGGCGCCCATCGCCTCGATCACCGTGCGGGTGACGTTGTTGAACGGGTCCTGTTCGGTCAACGACCAACCAGAAGTCTGGCAGTGAGTACGCAAAGCCAGAGATTTCGGGTTCTTGGCACCGAAGCTCTTCACGATCTTCGCCCACAACATACGTGCAGCACGCATCTTGGCGATTTCCATGAAATGGTTCACACCGATCGCCCAGAAGAAGGACAGACGCGGAGCGAAAGCATCGATATCGATACCTGCATTCACACCGGCACGAAGATATTCAAGACCGTCGCAAAGCGTATAAGCCATTTCGATATCGGCCGTCGCACCTGCTTCCTGCATGTGGTAACCGGAGATGGAGATGGAGTTAAACTTCGGCATCTTCTGAGAAGTGTATTCGAAGATATCGGCAATGATACGCATGGAGAATTCAGGCGGGTAGATATAAGTGTTACGCACCATGAATTCTTTCAGGATATCGTTTTGGATCGTACCGGCCATCTCTTCCAACTTGGCGCCCTGTTCCAAACCGGCATTGATATAGAATGCCAGTACAGGAAGTACGGCACCGTTCATTGTCATGGATACAGACATCTTGTTCAAAGGAATACCATCGAACAAAACTTTCATGTTTTCCAACGAACAGATAGAAACACCGGCTTTACCGACATCACCTACCACACGTTCGTTGTCGGCATCATAACCACGGTGCGTCGGAAGGTCGAAAGCGACAGACAGACCTTTCTGGCCGGAAGCCAGGTTACGACGGTAGAATGCGTTGGACTCTTCAGCAGTTGAGAAACCTGCATACTGGCGGATTGTCCAGGGACGCATAGCGTACATGCCGCTATACGGACCACGCAAATAAGGAGGCAGACCGGAAGCATAGTTCAGATGTTCCATACCTTCCAGGTCTTCTTTAGTATATACGGGTTTCACCTCGATGTGCTCGGGGGTTTTCCAATTGGCCTCGATGCCATTGGCTTTTGCCCATTCGGCAGCATTAGTAGCTGCAAAACCGGCATTCTTTATATCTATGTTTTTAAAATTTGGTCTCATATCTCTGATGATTTGAGATTCACCATTTATGATTTGCGATTTATGATTCATGGCAACGAACTGCCAATCATAAATTATAAATCATAAATCATAAATCAATTAATTCCTAATTTTACGTTGAAAGCTTTCAATGTCTCAAGCACGTTGCTCTTTACATTTACATATTGGTCGATGCCTACTGCTTTCAGATCTTCCATGCAAGCAGGCATACCGGCTACAACAAATTCTGCTCTTCCAGCCAAAGCCTTGTAAGCAGCAGGAGCCAATTCTGCATATTCATCATCGCTTGAGCAAAGAACCACGATTTCAGCACCAGCCTCAACAGCGGCTTCCACACCGGCTTCAACCGTATCGAAGCCTAAGTTATCAATTACCTTATATCCTGCACAAGCAAAGAAGTTGCTTGAGAACTGAGAACGAGCCAGGCGCATAGCCAGGTTACCGATCGTCAGCATGAATACTTTCGGAGTCTTGCCGCTCTTTTCCGTTGCCAGACGCAAAGCTTCAAATTCCGAAGCACCCCGTGAGAAATCGAGAGCCGTGATAGTCGCTTCACCGCAATTGTGACCACCGCCACAGCAGCAACCGGCAGCTTCGTTCTGGATCTTTTCGGCAGCCACTTCGTTGAAGTTCGGGAACTGGTTGGTTCCTAACAGGATTTCACGACGGGTAGCGACTGCTTTCTTGCGGGCTTCGTTGGATGCGTTAACTGCTTTCTGGATTTCGCCGGAAGCGACTTCCGCACCAAAACCGCCTTTATCTTCCACTTCCAAGAACAACTTCCAGGCTACATCAGCCAGAGAGTTTGTCAAAACTTCCACATAATAAGAACCGGCAGAAGGATCGACAACCTTATCCAAATGACATTCTTCCTTCAACAACAACTGCTGGTTGCGGGCTATACGTTCGGAGAAGTCGTCCGGAGTCTGATAAGTCTTGTCGAACGGACGAACCGTGATCGAATCGACACCGGCAAGAGCAGCAGACATGGCTTCCGTCTGTGAACGCAGCAAGTTTACGTGAGCATCATAAACCGTCATGTTCCATTCCGAAGTCTGTGCATGAACATGCATCTTGCAAGCGCACTGGCAAGCAGGGTTGTAGGCGGCAACGATTTCTGCCCACAGCCAACGAGCGGCACGGAACTTGGCGATTTCCATGAAGTAGTTGGAGCTGATACCGAAATTGAATTTGATCTTCTTGGCCACTTCCGTAGCGTCCAGACCTGCCTCGGTCAGCTTAGCCAGCAGTTCGTTTCCCCAAGCCAATGCATATCCCAACTCCTGAGAGATATAAGCACCTGCATTGTTGAAGTAGAAGGCATTCACTGCCAACACTTTGTAACCCGGCAGAGCAGCACCCGCTTTGAGCACAGCGGCAGCAGCTTCCACCCAGTCTTCATTTTCCTTACCTTTTACCAGAGGTTTCTTGAACGGGTCGTAGTTTACAGACCCTTTGCATTTTTCCAGGTCTGCGCCTTTGCCTTTGAAATAGTCGGCGAGAATACCGATCAGCATTTCAGCCTTGCAGTTGCAAGTATTGAAATTCAGTTCCACACACTCAGGACAAATCCCGTCAAGTAAGGTAGCAATGTTTTCAGCGTTTACGTCGCTTCCCTTAATGATGAAGCCAAGAGATGTCACACCCTTATTCAGGATGTCAAGGGCTTTTTCATTAGCACCTTTGAAACAGGTGACTTCGATGTTCTGGCGCACCTTCCAATCGTTGTCCTTCTTTGTTCCGCGAACATAAGGGAATTCACCGGGAAGAGACTCGGTAGTCTTCAAACCTTCGATGTCTTCTGCACGATAGAAAGGATTTACATTAAATCCTTCGCCTGTCTTCCAAACAAGCTTTTTCTCAAACGGTACCCCTTTCAGGTCGGCCGTTATCTTCGCCATCCACTCTTCAGTAGACACAGGTGCGAATTCTGAGAAAAGTTTTTCTTTTAATTCTGCCATAATATTAGTTATTTTAATACTGGTATTAGTAATTGTTCAATAGTATATTGTTCAATAACAGATGGCAAAGGTAGAATAAATAAACTTGAACGCAAATGAAATACAAACGAATTTGACACCTCTTTTAACGCCTTTTAGTGGAGACACATAGAATTTGGATACCAAAATGACAGGAGACAAACATTTTCTTCAAAAAAATTTCTCCAAATGATACATCGGAATAAAATATTTACTAATTTCGCAACGTCAACCAAAGACTACCCGGTGCATTCGTCTAGTGGTCTAGGACGCCGCCCTCTCACGGCGGAAACTCGGGTTCGAACCCCGGACGCACTACAAGAAGCTCGCAGTTCATTTGCGGGCTTTTTCTTTTTCAGGTTATGAACAAACGTGTCTCGTCCTGATTCAAGTTGACCATGCCACCTCCCGCTTTATATCCACAACTATATATTAGTGAAAAATAAGGACGTAACAACCCAAACTAACAAACATATACACTGAGATTTATAACCAAGACTACTACTCTTTTGCTTTTCGACCAAAGGCAAAAAGGTTTTCGCCCTTAGTCGAAAGGGCTTTTGACTAAGGGCGAAAACCTATTCGACTAAGGGCAAAAGGTCTATGGTTAAGCGGTTTTGCAATAGAAGTATGGTTATTGCCACTTAAATAGTGGCCTTCCGAGTCCGACTTACACTCAGATGAAAGCAAATTATACTTATCTGAACAATGTTGAAATAACCAGGCTATCTCCATCATTAGGAGCCGGCTGCAGATCCAGCAAGCGGGCAATTATCAGATACAAATTGACATTCGCCATCACCGGCAGCTCGACATTCTGTTTGAAGGAAGGCCCTGCAGCATAAAAGATGGCCTCCATTTCCGGAGCAAAGTTATCATATCCATGTGTAGCCGCGAATACAGGACACGATTCGGGGCGGAATTGCAGATACGTCCCGATATCCGGTAATACGAACAGATCGCCTATACGCGGATTCTTTCCATACACGAACTTTTCCGGAATCTCATTCTTTCTCCAAACCGTTACACGAGGTACACGCTTCAGGATTGCATAAGCGCTATCTGTATAAGTCGGTTTCGGATAAAGCAAAGTCGGCACTCCGTCGAAAACATAATCGAAACTGTCGCGAGGCAGATAATCATTCAGATTCACATAATTCTCCGGATAATAAGTTGCCATGCCATGATCAGACAGGACGATAAAATCAATCTGGTCAAAGATATCCAGCCTACGGGCTTCAGCAAAGAAGTCACCTAATATACGGTCCAAATGTTCAACCGTTGAAAGGGTTGCCGACGAATCGGGGGTTGCCCTATGCCCGACTCCGTCCGGTTCTTCCATATACCACATGATCAGGTGCGGGCGGACTTCCTCCGGCAGTTGCAACCAGGCAATCACCGAATCCGCCCTGTCAGAAAAAGGAACATTCTTATCGAACGGTTTCCAGATGGAAGGCCGGCGTCCCTGTATCGGATATTCATTACCGACCCAATAGAACGAGGCGGTTCGGACACCCTGCTTTTCCGCCGTGTTCCAGATCGGCTCTCCTCCGAAAAAGGCTGGATTCGGATTTCCCATCACATAGACGCTATCCAGATCGGGGGCATAAAAGAAATTATTCACCAATCCATGATGATCCGGATGCAAGCCTGTCGCCATACTGTAATGGTTCGGGAAAGTCACACTCGGAAAGCTGGGACGAAAAGCAGCCTTCACCCCAACGCAGGCCAATGAATCGAGCGTCGGCGTATGTGCATGCGACGGATAATCCGAACGAAAACCGTCCATAGACAGGACTACGACGTAGCGTTCCTTCTTCGAGTGAGCCGTACACCCGGCTATCGACAAACAGATTATCGAAAAGAGACTTACTAATATGAATATCTGAAATCTATACATATAGGTTTAGAAAATATATTTAAAACCGATCTGGGCATGCCAGCGAGACAAAACATCATTCTTGGTGATCGTATTCCTCGAATTATAAGCATATGTGTTTGTGTAGTTACCATCTTCCCCCTTCTTACTACCGATTACCTGCAAAGGCATTACGTTATAGGCTGCGGTGTAAGTGGTTCCCCATTTCTTATTCAACATATTGGCAAAGTTCGTAACGTCGAATGTCACCTGGAATTTGCTGCCACGGTCTTTCAGCACGAAGATATCCTGCGCCACATGCAGGTCGACCCGGTTTTCCCACGGAGCCGAATTGGAGTTACGCATGGCGTACGCTCCACGATGTTTCTTTGCATAGCTGTCGCCTTCGATCCATTCGTCAAACTTCCGACGGTCTTCTTCTGTCTTGAAGTCCATCTTCTGCAGTTCGTCTTCAGTCGGGATATAAAGCAATGAGTTTCCACCCCAGCCGTCACCGTTGTAGTCGATATAGACCGTTTTCTTTTTCTCGGCATCGTAGTAAGATTCGTTCATCGTCAGACTGTAACGCTGTCCCACGTAGCCGTTATAGACAAGAGAGACGGTAGTTGCCATGAAGCCTTTGGCATAGCGGGGAGTCCGATAACCGACGGAAACCATCACACGGTGAGGAATATCGAACATGGAATAAGCCAGACCAGGGTTATTGGAATCTACCGCATAATTATATTTCCAATTGGAATAAGCCACAGAAGAGGTTCCGTCATACACCGATTTGGAATGCCCGAACGTATAAGACGCAGCCAAGTCCAAACCCAAATAGAAACTCTTTTCAAACAAGGCGGACAGAGAATAGGTATATCCCATATTCGTATTTTTCAGATTGGTAATACTGAAATACTTCTTGTCTACGGAGTAATAAGGAGTGGCGGAAGTTTCCACACCCGGAACGGCATAGACTTTGGCATTGCTCGATAATGCCAGGTTCTCAAAATATACGTTATTGAATGTTTTGGAATATAGCCCTTCCAAAGTCATCTTCACATCACCGGGCAAGACACGTTCCAATGCCAAGTTCACACGGAAAACCTGCGGATATTTAAAGTCTTTGGACACGGTCACGATATCGGGGGTCGCAGGATTTCCCTTTTGGGAATTCATGGCTCCGATCGGATCATCCGCATATTGTCCCAACGAAGGGGCGGAAGTCGAACCGGAAGCAAAGATAGTCGTACCTTTCTGCTCAACCCCGGTATTATTATAAGCATTGGAAAGCCATACAAAAGGAACGCGCCCCGTAAACAACCCCAGTCCACCACGAATCAAGGTGGTCCGGCTATCGTCCGTATACCAGCGGAATCCCAGACGGGGAGATACCATCACTTTGGCGCCGGGCATTTCTCCTACTCTTTCCTTAATATTTTTGCTTGCGGCATATTCATTGAACTCATGATTGACTGTCGGATCATTAAACAACAAAGGGATATCAAAACGTAAACCGTAAGTCAGTGAGAAATTATCGGCAACATCCCATTTGTCCTGTGCGTAGAAGCCAAACTGACCGGCTTTAATAATAGGTGTATAGCGATAGTTACCGCCCGTCACATCGGGGTCCGTATACTTGAATACATATTTGGAAGGACTGTCATTCAAGAATGCGTCCATCGAACCGAACTCCCATGAGCCGGTAACGGCCTGGATAAAGAGGTTCTTCATCCGGAATATTTCATTGTGCGTACCGAAGGTAAAAGTATGATTACCCTTATACCAGGAAAGATTGTCCTCAAATGTGTAAATATCCTGATCCAGGGCGTTTGCACCGGAAGAATACTCCGTACCGATGTTGACCGTCGTATTGTTTGTTCCGCTGTTATCGCTACCGTTAATCTTTACGTTCGGCCCTTGATAAGCCACCTGGCGTTCATCCCGGACTGTCGTAACACCTGCACGGAACTCGTTATACAAGACATCGCTCCAATGGGAGTTCCACTCGGCCACAAACGAATTCGTCTTATTTTTCATCCGGTAACCACTCCCGTTAAAGAAGTAGGTCGTGCTTGACGGGCTGAAAATGTCATCGTATGAGTTATTATACTGATAACGGAAAGCCAGTTTATTGTTCCGGTCGATATTCCAGTCGATACGTCCTAAGAAATTAAAGGCCCTCTGATCTACATCGCGTGATCCGAAGCTCTCACGGATTCCGGTATATTCTTCATACTTATCGGCGATTTTCTGTGCCATATCGGTGGAAAATCCTTTCTCGTCATATCCGGCATAGAAACGGGAGGGATAAGATTCCTTACGGTTTTCTGCATTGGCAAAGAAAAACAGCTTGTCTTTGATGATCGGACCACTCAACGTCCCGCCAAAAGTTTTTGTGGACTGTTCCGTCAATTTATCCTTTATGTTATCTTTATAAGCATTGTACTTTCCGTAAAGACCTTCATTCGTAAAATAAGAATAGACCGATGCATGGTATGTGTTGTTTCCCTGTTTGGTAATAGCGTTGATGCCACCTCCGGTAAAACCGCTTTGGCGAACATCGAAAGGAGCGACCACCACTTGGATTTCCTGGATGGCATCCATCGAAATCGGATTGGCATTCGTCTGACCACCGTTTGTACCCGACGGAGCCAGCCCGAAAACATCATTGCTCACCGTACCGTCGATCTGGAAACTGTTATAACGGTTATTGGAGCCGGCAAACGTGATCCCTCCGTTTTTGGAGGTCATGGCCATCGGCATATTCTTTACGACATCATATATATTGCGGTCGACCGTCGGAGTCTCCTGTATCCTTCCTGTAGAAAAATTTTCGGATGCACCGATATTCGCTTTTGCATCAGCAGTGACTACCACTTCTCCCAATTGCTCCGAACTGGGATACAAGGTCGCATTCAGGACATATGTATTGCCCAATTCCAACCTGATATCCGTAAAAATAGCCTTTTTATAACCGACATAGGAAATCTCCACTTTATAGGGTCCTCCGGTACGCATTCCCTGGATCGTGTAACGGCCATCCACATTCGTTACCGCACCATACATGGTTCCGGATGGTTCGTGTACCGCTACCACCGTAGCTCCTATCACATACTCATTTTGATCGTCGATAATTTTTCCGCCCAGTACGGAAGTTGTCACCTGAGCTTTTACGGAGAACCCTATGCATATCAAAACACATACAAAAAAGCAGATAACTTTTTTCATACAGAAATTTATTTTTAATGAATACCCTCTACAGAATTTAACATTGCATCACAAAGATACAACCTTATTATCACGCTTTTATTATATTTCTGTACAAAATTAATGACAACTTATTAATTTTCATTCCCATTACGAAGGTCATCGGCAATATCCTGATGCTGCCGAGCCAACTCTTCCTCCCCTATATGCAGAAATGCTTCGGCAAGATATTCATGGGCTGCAGCGTGCTTCGGTTTCAGATCGACAGCTTTCATAAAGTCAGAAACGGCCTCGTCGTAATATTTCAGTTGAAGATAAGATTTTCCACGATTATAACGCGCTTTAAATGATTTCGGGTTCAGTCGCACGGCTTCATTCAGGCAAGTAACCGCCTGGAAACCGTCACCCATATCGAGAAGGGTCACTCCTTTACGTACCCAAGCATCCACAAACTCAGGATAAAGCTTGAGCGCTTTGTCGAAAGAGCGAATAGCTGCGTTCGGATCGTGCGCTTTCGTAATACATTCATTCCCCATCAAATAGTATTCGTGGGCATATTCTTTCTGAATCTCCCGCTGGGCGTGTATCTCCTCCTGGAGTTTCTTGATCTGCGCCCGTTGAGTGTTCATAGTTTGCAATTTCATACGGAGCAACCGTTGCACTTCTGGCTTTTCCAGCTCATTCCGCTTACTGACAGCAGCAGCGAAAGCCTCAACCATCTCTTTCACATTGCCGGATTTAAAACAACGGGCGGCACGTGCATACAACAATTCCGCCTCACTTTCACGCAAACTTTTTTCAATCAACTGCCGGTCATTAAACATCTGGCTGAACTGGACGATCTCTTTCCGCACAAAGATATCATGCGGAGAAATCCGGCTTTTCAGCACCAGCCCTTCCAGAGACGTACAACGACTTAAAGCGACATATGTCTGGCCACCGGCAAACACGCCGCCTGTCAAATCCACCACGACACGGCTGAACGTAAGCCCCTGGCTCTTATGCACGGTGATCGCCCAGGCAAGACGAATCGGCAACTGCTCGAAAGTACCGACAATTTCTTCTTCGACCTTTTTCTCCTTTTCGTTGTATTTATATTTATAGTTGCGCCAAGAAGTCGGCTCGACCAGATATTCCCTCCCGTCCTCTAACAGGACGTAGACATTCCCATTCTCGTCGATCCCCGACACCATACCGATCGTACCATTGACCCAACGACGTTCATAATCATTATCGATAAAAATAACCTGGGCCTGCTCCTTGATGGATAGGTTTAATTGTGTCGGTAGAGACGACTCAGGAAAATCACCTTCGATC
>OGUM01001933.1_pt1 | contig 13276 bp, 10 predicted proteins | sample 1553631 | NCBI WGS metagenome assembly OGUM01 (sample SAMEA2580228, study PRJEB22360) | human gut metagenome | biome: human gut; feature: human-associated habitat; material: faeces | place: Denmark | collected 2008/2010 | reverse complement strand
AACTTCTGTGTTCGGTATGGGAACAGGTGGACCCTCAGCGTCATCAACACCAACTGTTTAATTGTGTCCTCACAAGAGAACATTTGGTATTATACAGCATTAAATTGTATTTGTCAACACTTTTTTTGAATTTTTTTAAATTATTGCAAATAAAGCAAAAAATAACAATATGCAATACATTTTTTGTTTGTTTTTCATTTTTGAAAATTAAAACAAAGTCATATTTTTTGAGGAAATATTGACTTAAAACGAAAAAAGTCGTACAATTAAAAGGAATGGAATGATGATTATGAATAAAGCAAAAGAAATTTTATTTTCGCTTTCGTCCCTCTCAATTTTCAGAGGAATTTTAAACAGAAGCGTACCAAAGGCATATTACAAATTATTAAATTCTATGGACAAAAAGCCCGAGGAGTTTTTAAACGCATACGGCGAGTTTTTCTCTCTTATCAGTGAAAGAGGCTGCAGCAATCGCCTTGCCTATGCATTTACCGAGGCTGCATTGTTTGATGAAAACTGCTTTACAAGAGCTGCGGCTGCCGGTAAGTACAACACACTTCCCGACAATCTTTTAAAAGCCGTAAAGCGTGACTGTCAGGCTATTTTAAATGCCGCTTCACTTACTTCTCAAGAGCTTATTCAGTGCTATTGCGCATCAAATGATTTGGCAACCGTTGCCGATATGGGCTATGTTGCCGAGCATCTTCCAAAATGGGAGTGCGGCGAGTGTGCAGAGAGCTTTAAGATGTTTGACGGTTCGCTTGAAAAGGTAGCTAAGTATTATAAAGAAAACGGCTGCGGTATTTTTGCCCGTTATAAGGCGTTTATTTGGCGTGACGGCGATATTCAACCTGTTTTGCACCCCGATAAAATCGATATGGATTCATTTACAGGCTACGAAAGACAGCGTGACATCGTTGTCGGCAATACAAAATCCTTTATTGAGGGTAAGGCTTGCAATAACTGCCTGCTTTACGGCGATATGGGTACAGGTAAAAGTTCTACCGTTAAAGCCATTGCAAATGAATTCCGCAAAGACGGCTTGAGAATTGTTGAAATTCCAAAGGAAAGACTTATCGACTTCCCGATTCTGGTTGATAAGATTGCAACTCTGCCTATGAAGTTTATCATATTTATTGATGACCTTTCTTTCCAAAAGCAGGATCAGAGTTACACAACATTGAAAGCGGTGCTTGAGGGCGGTATTGCGGCTCGTCCTGACAATGCGCTTATTTATGCGACATCTAACCGTCGTCATCTTGTTAAGGAAAGCTTTGCCGACCGTACGGATGATGATATCAACACCCGTGATAATATGCAGGAAACACTCTCGCTTTCAGACCGTTTCGGTTTGTCGGTATGTTATTCTGCTCCGTCAAAGAAAGAATTTCTTGACATTGTTTTTGCTCTTGCCAAAGAAAACGGAGTTAATCTTACAGAAGAAGAACTTGAGGCAGGCGCAGAGCGTTTTGCACTTTCAAGAGGCGGTCGTTCACCGAGATGTGCAAAGCATTATATTGAATCTCTATTTGCTAAATAAACGGAGGTAAATAATGAAGAAAATTGTTTCAGTATTCCTTGCGTCGGCACTTGCTGTTTCAGCTTGTGCGGGACTTGCGGGCTGCAGCGGCGACAATAAAAACTATCCTGTATCTGTTGCGGATATTACTATAGAAACCGAGCCTAAAGATATTGTTGTGCTTTCGGACGAAACGGCAGACATTATTTCTTATTTAGGTTATGCCAAAAAAATGGTAGGCAGAAGTGACGAGGTTACTCAAAACTTTTTATCGGTGGCACCGAGTGTGGGTTCGGCTGCAAATCCTGATGTTGAAAAAATCAAATCGTATGCAACCGATATTGTTTTTGCAGATGACACACTTGACGAAAATGCAAAGAAAGAGCTTACCGACGCAGGTATTATGGTGCTAAATGTTGCTTCACCCGAAACCACAACAGAGCTTGAAACCGTGTATCTTACTCTCGGAAAGATTCTTGGCGGTTCTGTTGACGGAGCAAAAACAGGTGAAGATTCTTATAAAGATTTAATTGACACCATGAAAACTTACAAAGCCGAAGTCAACAGCAATGTTTCCAAAACAATTTGCTATTTGTACCTTGAGGGAGATAAGCTCCATACTCTCCACAGCGGAACATACGGCGATATGCTTTTGGGATACACAGGTGCGGTAAATGCCGCTGTAAATGTATCCGAAAGCGAGATTGACACAAAAATTTTAAAGATTGCAAATCCGGATTATATATTGTATGACGATGACGCAACTTTGCAGTTTATTAAGAATGACTCTGACCTTAAGGGATTAAAAGCTGTTAAGAATAAACAAACTCTTATGATTTCACAGGAAGAAATCAGCAGAATGGGTACAACTTCACTTTTTACATTGAATAAGATTATGAACTTTATGTATCCCGACAGACTTAAGAAAAATACGGACGCAACCTCCGAATCGGTTGTTCCGTCAGCCGTTGAGGGTGCAACAACAGCTACAAAATCGGCATCGAATACACAGACAACCACGCAGGCTGCAACAGCTGCCGCAAATGTAAACGGTTCGGTTGAAAGCCAATACAAAATAAAGGTAAGCGGTCTTTCACTTAAACTTGACGATGAAAACGATAATGTAAAGGCTATGCAGCAGCGCTTGTTTGACCTTGGTTACATTACAGATAAGGGTAATGTGACGGGTTATTACGGCGAAGTTACTCAAAAGGCTGTAAAAGATTTCCAAAAAGCGAGCGGACTTAAACAGTCAGGCACAGCAGATAATAAAACTCTTACAGCACTCTTTAAGAGTGACGCCAAGGCAAAGGCTTAACGCTTTTTCGCTGTTTACAATGTACACAGTTAATTACAGGTCACGATTTTTCGTGACCTGTTTTGGAATTTAAGAAAAATTTTGTGGTTCTTTATCAAAAGTTGGGATAAATTATGGCTTAGCGCACGGGTTAAGCGAAATAATTTAAAAATTCAGGTCAAGCCTTTTTAGGCTGACAAACTTTTTTTCGGGGCGGATAATCCGTTGATTTCAAAGGCTATTGCCCGATTGTTAAAAAATATTTATAAAAGGAGAAATCAAAATGCAGGGAAAATGGAGAGAAAATCTTATAAAAATAAACCCGTATGTAGCAGGTGAACAGTCAAACGATAAGGATATGATTAAACTTAACGCAAACGAAAATCCCTGTATATAATACAACAGCTTTTGAAGCATTAACGGTGTCACTTCATCCATTCTTTCAAAAATATAGGATATAACACCAATCATTTTATTCGAAACAGTAAATATATTTTTTAACTCGTTTACTTTCGTCATAGACTTTTTGAAGGCACTCATCGCAATTTTATCTTTATTTTCAAGCATTTTTTGTTCCATATATTCAGGAGAAAACAATGCATTACGAATCACATCTGAATATTCTTTAGATGGAACCTGTCCTAATAGATAGCGAGTAATCGTTATTTCACCAAATCCTAATACGATTGATAAAGGTGCCTTGCCTATATTATAGAGTTTCATTAAAGTATAAATATCCTCAATGGTCACTAAATCCTTTAATTTCCTATATTGTTCATCGACTTCACGTACATTTAAATCAATAATACCAGGAACACTCATGAATTCACCACATCGATCACAAATAGCACAAGTAATTTCAAAAGTTAATTCTTCACCGCGAATCATCTTTTTCACCAACTTCTTCTGTAATGTATAAGATGTGACATCCCTGCACTCTACACAAAATCCTGTTTCTCTTTGCATACAATACTGCCTCCTTTTTATCTGTTATCGAAAATAATAAACTAGTGGATACTTTTGTTTATGAAATGATATGACAATCACAAATTTGTTTTCAATCATATTAAACTTGATATATAAAGGAACCACTTCACTTTTTTCTTCATACCTCTTCATTAAAGAAATCTCTTTTCCAAAGATATACAACCACTCATGTTGAAATTGAACATGCTTATTTTGAACCTTTTCACAGAAATCATCTTCTGTTAAATCTAATAATATGATCTTAATCCGCTCTTCATCAATTAAATACTCATCAAACAACGATAAATTTGTCATTCTGTTTGAATTTAAAGCGATACTAAATTTATTCTGTACTATCAATTTCTTTGCTTTAGTAAGATAATCAGCAATTTCTGATTTATCAATCAAGATTTTCACCTCCAAGAAAATGATGGCATTTTCACTTATTCCTATCACAATCATATCATATGATAGTATTTTGTCAATATTCTATCATCACAATGTAAACACAAAAAAATGCATCCTTAAACAGATGCATTATAATACGTCGCAATATCACTTTCTGAAATATAGCCACACTCAGCCATCGCCTTTAATACGGCATATTGTTTTTGTTTGGCTTGGGCAAAATGATAAACTAACTCATAATTGTTTGGCGATTGAGGAATTCCTGCAAGCAAAGAAGCCTGAGCTATAGTCAGATCTTCTGGGTCTGTATCAAAATAACCATAACTTGCTTCATAGATACCTGTATAGTTATTTCCATAATTGATCACATTCACATATAGGGCAATGATTTCATTTTTAGAATAATGTTTCTCCAAATAACGAGCTACAAATAATTCTGTACTTTTACGATCCCACGTGCCATCAAACATACCATATAAATTTTTAGCCAATTGCTGCGTAATCGTAGAACCACCACTCTTTAATAGATCATCATCAAATTGGGATACAAGTGCACGCATAAGCCCAATATAATCAACGCCTCCATGATCATAAAAGCGACGATCTTCTATTGCCACCGTTGCTCGTACAAGTTCAGGTGATAAATCATCATATCCGACAAAAGTAGATCTAGATGTGACTTCACTTACCACATCATCCACAGATTGAGATTGTGTTAATTCTAAATAACCCCAATATCCTTTACCAAAAAAGATGCCTACAAAGGCAATAATTAAGATTAATAATAATTTAAATATAAACTTAACAAACTTTTTCATACCTAAACATTAACACATGAAAAAGAACTTGTAAAATTACAAGTTCGTAAGATTAATCCTTTAAAGTCACGTGTGAAGCATCTTTAAAGATTGAATTTGCCGCAATCTGACCACGCACACGAGATAGTGGATATACATTTGTGTGCGGACCAATAATCGTTCCTGGACAAAGTACAGAGTTACATCCAACTTCTACATAGTCACCCATAAAGGCACCGATTTTTCTTAATCCTGTTTCAAATTCTTCAACCACATTATAATTTTCATCCTTTCTTCTTAAGATGATATTGTCACGAGCACTCTTTAAATTACTTGTGATACCCCCAGCACCCAAGTGAGAATGATATCCAAGAATACTATCTCCTACATAGTTGTAGTGAGGTGTTTCTACATTGTCAAATAAAATACAGTTCTTTAATTCCACACTGTTTCCAACCACGCAGTTTGCGCCCACTAAAGCACTTCCACGCACAAAAGCACAATGACGGACCTCTGTTTCAGGACCAATGATGCATGGAGCTCCTAGATATGCACTTTCAAAGACATTGGCACTCTTGTGTACCCATACGTGTTCTTTGACTTCCACATAATCTTCTCCTAAGTTTTTACCTAGTTCTAAAATCAAGTCTTTGATTCCCGACAAAGCTTGCCAAGGATATTCAAACTTTGCTAAATAATCCTTTGCCAAAGTATGATCTAAATCATATAATTCATTTATTTTGTACATAAAACTTCCCTCTTTCTTACCACTCAGGCTCAAATTTGAATTCAACCTGAACGTCATCTTCATTTATATCTAAAATCGCATAGCTACATGGCTTTCCATCTCTAGAATGCGATAAAGATCCTGGATTTACTAATATAACACCATCGACACGATCTAAAAAGGATACGTGTGTATGTCCAAAGCATACAATGTCACAATTCAATTCTTTAGCACGATTCACCAATTGTTCACTTCTTAAAAAATAAGAGAACCGATGAGAATGTGTTACATAAATTTGATGTTTACCAATCGGTATGATTCTTTCATTTTCAAAACGACCAAAATAATCATTGTTTCCACGCACAATGATATAGCCCGGATAATTCATCGGATCATCCTCTAAATCACCACAATGAATAAACAATTTCGCATTCGGATGTTTTTCCTGGATCGTTTTTAATATATCGTTTCTTCCATGAGAATCACTCACAACAACTATTTCCATAAAGTCTTTTACTCCAATTCATCCGGAAATGACATTTGTTCCATGCCCTTACCGCTATCATGCATGATTTTTGCGGTTTTTACACCCACATAACGAAGCATAAAAGGCTGATACCAATGTCCCGTCTTCTTTTCTTGTTCTTGTTGGTAGCGAACTACAAAACCATAGCGATACGCATTTTCTTCAATCCATTCCATACGCTTTTTACTTTCTTCAGACAATTCTTCTTCGACTTTTGAATAATCATATTCATCATCGACATATTGCCTACATAGATTGATCCATTCATCATGACCCTCTAATACAATCGTATACCCGAGCTGCTGCTCATTTTTACCGGCACTAAACATATAGTGGTCAACACCCTCATATTCTTTGGATGCGTTGACATATTGATCTAGAATTTGTTCATAATTCAAATAACCACTGACCAAATTCAAATGATCCTGCCCATCCATAACAGACGCATACGAATCTAACATATTCGTTAGATCTTCGACCATACATGTTTGAACTAAGATAGTATTAAATGTCGTAATCTTTTCTGGTATATACTTATATACCGTATTCTCCTGATTTAATACGACATACGGATTGGTTGGATCGGCAATCAATCTTAAATCCGAATACAACACAGCTTCATTTTCATAGAACGTCGTTAAATCAATATATGAATAGTGCATCAACAATTGTTTTAAAGAATCATACGAAAAATTCTTTCGAAAACGATTCACAAAATTGACGATATATTCATTATCTGCATCCTGCGTTTCCTTGGCTTCTTTATAATATAACGTATTTTTTAAATTGAAATCTTTCAACTCTATAAAATCCATAAATTTATCCGGTGAAATATGTTGATTTACCAAATAATCAATATCATCACTATCTAGATATTTTAATAAAACATCACGATTTTCATCGGTTGTATAAGGATATCGAGCTAAAGGATCATACGATTTATCCATGCTATATAGACAATATAAGCCCACCGCTAGACAAACCACAATCAATAAAATACGTGCTCGCAATTCTTTTTTACTAATCAAAATAAGTACCTCACGCACCCCATTATACTAGACTATTTATTCTCATGCAAACGAGCATATAGAATCTTAGCCACATCTTCAGGAATCACTTCACTCAATTGTTCTACACTCGCAAGACGCATCTGCTTCATGCTTTTAAAATGCTTCAACAATTCCTTTTTACGCTTAGGCCCAATACCACTCACCGTATCCAATACAGATTTTGTCATAGACTGATCGCGAAGTTTTCTATGATACGAAATCGCAAAGCGATGCACTTCATCCTGCATACGTGTTAATAAGAAGAATAAGCTCGACTTAGAATCAATTGGAATTTCATTTAAATTCACATCCATCAATGCTCTTGTCGCATGCTTATCATCCTTTACGAGTCCTGCCACTCTTAAATCAAGCTGCAACATATCTATAATTTCTTTGGCCGCCGCAATCTGTGCAGCACCACCATCCACCAACAATAAATCTGGCATCGGCAAATGTTCTTTCAACAATCGAAAGTATCTTCGATAAATGACTTCTTTCATACTGTCCACATCACTGCGATACCCATCTAATTTATAATGACGATATGAATTCTTATCGGGTAAGCCATCCTTAAAGACAACCAAACCACTCACATTAAACGTACCTTGGATGTGGGAGTTATCAAACATTTCAACCGTATGAATATCCGCATTGAATATTTTTGACAACATTTCATTGGCCTGACGCAACTCATTATCCTTACGAAATACCAGTTTAAACTTCTGTTCATGTGCTTCCTTGGCATTTTTATAAACCAAATCTATCAGTTTCTTTTTTTCACCACGAACTGGAATATGCACATTCGTATTTAAAGCTTCCTTTAAAACGTCCACTGGCGTTCCAGACGGCACCAAAATTTCTTTTGGCACCACATTTTTTTCATAATACTGCATGATAAAGCTAGTAAAGGCATCCATCTCATCTTCATACAACGGTGTGATCGACATATTTCTCTCCAATAATTTTCCTTGACGAATAAAGAAACCTTGAAAAGAAATGTATCCAGAATCCACATAATATCCAAATACATCACGATTAGCACGATCTTTAAAGTCAATCGTCTGTTTTTCAATGACATGCTCTAAGGCTTGGATCGTATTATAGATTTCCTGTGCTTTTTCAAACTGCAAGTTTTCACTGGCCTCCATCATTTTAGCCTGCAAAGAATCCATCACCTCTTTGGTGTCTCCCTGCAAAAACTTCTTAATTTTTTTACGCGTCTTTTCATTTTCCTTAGGATCAATCTCATGAATACAAGGCCCTAGACATTGGTGCATGTGATAGTACAAACACGGAGAATCTGGAATATGACGACATTTACGTACGCAAAAGATCTGATTGATCAATCTCACGATTTCATAAGCCGACTGACTACTTGGATACGGCCCAAAATATTCACTCTTTTTATTTTTGATATTTCGTGTTGTACGCACCACAAAATTATTCTCTTTTGTGATCTCAATATATGGATACGTCTTATCATCCATAAACATGATATTGTAAGGTGGCGTATGTTTTTTTATTAAATTAATTTCTAATAATAAAGCCTCTTTTTCACTGCCCGTCACGATAAATTCAAAATCACGAATGTGCGACACTAAACGCGTCGTCTTATTGTTGTGGGTACCATGAAAATAAGAACGCACACGATTTTTTAATACTTTGGCCTTTCCCACATACAATATATTCTGATTTTCATCTTTCATGATGTAACAACCAGGAGAATCTGGAAGTAAGGCTAATTTATCTTGTAGATGTTTAGAAACACTCATTTTATCCCCTACTTTAATATAACGATAGTTGCACCAAGTCCACCTTCACTTGGACCGGCACTGTTAAACTTAGAAACATTTGGCTGTTTCTTTAAATCCTTCCATACGGCTGTACGCAAAGCACCCGTACCCATACCATGAATGATACGTACTTGTTTAATGTGTTTAACGACAGCTTGATCTAAATATTTATCTAAAGCAGCAATGCCTTCTTCGACACGCATTCCAATTAGATTCAACTCCAAAGGAAAACGACTGGATACCGATTCTACGTGCGCTTTATAAGTTGCTTTCTTGATTTGTGGCTTATGCATAGGCTCCAACTTCGAAATTTTCACCTTCATCTTCATACCATTCGTTAAAACGGTAGCTTCATTTCTTCGAATATCCACAATTTCACCATGCGAATTCAAGCCTGTGATTTTTACATAATCACCAACCTTAAATTCTTTCTTATCGTCTTCAACTTCTTCAACATGCTCATTTAAAAGATCCAGTTCATGCATCTTTTCAATCTGCTTATGCTGCTTACCCGTCTTTTCTTTACGAAGCACAGTTAAGATTGCTTTGGCCTCTGCCTTTTTCTTTTCGAGCATCTCATTCAATTGTTCCTGATACGATGCATCCAATTGGGCCTTACGCTTTTCGATTTCTTTTTCTTTTTCGTAAGCCTCCTTTTGAACGCGGTGCGCATCTTCAATCAATTGATTAAAACGCTCCTTTTGTTTCAAAACATCATTTTGAAGTTTTTCTAATTTCTCCAATTCTTTTTCTGTCTGTTTTTCATTTTCATTCTTTAAAAAATCCGCTCTTTCCAAAATGGACTCTTCTAAATTGTATTCTCTGGCAATATGAAAGGCATAACTTGCTCCAGATACACCAGGAATATATTTATAGGTTGGCTTTAATGTTTCTGGATTAAACTCAACACTCGATACTAATACAGAATCATTCGCTTTTCCATATGTTTTTACTTGCGAATAGTGTGTTGAAGTAATAATCGTACTTCTTTTTGAAATCAAATACTCCAAAATCGCAACCGCAAGACTGGCTCCTTCTAATGGATCGGTACCATTTCCAATTTCATCCAATAAGATAAAACTATTCTCATCACTCTTCTGACAAATATGAGACAGACGAGAAATATGACTTGAGAAAGTCGATAAGTTGTTTTCAATGGACTGATGATCTCCAATGTCAAAATACATCGATTGATAGAATGGTAGAATGGCTTTATGACATAATACGGGAAATGCTGCATGGGCCAAAGCTACAAAGAGTCCAATTGTCTTTAATGTGACAGTCTTGCCTCCCATGTTTGGTCCTGAAATCATAAGGCAAGCTTGTTTATCATTTAATTCATATGTGTTACAAACCACTTTCTTTTCATCAATCAAAGGATGTTTGGCATGTTCTAAATACATAGAGTGATCTCTTGATTGTAAAGATGGAATGCAACCATCATAGCGTACTGCCCATTTTGCCTTTGTGAAAGCTACATCAATTACAGTTAATGTTTCTAATGCCGAAGTTAAAGACAACGCATTTTTCTTAACTTGCATCGACAATTCCTTACAAATTCGTTTCTTTTCTTCTTCAATACGAATCATCAAAGAAGAAATCTCATTATTATCAGCTACAAAGCTGGATGGTTCAACATAATAGGCAAGTCCTGAACTGGATTGTCCATGAATCATACCGCCAAAGGCATTCTTGTCTTGGGCACGAACCAAGACAACAACACGTCCAGATACAGTTGTCGTCATATTTTCCATAAGTTTTGAACTGTTCTTCTTTAAAAACTGTCTTGATTTCGATTGTAATGCTAAGCGCGTATCTACCAACGCCTTATGCATACTTTTTAATGCGGGAGTCGCATCTTCTTTAACCGATCCTGTTAGATCAATCTTTGAAATGATTGAATCCATCAAACGTGTACATCCATCCATAGATTGAGCTAAATTTGTCAGTTCTGGATAGTCAGACCCATCCAGGCTTTGTTTGGCTTGTTTAACAGCCGTTAAAAAATGGTAGATGGAAATCAATTCTTTACTGGTTAGTGTCATCTGTTTCGAAGCTTTTGAGACTGGTAAAGAAATATCATTCGCTCCTGATAAAGAAAGTAAGCCTCCGGCTTGTTCAAACTGAATGGCTTCTTTGGCATAGTTTAATTGTTCTTGTATTTCTAATTTATCAAATACAGGCAACGCATTTAAAATTTTTTCTTTGGCGCAAGAAAAGCTAGAAAATGCAGAAATCTGTGTTAATACACTTGAAAAATCAATGGCCTGGTTTAATTCGTTTCTAAAATTTTGTTCCATAAAATACTCCGTTCTCACCTATTTTAACACAAAATTTATGGTAAACTAAATAAGGTGATTAAAATGGCAACATTGACAAAGAATATGACAAAAGAAGAGATCTTTCAATTAAAAAATCGAATATCTCCTTTTATATTAAAAGAAAGTACGCCACAGTATACGTACTATCAAATCAAAACGAAAGAATGTTCGATTACAGCATATACAAGTGGTAAAGTTGTATTTCAGGGAGCCGATCTTTCTTGGTTAGAACCGAAACCAACGCATAGTGAAGCACAAGATCAAGCGGGCAGCGATGAAGTGGGTACTGGTGATTATTTTGGTCCAGTTGTAGTGGCTAGCTGTATTGTCACAAACAAGGCTCGCAAAAAACTTGCGCATCTTGGCATTCAAGATTCAAAGCAGGTGGACGATGTAAAGATTCGTAAGCTTGCACCTATCATTAAGGAAGTGTGTCCACATAGTATTTTGATTGTTCCCAATTCAAAATATAATGACATGCATGATACTTGTAATATGGTGGATATGAAGTGTCGTCTGCATAACCAGGCTTATGTAAATTTGGTACATAAAGGATATACGCTTCCTAAGCAGATTATTATTGATCAGTTTGTGCAAGAAAAAAGTTACTATCGCTACTTACAAGGCTTTCCTGAAGTCATTAGAGGTATCACATTTGAGACCAAGGCCGAAAACAAATACCTGGCAGTAGCTTGCGCGAGTATCCTGGCAAGAAATGCCTTTCTAGAAACGTGGGATCTTATGGAAGAAAAATATGATTTCAAATTTGAGAAGGGTGCCGGAAGCAAGGTGGATGTGTGCGGTAAGAAATTTGTACAAAAATTTGGAAAAGAAAAGCTTTACCAAGTGGCAAAGCTTCATTTCAAAAACACACAGAAGATTGGAGTTTAATTTCCAATCTTTTTTATCGGCTTCTTCGATCATTTTCAGCTAAAGAATAATAACGCTTTTTATCTTCATACATCTTTTGATCGGCTTCTTGTAAAGTTTCAGATAGATTTGAACAAGTTTCTTTCCATACACAACCTGTCGCAACACTGATTTCTAATTCTTTCATTCGTTTGAGTAATTTTGCATATTGATCAAAGAATAAGAGTTCGGATACATCTTGTTCAATGACCACAAATTCATCTCCACCTACACGATAGGAATTATCTAAGAAGATTTCTTGTAGAGCATATGATGCAGTAATAATGAGTGTATCTCCTGCGATATGTCCCATTTTATCATTGATTTCTTTAAGTCCATTTAAATCTAAGTAAATAACACCTAAAGAATGGAGTTCTTTGTTTCTATTTTGTTCTATATATTCATTAAAGTGATTGCGATTTTGTGCATAGGTTAAAGAATCTACATAACTTAAATTTTTTAGTTTTGTCTTCTCTTTTTCTCTTTCCATAGCCGTTTTAATAAAGAAACATAAAGATTCTAAGAAATCTTTTTGGTAGTAATTCTGTTTTGGATTGTCTACCGCAAAAACACCTTTGATTTTTTTATTATCCATAAACGGTACAACTATAATACTATGAATCTTTTGTTGCATAAAAGTCGCATAAATTGGACTTGTAGAAGGTATTTCATGAGTCACATCTTCTATATAATAAGATTTTTGATTTTCAAAGAATTGATTCACTAAATCCATATGTTCTAAACACAAACGAACCATGTTCTCAATATGAATGTCATCATGTCGTTTTCCATATTCAAAGATACCATTTGCCTTTTTATTGTCCATATCCAAATCTAATACATAACACCTTTCAGCTTGATAAAACTCACAAATGATCTGAAGAATTTCATCAATGGTACTTTCTTTATATAAATCATTCGATAATTTTCTAACACATTGAATTAATGTATTGGATACATTTAA
>OGUM01001916.1_pt1 | contig 13364 bp, 5 predicted proteins | sample 1553631 | NCBI WGS metagenome assembly OGUM01 (sample SAMEA2580228, study PRJEB22360) | human gut metagenome | biome: human gut; feature: human-associated habitat; material: faeces | place: Denmark | collected 2008/2010 | reverse complement strand
GTGGCGGGGGTGTGCGCGACCTTCTTCGGCGCGCGGCTCTACGACCGCCTGCTGCTGGAGCGCGCCACGGAGCGCTACACCGTGACCACGAAGAGCGGCGACCGCAGCACGGTCTGCCTGCCCGACGGGACGCAGGTGCGGCTCAACGGGTCGTCGACGCTGACCTATCCGGCCAATTTCAACGCCACGAACCGTTCCGTCGAGCTTTCGGGCGCCGCCTACTTCGACGTTTCGCCCGATGAAAAGCACCGTTTCGAGGTGAAGGTCGGAAACTGTTCGGTGGTGGTCAAGGGCACGAAATTCGACGTGACGGCCTATCCCGACGACTCGCTCATCACCACCACGCTGCTCGAAGGAGCCGTCGGTTTCACCGCGCCGCGCGGGGAGACCTCGCTCCGCCCGGGCGAGTCGCTCACCTACGACCGTTTCGCCGAGACCACGGCCATCACGCACGTCAACACGGCGCAGTACCTGGCCTGGATCGAGGGGCGCATCGAGTTCATCGACGTGACGATCGTGCAGTTGTGCGAGAGCCTGAGCAGCCTTTACGGCGTTGAAATCACGCTCGACGACCGCCTGCGCGCCGACGGGACTTTCATCACCATCCGCCTGAGCAACCAGGAGTCGCTCGACAGCGTCCTGAAGGCCCTCGACCTGATCGTTCCGGTCTCGGTCCACCGGCAAGGCCCTTCGGTGCGTCTCTCGGCCAAGTGACGCCGCATCCTGAAACAACTTTAAAACAACCAATACCTTAAACAAATGAAGCAATTCTCCAATCTGAAACGGGCGTTTCTGCCGTGCCTGTTCGTGTTGCTGACGCTCCCGGCGTGGGGGCAGATGCAGCCCGTCACGAAGAACTTCCGGAAAACGCCTCTCAAAAACGTGCTCAAGGAGGTGGAGGCCCAGACCGGGCTGTCGATCATGTACGACACCCGGGAGCTGAACCTCGAACGTCCGGTCACGGCTTCGTTCGACCGCACGCCCGTGTCGCAGGTGCTGCGCGAGGTGCTCGACCGCACCGTCCAGTATTCGATCAAGGACAAGATGATCGTGATCTACAAGGCGTCGGCGACTCCCCCCCCCGCAGCCGGGACGGGGAGGACCCTGACGGGCACGGTGCTGGACGAAACGGGAGCGCCGATGGTGGGCGCCGCCGTCGCCACGCCCGACGGACGCCGCGGCACGGTCACCGACAGCAACGGCCGCTATTCGCTGACGCTCGGCGCCGGCGACGCTCTGATTTCGGTCTCCTACCTGGGCTACGTCACCCGGCAGATCGTCATCGGCGACCGTACGGAGGTCGACGTCAACCTGGTCCCCGATGCCAAAAACACCATCAACGAGGTGGTGGTCATCGGTTACGGCGCGGTAAAGAAATCCGACCTGACGGGTTCGGTCTCCAACGTGAAGATGTCCGACATCCGCGACGTGCCCAACACGTCGGTCGACCAGGCTCTGCAGGGCCGCATCGCCGGTGTGGACATCATGTCGACTTCGGGTGCGCCGGGAGCCACGACTTCGATCCGCGTGCGCGGCACGCGTTCGATCTCGGCGTCGAACGAACCGCTGATCGTCGTCGACGGCGTGATCGACGCCGTGAGCGACCTGAACGACATCAACTCGGCCGACATCGAGCAGATCTCGGTCCTCAAGGACGCCTCGTCGACGGCCATCTACGGCTCGCGCGGCGCCAACGGCGTGATTATCGTCACCACGCGGCAGGGCGTCACCTCGAAGCCGTCGGTCACGGCCAAGGCTGAATTCGGCGTCTCGAAACTCGCCCGCGACCTCGATCTGATGGACGCGCAGGAGTTCGTCCGCTACCTCAACGACCGGAACTATTTCTCCTCGCGCGATCCGCAGCGTCCGCCGCGCTTCGACCCTTCGGAGTACGGGCGCGGGACCGACTGGATCGACGAGATCACCCGCACGGCCCTCTATCAGAACTATAACCTTTCGGTCAGCGGCCGCAGTCAGAAGTCGAGCTACTTCGCGGCGCTCGGCGGCAACGATACGCAGGGCATCGTCGACGGCAGCGGATTCCGCCGCATCACGGCCCGTCTGAATCTTTCGTACGACTTCGCCAAGTGGCTGACCGTCGGTTTCAAGGGCAGCTATACCTTCCGCGACGAGAATCCCAACCGGGCGACCATCGGCGGCGCGAACATCTGGGACGGCGCCGTCTACCTGGCCCCGACGATGGGTCCCAAAGACTACATCAACCCCCTCTACGAGAACGGCGTGCGCATTGATACGCCCCGCGCCAAGATCGACTGCAACGAGAACGAGAGCGAGCGCATGACCAATACCGACGTGCTGGAGTTCACGATCAAGCCCGTGCGCGGGCTGATCATCAAGAGTCAGAACTCCTATATGGTCTACCAGCGTCACGACTACCAGTTCTGGCCCAGCTATCTGCCGAAGCGCACCGAGGGTGAAGGGGCCGATGCCTACCGTTACGAGGGCGACGCACGCCGCCTGACTTCGGAAAATACGGTCTCCTATTCGAAGAAATTCGCCTCGGGGCACTATTTCGATGCGATGGCGGGCTTCTCGGCCACGCACGAAACGGCCAACTTTTTCTCGCTGAAGGCCGAAGGGTTGCTCACCGACGACCTGAAGTGGAACAACATGAACAGCATCGGCAGCAAGGAGAACTACAACGCTTCGACCAGCTCGAACAAAGTCGTGCGGGAGTCAGTGCTCATGCGCCTGAACTACAACTACAAGAGCCGCTACTACTTCACCTTCACGGGGCGTTACGACGGGTCGTCGAACTTCGCCGAGAACAACAAATGGGGTTTCTTCCCTTCGGCGGCCGTCAAGTGGAACGCCAAGAACGAGAATTTCCTCAAGCAGGTGCGCTGGCTCGATGAACTGTCGCTGCGCCTGAGCGCCGGACGCACGGGTAACGACGCCATCGCGACCTACCGTTCGCTCGAAGCCTACGGCACGACCACCAACGGTTATCTGTTCGGCGGCACGCAGTCGGCGTCGTTCTTCCCTTCGCGTGTGGCCAATCCCAACCTGACGTGGGAGAAAACCACGCTCTACAATGCGGGTCTCGATTTCTCGGCCTTCGACGGCCGCCTGAACATCACCGTCGACGGCTACTATTCGACCACCCGCGACCTGCTGCTTTCCTTGCAGACGATCCATACGACGGGTTACACGAGCCGTTTCACGAACCTGGGCAAGACGTCGAACCGCGGCGTCGAGGTCTCGGTCGAGAGCCGTAACATCGTGAAGCCGAAATTCGGCTGGACGACGAGTTTCACCCTTTCGCACAACAAGCAGATGGTCGACGACATCGGCCACGAAGAGTACGTTTCGTGTCTCGAAAGCGGCGGCAATACCAACTACATGATGTATGGCTACAAGACGGGCTATCCGCTCAATGCACTCTGGGGATTCCAGTACGCCGGGGTCTGGAAGACGACCGACCAGTTCGAGCGCAATCGCTTTACCAAGAGTTATATATCCTCGTCGACGGGCAGCGACGCCCAGCTGATGCTGGGGTATCCCAAGTACGTCGATCAGAACCGCGACGGCATTCTGTCGGAGGAGGACCTGATCTATCTGGGCAACTCCGACCCCGTGCTTTACGGCGGTTTGCAGAACACCTTCAACATCGGCGGTCTGCGCATCGGATTCTACTTCTCCTATTCGCTGGGCGGCAAGATCTACAACTACTCCGAGCTTGCGATGGCCGGCGGTTACGCCACCAACCAGTACCGCTACATGCTCGACGCGTGGCATCCCGTGCGCAACCCGGATTCCGACCTGCCCCGTGCGGGAACCGACGACCGACTGGTTCCCAGTTCGCTGCAGGTGCACGATGCCTCGTACCTGCGTCTGAAGAACGCCACGGTCTCCTATACGTTCGACTTGCGGAAGAAAACCCGCCTGCTGCGCGACATCACGCTGGCCGTCACGGGCGAGAACCTCTGGCTCTGGACCAAGTACAACGGTTTCGACCCCGACGTTTCGAGCGAGGGGACCAGTTCGACCCTGCGCCGCGTCGACATGGGCGCCTATCCCCGTTCGCGGATGTTCGTGTTCAGCATCCAGCTGCGTTATTAAATCCACCCGACAATTTCCGAAGAAGATGAAAAACTTCAATCAATTCATACTGACGCTCCTCGCGGCGGGACTGTTCGCCTCCTGTTCGCTGACGGAGGAGCCGACCTCGTTCGTCAACCGCAAATCGTTCTACAAGAACGAGTCGCAGTGCATTGCGGCGCTCAATTCGTGTTACATGCCTGCGAATGCGATCTATACGGCCAACTTCATGCTGGTCACCGAGGCCTGCACCGACATCTGGTACTCCTCCTCGACGACCGTCGACGCCTGCCTCGACGTGATCTTCTTCGCCTCGGCCGTGCCCCCCGCCAAGCCGCAATACGGCAAGAACGTCTGGACGCAGGGTTACAAAGGCGTCATGTACTGCAACGAGTGCGTCGAGTGCATCTCGTCCGCCGACCTGGCCGACGGGGTGAAGATGCCTCTGGCGGCCGAAGCCCGCGTGATGCGCGCGTTTTACTACTATGTGCTGACCTGCATGTTCGGCGACGTGCCGTTCTACACCACGATGGTCGACACCGACCAGCGGCTGGCCGAAATCCGCCGCCTGCCCCGAACCCCGGCCCATGAAATCCGCCAGGAGCTGTACGATGACCTGGAGCGGAACGCACTGCCGTGGTTCACCGCCGAGAACGGGCGCAAGTGCCGCGCCTCGGAGGCCGTCGACAACCGTTCGGGCTATGCGCTGGCGCTGATGCTGATGGCCAAGTTCGCCATGTGGAACGAGGACTGGAACGGGGCGCTGGTCCCCCTGCAAGCCCTTGAGGAGCTTTACGGCGACTTCAACGAAGGCAACTATCCGCTGGCCGAGACCCAGTGGCGCTACAAGAACCCTGCGGAGTCCATCTTCGAGATCCAGCACGCCTGGTCGCTCACCGGCACGCAGTACAACGGCAACGTGGCGGCGATCATGATGCCCACGCACAACGGAGACGGGGTCTTCGACGGCGTACCCCTGAAGGGTTACGGCACGTCGATGCCCGGCTGGTCGTCGCTGCGGGCCAACAACCGCTATGCGATCTTCCGCCCCGCGACGGGCAATACGCAGACCGAGAATGCGGCCTACGTCGACGCGCTGTTCAACCCCCTGCCCCTGACCTACGACACCTACGACGCGACGCTGAACCGCTATACGGTGAAGATCGACCGCGAGGCGCTGGCCGCCGGGGAGATCCGCGGGCAGAAGATCGACCGCCGCGTGCAGTACTTCCTCGGCCTGGGCGACCTGGAGGCGGGCGAGACCTTCAAGATCACGCACAACTACGGAGTGCCCTGGCCCGGTCCGAAATTCTGGTGTCCGGACATCGAGCAGAACTACGATTCGAACAACTACCGCATTTTCCGCTATGCCGACGCCATTCTGATGATGGCCGAATGTTACTGCAACCTGGAGAACGCCGAGGAGACGATGCGTTACCTGAACATGGTCCGCCAGCGTGCGGGCGTCGATCCCGTCACCAACTTCACGGGCTTCGAGGACCTCACGCTGGCTGTCCGCTGCGAGCGCGCCCGGGAGCTGGGCGGCGAGTTCCAGCGCAAGTTCGACCTCGTGCGCTGGGGCATCTGGTACGACCAGACCTACGCCTATACCAACAACGCGACGCTCAAGGGCAAGATGCGCCCCTGCCACCGCTACTATCCCATTCCCGACGCGCAGTGCGCCCTTTCGGGCTACGTGCTGACCAACGACGAATACCTTGCCGACGGATTATAAAAACCAGAACCGATGAAACGAATCAACAACCTGATACTGGCGCTCGCGGGACTCTTCGCGGTCGCGTGCGCCGACACCTTCGAGGAGCGTTACGACCTGGCCGTCAATACGGACCGGTATTCGGTCACGGCCGAGGCCGGCAAACTCCCCGTCACGGTCTACTGCTCGGGGGCGTGGACCGCTCAACTCACCGCCGAGTCGGCGTGGGCGACGCTCGACCGCACGGCCGGCAGCGGCATCACGACCATCCGCCTCAATTACGCCGACAACCCCGGACTGACCCGTTCGGTCGGGGTCGTGCTGCGCGGCTCGGGGCTTGAAAAGACCGTCACCGTGGTTCAGAAGGCGGGAATCACCGCCCCCGAACTGATTTTCCTTTCGAAGGACCTCGCCTTCGCCAACGGCGCCTACAAGGGTACGGCGGCTTTCGAAACCAACCTGCCCGACGAGCTTCTCCGCGATGTCGTGCCGGCGGTGACCTATGCCGCGGAGGGCGACGCGTGGATTTCCGATGTCGTCTACCATGCCGACGACGCGGAGGCGGGCGAGACCGAAATTCCGCGGGCCCGCCGGGGGCTGATCACCTTCGCCACGGCCGCCAACGCCACGGGAGAACCCCGCACGGCGACGGTCGGCTTCTCGGTGACGGATGCCGACGGCAATATTTTCGGCGACTCGTTCACCGTGACGCAGAGCGCCGACGAGGCCCGCATCACGCTCGCCGACGACGTGGCTCCCATCGAGGGCGGCCGGCGCGCCGTGGCCTTCTCGACCAATCTCGGGGCGCTGCTTGCGGAGATGAAGGTCGAAGTCACGTACGCCGATCCGACTGTCGCGGACTTTATCTCCGATGTCGAACTCGGCGCCGGGGAGCTGACCTACGCGATTACGGCGAACGAGGGCGTGGAGAAGCGTTATGCGACGATCACGGTCTCCTGCGCCGACCTTGCGGGCGGTGTGGTTTCGGCCTCTTCGAACATCACGCAGCGGGTGACGGCCCAGCCGCGCGAAGTGTCGTTCGCCGATCTGCGGGCGCTCTTCACGGCCGAGGACAAATCCTACGCCAGCGACGAGGACCATATCGACTACCTGCTGTGCCGCGTCATCGGCGACGCCGGGAACCCGAACATGGATCAGAACCTCAATACGGGTCCCAACAGCATCACCACCGACGAGAACGACTGTACGAACTACGTGCAGAGCCTGGACGGCCGCTACGGCTTCCGCCTGAAGTTCGCCGCCCCGGCCGACAACGTCTGCCTGCGCGGGGAGCAGGTGAAGATCCTGCTCGACGGCGTGACCCTTTCGCGCGAAAGCGACCCGATGCGCTACACGCTGCGCGGCCTGAAGGCCGGGAACATCGAAAAGGCGGCTGAAGCCTCCGCCCTGGAGCCCAAGGCGCGGACCATCGCGACGCTCACCGACGACGACATCTACACCTACTGCGCGCTTTCGGGGCTGGAGTTCTCCGTCAAGGAGGGCGCCTATACCAATGTCCGCGAGTACGACGCCATCGGCAATCCCTGCAATGCGAACCTCTCGTTCGCCGGCGGCACGCAGGCCCAGAAGGCCAAGGACGGCGCGGCCAATCTGCTCTACGACGGGGACAACGACGCGATCTACATGCTCGTGAACATGAACTGCGGCTGGCGCCGCACGGGACGGAGCGTGCCGCAGGGCGTCGGCACGGTCAGCGGCATCGTGGTCCACACGCCGATGGAACGCTGGGGCGGCAACGTGGGCCGTTATTCGATCCGGCCCTTCGACGAGGCGGACATCGACATCCCGCGCGCCGCGGCGTCGGCCTATGCGACGCTCGTCGAGTGGCGGCTGGACAAGGCCGTGATTTCGGTCGGCGCCTACAAGTGGAACGACAACGGAACCTACACGGTCGGCTCGGCGGCCAATTCGGCCACGCAGCTCGTCCAGAACCGGATGCACGCCACGACCGACAACACGGGCGGCGGGGCGCGGCTTTACAGCGAGAACCGCATGCTCAATCAGACGGTTACCGCCGACCGTTCGTACCCCATCGCCATCGTTCACGGCTACCGCGGACTGAACGTCTCGAACTACGTGCCGGGCGACGGCACGACGATGGGCATGTCGAAATACACGATGCTGGGCTTCCTCGGCAACGTTGCCGGCTGGTACGAGTGGAACGGCGATACATGGACCGGTAAGACCAACGGCATCGTGATGGAGTTCTCGACGGCGGGCGTCGGCGGCTCGGCCGCTGCGGTCAGCTTCTCGACCGCCGCGGGCAAGCACAGCACCAACGAAGCCGCCTGCTCGTGGACCAACGCCAGCTCATACCCCGTTCACTGGAAGGTGGAGTACGCCACCTCGGCCGACGGGGCGACGTGGAGCGACTACACCGAAGCTGTCAACGCCGCCACCGGGGAGCGCGGTTTCGAGATGCGTTCGCTGCCGTGGTGCATCAACAACAGCTCGACGCGCACGTCGGTCTTTGACACGGCCAACCGGTCGGGCGTCTACACCCAGTCCGACTTCGGTTTCGGTCTGGTGCCCTACCGCTTCGTGCTGCCCGCCGAGGTGCTCGGCAAGGCGAAGGTGCGGGTGCGCATCAGCCCTTCGTCCGACGTCATCGCGACGTGGAATCCCGGCATCGACGGCTATGCTCTGGGCCAGACGCACCGCAACCTGCGCATAGCGCGGACCTATCCGTTCGACATCGCCAACGGCGTCTATGTCGAGGACCTTTCGATCCAATACAAATAGTGCCGAACCATGAAACACCTGCTGAAATACCTGCTCGCCGCCGCGGTCCTTCCCCTTTGGGGGCAGGCTGCGGCCGCCGGGCCGTTCGGACAGCTCCGCGGGCTGTGCGAACCCGGAAAGTCGGTCTTGCTGACCGCCCCGACGGTGGTCGAAGGCATCGTCGTCAGCGACTACCGCAGCCCCAACATGGAGCTGAATCCCAACCTGAACTACTATTCGGTCGATCTGGAGGAGAACGACCGCACGGTCTATGTCGAGGCCGCCGACGGCAGCTGCGGCATCCGCCTGCGTTTCGACGAGGCGAGTGAAAACCGGCTCGCCCGTTACGACCGCGTGCGCCTCGATCTCAACGGCTGCCGCCTCACGCGCACGGCCGCGCCCGACTGCATGACGCTGACGGGCGTGCAGGCGCTCAACGTCCTTTCGGTCGCGCCCGGCACGGCCGCGGATCTTCCCGTGAAGGAGCGGAGCGTCGCGACGCTCACCGACGACGACCTCTATACCTTCGTGACGCTGCGCGATGCGGAGTTCGTCTTCAAGGAGGGTTCCTATACCAACATCTGGGAGCCTTACGCCCAATCCTGCGGTGAACTCCACCACTACAAATACGACATCAACAACCGTATGGACGGCTGGGCGTCGCTCGTCCGCGACTCGGAAGGCGGTGCGATCTACATGCTGGTCAACACCCTTTGTGCATGGCGCCGCGCCGGCAAACCCCTGCCGCAGGGCATGGGGCCGCTCTCGGGCGTGGTGGTCCATACGCCGATGCGCCGTTACGGCGGCGACATGGGGCGCTACTCGATCCGCCCGCTCGACGAGGGCGGCATCGGCGTCAGCCGCAAGCGCAACTCCCCGTGGAAACGTCTCACGGGGTGGCTGCTCGACGGTTCGGCTGGCGCGTCGCTCGAATTCGAACTGCTCGGCTACCAAAACCTCGGAACCGAAGGCCGGAAGGGCGACCGGGTGCTCAACGACGCCGGAAGTTCGCGCGGTTATCTTTGGACCGACTGCGGCGCTTTCGTGCACGTCGACGGCGACTACAACGCCCTCGGGACGCAGAACAAGGGATGGGTCGGCAACGGTGCGGTGGTCTTCAAGGCTCCCGTGCCCGACTGGTACAAGTGGGACAACATGGGGCGCATGGTTGGTTCGAACGCCTTCTACATCGCCTTCTCGACCAAAAAAGCCCGCGGCACGGCCCTGCAACTCGCCTTCGAGTGGGGCGCAGGCAACCAGGACGGCAACTTCTCGTGGAATTTCCCGCTGGAGTGGAAGGCCGAATATGCGGTCGACGGCGGCGAGTTCCAGCCCCTTCGTGACGCCGCCACGGGCCGTGAGACCTTCGTGCTGCGTTCGCTGCCCTGGTGGGACAAGGTGATCGACGGCTCGGGCCATGCCGACCGCCTGCGCACGCCCTACGACTGCGGCATGGGTCTCCAGCAGCGCATTTTCCGTCTGCCCGCCGAGGCCTTCGGCCGTGACGAGGTCGTCGTGCGCCTCTCGCCCGCCTCGGGCCTGTTGTCGCAGATTCGCGGCAATCCCTCCGCCGACGTGCTGATCCCGACCTCGGTGGTCCGTAAAAACAGCAAACAAACCACCGTCATCCGCTTCGGCACGATCACGGTCGATTACAAATAACCCCAAAACAGAACCTGAACATGAAATCCTGCAAGATATTACGCTACGGCGCGGTGTGCGGCCTGGCGGCCCTGGCGGCCGTCGGCTGCTCGGTCGATGACGCCGAAACCATCCGCGTGCGCGAACTCACGGCCGCCGAGCACGAACTTTTCGTTCCGGCGTCGGGCGGAACCGCCCAGATACAGCTTTATTCCAACGGCCGGGTCCGGGTCGAGGCGCTCAACGACATCGGAGGCTGGGCTTCGGTCGACCGGTCGGAATTCGACGGCGACCGGATGGTTTCGGTCACCTTTACGGAGAACGATTCGTTCCGCCGCATGGCCAAACTGCGCTTCGTGCTCGACGGCGGCACACGGGCCGACACGGTCTGCATCAAGCAGTACGGCGTGGTTCCGTCGCTCGAATGTCCGGCTCCCTACAAGGCGATCCGCGGCAGCGTCGAGACCTTCACCCAGTTCGAGATCGACACCAACATCCCGCTCGGGGACTTCGCCGTCGCGACTGCCTACGTCGGTCCGACCAGAGACTGGATTCGCAGCGTGCAGCCCGAGCAGGGCATGCTGGTCGTCGACACGAAACCCAACCCGGGCGAAGACGTCTGCAAGGCGGTCGTCAACCTGAGCTACGTCGACGGCTGGGAGGAGACCTTCTCGGCCAACCTCTACATCACGCAGGCCGACAAGGACGACGAGTTCGGCCGCGAGGTGTCGTTCGCCGACGTGCGGGCGCTGGCGACGGCCGAAGGCACGGCCGTCGACGAGGATATTCTGATCGAAGGCATCGTCGTCAGCGACTTCCACAGCAAGAACATGGAGGCCAACCCCAGCGTTTCGTACGACAAGGTCGACGTGACGGTCAACGACTGCACGGCCTACCTCGAAAGCCCCGACGGCCGCTACGGCTTGCCCCTGCGCTTCGACACGCCGGAGGACAACGTGCTGGCGCGCGGCACGCGCCTCTCGCTCTCGCTCAGCGGCACGGTCCTCACGCGCGAGGAGAATCCCGAACGCTACACGATCAGCAGCCTGGTCGGCGAAAATATGGTCGAAAGCGTTGCCGGAGAGGCGATTCCCGTCAAGCAGCGCCGGATTTCGGAACTGACCGACGACGACGTCTACACCTTCGTCTCGCTCGAAAACACCGAATTCCTGTTCAAGGAGGGCAGCTATGCCAACGTTTACGAAAATTACAGCCTTTCGTCCGATGTCAACGCCTCGCAGACGGGCAACAACAACCGCATGGACGGCTGGGCGTCGCTGCTGATGGACGACGCGGGAAATTCGATCTACGCACCGGTCAACATGCTCTGCCTCTGGCGGCGTTCGGGCCAGGGCGTCCCGCAGGGGACGGGCACGACCCACGGCATCGTGGTGCACAACGAATTGCCGCGCTACGGCAACGTGGGGCGCTACCAGATCCGCGTGCTCGACGAGTCGGGCTTCGGCATGGAATGGGCCGGGGAGTCGGCCTATACGGAGTTTGCCGAATGGGACGGCAACCCTCACAAATACTCGTTCGGGACCTATGCCAAGTTCAACAGCCGGTATGCCTATAACCGGCTGGAGTCGATCACGCCGTCGGACGACATCTCGTCGGGCAAGACCGTGCCGAATGCCGAACTGTTCTGCGAAAACCACGTCGAAACCACTGCTGCCGAAGCCTGGCCCATTGCAGGAACGGGCAATTACAACAATCCGGAGGTCGGTTCGCTCGGAACGTCGCTCACCTGCAAAGCCTATTTTGTCAAGGCCGGCGTGAAGGGCTGGTATCGCTGGGAAGGGAACGAAGTGGTGGGTTACAACGGCCTGCGCATGGAGTTTTCGACCGCCTCGCTCAACGGCTCGCACATGCTCCTCGGCTTCTCGTTCGCCGCGGGGACCATTTCGGCCACCACCTCGAAAACCTATCCGGCGCACTGGTGCGTGGAGTATTCCGTCGACGGGGGACAGAGCTATACGCTCTGCCCGAGCGCCGCCACGGGCGCCGACTACGTGCACCTGCGTTCGCTGCCGTGGTGGGACGCTTCGCTGGCCGGAAACCGCTACAACACCTGTTCCTCGGCGGGTATCGGACTGACCGACCATCTCTTCCGCCTCCCCGCGGAGGTCTTCGGCCGGGAGCGGGTGATGGTCCGCATACGCCCCTACGACAAGGTGATGACCGTGCTGCCGCTCGTCTGGAACGGCGACACGGAAACCGCCGAGATCAGCGCCGCCACGACCTACGACAACCAATTGCGGTGGGGCGTCATCACCCTGCGTTACCGGTAGCGCCATGCTTGCGATCCGTCATACGGTATGTGTCCTGCTCGTCCTTCCGCTGCTCCTCGGGGGCTGCGGCGGGGACGGTGCGGACGACGGGGACAAACCCCGTCCGCCTGCGGGCGGCGGGGTGATCCTGCGGCTGAAGGTGGCTGCCGGGGAGTCCGGAATGCGTTGGGACTGGTCCGGGGAGCCGCGTGCATTGGTCAACGGCGTGGCCCGCACGGTGGGCTTCGACGCCGACGGCGTGCCGGTCGTGGGCGCCGATGTCTCTGCGGACGGTCTTTATACGGTTCATTTCCCGGCCGATGCTTACAGCCGCGCGAAGCGGGCCTTCGTGCTGCCTCCCGCGCAGTTTCCGGTTTCGGGCGGCAGCCTGCAGGCCGCCGCATGCCCGATGTACGGCACGGTCCGGACCACGGGCGATGCGGCCGACGTGACGCTCTCGCCGCTGTGCGGCGTCGTGCGGATTCCGCTCGCGGGCGATGCGCACATTGCTTCGGTTCGCGTCGAGGATCGCTCCGGAGGGGCCGTTTCAGGCCTGTTTCCGTTCGATCCGGCGACGCCGGAGATTGTCCGGAACGGCAATTTCGGGAACCTGCCGTGGGTGGTGCTCGACTGTGCCGGGACGGGCGGCGGGGTTCGGCCCGCGGCCTCCGGAACGGAGTTCTGCGTGGCGGTTCCCGCAGGCGATTACGCGTCGGGCCTCTCCGTCCGCGTCACCGACTGCGCCCACCGCTCGGCGACCTGGGACATTCCCGGTCCGTGCGCCGTCGCGGCGGGCGGGGTGAAGACCCTTGCGCCGCTGAATTACGCTCCCGGCGAAGACCTGCTCTTCGCCGAGCATTTCGACAACTGCGTCTGGGGATGCGACTACGCTGCGGAAACGGGCGGTTACGGTGTCGGGGCCGGCAGTTCCGTGC
>OGUM01001911.1_pt1 | contig 13388 bp, 10 predicted proteins | sample 1553631 | NCBI WGS metagenome assembly OGUM01 (sample SAMEA2580228, study PRJEB22360) | human gut metagenome | biome: human gut; feature: human-associated habitat; material: faeces | place: Denmark | collected 2008/2010 | reverse complement strand
AAAATCGTATCTTTGGATAGTGTTAACCCAAAATCCAAAACATATGAACCGACTATTCCCTCCCGTGACCTTACTGGCATTCTGCCTGTGTACCGGCGCTACCGCACAAACGGCAGCAAAGACATCCGCAACACCCTCTCCGAAAACAGCTCCGGCCGTGGTCACTCCCGCCCCCGGCGACGTGCTGATCCCGGCACCGTCCGATGCCCAGGTACTGTTCGACGGCAAAGACCTCGCGCACCCGCGGCATGGACCGTCGAGAACGGCGATATGGTCGTCAAGGCCAAAAGCGGAAATATCCAGACCAAACGCAATTTCGGGGATTGCCAGCTCCATATCGAATGGTGTACGCCCGAAAACGTATCGGACACCGGCCAATTGCGCAGCAACAGCGGAGTTTTCCTGCAAAGCCTTTATGAAGTGCAGATCCTGGACAGCTACCTCAACGACACGTACTGGAACGGACAGGCCGGCAGCATCTACAAGCAATACGCGCCGCTGGTCAACGCAACCAAAGCGCCGGGCCAGTGGAACGTCTACGACATTATCTATACCGCCCCGCGTTTCAACGCCGACGGTTCGCTGCTGTCGGCCGCCCGGATCACCGTCCTGCAAAACGGCGTTCTGGTCCAGAACAACACCACGATCAAAGGCACGACTTTCCTCGAACATCCCGCCTACACCGCACACGGCGATGCTCCGATCATGCTGCAGGACCACGGCAATGCCGTCCGCTTCCGCAACATCTGGATCCGGGAACTGTAGCCCCCGGACAGGGATAAACGTTCCGCGAACGCGTATAATCCAGACCATCACACCCGGCAGGCACCTATGTAATTTTTCACCCCGTTAACCTTCAAACCCGATTTCCGATGAATATCAGGCCGATTGTTTTTTATCTTTTTCTCCTGACCCTGAACCTCACTTTCCCCTGTCTTTCGCAAGCCCAAACCATCGGCGACTACGATGTGGTGTGGCGCTCTCCCTCCTCCGATGCTTCGGGGGCCATGCCGCTGGGCAACGGCGAACTGGGAATCAACCTGTGGGTGGAACCTTCAGGCGACCTGCTGTTCTACCTCTCCCGGCAAAAAGCAGATGAAGAGCTGCTCATCGCCATAGGATTGCTGCTGATATTGTGACTTCCAGTATTTACATTTGCAAAATGGTTACAAAACGGTTACAATTTACCCAGTCTTGCAAGGCAAATACCACAAGGAGGTACAGCAACTATGTTCTGCAATTTCGACTGCGCTTCCCTGCTGAAGCTGCTGTGCGGCTTTTTCGGCAAGTGCTGACGCATATACGCACATAAAAACATCCCCCGACAGACTGTCGGGGGATGTTTGCGTGTAAATAGGAATTACTTCACAGCTTCAGCCACCGCCACGGCCACGGCCACAGTCGCGCCGACCATAGGATTGTTGCCCATGCCAAGGAAGCCCATCATCTCCACATGCGCAGGGACGGAGCTGGAGCCGGCAAACTGCGCGTCGCTGTGCATACGGCCCATGGTGTCGGTCATGCCGTAGGAAGCGGGACCGGCGGCCATATTGTCCGGATGCAGCGTACGGCCGGTGCCGCCGCCGGAGGCTACGGAGAAGTACTTCTTCCCCTGTTCGATGCACTCCTTTTTGTAAGTGCCGGCCACAGGGTGCTGGAAGCGAGTAGGGTTGGTGGAGTTGCCGGTGATGGACACGTCCACGCCCTCATGGTGCATGATAGCCACACCCTCGCGGACATCATCGGCGCCATAGCAGCGGACATCGGCGCGCTCGGTCTCGGAATACCGAATCTCGCGGACGATGTTCAGCTTGCCGGTGAAATAGTCAAACTGAGTCTGCACATAAGTGAAGCCGTTGATGCGGCTGATGATCTGCGCAGCGTCCTTGCCCAAACCGTTCAGGATGACCCGCAGAGGTTCCTTACGTGCCTTGTTTGCGTTGCGAACGATGCCGATAGCACCCTCGGCAGCGGCAAAGGATTCGTGGCCGGCCAGGAATGCGAAGCACTTGCTCTCATCGCTCAGCAGCATGGCGCCCAGATTGCCGTGGCCCAGACCCACCTTGCGGTCCTCGGCCACAGAACCGTCGATGCAGAAGGACTGCAATCCCTCACCGATCTTCCGTGCGGCATCGGCAGCGGTCTTGACACCGGACTTCAGCGCAATGGCCGCACCCACGGTGTACGCCCAGCAGGCGTTCTCAAAGCAGATGGGCTGAATGCCCTTGACGATCTCATAGGGGTCGAAGCCCTTCGCCTTGCAGAGCTCGCGGCACTCCTCCACGGAGCCGATGCCGTACTGCGCGAGGACGCCGTTGATCTTATCGATACGTCTTTCGTAACTTTCAAACAGAGCCATTTTGTCGTCCTCCTTCTCTTATTCCTGGCGCGGGTCGATATACTTCGCCGCGTTGTCCCACTGGCCGTAGTGGCCGGTGGCGTTCTTCAGGGCTTCGTTGGCGTCCACACCCTTCTTCACGGCGTCCATCATCTTGCCCAGACTGATGAACTCATAGCCGATGATCTCATCCTTGTCGTTCAAAGCCAGCTTGCTGCAATAGCCCTCGGCCATCTCCAGATAGCGGGGACCCTTTTCGCGGGTGCCGAACATGGTGCCCACCTGAGAGCGCAGGCCCTTGCCCAAGTCCTCCAGAGACGCGCCCACAGCCAGACCGTCCTCGGAGAAAGCGGACTGAGTGCGGCCATAGACGATCTGCAGGAACAGCTCGCGCATGGCGGTGTTGATGGCATCGCATACCAGGTCGGTGTTCAGCGCCTCCAGAATAGTCTTGCCGATCAGGATCTCGGAAGCCATGGCGGCGGAGTGGGTCATACCAGAGCAGCCGATGGTCTCCACCAGCGCCTCCTCGATAACGCCGTTCTTCACATTCAGCGTCAGCTTGCAGGCACCCTGCTGGGGTGCACACCAGCCGATACCGTGGGTAAAGCCGGAAATATCCCCGATCTGCTTGGCCTGTACCCACTTGCCCTCCTCGGGAATGGGAGCCGGACCGTGATAAGCGCCCTTGGCGACAGGACACATATGCTGTACTTCCGTCGTGTAGATCATAGTGACGATGTTCCTTTCTGTGTTATAGTCGTGCCTTGCGGCGGGTAAAACGAAATGGCGATCCATGTATCATGGCCGCTTCGCGGTCATTATACCAAATCTCCCCACAAATTGCAAGAAACATTCCAAACATTTGGACATTCTGCGAAATCGTCTGTAAGCATTGACTTTTCCCGTAAAACCAGTATACTATTATAGTATTTTTATCAAGTAACGGAGGTCCACCCCTATGTCTGACGCCGCTTATTTTACCGAGATGGAAGCCAAGATCCCCACGGGCAAGGTCCGCACCCGCTTTGCGCCCTCCCCTACCGGTTATATGCACATCGGCAATCTGCGTACCGCCCTGTATACCTGGCTCATTGCCCGCAGTCATGGCGGCACGTTTATCCTCCGTATCGAGGATACCGACCAGGGGCGGCTGGTGGAGGGAGCTACCGACGTCATCTACCGCACCATGACCGAGTGCCATCTGAACCATGACGAGGGCCCCGACATCGGCGGCCCCGTGGCTCCCTATATCCAGTCCCAACGTCGGGATACCTACGGCAAATACGCCCGCTTGCTGGCGGAAAAGGGCGGCGCCTATTACTGTTTCTGCGAGAAGTGTGCCTCCGAGGAGGACACCGGCGACTTTGACCGCGCCGATGATCCTTGCCGCGACCTGCCGCTGGAGGACGCTCTGCGCCGCGTGGAGGCGGGCGAGCCTTACGTCATCCGCCAGCGCATCCCCAAGGAGGGCACCACCACGTTTCACGATGCCGTGTTCGGCGATATCACCGTGGAAAACAGCACGCTGGACGATCAGGTGCTGCTGAAGCGGGATGGCCTGCCCACCTACAACTTCGCCAACGTCATCGACGATCATCTCATGGGCATCACCCATGTGGTACGCGGCAGCGAGTATCTGTCCTCCGCGCCCAAGTACAACCTTCTTTACCACGCTTTCGGCTGGGAGGTACCCACCTATGTCCACTGCTCCCCCGTCATGCGGGACGCGCAGAACAAGATGTCCAAGCGCCACGGCGACCCCAGCTATGAGGACCTGAAGGCAGAGGGTTATCTGACCGATGCCATTCTCAACTACGTTGCTCTGCTGGGCTGGAGTCCCAAGGGTGAGCTGGCGGAGCAGGAGATCTTCTCTCTTGATGCGCTTGTCAAGGCGTTTGATCTGACCGGTATTTCCAAATCTCCCGCCATCTTCGACAAGGCCAAACTGGATCATTTCAACGCCGTCTACCTGCGTGCCATGTCCCCGGAGGACTTCGCCAAGGCAGCCGAGCCCTACATCCGCCAGAGCGTCAAGGGCGACTTTGACGTGGCGGCCATCGCCGCGCTGCTGCAGGCGCGCTGCGAGCGTCTTACAGACATCCCGGAGAAGGTAGACTTCTTCGATGCGTGCCCGGAGTACGACGTGGAATTCTTCACCAACAAGAAATCCAAGACGAACCCGGAGGTCTGCAAGGCCATGCTGGAGGCGGCTATTCCCATGCTGGAGGCGTTGCCCCAGTGGACGGACGAGGCCATCCACGACGGATTGATCGCCTTAGCTGAACAATTGGGTGTCAAGAATGCCACCCTCATGTGGCCGGTACGTATCGCTGCTGCCGGCAAGCTGGTCACCCCCGGCGGTGCAGTGGAGATCTGCCGCATCCTGGGCCGTGATGAAACGCTCCGCCGTCTCCGCGCCGGCCTGGAGAAGCTGGCATGAAAAAGCAGTTTTGTGCCATCGCCGCGTTCTGGCACAGGGAATATGGCCGATTTGTCGGTATAACTGCCCTTGCTTTTTTGGCATTGACCGTGCTGGCTTACATTGTCGGAAGGCTTGTCCCCAATGTTCCCGTAACCATTATACGCACCTTCAACGAGAGCATTGCAGACGCCGGTATTATCCGCGATGATGGCAGCTTCAGCGCGCTGGCCCTGTTCGGCAACAACCTTCGGGCTATGGTGATGACCGTGCTTTATGGTTTTATACCATTCCTGTATCTGCCGGCACTGTCTCTGGGACTCAACGCTGCGATCATCGGTATGCTTGCCGCACTGATGGATGGCCAGTGGCTTCTGTTGTTGGCCGGTCTTGTGCCTCACGGCATCTTTGAGGTCCCCGCCCTGCTGCTCAGTCTGGCCGCCGGACTCTGCCTGTGCAGAAATATCAATCGATACATCCGCTGCAACGAAAAAGGTATGATGAAGCCCCTGCTTCTGGACCTGCTTCGCGTGGTGGGATTGCTGGTGGTACCACTGCTGACCCTGGCCGCTGTAATGGAGGCCTATGTCACTCCGCTGGCTATGCAGCTGTTTATGTAGTCCCCGTTTCCCATACGGTTTGTTTTTCCCGCGGCACCGCCGCGTACTTGATTTTGAAAGGATTGATCCCGCAATGTGTGAAAAGACCACGAACGTTCCCGCTCTGTTTGGCAAAATGGTGTTTGGTGAGCAGCAGATGCAGCAGCGTCTCCCCGCCGCCGCCTACCAGAAATGGCAGCAATGCCTGGCCCAGGGAACGCCGCTGGATCGTACCACCGCCGGCGAGATCGCCAATGCCATGAAGGACTGGGCCATCGAAAAGGGCGCCACCCATTACACCCACTGGTTCCAGCCTATGACCGGCGTTACCGCTGAAAAACACGACAGCTTCATTACCCGCGACGGCAAGGACAGCGTGGTCATGGAGCTGAGCGCCAAGGAACTGAGCAAGGGCGAGGCGGACGCCTCCTCCTTCCCCTCCGGCGGTCTCCGCGCTACATTTGAAGCCCGCGGCTACACTGCATGGGACCCCACGTCTTACGCCTTCGTCAAGGACGAGACACTGTATATCCCTACCATTTTCTGCTCGTACAGTGGGCAGACGCTGGACAAGAAAACGCCTCTGCTGCGCTCTATGCGTGTGCTGGACAGGGAGTGCATCCGTATCCTGCGGCTGTTCGGCAACACCGAGGCGCAGCATGTCACGCCACAGGTAGGCCCTGAGCAGGAGTACTTCCTGATCGACGAGAAGGTATACCGCCAGCGCGAGGATCTGAAGCTGTGCGGCCGCACGCTGTTCGGTGCCCGTCCCTCCAAGGGGCAGGAGCTGGACGACCACTATTACGGCGCCATCAAACCCCGGGTAGCCGCGTTCATGCGGGAGCTGGATCAGGAGCTGTGGAAGCTGGGCGTGCTGGCCAAGACGGAGCACAACGAGGTTGCGCCTGCCCAGCACGAGATCGCGCCCATCTACTCCGATGCCAACAGCGCCTGTGACAAAAACCAGCTGACCATGGAACTACTGAAAAAGGTCGCCGCCCGCCACGGTCTGGTGTGCCTGCTCCATGAAAAACCCTTTGCGGGCGTCAACGGCTCCGGCAAACACGATAATTGGTCATTGGCCACCGACACCGGCGAGAACCTGCTGAAGCCTGGCAGCACCCCCAGCCAGAACGCCCAGTTCCTGCTGTTTCTAGCCGCTTTTATCAAGGGCGTTGACGAGTACCAGGAAATGCTGCGCTGCTGCGTGTCCTATCCCGGCAACGACCACCGTCTGGGCGGCAACGAGGCCCCTCCCGCCATCATCTCCATCTTTCTGGGCGATGAATTAACGGCTATTCTTGATGCCATCATTCAGGGCACTGAGTATGTGGACATCACCAAGAAAAAACTTACCATCGGCGTGGACACTTTGCCGGAGATACCCCAGGACACCACTGACCGCAACCGCACCTCTCCCCTGGCCTTTACCGGCAATAAGTTCGAGTTCCGTATGCTGGGCTCCTCTCAGTCCATCGCCAGCCCCAATGTGGTGCTGAACACCATCATGGCCGAGGAGCTGCGCCAGTTCGCCGACATTCTGGAAAAGGCCGACGACTTCCAGTCCGCGCTGCAGACCCTGCTGCATGACACCTTCACCGCCCACCAGCGCATCATCTTCAACGGCAACGGCTATGATGACGCCTGGGTACAGGAGGCCAAGCGCCGGGGCCTGGCCAATCTGCGGGACACGGTGGACTGTATGCCTGCCTACATCGACCGGAAGAATGTAGAGCTTTTCACCAGGCACGCCATCCTCACCGAGACGGAGATGCGCGCCCGGTACGAGATCCACCTGGAAAACTACTGCAAGGTGTCTGCCATTGAGGCCAGCACCCTGCTGGACATGGTCCAGCGTCATATTCTCCCCGCCGCCAGTGCTTACGCCGACCGCCTAACCCAGACGGTCTTTCACAAGGAGAACAGTGTCCCGGCCTTGTCCGCCCGCATGGAAAAGACTCTGGCCCAGCGTGTTACCGACCTGGGTGAGAAGCTGTTTGATACCTGCGAGGCGTTGCACGCTGCCCTCAGCGATGCCCCCGCCGCGGACGGCGGTATCGACGCCGCACGGTACTACCGCTGCGAGATCGTTACCCGCACCCAGAAGGCTGGCGAGCTGATCGGCCGGCTGGAATCGTTGGTGGACGCCAAGGCGTGGCCGTATCCCACCTACGCGGATATTCTTTTCAGCGTGTGATCCAAAACATTGCAATTCTGTACAGAACTCACTCTCCTCGCAAAAAGCCTCCCCGGTCGGGGAGGCTTTTTCTTTCTTATTTTCCGCGAAGCGCCGCAACGATCTGCGTGTATACCTTCTCCGGCTCCCTCCGGAACCGTTCCGCCAACGCCTCGGCGTCGGCCTTATCGGCCACCATCAGATCCAACGTCATCAGGCTATCCACATCGTCCCGCAGCCGCAGCTCCACGGTGAACGTCCCGTTTTCACGCGGCGTCACCCGTCCCTGCACCTGCTGCCGCCGCACCGCCGCCTTGTTCCAAGCTGCAATATGCCTGTCCGACAGCTGTCTTACGGAGTATGGCAGGCTGCTCTCGCAGATACCGCTGTTTCTCCGTCCCTTTTCCGTGATAACATACTGCCCGTCTTCCGTGACACGCAGATGCTCTGTCTTCACCAGGTCACCCAGACACTCCGCATAATCAAAGTAGTCGATGCCCTCGTCGCACATGGTCATGTCCTGCAAGTCGGCTCCGTCTACCGGCTCCGTCAGCCGCGACGCGATGTACAGGATCAGGAACTTGATTTCCAGCTTGTCCTGAATAAACGCGATACCCACATCGCCCACCTCCTTTTTTGGTATTATACGCAATTTTTACCCGCTTGTAAAGCGAAACCCCGCGAAAAAAGCAGAGGACGGCTCTCGCCGTCCCCTGTTCTGCTTCTCAATGGCACGCACAGTAGTTCTTGGTGCTGTTATAGTCGCAGGGCGTCTCCACCGCGTTGGGCGGGAAAAACTCGTTCATGGGGAACGCCACACTGCGGAACAGCCCGCAGGGGTCTTCCTGACTGCCGCAGTCACACTCGCTCTGGGGCACACAGTAGTCATATACCGGCACCAGCAGCTGCGTATCGCGCTCCAGCCTCACCAGCGTAAATTGTCCCAACGTCACATACAGCCGCCGTGCTGCACTGTCGTCGAACACCAGCTCTCCACCGAAGCTCTGCGCCACAAAGGACGGGATCTCCGACAAACAACTGCCTGTCGAGACAGGGACCGGTACCTCCGCTACACGGGTGTCCAGCACGATCGGGTCCACGGCTTCCACCACGGCGATAGGCAGATTGGTCCGTATCCGTCCCGGCACATCCAGCTCGTCGAACACCGTGTCCGAGGAGAATATCTTGGCGTTTCCTTCGCTGCCGAACAGGATACACCGCTTGTCGAACACGCACAGGCCTTCCACCTCAGTGTATCGCGGCGTGCCGGTACACACCTGTAAAGTCACCCGGTAGTAGAAGCGCATATCCACCGAATAGAACCCCCGGTTGAACGTCACCGGCTCCACATCGGTGTAGACGTATAGCAGCTCCGCTGTGCCGCCCTTGATCATCTGCGACGCGCTGAGCACCTCCTGCGCCGCCGCCGTGGGGTAAAAGCGCAGATCCTCCACGCAGTCCTTATCCCTGCATGAGTCAAATATCTTCCGCGTATGGATGCACACGGCCTCCCGGACGTTCCCCAGGTCGCAGACCGGTCCCGGCATTACATTTTCAGGCATAGAATGACCTCCCAATAAGTAGTGAAAGACGGCCTCTTTCATTCCACTCTATGCCCAAAAGGCAAAAAGGGTGCGGCCCGCAGGCCGCACTCTGACACTCATTCGCTCTTTTCCTTCCTTCGCACCACCACGTTCTCCGGTCCAAGCCATTCCCGGCACTCCTTCAAAAACGCCGGGTGGTCCAGGCAGAAGCCGCCCCACAGCTTGCCGGTGTCGGCAATGCGTATCTTCAGCGGCACCTTTCCCTCAAACATGGTGGCCACCAACAGCAGATGGCTGAACGCCGGGTCATCGATGCTCTTCACCCGCAGATACACCGCCGCCGTGTCGCTCTCCGCGGCCTTGCCGTCCTGCAGCGCCCCCACGCCGCAACTCTCCAGCGGGAATACCACGTCCGGCATGATCTGCGGCGGCTTTTCGTCCCGCAGGCTCAGCCGTCCCTTGATAAGTACTGGGCTGTTCACTGCCAGATAGCTGCCGCATCGTTCCAGCACCCGAGAAAAGCACAGAAGCTCCACGGATGCTGTCTCGTCCTCCAGCACCACATAGGCCATCAGCGTCCCGTTCTTGGTGGGCCGCGTCTTGCTGGACGCCACGATGCCCGCCACCGTCACCGGCATCCCGTCGGCGAACCGTGTGGGGCCCTCTTCAGAGGACACATCCTCCAGTATCTCATTCAGCGTCACTGCCCCGCTGCTACGGGCCGCAGCGCGATAGCCCACCATGGGGTGCCCGGACAGATACAGCCCCGTGGTCTCCTTCTCCATGTGCATCCGCTCCGTGGCGGTAAACTCCGGAATGTCCGGCATCACCACCGTCTCCACGGTGCTGTTGGCGGCGCTCATGCCGAAGAAATCGATCTGGCCCTCCACGTTCCGCCGCCGCACGTTGCCGATGCCGTCCAGCACCTTCTCATACACCGCCAGCAGCTGCGACCGCCTGGCTCCCATGCTGTCGAAGGCGCCGCTGCGGATAAGGTTTTCCACCGCCCGCTTGTTCATGTCGCCGCAGTCGTACATCCGGTCGCAGAAATCCTGCAAAGACGTAAAGCTGCCGCCCTGCTCCCGCTCCCGGACCACCGACTGGATAAAGCCCCGTCCGATGTTCTTGATGGCCACCAGGCCGAACCGTATGCCGTCCGGCTCCACGGTGAACCGGTCGCTGGACCGGTTCACGTCCGGCGGCAGCAGCGCAATGCCGCAGTCGCGGCACTCCCCGATATACCCCGCCACCTTGTCGCTGTTGTCCAGCACGCTGGTCAGCAGCGCGGCCATATACTCCTTGGTGTAATGACACTTGAAATACGCCGTCTGATACGCCACCACCGCGTAGCTCACCGCGTGAGCCTTGTTGAAAGCATAGTTGGCAAAGTCGTATATCTCGTCGTAGATGGCCTGCGCTGTCTTCTCGTCAATACCGTTGGCGATACAGCCCTTGATCCCTCGTTCCGCATCGCCGTATACGAAGGCCTGACGCTCCTTCTCGATCTCCTTGGCCTTCTTCTTGCTGATGGCCCGGCGCACCATGTCCGCCTGCCCCAGCGAAAAGCCGCCCAGCTCCTGGAAAATGCGGATGACCTGCTCCTGGTACACGATGCACCCGTAGGTGACCGACAGTATAGGCACCAGCCTTGGGTGCTTATACGTCACCAGCTTCGGGTCGTGCTTGCAGGCGATAAACCTCGGAATGGACTCCATTGGTCCCGGACGGTACAGCGCGATCACGGCGGTGATATCCTCAATACTCTGTGGCTTCAGCCCCACGCACACACCGGTCATGCCCGTGGACTCGATCTGGAACACGCCCGCCGTCTGTCCTCGGGAGATCATGTCATAGGTCTCCGCGTCGTCGTCCGGTATTTTGCTCAGCGCGAACTCTGGCTCCCGCTGCTGCACCATCTTCACGGCGTCATCCAGCACCGTCAGGTTCCGCAGCCCCAGAAAGTCCATTTTCAGCAGGCCCAGCTCCTCCAGAGTCGTCATCACATACTGGCATACTACCGCGTCGTCGTTCCGCGCCAGCGGTACATATTCGTATACCGGCAGCTTTGTGATGACCACGCCCGCCGCGTGGGTAGAGGCGTGCCGCGGCATTCCCTCCAGTGCCATGGCTGTGTCGATGAGCTTCTTGACCTTTGGCTCCTCCCGGTACATATCTGCCAGCTGCTTCGATAGCTTCAGCGCCTCCTGCAAGGTAATATGCAGCGCCCCCGGCCCTGCCGGTACCAGCTTCGCCACAACATCCACCTCAGCGTAGGTCATGTTCAGCGCCCGGCCCACATCCCGTATGGCTGCTCGGGCGGCCATGGTACCGAAGGTCACGATCTGGGCTACATGGTCGTCGCCATATTTTTTGCGGACATATTCCACCACCTCACCCCGCCGCGTGTCGCCGAAGTCCATGTCGATATCCGGCATAGACACACGCTCCGGGTTCAGGAACCGCTCGAAGTACAGATCGTACTTCATGGGGTCGATGTCCGTGATCTCCAGGCAGTAAGACACCATAGATCCGGCTGCGCTGCCGCGCCCTGGTCCCACCGGTATTCCCCGGCTCTTGGCGTACCGCACAAAGTCCGACACAATGAGGAAATAGTCCGTAAAGCCCATTTTCTCGATCATGTCCAGCTCATAATCCAGCTGCTTCCGGTATTCCGGCTTTGCCTGACCGTACCGCTGAGCAAACCCCTCATCGCATAGTTTACGCAGATATGTAGGCGAGTCATACCCCTCCGGCAGTTTGAATTCCGGAAGATGGTATTTGCCGAAGGTGAACTCCAGCTGACATTTTTCCGCGATCTTTTCCGTGTTGGCCACCGCGTCCGGATATCCGGCGAACAGCGTCTCCATCTCCTCTGTGGAACGGATATAAAAATTCCGCGGCTCATACCGCATTCGGTTCTCGTCATCCACCGTCTTGCCGGTCTGGATGCACAGCAGCACGTCGTGGTTTTCTGCATCCTCCTTCCGCAGATAGTGGGCATCATTGGTACACACCAGGGGTATCCCCGTTTCGTTGTGCAGCCGCAAAAGACCCCGGTTCACCTCGGTCTGCTCGGCGATGCCGTGGTCCTGTAATTCCAGGTAAAAGTCCTCACCGAAAATTCCCCGCATCTCCAGTGCATATGCCTTGGCCCCGTTGTAGTCACCATTCATCAGCCGCTTGGGAATTTCTCCTGCCAAACAGGCCGACAGGGCGATCAGCCCGTCGGAATGGGCGCGCAGCAGCTCCATATCGATACGCGGCTTGATATAGAACCCCTCGATATACGCCTGCGACACCATGTATGATAGGTTTCGGTACCCCGTCTCGTTCTTGCACAGCAGCACCAGATGCCGCGACTCCGCATCGAACTCATGCTGCTTGTCGAACCGTGTCCGACGCGCCACATATACCTCGCACCCGATGATGGGATGGATGCCCTCCGCCTTGCAGGCGCGGTAAAAGTCCACTGCGCCGTACATGACGCCGTGGTCGGTGATGGCGCAGGCCGTCTGCCCCAGCTCCTTTACCAGCTTCGGCAGGTCCCGTATCCGGCACGCACCGTCCAGCAGACTGTAGCCTGTATGCACATGCAGATGTGTAAACTCCATATGTCTCCTCCTTATTTGTTATGCAGTATCTCCCGCCTTATATAGTCAAATGTATAATCTTCGCCCTTCTCAGCCAGAGTCGTTAGCATGTCCTCCAGCAGATCCGCCGATTCAGGGTGCAGATGATGTCTGGATCTGCCCCTCAGATAATACTCAAGCGGAAATGAATCCGTATACTTATCACCATTATAATTCTTGCTGGCAGCCACCCTGTCGCAGAACATCTCCACAACGTACTTCTCCGGCATGCGCATCCCCACCAGCTCCACACAGTTCCTGTCAACACTGTAATCTACCCAGTATTCCAGATGGTGCTTGTTTCTTCCCTTGTGGTGCATCCAAGCCTTTGAATAACCGTATTCACGTCTTTCGCCCTCTGTCGGACTTCTGTCACCGAGATAAAATCTTGCTCCCGGTAAAAATTCAGTCGGTGAATATTTCGACAAATCGTGACGCATACCCTGCCACAAAATTCCGCACCTTAGGCAATGATACATTACCTTGTGACGGTGCCTTGTGATTGTCATAAAATGTTTTATAAAATGCCACATACAGTGATTCTTCCTTTTTCTATAATAGTTTATTATATCACAAATACCGACATTTTACAATACCAAAACGTTGCACCTCTCAAAACAAAAAAAATCGGCTGCCAAAATTTTGGCAACCGATTTTCGATTAGTTACTTCTTCTTTCCA
>OGUM01001910.1_pt1 | contig 13389 bp, 10 predicted proteins | sample 1553631 | NCBI WGS metagenome assembly OGUM01 (sample SAMEA2580228, study PRJEB22360) | human gut metagenome | biome: human gut; feature: human-associated habitat; material: faeces | place: Denmark | collected 2008/2010 | reverse complement strand
TGGAGCAGCCAAGAATTTTTCATATGTAGACATGAATGAAGTCGTAAATAATATAAAAGTAATTCTATGGCAGGATGTGAATAGTTCTAAGGTTTTAGATCAGGCTAAAAAATGGAAAAAATCTATCAGGGAAAATGGTAGTTGGATTGATCTGGATTATCAAGATAAATCAAGGACTCCTTGGTCTCCACAGCAACATTTGAATCGTATATTGGAGATGAGTTTCGCTTATACAAGTGACAGAATGGATACATTTAAAGATATAGGTTTGGGTAGTGCTATCATTTCCGCCTTAAATTATTGGATAAGTGTATCTCCAATATGTACGAATTGGTGGTTTAATGATATTTCAGTTCCTCAGACGATAGGTAAGATATTGATTCTCTTAGATGAAACAGAATGTTTGAATATGGAATTACGGGATCAGTTAATCTTGTGTATGAAAAAGGGTAATCTTAAAAAACATGAGGGAGCCAATAAAATGGACATTGCTTTACATTATCTGTTTCGAGCCGCTCTGACTGGAGATGATAAATTGATGAAAGAGACCGTAAAAGAGGCTTTCGGTGTGCTTTCGAAAGGAAAAAGGGAAGGAATACAAATAGATGACTCCTATCATCAGCATGGAGATCAACTGTACATATCCGGTTACGGTGATGTGTTGATAGATGGTGTATTATCTATTGCCTGTTACTTGAAAGGAACAGACTACGGTTTATCAGAGGAACAGTTAAATGTTCTGTCAGATTTCGTATTGAACGGATATGGTTCTATTTTCCGATCAGTTTATAAGGACTATAATGCCGGGGGACGGCTTCTTTCACGGAAAAATGCGTTAAGAAAGAGCGATATTGTAAAAAAATTGGAGTTGTTATCAGAGTTGGATGTACAGAATGAACTTAATTACCAAGAGCTTGCACGGGAAATAGAATCAGTATCTAATGTTAAAGATGAATATAATCGATTGTTTTGGCGTTCTGATTATATGGTACAAAATAATCCATCCTATCAAGCGTCCGTACGGGGAGCGTCCGTACGGACTTATAAGGTCGAGACTGGAGGTAATGGAGAGAACCTAAAAGGAACTTTATTGTCGGCAGGATCATTCTCTATACGTGTTTCAGGGGATGAGTATTTTAATATTTTCCCCTGTTGGGATTGGTCAAAAATACCGGGAGTGACATCGTTGAATCAAGTTCCATCTTATATCAAAGAATGGGGTGAGCCGGGTAAAACCGTTTTTGTGGGTGGAGTTTCAGATGGTAAGATGGGGGCTTTCGCTATGGATTATGCGGAATATGGTGTGAGGGCTCGTAAAGGCTATTTCTTTTTCAAGGATGAGATTATTTGTCTGGGTGCGGGTATAGAAGGAAATGATCCAAATGTGGAGACCATAACTTCCATCAATCAATGTCTGTGCAGAGGTGATGTAGTACAAGATACAGGATCTGTATATCACGATCATATAGCTTATTATAGCCTGGATTCTTCTAGAATGATTGTAGAGGCTGATATTCGTCAAGGAAGTTGGAGAGATATTAATTTAACCCAATCGAAAGACTATATACGGCAGAAAATATTTTCTCTTTACATAGATCATGGAAAGGATACAAAAGATGGGAAATATTCATATATGATTGTTCCGGGTTTAACACAGGATGAATTTAGGTCTCATCTAATCAATCATATTGAGGTCCTAAGAAATGACTCTTTTATGCAAGCGGTAGTTAATACGAAAACACATGAGTTACAAGTTGTGTTTTATGAGGCTGGAGGGTTTGATTATAGGGACTTAAAATTATATGTGAACTCACCTTGTGCTGTTTTAATTCCTGATTACAAGTTGCTTAATGATTTTTATATCAGTGATCCTTCGCAAAAGAGGGATCAAATGCTCCTTAGCCTTAATAAGAAAGAATATAAGATCCGGTTGCCAAAAGGTAGTTTAAGTGGTTCTTCTATATCTGTACATATTTGAACATGGAAACTCTCTCGGTACGTATAAATAAGGATTCCATTAGACGGTATTTATCTAAGCTAAGCATAATAATACTTTGTGTTATAATGCTTTATTCGATGAAGCCTTGGTTTTTTTGGAATGGTACAACGGCTATATTATATGCTTTGATTCTTTTGTTTATCTCTGTAAGGCTCCCTTTTATCAAGAAAACATTGAAAAGGAAACAATTCATTCTTTGTTGCTTGTGCCTACTTATGTATAGCAGTGTTGATTTGTTAGATCTTGTTCATCCGGTTTTTATTATACAATATTTATTTAGGAATTTGTTGCTGGTCTTCTTTGTTATTCTTTTTTCGAATGATGAAAAAAGGAATTTAGTGAGGATTTTTACTAAAGTGTATTCAGTTATACTATTTGTGAGTATTATAGCTTATATATTTTACTTATTGGATATAAGTATACCATATACAATCATGAGATATGAGTATAATACTGGGTATCCTAGTTTTAAAAATTATATATTTTTGATAATACGGAACGAAACAGAATTCTTCTCTCGTTTTCAGTCTATTTTTTTGGAACCCGGACATGTGGGGATGATTTCTTCTTTATTGTTGTATGTAAATCAATATAATTTAAAAAGAATATCAGTATTTATTCTTTTTATATCAGTACTGATTTCTTTTTCCCTAGCAGCTTATGTACTGCTTATATTAGGTATGATATTGTATTATTTACTGAAAAGCAAGCATTATTTTAGAAGAGTTTTTCGTGTGTCTTTTTTTCTTTGCTCTGCTGTGGTGATCTCTGTCATATTTTATGTAAATAATCCGGATTCTGTTTATTCAAAATTAGTCGTAGCTCGGTTGGATTATGATGAGGAACGAGGGATCTCAGGAAATAATCGCACGAACAGCCAGTTTGATTATTATTATGATAAAGCTTTTTTGCAAAAGAATGATGCTTTTCTCGGAATAGGAGATGAGGAATTTGTTAGAAGATTTGGTAGTGGAAATAGCTCTTATAAAACATTTATAGTTCAGAATGGGATAATAAGTTTGTTTTTTTTGTTTGCTTTTTATTGCATGCTTGTTTATTATTGCTTATCTCCTGTTTATGTTGGATTGCTAATTCTTTATGCTGCGTCATTCTTGCAAAGACCATATGCTTTGTGGGAAATTGAGTTGTTTCTTTTTATGAGTGCAGGATCTATCTTAAAGTATAAATATAATGATAAATTATTCGATTATTATTCCACATAGGAATATCCCTAAGTTATTGCAGCGTTGTTTGGATTATATTCCGTATAGGGATGATGTTCAGATTATTGTGGTGGATGATAATAGCGACCCTCAAGTGGTGGATTTTGATAATTTCCCAGGGATGAATATTCCTAATGTAGAAGTGTATTTTACAAAAGAGGGAAAAGGGGCTGGATATGCTCGTAATGTAGGAATAGAACATGTAAAAGGGAAATGGGTGTTCTTTGCGGATGCAGATGATTATTTCTCTAAAGCTTTTTTATCAACTATAGATACTTTGAAAGAATCAAAGCATGACTTGATATATTTTGGTTCTAGATGTGTTGATGCTATTACAAAAGAAATACATGAAAGAGACCGTAAGTATACGGAATTGATGAAAGAAGCATTAGCTGGTAATGAAGATAAATATAAATATACTGCTTATGTTCCATTTGCGAAAATGATTCGTTCTGATTTGATACGAAATAATTCAATTTTATTTGATGAAACCGTAGTCGCAAATGATATGATGGGATCTATTAGAATGGCATATTGTTCTAAATCTACAGGATTTGATGAGAGATGTATTTATATTAGGGAAGCTAGGGAGGGATCTCTTATGTCAAAGCAGAGTATACAATATTTAGTATGTAGATTTAACGTATGGTTAAGAGTTAATGATTTTTTGACAGATATAGGTTTCTCAAAGTATCATATAAATCTAATACCTATATTATTAAAGATATTATTTAGAGGTAATTTTAATGTTTTTAGAGAGAGTTGTAATTTGCTATTACAAGATAAGAAAGTTAGTGTCAATGACCAAGTGTCTAGTTTATTTATATATCGAATTCTGAAATTTAAAAAATGATGAACATTGCATTATTAACCGCCGGAGGAACTGGTACACGCATGCATCAAGATATTCCAAAACAATTTTTGCATGTCCGTAATAAGCCTATATTAATTTATACTATGGAGGCTTTCGAACGGCATCCTAGTATAGACGCAATTATTGTAGTGGGGTTGGAACGTTGGATTGATATTATTTGGGCGTATGCCAAGCAGTTTAATATAACTAAGTTAAAATGGGTTGTGCCTGGTGGAAATACCGGTCATGAATCTATTCGTAATGGATTGCTGGAATTAGGAAAACATTGTGATACATCTGATGTCGTGATGATACATGATGGGAATCGGCCGATGATTAGCCCGGATATCATATCAGATAGTTTAGCCAAGCAGAAAGAGTTTGGAAGTGCGGTTGCGGTAATTCCTTGTGTAGAGGTGGTTTTCAAGAGCAGTGATGGTAAGTCTTCTACTATAAACATACCTAGAGATGAATTACTTCGTACGCAAACTCCTCATACGTATGAGTTAGGAAAACTGTTGTGGGCACATAGGGAAAGTGAGCGATTAGGCATTTCAAATACGGTAGCTTCTTGTGATTTGATGTGTCGATTGGGTGAGATCGTGTATTTCTCGAAAGGATCTGAAAGGAATTTGAAAATTACAACGGTGGAAGATATAGAGATTTTTACCTCATTATTAGATTATAAGAAAGAGGAGGGATTGAAGTGAATACGGAGACTTTTGCAGATAATTTAAGAAACAAGAATATTTTGATAACCGGAGCTTCGGGTTTGATTTGCTCCTCATTCATAGATCTCTTAATGCGCTATAATGAGCAAGGTACCCATATAAGTATTTATGCGATGAGCCGGAACGAGAAGTATGCGCATAAACGTTTTGAGGCTTATTGGGGAAATCCTTTGTTTTCCTTTATTTGTCATAATGTGATAGAACCTTTCTCCTTGGACATTCCTTTTGATTATATGGTTCATGGAGCGAGTAATGCCTCTCCGAAGCGTTACGCTACCGATCCGGTGGGTACCATGAAGTCCAATCTTGGGGGGGATCGAATCTATTGGAGTTGGCAAAAGAGAAAAAAGCAAGACTTTTATATATATCCTCGGGAGAGGTGTATGGGGAAGGGGATGGCTCGGATTTTACTGAAGACTATAGTGGTTATGTGGATTGTCTTAATCCTAGAGCTTGCTATCCATCTAGTAAACGAGCTTCCGAGACGTTATGTGTCTCTTACAAAGAGCAATATGGGGTAGATGTAGTAATCGCTCGTCCTTGTCATATTTATGGTTCAGATATAGAGCGTGATGATCGGGCCTTTGCACAATTTCTGCGAAAGGCAAAGGCTGGTGAGGATATATTATTGAAGAGTGATGGTAGTCAAGTTCGTTCTTATTGCCATGTGGATGATTGCGCTTCTGCTTTATTATATATTTTGCTACGAGGTATAAATGGCAAGGCTTACAATATCGCAAATAGAGACTCTGTATTATCTATTAAAGAACTGGCGGAGTTAATAGCTCAAACAGTGGGTGTAAAGATTATGTATGATATTCCTTCCAATTCTGAATCTAAGGGATATTCTAAAGTGCAACGAGCTGTATTGGATTCTTCATTATTGGAATCTTTAGGCTGGAGACCTCAAATATCATTGAAAGAAGGTTTGAGACGAGTTTTAGGAATATATAAATGAAATTGTGGTTATGTTAAGCATACAAGATTACGTAAAAAACTCAGAGACACAAGCTAGATTAGGCTTAAGAATGCCAACGAAGGAGGAACTAAAGCAAATTCAAGATATATTGCTAGATATGTATAAAGATATATTGTATATCTGTGAGAAAAAGCGATTAACAGTCTTGCTGGGTGGTGGCAGCGCATTAGGAGCAGTGCGGCATGGTGGCTTTATTCCTTGGGATGATGATATTGATTTGATTATACCCCGAAAAGACATATTCTTGTTTTTAAGTACATTCAAAAAAGACTTTGGTGATAAATATGATGTGACATCTCCGTCAAATGGAGGTGATGTACCTGATATAGTGCCTCGTATTCATCGTAAGGGAACTTTGCTTGTCAACTTGTTCGATAAAAGAAATATAGGTCCATCCGGTGTGTCTATAGATATTACTATCATGGATTTTGTACCGGATAATAAATTACCCCGTTTTTTTCATGGTGTAGTTTCTAATATTATGTTTTTTCTGGCTAATTCAAAAGGTATGTGGTTATGTCGTAATGAACGTTCTGATAGTTTTTTTAGCTCCAATATCAAGTTGCATTTATTTTATAAGTTTCGATTGTTTGTAGGTGCTTCTTTATTTTTTATTAGCTATCGCAAAATGTGTTTATGGTTTGATAAATGGACTTCTTTGTGCAGAATATCTAATTGGCTATCTATTCCTGTTGGCCGAGAACATTATTTTGGAGAACTGTTACATAAAGATGTGTTTTATCCTCCAAAGGAAATGCTTTTCGAGGGAGTGAAAGCTTATGTTCCAAATGACTTAACAACCTATTTGAGGAATTTATATGGAGAAGATTATATGTCAATTCCTCCTGTCGAAAAACGAGAATCACATCCTTTTGTCCTTTTGAATTTGTAATTAAATGATATATGAATGCAAGGATATCTTACATCGATCAATTAAAAGGAATCGCTATCTTACTAGTTGTGCTTGGACATGTCATAGGGTATAACAATTGTGAGAATAGTTTCCTATGGCGCTTTATCTATTCATTCCACATGCCTCTTTTTATGTTCATTAGTGGGTATGTAGCCCAAATAACATTTCGGATAGAGAATTTTGGTTGGAATGAGGTATCTTCTTTCATGATCAAAAAGTTTAGGACATTGTTGTTACCTATGATAACTTGGGGAATCGTGATTCCTTTCTTTTTCTTAAGGTCAACTGCTGAGAACAACCTTGTTGATTATCTATTAAGCTATATTAAAATGTGGGGAGGTGGATTATGGTTCTTCGCTACTCTCTTTTTTCTCTCGATTTTATTCTTGTTATATAGATTGATTATTAAGTTGATAAGTCCCAAATCTATCATTATGGATTATGTGATCTTATCATTCTTGTTTGTACTTATTGTATTGTTGTATAAATCTTTGCCTAAAGATGAGATTTATTCGGAAGGTGTACGTTCTGTTTTTAGTTATTTTACGTTTTACTTTTCAGGGACAATTGTATGCAAACAAACCAAATTGAGGAATCTTGTTCTGGATAATGATTTGTTTTTCGTGTTTTCATTTGTTATGTTTTGCCTACTGATTCCTTCTTTTGTATATGATATGTCCTCAATATTTAACCAATTGATGAAGATTGTTTTGTCTTTATTCGCAATCCCTTCTCTGTCCTTTATTGTTCGCCATGTTTCTTGGAATAGACAGGTAGATAATATGTTCCAATATTTTGGACGTGAGTCTTTATCTATTTATGTGACTCACAACGGACCTTTTGCCTTTTTATTGGTATTATCCAATTATGTTACTTTATCATCGGTTGATAATATACTTTGTTTTTTGTTTCTATTGATATTCTCATTATTCATTTGTTATGCTTCTATATGGATAAAGAACATAGTTTCTATATCTCCTGTTTTAGAATTATTTTTATACGGAAAATCTTATAAAAGAAAATCGATATGAACATCTATTTCATTAATCCCCCTTTCAAAGCTGAGTATGGAAAATTCTCTCGTGAGTCCCGTAGTCCAGCAATTACGAAAAGTGGGGCTTTATATTATCCTCTATGGCTGATTTATGCGGCTTTGTATTCAAGCAAACAGGGACATAATGTCTCTTTTTTGGATGCTCCAGCTAAACAGTTAAATGAGGAACAGTCTTTAAACATTATTCGGAAGACGGATAATGAGCATTCATTGTTTGTTTTAGATACAAGTACGCCTTCCATTAAAAGTGACGTTGCTTTTGCCGGGAAGCTGAAGGCATTGTATCCTCACTCGTTTGTCGTGCTTGTGGGGACTCATCCTTCGGCTTGCGCAGAAGAGACGTTGGGTTATTCGGATGCGGTGGATGCGGTCGCTATTGGAGAATATGATTGTATCATGAATGAGCTAGCGAATGTTCTGGACGCAGGAAAGGATCTGCGGGAGGTTCGAGGGCTTTGTTTTTGGGACGGGAAGGAGTTTGTACGAACCGCGCCTATGCCACCGATGAAGAATTTGGATGATCTTCCTTTTGCCTCACAATTTATCAAGGAACATTTAAATGAGAGGGATTACTTTTTCGCTGCTGCCACATATCCCTCTATCCAGATATTTACCGGGCGTGGATGTCCCTTTCGTTGTAATTTCTGTGTCTATCCGCAAACGATGCATGGGCATGCTTTTCGGGCACGATCCGCAGAGAATGTGGTGGCCGAGTTCGAATACATTGCCGCTAATTTCCCAGATGTGAAAGAGGTAGTAATCGAAGATGATACATTTACAGCCAATAAGAAGCGAGTATTGGACATTTGTCGTTTGTTAGTGGAAAAGAAATTGAATAAACGGCTGAAATGGTTATGTAATGCTCGTGTAGACCTTGATTTGGAAACGATGTTGGCTATGAAAAAGGCCGGATGTCGTTTGATTATTCCGGGTATAGAGAGTGGTAGCCAACAGATATTGGATAACATCAAGAAAGGAACGAAGGTGGAATATTTCTATCAGTATGTTGCCAACGCTAAAAAGGCGGGTTTGTTAATACATGCTTGTTATATGGTCGGTAACCAAGGCGAAACCCGGGAAACCATGGAAGAGACTCTTCGGTTAGCGTTAAGGTTGAATACGGATACCGCCCAGTTTTTCCCGTTGATACCTTATCCCGGTACGGAGGCTTATCAGTGGGCGAGGGAAAATAACTATATAGAGACGGATTATGAGAAGTATTGTTTGCCGGATGGTACACATAACACCGTATTGTCTTTACCGGATCTTTCCGCAGGGGAAATGGTTGATTTCTGTAATAGGGCACGGAAGAAATATTATTTACGTGCCAGTTACATTTTACACAGGCTGAGAGTCGGTTTGCGTAATCCTTCAGACTTGAAACGTTCGCTTAAGGCATTCGCTAAGTTGAAACGTTATTTATTTAAATAATCATTTGTATTTAACGTGTTGCCTCTTGTATCCATTATAACCCCGTGTTATAATGCGGCTTCTTTTATATCCCAAGCGATTGAGTCCGTATTGGCTCAATCGTTTGGGGATTGGGAGATGATTATTGTGGATGATTGTTCTAGTGATGATTCACTCTCAATCATTCAAAAGTATGCGAGAATAGATTCCCGTATTCGATATTTACGGACGGATAAACCATCCGGTTCGCCTACGTTACCCCGTAATATGGGAATAAAGGAAGCGAAAGGACGGTATATTGCTTTCTTGGATAGCGATGATATATGGTTACCGAATAAGCTAAGCGATCAGTTAAAAGTCTTTGAGAAATCTGAGGTCGCTATTGTTTTCTCTAACTATGAGAAAGTAAGTCTAGGCGGAGAGCGATGCGGGCGTGAGGTAATAGCTCCTTGTGAGGTTGATTATCCTTTGTTATTGAAAGGGAATTGTATAGGATGCTTGACAGCCATGTATGATTCAGCCTTGACGGGAAAGATATTTTTCAAGGAAATTGGGCATGAGGATTATGTATGTTGGCTTTCTATCTTAAAGCAAGGGTATAAAGCGCAGAACACAAATACGGTGACGGCTCTTTACCGAGTTAGTGACCATTCGGTCTCTTCGAATAAATTAAAAGCCATGCGTTGGCAGTGGAACATTTTGAGAAATGAGATGGATTTGCCGGTGTATAAGGCTGTTTATTATTTTATTCATTATGCGATTAGAGCTTTTGCTAAGGCTATGAGGTGATCTTACTCAGTGAAATATTTGTATGCCTTAGATCTAGTGCTTACTCATAGACAAACTGTCTTGTAAAATAGAGGGCGATATTCTACTTCCAGCTTATGGAAAGTAAAATATCGCCCTCTATTAGTGTAGAAAAAATTGAGTATTTCATAGAATGAAAACTATAATCGGAGACTTGTTCCGGAAAAAAGTTCTATCTTTGTTCAACAACAGGTGTGGTAAGAAAAAAGGTTATGACGACTATGCGTAAATTACCGATAGGAATACAGAGTTTCGAAAATATTCGGAATGAGAACTATTTATATGTGGATAAGACTGCCTTGATTTACCAATTGGTGACGAAAGGTAAGCCTTACTTTCTGAGTCGTCCTCGCCGTTTTGGGAAAAGTTTATTGATATCTACGTTAGAAGCCTATTTCCAAGGGAAAAAAGAACTGTTTAAAGGATTGGCTATCGATCAGCTAGAGCAGGATTGGAATGTTTATCCGGTATTGTATTTCAGTGATTTGAACCAACTCAATGATATAAGTTTAGACTATGACTATGCGACCCTTTGCGGGGTTACCCATGCGGAGTTGGTCGATAATCTAACACCGGAATTAGGAATGCGAGGGGAAAGATTAGGGGTGTCTTTATGTTAAATCCCATCCGTATGTGGGCGAGTTTTAGTATATTTGTGTTGACTTTAAATGTAAATAGATTATATGGAAAAACAAAAACAACAACCCCAGCGGTTGCAATCATTGGATGCCCTTAGGGGTTTTGACATGCTCTTTATTATGGGCGGTGCTTCTTTATTTGTCGCTTTGGCGACATTGTTTCCGAATCCTTTTTTTCAGGCGATAGCCGGGCAGATGGAACATGTGGAATGGAACGGATTGGCGCATCACGACACGATCTTCCCATTGTTCCTCTTTATTGCGGGTATCTCGTTTCCGTTCTCACTAGAGAAGCAACGAGGAAAAGGTATGACGGAAGGGGCGATTTATAAGAAGATCGTCCGTCGGGGGATTACCTTAGTTTTCTTGGGATTGGTATATAACGGGCTATTGTCGTTCGAATTTGACCACCTGCGTTGTGCGAGCGTGCTGGCGCGTATCGGGTTGGGATGGATGTTCGCAGCCTTGTTGTTTGTCCGTTTCGGTTGGAAAGTGCGTGCGGGGATAACGGTTCTTATTTTGGTTGGCTATTGGCTGGCGATGGCTTTTGTGCCTGTGCCGGACGCCGGTGGAGCGGGGCCATTCACGCTCGAGGGAAACTTGGTAGGGTATATTGACCGCCTGTTTCTTCCCGGACGTTTGCACGAGACTGTTTTTGATCCGGAGGGTTTATTCTCCACCGTCCCTGCGATTGCCACGGCAATGTTGGGTATGTTCACTGGTGAATGGATTAAGTTACGGAAAGAGGGGCTGACCGACCGAAATAAAGTGCTTTGTTTAGTAGGAGCGGGAGCTGTATTGTTGATCGTCGGCTTGTTATGGAACTTGGTCTTCCCTATCAATAAGAAGCTATGGACAAGCTCTTTTGTCTGTGTGGTAGGTGCTTATTCCGTTTGGATGTTTGCTTTGTTCTTCTATATCATAGATGTATTGGGGTGGCGTAAATGGACCTTGTTTTTTACCGTGATCGGCATGAACTCTATTACGATCTATTTGGCACAGCGTTTCATCCGTTTCTCCTATACTTCCGAGGCTATATTCGGAGGGTTGGCGAAATTGATGCCCGAGACCGCCCAGCCTTTGGTTAGCGCTATCGCATATATCGCTGTTTGTTGGGGATTCTTGTATTTCTTATATCGCCAACGTATTTTCTTGAAAGTATAATAGACGGATGGAGAAGAAGAAATTAAATCGGTTGGAGTCATTGGACGTACTCCGTGGCTTCGACCTTTTTTGCTTAGTGGTGTTGGAGATGGTGTTGCATCCGCTGGCCCATGCGATTGATATGCCTTGGTTTAATTCTTTTATGTGGGGATTCTCGCATGTGGAATGGGAGGGATTTTCTACGTGGGATCTCGTGATGCCCTTATTCTTATTCATGGCGGGAGTTTCCATGCCTTTCTCTTTGTCTCGTTATAAGGATATGCCCGATAAGATGGCGGTATATCGGCGGATCGGGAAACGGGTGCTACTGCTTTGGGTCTTCGGTATGATGTGCCAAGGTAATTTATTGGCTTTGGACCCAGACCGGGTTTATCTGTATTCAAATACTTTGCAGTCGATCGCTATGGGGTATTTGATTGCTTCCTTGTTATTCTTGTATGTAAGGATACGGGTACAGATCGGTATAGCGGCGGCTCTTTTATTAATCTTTTGGGGAGCGATGGAGTTTATTACGGTCGGTAACTATGGGGGAGGTTCGTACACACCGGATAGTAATTTGGCCGAATGGATCGATCGCACCGTACTGGGACGTTTCCGGGATGGGGCGACGGTGGAGAACGGGGAGGTGATATTCGCTACTTGGTATCGTTATACATGGATACTGAGCAGCTTGAATTTCGGGGTAACCGTGTTGACCGGGTTGTTCGCCGGATATATCCTAAAGAACAAATTATATTCCGAGCGGCTCAAATTACGGATGTTATTCGGTATTGGTCTGGGTATGGTTATCGCCGGATGGCTTTGGGGTATCGAGCTTCCCGTTATTAAGAAACTGTGGACCAGTTCGATGGTATTGGTGAGCAGTGGGTACTGTTTCTTGCTTATGGGGTTGTTCTATTATTGGATCGACTATAAAGGGCATCGAAAGTATACGACTTGGCTGAAAGTGTACGGCATGAATTCAATACTGGCTTATATGCTTACTAACGTGGTAAGTTTTAGGTGTATCGGCGAATCCTTGTTTTTCGGAACCCAGCAATATTTAGGAAATTATTATCCGGTGCTCATTGCCATGTGCAATGTATCGGTAATTTATGTACTTTTGTATGCGTTTTATAAACATAATATTTTCCTTAAAGTATAGAAACAAGAAAACTTAGATCGAAGAAAGATGGAATCAATCAAACAAATATACCGGATGGGTCATGGCCCTTCAAGTAGTCATACTATGGGGCCGATGCGTGCGGCACAAATGTTCTTGGAACGTAACCGGGGCGCTGTTCGTTTTAACGTAACCTTATATGGTAGTCTGGCGGCTACGGGAAAAGGCCATATGACGGACGCGGCTATTCTTGAGGTATTACAGCCGGTCGCGAAGACAAATATTACTTGGGAACCCAAGACTTTCTTGCCGTTCCACCCGAACGGGATGTTGTTCGAGTCGTATAATGAGAGTGGCGAGGAGCTGGATACGTGGACCGTATATAGTATCGGCGGGGGAACCTTGGCGAACGAGTCTTTCAATGAGTTGAGGACGGAGCAAGTATACGATATGCATACGATCAAGGAGATACAGGCTTGGTGTGAGAAGACTGGCCATTCCTATTGGGAATATGTC
>OGUM01001906.1_pt1 | contig 13406 bp, 7 predicted proteins | sample 1553631 | NCBI WGS metagenome assembly OGUM01 (sample SAMEA2580228, study PRJEB22360) | human gut metagenome | biome: human gut; feature: human-associated habitat; material: faeces | place: Denmark | collected 2008/2010 | reverse complement strand
TTGGGAAGCTGATGCTCTACCAACTGAGCTACTACCGCATTGCGAGTGCAAATGTATACAAATCTTTCTTTTTTTAGTAACTTTGGCGAGAAAATTTTATAAAAAAGAATTAAGTATGGAAAAACTAGTCTTGATAAAGGTAGGAGGGAAGATCGTTGAGGAAGAAGAAACGCTTCGCCAATTATTGAACGATTTCGCTGCTATCGAGGGATATAAGGTCTTGGTGCATGGGGGAGGACGCTCGGCTACCAAGCTTGCCGCCCAACTAGGGATCGAGAGCAAGATGGTGAACGGTCGCCGTATTACAGATGCCGAGACCTTGAAGGTCGTGACAATGGTCTATGGCGGGTTGGTGAATAAAAACATCGTAGCGGGCTTGCAGGCGTTGGGCGTAAACGCTTTAGGATTGACTGGTGCGGACATGAATTTGATGCGCTCCGACAAACGTCCCGTGGCAGAGGTGGATTATGGTTTCGTAGGCGACGTGAAAGAGGTGAATGCCGATTTGCTAGCCTCTCTTATCCATCAAGGTATCGTGCCGGTACTGGCTCCTCTTACACATGATAAGCAAGGCCATATGTTGAATACGAACGCTGATACGATAGCGGGAGAAGCCGCTAAAGCGTTGGCGAAACATTTTGAGGTGACATTGATGTTCTGTTTCGAGAAAAAAGGCGTTTTGTTGGACGAGAACGATGATGAGAGCGTGATACCGGAAATCGATCGTATAGCGTTTAAGGGATATGTAGAACAAGGAATTATCCAAGGGGGCATGATCCCGAAACTGGAAAACGCTTACCAAGCGATAGACGCCGGGGTGAAGCAAGTGATTATTACGCAAGCCTCGGAGATTCACCAAGGAAAAGGGACGAGAGTCTTTTAAGATGAGGGGCTGTTTATGGCCCCTCACGTACATTATATAATAGGTCTATCAAAGACTCCGAATCTTGATATTACGGAACCAGATTAATGAATCTCCATGTTTTCCTTGTAATCCGATAAATCCTTTGGTCGGTAATTCGGCGAAAGGTTTGGGCAACCAACTTGGGATATCGCTTCCATCCGGGTTCTTGGTGCCGGAAGTCCATTTGCTCATATCCATTTCGGTAACTTTCTTTCCATTGAGGATAACCATGATATGTTGTCCGGCGCATTTGATACGCATATGATTCCACTCTCCGGGTTTTTTGACTACCTTGTCTTGCACGGCGCCTAGATGTCCGTAAATGGCTCCGCATTTCTCATACGGCTTGCCGTTTCCCCATTTTTCACAATGGTCGTCCGCTATCTGTATTTCTACCGAGTTGGGTATCCAATCCTTCGTGTCCGTACAGTAAACGACTACTCCGCTGTTCGTGCCCACGTCGGTCTTAAAATCAAGATCCAGCTCGAAGTTCTCATATTCATCCTTTGTCCAGATAGACTCGTCCTTCACGGCACCTAACACGCCATCAGTCTCGCTCCAAACTTCCGGATTGTAGTTGGCGTTTTCCAGATTTTTACCGAAGAGAGGCTTCCATTTATTGTTATCCGCCGCGAATGAGGAGAATGTACTTGCTACACACCATAAAGTAGCCATGGCTAAAAGAAAATGTTTCATGCTATTAGTTTTAAAGATTTACGTGAGGCAAATGTATTCATTTATTTTGGAAGGAACATAGTCTACGAAGAACGATTTTATTTACAAGTGAAAGCGAAATGGGTAGAAATGCGATGATTTTGAAGGGAACTTTCTTTTTTTTCATCAAGATTCAATGGTTTGTTAATATTAATGATATTAAAATCTTGTATAATCTTTATTGTTGTAAAATGGATTAACTAAAAATCACTTATTGCTTGATTCGTTTTGTGTTATTATGATATTATGTGTGTAACAAAATATATTTTTATGACGCTTAAAAATGACGTTGTGAAATATTTAAGGCTGTTTTGGTGACATAAAATCGTAATATTATTTGTTTTTAACAAAATATATTCTTTATCTTTGCGGTGTGAAGATTAGGTGTATGTATGATTGTATGTAAAAATAGAGTGAATATTTTAATGTAATTTTGTATATGCGCATGTATAATCCTGCTGTTTTAAACTAAGTTCTTCGTAAACTATGGTATGTTAAGTGTGATTTTTGATTTAAATAATTAATTGTTAAATAAAAAGTGTGTTTATGAGAAGGTTGACTTATTTCTTTTTATGCTTAATGATAAGCATAGGAATTGCGACAGCACAGACGATGAAGATAACAGGTAGTGTTACTTCAGCGGAAGATCAGCAGCCTGTTATTGGGGCGGCGATTGTTGTGAAAGGTACTACAATCGGTACGGTTTCTGATTTTGATGGACGGTTCAGCTTGGATGTACCGACGGATGCGAAAACGATTTTCATATCGTACGTTGGTTTAAAAACAAAAGAACTTCCTGTATCACAAATAATGAATGTCGTTTTGGAATCTGATTCAAAAGCTTTGGATGAAGTGGTCGTAACTGCTATGGGTTTGACGCGTGAGAAGAAAGCTTTAGGATATTCTTTGCAAGAAGTCAAATCAGATGCTTTAACAAAAGCTGGACAACAAAGTGTAGCGACTTCTTTATCCGGAAAAATAGCAGGTGTGCAGGTTACCGCACAAGGAGGTCAAGTTGGTGCTTCCCAGAATATCGTAGTCCGCGGTAATTCATCGTTTGGCAACAACCAACCGCTGATTGTAGTGGATGGCGTACCTGTCTCAAATGACAATGCGACCGGTTCTAACGTGAACTTGGGCTCTGGCTTGAATGATATTAACCCGGAAGATATAGAGTCTATTTCCGTATTGAAGGGGGGCTCTGCCGCTTTGTACGGTATGCGTGCTGGTAACGGCGTAATTTTGATCACGACGAAGTCCGGAAAGAGGGATAAGGGTATATCTATTACCTATGATGGTGATATAACCATCGATCGTATTTACAATCTTCCAGAATTGCAGAATAAGTATGGTCAAGGTTATTATGCTACGGAATATGATTGGAAGAACAAAGTCGCTACTGGTGAATTTGTGGGTGATTATCAAGCCTTCGCTCTTGATAAAGGGTATGCGTATGTGGATGGTACAGGTAATGGAGTGAATGATGGAGCGGATGAATCCTGGGGACCTCGTTTGGATATCGGTTTAAAATTACCTCAATACAATAGTCCGGTTGTAGATGGTGTACGTCAAGCAACTCCATGGGTATCTTGTCCTAATAACGTAAAGGATTTTTTCACGACTGGTTATTCCATGAATCATACAATCTCTTTGGCTGCCACTACGGAAAAATCATCTACACGTGCTTCTCTGTCTTTCCGTGATCAGAAAGGCACGACTCCGGAGACAGGCATGAAGCGCTATGCGATGTCTGTCAACACGAAAATGTCATTCAATAAGTATATTGATTTTGATTTGTCCGCTAATTACATTCGCACGAAAAGTGATAATCTACCGGGTGTAGGCTATAGCTCCACCAATCCGTTGGAGTCTATTTTACAGTGGTTTGGTAGGCAGGTCGATATGAAAGATCTGAAAAATAATTATGACCAAATGGATGAGTTTGGGAAATATACGCATTATAACTGGATACAAGCCTATCACGCCAATCCGTATTGGGTGTTGAACAAGAATACGAATGCTTATGATCGTAATCGTTTTTATGGGAAAACTTCTTTGTTCGTAAAACCGACAGACTGGTTGAAGATTGAGGGACGTATGGGCTTGGATCATTATGATTCTAACCAATTCTCTCGAATTCTGTGGAGTACGGATTCCCCTAACGGATACTTCCGTAACTTCGATCGTGCGATGACTGAGTTTAATGCGGATGTTATCGCTTACGTTAACAAGAATTTCGGGGATTGGGCATTGAATGGTTTAGCGGGCGCTAATCACCGAGATTACCAGATGGCGTATATGGGAACAGGCGCGGACGAGCTGACCGCTGAAGGCGTATACACTGTAGCCAATGCTCATGGAACTCCCTATACATTAAATGATCATGAAAAACGTCGTTCGAATTCTGTTTATGCGAATGCTTCAATTGGCTATAAGAGTATGGCATATGCGGAGGTCAGTGTACGTAATGACTGGGATTCAACGATTGAGGATGCTTTCTTTTATCCCTCTTTCAGTGGAAGCTGGATTTTGACAGAGACATTTCCGGGTTTGCAGAAAGGTGATTATTTGAATTATTTGAAATTACGTGGTGGCTGGGCAAAGATCGGTTCCGCTACGGATCCTTATCGTGCCAACGCATACTACTCATTGAAAAATCCATCATTTAATGGTGTTAATATGTTCTATAATCCAACTACTTTACCTCCTACCCATTTACGTCCGGAAAGCGTAAAGACATGGGAGATTGGCTTGGAGACAAATATGTTCAATAATCGTTTGCACATTGATGCCGCTTATTATAGAAAGACAACTACCGATCAGATCATGGATGCGAATGTTGCCACTTCTACGGGATATCGTTCTATGTATATTAATGCGGGTAAGATCAGTAATAAGGGTGTTGAGCTGCAAGTTTCAGGTGATATATTCAAGAATCCGAAAAGTTTCAGTTGGACTGCCACTTTAAACTGGGCTAAGGACAAGAGCCGTATTGATGAATTGTATACCGACCCCGTAACCGGACAATCTTTGGACGCCTACCAGATCGCTAGTAGTTGGAGCGTAAAGAATTACGCAATGGTTGGTAAAAGTTGGGGTACTTTGGTTGGAAACGGTTTCGTGTATAACGAGGACGGTTCTATCCAGGTAGAAGATGGTATGCCTGTTTATGAGGCTGGTAAAGAAATCGGTGATGTTACTCCGAAATGGTTGGCTGGTTTTAGCAATGAGTTCTCATATAAGAATTTGAGCTTCGGATTCTTGTTGGATTTCCGTTTAGGAGGTGATATTTATTCTGTTTCACAAGCCTTTGGTATGCAAACAGGTATTTATGCTCCGACAGCAGAGGGAAATATTCGTGAGGAAGGTGTAATCGCTGGTAAGAACTATATGACTGATAAGGTTTTCAAGACTGCTGACGGTAAGGTGAATGACGTGGCTGTGAATCCGGAGGATTTCTTCTATAATTATTATACTATTTGTGAGATGTCCGTATTTGATGGCTCTTATTTAAAGTTGCGTGAGGCTCATATAACCTATACGTTCCCTAAGTCTGTCTTGAGTAAATTGAAATGTGTAAAAGCTGCTCATGTTTCCTTGGTCGGAACAAATTTGGCGTTGCTTTGGGTGCATAAATCTAATATAGCTCATATTGACCCGGAATCGACAAGTACGGGTGGTGATGACCCCGAGTCTTCAGTACATGGGTTTAATAGTGGTGTCGGTTTTGAGTCAAACGCTTATCCTCCTTCTAGGAGCTTTGGTCTTAAGTTAGGTGTAACATTTTAATTAATAAGGAGAAAAGGTAATATGAAAAAATATATCAAAAATACTGTTTTAGCATTGGTATTTGGTGGCACTGTGATGTGTTCGTGTACCAATACGTTTGAGGATATTAATACGGATCCGGATAGACCTGTAGTGGCTCCCTCAACCAATTTATTGGCTTATTCGCTCTGGTTTATGTCATACTATATGTATGATAGATGGTTCCTGCTGGATGAGCCGATGACTTTCTGTGCGTATGCCGCCAAGATGGCTTATATAGATGAATCCCGATATAATTATCGTTCGGGCGTACAAGATACGAATTGGGAATATGTATATCGTGTATTGAATAATGTGATGGACATCCAACGCCATGCGGAGTCTGATGGGGCCCAGAACATGCTGAATGTGTCTAAGGTGTTGGAGGTTCATTTGATGCAGATCGCTACGGATCGCTGGCGTGACGTTCCTTATTCTGACGCTGTAAAGATGAAAGATGGAGTGTTGCAACCTAAATATGATAAACAAGAAGATATTTATCCTGCGTTGTTGGCTAAGCTAAAGGAAGCTGCGGACGGTTTTGCTGCTGGTGGTAGTGATGAGCTAGGAGAGGGGGATCTGCTTTTTGATGGTGATGTCACTAAGTGGCAGAGATATTGCAATTCTCTACGTTTACGTTTGGCGATGCGTATATCTGGCGTAGCTGCGGATTTAGCGAAAGAAACCGTGGAGGATGTTTTAACTCATGCCGATAAATATCCGATCATGGAAAGTAATGACGATAATGCTTTCTTTTATTGGATTGGGACAGACCCCAATTATTATGAGCCCTATGCGAATGGTTATATATCTCGTCAAGGTGAATATTGCGCCTCTGATGTTATCGTGAATTATATGAATGAGAATAAAGACCCTCGCAGGGTGGTTTATTTCAAGTACACCCCGGAAAGTGTCAATAACGGTACGCCTGAATATGTTGGTTATCCAATTGGCGCTAAGGAGAATGCGATCGTTTCAAGGTGCTCTATTTGGGGATCTCGTTTCTTTACGGATTTAGATGGTTTTAGTCCATATATGCGTGTGGCCGAACCTTGGTTCGATATTGCCGAGGCCGCTTTGCTGGGTTGGAATACAAATGGAATAACAGCTTCTGACGCTTACTATAAAGCGGTGAATTTTTCCATGGAAGAGAATTTTGTGTATGGCGTGAAGAAAGGTTTGATCTCGCAAGAGGAGGCTGATGCTCAAGTTGCCGCTTATTTGGAATCTGCCGGTAAATTCACGGGCGATAAAGATCAGGTTTATTATGAGAAGTGGATCTCTATGTTCAAGCAAGGCATGGAGGGATGGTCTCTGTATCGTCGCACCGGCGTACCTAAGAACAATTATGTTGCCCCGGGCCGTCCGACAAACTATGCAAATCATAACGTACCCCCGTTCCGCTCTCCGTATCCTGATAAGGAACGTAATTTGAACAATGCGAATTGCGCTCCGTTCGATGCGGAAGTCGTGGATAATTTGTGGGGTAAACAAATGTGGTGGGATACACGTACAGGCGTTCATTAACTACTAGTTAACATAGACATACCAAGTGCCTGTATACTATAGAGGGGCTGCTCGTGATGAGTGGCCCCTTTTTTTGTCATTATGCTGTCATTTTTTAATAAACTATGTATCTTTGTCCGGCTTATTTAGAAAAAAGATGGAAAAAGAAGGAATGATGGTGGTCGATATTAAGAATATCGTTACTCGTTTGCCGGAATTGCGGTTTACGGCACCCGTGAATTGGAGAATTGATGAAGGACAGCAATGGGCTGTAATCGGTCCGAATGGCGCTGGTAAAACCTTGATAGCGGATATTATGCAGCGTAAATTCGCTTTTAAGGAAGGTGAGGTCGTGTTCTCCGGGGATGGTAAGGTGAGTGACTTTATCAAGAGCATAGCGTTTAAGGATATTTATTCGTTGGCGGATTGCCGGAATTCTTATTACCAACAGCGTTGGCATTCGACAGAGACGGAGGAGATGCCTATTGTCGAGGAATTGTTGAAGGAATATGCCGGCTCTGATAATTTAGCGAAGATATTGACTCTTTTCGGTATAGAGGATTTATTGCCTAAGCGGTTGATCTTCTTATCAAGTGGTGAATTACGAAAATTCTTGATTGTCCGGACGTTGCTTAGCCGTCCTCGTGTCTTGATCTTGGATAATCCTTTTATCGGCTTAGACGCTCCATCCCGGGATTTATTGGTAGAGATGCTGGGGCAAATGACAAAATTGAATGGCGTTCAAGTTGTCTTGTTATTATCTAACCCCAATGACATACCGGCAATGATCACGCATGTATTGCCTATCCATGATCGTACTTGCCTGCCTCCGCTGACTCGAGAGGAGTTTATGTCGGATACGGAATTAATCGCCCGTCTTTTTCCAACGGAAGGCATTCATGCATGCGAGGAAGTTGGTAAGGTTCGTTTACCTGTGGATATGAACAAGATAGCCTCTTTACATGAGGTGACTTTACGCATGGAGCATGTGAAAATACGCTATGGTAGCCGTACGATCTTGAAAGATTTGGATTGGGAAATCAAGAACGGGGAGAAGTGGGCGTTATTCGGTCCGAATGGCGCTGGTAAATCTACCTTGCTGAGTTTGGTTTACGCGGATAATCCCCAGTCGTATGCGAATACGTTGTATTTGTTTGATAGAAAGAGAGGTTCCGGGGAAAGTATTTGGGATATCAAGAAGCGTATCGGATATGTATCGCCGGAGATGCACTTATATTATAAGGAGAATGTCCCTACCTTGAATATTGTCGGTTCCGGCTTTTTCGATTCGATCGGCTTGTTTCGTAAGTGTAATGCGGAGCAAGAAACGGTAGCCTTGGAGTGGATGAAAGTTTTTGGCATCGAACATTTGAAAGACCGTTTATTCTTGACCTTATCATCGGGAGAACAACGTTTGGCTTTATTAGCGAGAGCTTTCGTGAAAGATCCCGATTTAATTATATTAGATGAGCCTCTCCACGGTCTGGATGTGAGCAATAAGAAAAAGGCGGCTGCTATTATCGAGCAATTCTGCGATCGCCCGGGAAAAACCTTGATTTACGTAACCCATTACCCGCATGAATTACCTGCTTGTGTAGACAAGCGGTTCGAGCTAGTGAAGCACTCGTGAGCGTACAAAGAAAAAGAGGATGTGCCGTGGTGAAGTGGCACATCCTCTAAAATCAATAAATACTTATGGATAAAGGATTAATATCCTGGGTTCTGTATCAACTGACCTCTTGATACGGTGATTTCTCCGATAGGAATTGCCATGATCGTACGGTAATCGCCCGGCTTAACCTCACCTACGAATTTATTGTTGACAGACTTGCCGTTACGCCAAGCGTCCCAAGCGGTATGTCCTTCCGTGAATAATTCTAGGCGTCTTTCCAGTAAGATATCATCCAACGTGATAGAAGCGACATCGGTATAATTCTCAATACGATTCTTGCGTAACGTATTCATATATCCGGCGGCCGCGGAGGTATCCCCTGCTTTTAGTGCGGCCTCGGCCGCTATTAGGTAAACTTCGGAAAGGCGCACGACCTTTGGATTGTTTACATAGATTTGCCCGTCACGTCCCTTATACTTTTGCGGATAGGTCCCGTCATAGCCATTATCGGTCTCTTTTGCGAATAATTCCGTACGGATATCTCCCGGATGCTTAGCCAGCTCTTCTAGGAAAGATTCAGTAGCGGCACATTCACCGTAGCCGGAGGCATGTGTAAAATAACCGATAGAGTTACGTTGCGCGTTATAATTTGGGGTAACTAAGATCTCGAATATAGCCTCGTTCGTTCCTTCCTTATCCCATGCGCCTATATATTCATCCCGTGTGTATAACTTATAAGGAGAGGAAGCGATAATCTCCTTACAGTCAGCCAGTGCCTCTTTATTCTTTTCTAAGTAAAGGTAAGCGCGTGCGCGGATCGCTAAAGCCCCCCAATAATTGATGTGTCCGGTTTGTTTATCTTTACTCAAAAGAGGCAATGCGGTCTCGATATCTTTCAATATCTGGTCGTATGTCTGCTGTAAGGTTGCCCGGGTCCCGATATAATCCGTGGGATAAACCTCTGTGGAGAGTACGATGCCCAGATCGTTCATATCTGTTGTTGATGGTAATTTAGCGAATACTCTGGCTAAATCGAAATGATACAAGGCGCGCATAGCGTATAGTTCTCCTTTCAATATGTCTACATCCGCACCTTCAAGATTCTCGGCGGCGGCTAATACATTATTAAGGCGAGCTAGACTATTGTAGAATAATTTATAGAAACTATAAACCATCTCATCGTTTTTACCTGTTTGGTAACGATACATGGGGCCGGCATGATTCACCGTGGAGATAGATTGGAAATCCCCACTTCGTAAATCGGCCAGCAATGTGAATTCCGCTCCATACGAGCCTACCTCTGTAGCCTGTTGCTCGTATACGCCATTCACGGCATTTGTCAAATCGGCTACGGAAGAGATTGCGTCTATCGTAGGTAATTGGGTAGATGATGTCTTTTCTAGGACATCATCGCAGGAGGCCGTTAATAAGGCGAACGCTAGACCTACTAAATATATCTTTTTCATATAGATTCTATTTTAATAAATTATAATGTGATGTTTACACCAAAGACAAAGCTTTTAGAGACCGGGGTATCTACCTGGCGATAACCATTCAAGGGAACATCCGGGTCGATGCCTTTTGTCTTTGCCCAGATCATGAACGGATTATTCGCACGGAAGTACACACGCAGATTACTGAATATGTTTTTCAATACCGGTACATTGTATCCCAAGGTGATTTCACGCATACGGATATTGTCAGAAGATACGATGGTACGACTGGAGAAGCGATCCGAGCGATATGGATTCTGGTAGATAGGCTTCGGGTATAAGGCGTTGTCGCCCGGGTTCATCCAATAATTACCCGCTACGCTCTTTTCTAGGTTGAATGAACCTAAACGGAATCCGTCATGATGGAAGAAGTAGTTCGGATAATCGAATATATCGCCACCAAATTGATAGGTAATCAAGAATGAAAGATCGAAATCATATAACCGGAACGTGTTTGTCAAACCTCCCGTTACGTCGGGAATGGCTTTGCCTACGATTCCTTTTTCAGCCTCATCGTACTTGTTCACTACTCCTTTGCTATGATCGTTTGGATCTTTCCAGAATTCTCCTAGTCCTGTATCCGGATTCACGCCTTTCCATTCCGGCAGATAGAAAGTATACATGGATTCTCCCTCTCGGTGCAGATACATATCGCCGTCTCCATATTCGATGTCGTTATGGTTCGGCAATTCCTTGATCGTCGCCTTCTGGAATGTAAGGTTGAAATTCGTGTCCCATGAGAAGTGCTGATTCTTGATGTTTTGGGAATTTACCTCTATCTCGATACCGCTATTGCGTAGCTTACCAAGGTTTTGCCAGTTTTTCTCAAAACCTGTGACGATAGAAGTCGGGATCTCGAATAACAGGTCGGTCGTTGTTTTGTTGTAATATTCTACTGTCAGATTTACTCGGTTGAATAAGTTCCAGTCAAAACCCACATTCATGTTTTTGGACTTCTCCCAACCTAATTCCTCATTTCCTGCTTGATTCCAATAGATGGCGGAAGAGGGGCCATAACCACCAGAGAACGCATATAACGCTTGGTTCGCGTAATATGAGCCCGGCAAGTTTCCATTTGTACCGTAAGAGAAGCGAACTTTTAGATCAGAGAACAATTCATTGTCTTTAAGGAAATTCTCGCCACTGATGCGCCATGCGCCAGATACGGACCAGAAATTCGCCCAGCGATTATCGGTTCCCAAGCGAGAAGAACCATCCCGACGGAAACTGGCAGACAGATAGTATTTATTGTCGTAATTATAGTTGCCGGTAGCCAAGTAGGATACGATTCCGGAGCCAAATACTTCGCTGGATGCGCCATCTGGTTGTCCGTTTCCTAATTCCGGTAACTTGTCGGTTGAGTATTGTTTTGCCGTAGTATAGATGGCTGTCAGTTCGTCTTCTGTTACCTCGAAACCACCTAGGATGTCAAAATTATGAACATCGTTCCATGTATTAGCGTAGCGTAACGTGGAAGAACTTGTTAAATTGCGGTTCTCGTAAGTATAGCGAGATCCCAAGCCGCCTACGGCCTTACCGTCCACGCTGTTGGGAGACCAATACTCAAAGTGTTTCGTATCGATATAGTCGTAACCAAAAATCGTCTTGAACGATAATTGCTTGGAGAATTTTACGCCTAAATCAATGTTAGACATACTACGCATTACACGGGATTTAATCCATTGTTCCTTGCCCAACATTAGATGCGGATTGGAAGCGGCACCCCAGTTTGAGTCGGCGTTGTATGTACCGTCCGGATTCTTTACGGGAGCCGTCGGGTCTGAGGAGTACACCAAGCTCAGTGGAGAAGCAGTACCGATACCTTGATCTTGATTTTGCTGATCACGGAAACCATTTTGGGTAGTGAATGCGATCATTTGCTTAACACCGATAGTCAACCAATTATTTACTTGATGATCTAAATTGATACGACCGGAGAAACGTTCGAAATCGCTACCGATTACGATACCTTCCGCATTATTATAACCAAGACCTACATAGAATTGTGTACGGTCGTTACCTCCGTTTACGGATAATTGATGGTTATGCGTCAAGGCTGTACGGTAAACCTCATCACGCCAATTGGTATCCGTGTTACCCGATGGGTCGTTGAAGAATGCTTCCATGTCGCCTTCCTTGTCAATCAAGGCGTATGCTTGATCACGGTTGCCAGCGAGTCCGTTTAGGATATAATAATTGGAAATCGCTTCTTTTCCGTACAGGAGCAATTCGGAGGCATTCATTGTCTCGTACTGTTTTACAGCCATATTGCTCCAGCCGACCTCGCCATTGTAACTTACTTTCGTCTTGCCTCTTTTTCCGGCTTTGGTCGTAATGATGATAACGCCATTCGCTGCACGAGAGCCGTACAAGGAAGCTGCTGCGGCATCTTTCAACACCGTCATGCTCTCAATATCATCAGGGTTCAAGGAGCTTAGCAAACTGGACTGTTTCCCGTAGTATGCCATATCCGAGTCTGATTTTACAGGCACGCCATCCACGACATATAGAGGAGACTTGGCTGCGCTGATAGAGCCGACACCACGGATATTGATATCACCGGGAGCTCCTGGATCACCAGTGTTGGAGGTTACGCGAACACCGGACATCTTTCCAGAAAGAGCCTTATCCAAGGACTCTTTGGAGCCAGCTACGATATCTTCTGCGTTTACCGCTTTAGCGGATCCCGTGAAAGATGATTTTTTCGCCGTACCATAAGCGACAACCATAACTTCATCCAGCTCTGTCGCCGCCGTATTCAAAACAACTTTCATTACATCTTGGATTGGAGCTTCTTTCGCAACCATTCCGACGTATGAAAATACCAGAGTCTTCGCGGAACCTATGAATAATAGGTTATTTTTTATTATTACTTAGTTTTCGCGGAACCTTGTCATTGCTTGTGATTATTCAGTAACGCTCAAGAAATAACTTGTTACAATTTTCATGCGATCATTTCTTTGCGGATCGGATTGCGAGAAGGCATTGGCTACTTATGCGTAAATAATTGAAAATAAGCGAATAATAATAACGACTATCGGCTACTCAAGTGAATAACTAACGGCTATACCTAGCCGCTAACTAACAGCTTGGGAAGTGAATAACTAATCACTTGAAAAGCCTTTCCTAGGTCTTTGGGTGTTGTAGAACTTATGACTTATATCGGAGCCGTCCTAAGTTATTTTTTAATGCATACCTAATATATATTCCTATTTTTCAAAATGTTAAAAATATGGTTCTTTGTTGATGATCTAAGCTGTAATATTTGGTGTACATATTACGGCATTTAAATTGTGGTTGAAAAAGTCTCCATATTTTCTACCCATTAGCCTTTTCTTGTTGTTTTATTGAAATTTTTTAATTATTTATT
>OGUM01001904.1_pt1 | contig 13409 bp, 12 predicted proteins | sample 1553631 | NCBI WGS metagenome assembly OGUM01 (sample SAMEA2580228, study PRJEB22360) | human gut metagenome | biome: human gut; feature: human-associated habitat; material: faeces | place: Denmark | collected 2008/2010 | reverse complement strand
TCATGATGCAGGCGGGCATGGACAGCATCGCGGACGCGGGCTTCCATTGCAACGTCTGCATCGTAGAGGACGGCATAAGCCTGCTCATCTATGTTCTCTATGCAGGCTGAGAAAAAACAATACGCAAGACCTCTCTGGAAACAGAGAGGTCTTATCTTTTGTAGAGGAGGAAGCCATTTGAAAGCATTCAAACACATGACAGCCTTTGTGCTGGCGTTGGTCATGGCGGCAGCACTGGCGGTGACCGCCTATGCTGCCAGCGTGACGGTCAAGTACAGGGTCTACGTCTATTCTGACGAGATCACATTTCGTCAGTATGGTTATAGCCAAAGCACAACGCCGTCCATTACAAATCTGACAATCTCGGCTACCAGCGGCCTCGGCAGCGGCAGTGCCCTCTACCACATGAAATATGCGGATGGCGCGGTGGCTTACTGCATCGAGCCGGGTGTTCATTCCGATGACAGCGGCACCTACAAGGAGGGGTCCAGTGCCAGCTGGTACAATCTTCCAGCCTCTGTGCAGAGCGGTATCGCGCTGGCAATGTCCCTGGGCTATCCCAGCGCCGACTACAAAATCAAAGCCGTGGAGGAGAAGGGCAGCATCACTGTCCGCAAGGTGGATGCGACAGGCGCACCTCTTGCCGGTGCGGAGCTGCTGCTGGGGACTTCCGCAGACGGCAAGACGTGGACGGAGGTGGGCAGAGTGACCACTGACAAGACCGGAGTCGCCAAGTGGAGCGACCTAAAGGTCGGTGTGCAGTACCGTGTGACGGAGACCAAAGCCCCAGCAGGGTACACCCTCCTGACCGAGCCGCTGTTCGCCGGCGTAGGACAGCAGGCCGATGATCATATTGACCCGGACCTTCGTCTTGGATTTGGCAAATTCCGCGTGGGCGGCGTTCTCGTTATCCTGCTCCAGCGTTTGCAGGTACTCCCGCTCGACGTGGTTGACCTTGATGGTCGGATACCCGTGGATCAGGTTGCCGATCATGACGTTGAGCTTTTCCAGCGCCATCGTATAGAGGTTTGTCCGCTTTTCCAGCGCCTGCCCCTGCACGGCCGAGGCGACGATGGGACACACGGTGGAAACGATGATGATCATGGCCAGATAAAATGACAATAAAAACCACATTTTCGCCTCCTATGGTGAAACGTTGTCGTTTCACAGTATCGTATGTTGTATAAATCGGACGCCGCCTGCGCAAGACCCACCGGATTCGATCATAACAGAAACGGGCGCGGAAGTCCAACAGCTTCAAGAGGCGAAAACAGCTTTGCTGGATAAGAGGGCTAAAGGGGTCTGCTCCACGCTCTTTTTAGCCAACTGCCTAAGATGCATTGCGCTCTTGCAGAAAAAATTAGTAATACAGCCAAAAAGACCTTGACAAACACGGACGCCTTGTGTAATATAAGGGTGCGTATATAAGGAATCGATACGCATATACGTACAGACACTACAAAAAAAGGAGAATCAAAATGAAAAAGACGCTTTCTTACATCCTTGCAATCGTAGTATGTCTTGCAACGCTTTGCGGCTGTGGCGACACACCCAGCGGTGGACAGACAACAGATGGACCCAGAGATTCCGTGATGCTGCGGAATGCCCTGGGTATGCAGACCACTGACCCGGCAGATACCAATGAGACGGATGTCCTTACTGTAAACGAGCAGATTTATGAGGGCCTTTATACTCTGGATGAGAGCGGCGGCGGATATCAGCCCTGCTTGGCAAAGCAAATCGATATCAGCGATGATGCCACAGTGTATACGATTACGCTGCAGGACGGCGTGAAGTTCCACAATGGCGAGACCCTGAAGGCCTCTGACGTGGTGTTCAGCTATCAGCACTTTATGGACAATCCCAAGTACAACAGCTATACGGACATGATCGAAAAGGTGGAGGCTTTGGACGACTCCCACGTTGTGATCACCATTGCACGTCCGTATTCCCCGATCCTTCACACGTTCTTCAAAATCAAAATTCTGAGCGAGAAGGAAGTGACCTCTCAGGGGAGCGACTTCGGCACCATTGCTAACCTGGCCGGCACGGGTCCTTATTACATGGATGCGGAGACTTATCGGCCCAACAGCGGCTGGACTTTGTATGCATTTGAAGACTACTGGCAGGGAGCACCCCAGATCAAGAAGATCGGTTATGTAGTGATCGAGGACAACTCCTCCGCAGTTATCGCACTGAAAAACGGTGATATCGACTACCTGTCGGTTCCTCTCTCCAACTGGGCGGATATCAAGGATTCTGGAAAGTTTGCGACCAATGAAATGGAGTCCAACGATATTCAGTTTATGTGCATCAACTATGAATCCAGCGAAGTCCTGAACAATGACAAGGTCCGTCAGGCGATCGTTCACGCAACCAACCGGGAAGCCATGAACATGGTTGCCACCGACGGGCTGGGCAAGGTTACGGACTTCTACATCAATCCCCATTATGCGGAGGCAGCTCCTACGGAATGTGATGTGGACCTCTCCTATAACCCGGAGCTGGCCAAGTCTCTCCTGGCGGAAGCCGGCTATCCGGACGGTGTGGATGTAGGCGAAATCCTGGTAGGTACCGGTTCCTCGGAGCCCTACGCCACGGTTCTCCAGTCGAACCTGGCTGAGGTGGGCATCACCGCGAAGATCACGACCCTTGAGTTCGGCGTGGCGGTGGACCGGATGGCGTCCCAGGACTACAACATCTGCATTGTCGGCGACAACGGCAACTATGACTTCAACAACTTCCGCCAGCAGGCTCATAGCGGCTCTGTCGGTATCTACAATGTGAGCTTTGTCGGAGACAAGTTCGACTACAAGCACATTGAAGACCTGTTTGCGCAGGGCGAGCAGCTCACTGACGAAGCCGCCAGAAAGGAAATCTATACCGAGCTTTATAATGAGGTAATGGCCACCTACTGCGTGATTCCGCTTGTAGCGCCTCCGGCCTGCACCGCATGGAATCCTGATTTGAACGTCGTTAATGTTCCGACCTACTACAGAGTTGCGCAGTGGAGCTGGAACGCCTGACACTATAAAAATTATCGGATGGAGGGGGAAAGGTGTATCGCTATGTCATAAAGAGAGTACTTTTTCTAATCCCCACAATACTTGGCGTCACATTTATTATCTTCTTTGTCATGGGGCTTACACCGGGAAACCCAGGTCGGATGATCCTTGGGCCAACGGCGAAGCAAGAGTCCATTGACGCGCTCAACCATGACCTGGGCTACGACCTTCCCATTGCGGAACGGTATGTCAATTACTTGAAGGATATCGTTACAGAAGGCGATTTCGGGATGTCGTACTTCAGCGGCCGGCCGGTGTTCGACGAGATCTGGCCGAGATTCCTTGTGACCATCCGGATGTCGCTGCTCATCCTGGTGATATCGGTATGCGTAGGAGTACCAGTGGGAATTTACTCTGCCGTCAGGCAGTATTCCCTCTGGGATACCGTGCCAACCATGATGGCGTTTTTCCTGGCGGCGGTGCCAAGCTTTGTGATAGGAATGGTATTGATGTACTTTTTCGCGCTGAAGATCAACATATTCCCATCTTTTGGCTTGTCTGGTCTGAAGAGCTACATTCTCCCGGTGAGCGCGGTCGCCATTTCAGAAGCGGCTGCATACCTCAGATTTACGAAATCGTCCATGCTTGAGGCGATACGGCAGGACTATGTCCGGACAGCCCGCGGAAAAGGAGTTCCGGAGCGGACAGTTATCTGGAAGCACGCTATGCGAAATGCGCTTCTGCCTGTCATTACATGCGTGGGCATGCGCTTCGGAGTCCTTTTGGCTGGAATGGTGACGACAGAACGACTGTTTTCCATTCCGGGAATAGGCAGCCTTATCGTGGACAGTATCAGTAAAAAGGACGAGCCGGTCATTATTGCAGCCAGCATCTTGATCGCCTCTGCATTTACCATGCTGATGCTTTTGGTCGATATCGCGTATGCTTATGTAGACCCCAGGATACGTGCCAAATATAGCAGATTGGAGCGGTGAATATGAGTGGGATAACCGGACGAGTAAAGGGCGCCGACAGAGGAGAATTCAAAAAGGCAGGGCAATTCCACGAAATCTTCAGACGCCTCCGAAAAGATCGGGGAGCGATGGTCGGACTTATAATTCTGATCGTACTAATTCTTACCATCATATTTGCGGATGTGATCATTCCCTATCAAGCTGCCATTTCTCAGGATGTCATGAGTAACTTTGAGGCTCCATCAGCGAAGCATCTCATGGGTACGGATATGTATGGACGGGATGTTTTTGCAAGATTCGTACATGGAGCGAGGACTTCCTTGGCCATATCGCTGTTTGCTTCCATGACCTCCTGTATTTTTGGAAGCTTGCTCGGTGCGGCCGCCGGATACTTCGGCGGGAAGGTGGACATGGTGATTATGCGCAGTCTGGATATCTTTATGTCGGTGCCAGACATCCTTTTTACCATGGTCGTAGTGGCGGCGCTGGGTTCCAGCATTCCGGTCCTGATCGTGGCGATGACGCTGGCATACTTTACCAACTATGTCCGCCTGGTGCGTTCTGAGGTCCTGAACCTTTGCGAGCAGGAGTATGTGGAGGCGGCCAGAGCCGGAGGGGCCAGTTCAGCGCGTATCATTTTAAGCCATATTATCCCGAACGCTTTGGGAATCATACTGGTCAACCTCACGCTGAATGTGGCGAGTCTTGTGATTTATCAGTCTTCTCTGAGCTATATCGGACTCAGCCTTCCGCAGCCCACGCCGGAGTGGGGAAGTATGCTCTCTGAGGCCAGAGAGTTTATGCTGAAAGCTCCGCACCTGGTCTTTTTCCCGGCAGCAGCCATTGTTTTGACCGCATTTTCGGTTAACTTGCTGGGTGACGGACTTCGTGACGCGATGGACCCCAGACTGAAGAATTAGTACATGCGAATTTCAGAAGACTACATTACAAAATTTGTTAAGGAGCGCTTAATATGAAGGAGGATGTCATTCTTGCGGTAAAGGATTTAAGCGTGATTTACCAAACGGATCTTGAAACGGTTTATGCGGTGAACGGAGTTTCGTTTACGCTGGGACGAGGAGAAAGCCTTGGACTGGTCGGCGAGACGGGAGCTGGGAAGACTACGCTGGCACTTTCCATAATGCAGCTGCTTCCGGAGCGGACGGGAAAAGTGACCGGGGGAGAGATCTGGTTTGAAGGAGAAGAGCTGACGTCCCTTTCCGAACAGAAAATGCGCACGATACGCGGAAACAAGGTCGCCATGATTTTTCAGGATCCGATGACTTCCTTGAACCCCGTTCTGACGGTAGGCGAGCAGATCGCAGAAGCGCTGCTGGTGCATAATGAAGCCGGCTGGACAAAGGAAAAGATCGACCAGCACGTAGACGAAACGCTAAATATGGTAGGGATTCCGCCGGCCCGGAAACATGAGTATCCGCATCAATTCTCCGGAGGAATGAAGCAGCGGGTGGTGATCGCGATGGCGTTGTCCTGTGAGCCGGATCTGCTTATTGCAGATGAGCCGACGACGGCGCTGGATGTGACGATCCAGGCTCAGGTCCTGCTTATGATACGAGAGCTGAGGGACCGGCTGGATCTGAATTTAGACAGTGCAATGGCAGAATGGCTCGAAAAGACGTTGCGTGCCGAATCGCGTCCACTGATCATGATCACGCATGACCTGGGCATTGTGGCGCAAACCTGCGATAACGTGGCGGTGATGTATGCGGGCGAAATCATTGAGATCGGTACGGCAGAAGACATTTTCAACGGGAAAAACCATCATCCCTATACAGAAGGGCTTTTTGGGTCAATTCCTCGTCTGAACACAAGAGTCAAACGCCTGACCCCGATCGACGGCCTGATGCCTGATCCGACGGTGTGCGAACCGGGCTGCAAATTTGCACCCCGCTGCTCAAAATGCATGGACATTTGCCGGGAGAAGAGTCCGGAGGTCCATTATGAGGGTACACACGCAATTCGTTGCCATTTGTTTCAACAGACCGGACAGATAGGAGAGTAGTGCCAATGGAAGTAAATACACCCTTGATTGAAGCAAAAGCATTAAAAAAGTATTTCAAATTGGGGGAAAACCGCTATTTGCATGCTGTTGACAATATCAACCTGCAGATCTATAAAGGCACTACGGTGGGAATTGTAGGAGAGTCAGGATGTGGAAAAAGCACATTTGGACGTACGCTTCTGCGTCTGACCGAACCGACCAGCGGAGAGATCCTCTATTGCGGAGAGAACATCCTGACGTTTGGGCGGCAGAAGATGAAGCAGATGCGCAAAAATATGCAGATCATCTTTCAAGACCCGTATGCCAGTGTAGATCCTAGAAAATCCGTGGTTGAGATTATTGCCGAATATATGCTGATCCACCACAGCTATCCTACCCGGCGGGAGATCTTTAACCGGGCAGCGCAGCTGATGGATATTGTGGGCTTGGCCAGACGGACTGCGAATTCTTATCCCCACGAATTGGACGGCGGCAGACGGCAGAGAATCGGCATCGCGCGGGCCTTATCCCTGAACCCGCAGTTTATTGTGTGCGATGAACCGGTTTCGGCGCTCGATGTTTCTATTCAGGCGCAGATCCTGAATCTGTTGATGGATCTTCAGAGCGAGATGGATCTCACCTATATGTTTGTTACCCATGATCTGAGTGTAGTGAGACACATTTCGGATCATATCATGGTCATGTATTTAGGTGAGAGTCTGGAGTACGCCGAAGCGGATGAACTGTTCAACTCCCCACTTCATCCCTATACCCGTGCGTTGCTTTCTTCTATCCCCGAACCGGATATTTCCATGCGGAACAAGAAGATCTCCGTGATCAAAGGCGAGGTCGTCAGCCCGATCAACCCCAAGCCGGGCTGCCGATTCGCGCCCCGTTGTGAAAACTGCATGGAAATCTGCACACAATGCTCCCCCGAACTGAAGGAGGTGGCTCCGGGACATCTTGTCGCGTGCCACAAATACGCTTGAGACCATATGAAAATAACAAAAAGCGATGATATGCCGAAAGGAGGGACCCCATATATGCCGTCACAATATCTGCTTGACGCATATGAACCCCGGAGATATATGAGGTATTTTGAGGAAATCACGAGGATCCCGCATAATACCGAAGACGAAGCACATCTTGCAGCATACATCAGAGAAGTCGCAAAAACCGCGGGGCTGGAGTCGTATCAGGATCCGCACGGGAACGTGTTAGTGCGTATGCCTGCAACGGAGGGATATGAGAACGCCCCGGCAGTCCTCTTTCAGGGACATATGGACATGGTGTGTGTAAAGGACGAAGGCGTTGTCCATGACTTTTCCAAGGATGCGCTGGATCTGTATCTCTATCGGGACGCGGACTATGGGATCACCCTGGCGGCACGGGGAACCAGCCTGGGAGCGGACAACGGAGTCGGTTTGGCCATGATGCTTACGCTGATGACAACGCCGGAGCTGCTGCATCCGCCGCTGGAATTCCTGTTCACCGTGGAGGAAGAGAGCGGACTATGGGGAGCCAGAAAGTTTGACTATACCCAGATCCGGGCGCGGCACATGATCAATATGGACAGCGGTGACGCTGACATGATGTGTGTGTGCAGCACAGGCGCCGTACACAATCGTTTTCACATGACCTACAAAACTGTACCGCACCGAGGCACCGTATACAGCGGGACTATCGGCGGGCTGCTGGGAGGCCATTCCGGCAACGATATTGCCAAGGGACGCGCTAATGCCATTTCACTGCTGGGCGAATTCCTGGACAAGCTTACAGGATGCGAAAATGCTTGGCTGATAGATGCGGATGTACAAGAAAGCCAGGGCATCCCGGATCAGGCAACAGTCCGGCTCTGTGTGGAGGACGGTGAAACGGAGAAGCAGCTGCGTCAACTGGCAGATATGCTGCAGAAAAGCTGGAGAAGTGCATACCGTGCGGCAGGCGAGGACAACATTGCGCTTCGCTTGGAGCAAGTGGAAGAGGAAGCACTTGTACATGATTGTATAAGCTGCGAAGATCTCCGGAAAATTGGAGCACTTTTGCAGGGCATACCGTATGGTGTCATTGAATACGGTGGCAAGAACCAGAGCATTCCGTTTTGCACCGGATGCACATCCAGATTCTGCGTAAAGGAGAATGTCTGCCAGCTGTGGTTCAGTGTACGCTCGCTGTCGGAGGCGCTGAAATGGGATACGGAAAAAAGCGTGAAAGAACTGGCATCACAACTGGGTGCTGATGTTGAGATCCTGGATCAGTATCCGGGATGGCCGTACCGGACGGATTCTCCCATGCAAGAGCTATGCAAGAAGCTCTTCCAGGAGATGTATGGCGAGGAAATTAAAATTGAATATGGACAGGGCGGATGTGAGCCGGGAATTATAATTGATAAGCTCCCGGACATGGACGCTTTGGGGTTAGCTCCCACGTCGAGAGGAGCCCATACCACGAGAGAAAGGTTCTATATTGAGACGGTGGAGCCGACCTATCAATTGTTTGTAAGGATGCTGCGGCAAATTGCGGAAAACGGCATATAAGGACTTGTATCACGGGCACCACAAAGGCTGCGGATATTTGGATTATCTTCAAAACTAATTATATGAGGAGGGCACTTCAATGATTATCGGAATTCCCAAGGAACTCAAAGACAAAGAGACTCGTGTCGGTTTGATCCCAAAGTGGGTCCAGCAACTGGTAGCACAGGGACACACCGTCTATTTCCAAAAGGATTTGGCATTACCGGCGGGAATTTCAAACGAGGAATATATGGCTGCGGGCGCGCAGATGCTTGATACGATGGCGGAAGTATATGAAAAGTCCGATATGATCGTAAAGTTTAAGGATCTGATGCCCGGAGACCTGGAAATGCCCTTCCGGAAAGGTCAGCTTCTGTTTACCGCGTTCCATATGGCGGAGGGTACGGCGAAGCCGGAGCAGGTAAAACGACTGCGTGAGGCAGGTGTGACCTGCGTTTCCTACGAGGTTACGCGCTTCCCGGATGGCAGCAGAGCACTGACCCGCCCGATGGGTGAAATCGCCGGACGGATGGCACCGATTCTGGGAACACAGTATATTCAGAGACAGTACGGCGGCAGTGGCGTGAGTATCGTCCCGATTACCGGAGTAAAACGCGCACGGGTTGTGATTATTGGCGGCGGCCATGCGGGATTGGCTGCGGCTCAGGTTGCTGAGGGCCTTGGAGCAGAGGTCATTGTCTTTGAAAAGTCGATTGCGCGGTTGGAGTATTTGAGGACGGTCCTTCACCACACTGACCTGCGCTATATGGACAAGAAGGCATTCGCTGAAGAGGTAGCACTGGCCGATATGCTGATCAACTGTATCTACTCCTATCCGGGAATGGAAGTTCCGGTGGTGACACGGGAGATGGTCCGTAGTATGCGGAAAGGCTCTGTGATTGTGGACCTTGAGGGTGAGGGCATTATTGAAACGGCTCAGTACACGACGATCAGCAATCCGTATTTCATTGAGGAAGGGATCGTCCATGTGGGCATTACGAATATCCCGGCAATGGTGCCTGCGGCAGCCAACGAGACTTTCTCAAGGGCGATTTATCCCATGATCGAAGATACGGCAAACTACGGACTGAAAGAAGCGTGCAAAAAGAACTTCGTACTGCGTTCCGGTATCATTATGGTAGACGGAAAGATCACCCAGAAGGAAGTGGCAGACAGTCAGAAAGAGGCGTATATCCCGCTCGATCCGGATACAATGCTTTCCTAAAGAAGCAGGCTGACCTGCAAGGCGCGGGATCCGCAGGATCCTTTGCAATTGCAATTTCGACACCTTAAACATAGGAGAGGATGATAGTTTCATGCGTACTGTGTACGAGGAAATTCACAGGATCGGCATTATTCCGGTAGCAAAGCTGGATAAGCCGGAGGAGGACTCTGTTCTGGTGGCAGAAGCACTCCGGGAGGGCGGAATTCCGTTGATCGAAGTTACTTTTCGGGCAAATGGAGTCCCCCCAGCCATAAGAAAAATAAAACAAGAGGTATCAAATTTCACAGTGGGCGCAGGGACAGTCCTGACCATTGAACAAGCTGAGGAAGCAATTGAAGCGGGAGCCGAGTTTATCGTTTCCCCGGGCCTGGACCCGTCTGTTGTGGAATACTGTAACCATCGGAGAATCCCAATCGTGCCTGGATGCGCGACGGCGTCGGACTGCCAAGCTGCTTACAACATGGGGCTGCAAATCGTAAAGTTTTTCCCGGCAAATATCGCGGGCGGGCTGCCGGCACTTCGTGCGCTGCATACGCCATTCCAAAAGCTCCAATTTATTCCTACTGGAGGCATTACCTTAGATAATCTGGAAGAATTCAGCGCAAGTCCATTTGTATTTGCGTGCGGAGGGACATTCCTTGTGTCAGAGGAGCTTATCCGGAGCCATAATTGGACAGAGATTACGAGAAGAAGCAGACAAGCCGTTGAGCTTGTGCTAAAAGGACGAAAACATGGCTAAAATTGTTACTTTTGGAGAGCTGATGCTGAGATTGAGCCCCGTAGGCTACAACAGACTCTTCCAGACTGAATCGCTTGAAGGAAGCTTCGGCGGCGGGGAAGCAAATGTGGCAGTTTCGCTGGCCCAGATGGGGGATGATGCAGCTTTTGTATCAAAATTCCCGCAGAATATGGTAGGCGAGGCTGCTCTGAGGAAGCTGAAGGCCTATGGGGTAAACACTTCGCATATACTCCGGGGCGGAAAGCGCATGGGAATCTATTATATGGAGAAGGGTGCGTCCCAGAGACCCAGTGTTTGCATCTACGACCGGGAGGGATCCTCCTTCCAAACGTCAAAGCCGGAGGAGTATTGCTGGAAAGAGATTATGCAGGGCGCGCAGTGGTTCCACTTTACGGGGATCACACCGGCGCTGGGCAAAGACATGGTTTCCGCCTGCCTCGATGCCTGCAAGGCTGCAAAAGAGGTCGGGGCAACAATTTCCTGCGATTTAAACTATCGTGGGAAGCTTTGGAGCCGAGAGGATGCCATGGCAGCCATGAGCGAGTTGTGCCAGTATGTGGACGTGTGTATTGGCAACGAGTCAGATGCAGCAGATGTATTCGGGGTGAAGCTGAATAACAGCCAGATTGTAAAAGGAAAGCTGGATATGGACGAATACCGGAAGCTTGCAGAGACGCTTATGGATCGCTTTCCGTTCCGAAAGGTTGCAATGACGCTGCGTGAATCAATCTCTGCCTCGGATAACGACTGGTCGGCCATGATTTACGATGGAGAGCAATGCTATTTTTCCACAAAATATCATCTTCACATGGTTGACCGGGTAGGCGGCGGCGATGCATTTGCCGGAGGTCTGATCCATTCGCTTGCAGAGGGAAGATCTCCCAAATATGCGTTGGAATTCGCCGTTGCCGCCTCAGCCTTAAAGCATTCCATCAATGGCGACTTCAACTTGGTCACACCTGCTGAAGTTGAGACATTGATGAACGGGGACGGTTCGGGCCGGGTACAGAGATAGACGATACCGAAGGCTGTCTCGCTTTCGTGGCAGCACGGTATGTCCGGAGCTGCAGCGACGCCTTGACACGTGCGACCGGATTTCACACAGAGCAGCCACCCGTGAGGCGGTAGCTCTGTGTGAAATTTTTTCCGCCGGTTTTCACAATTTCCGACTGGTAGAATGGGAACATGAAATTCTTAGTGGAAACTTCGAAAACTTTGTGTTATTCTATGTAATTATAGTGAATATGTTTAGCAAGCTGCTCTGCCTGAAACCGCACAGATAAAAACTGATATGAGGTGATACTTATGCAATCGGACCACCGCTCAACAGAACGAGTTTTGGATATTTTGGAACTGCTCGCATTTCGTGACGCATCGGATGGGCTGACACTGACGGAAATATCCAATTCCCTTCAGTCCCCTAAGAGCAGCATATCACCGATCCTCCACACGATGGCTAAGAAAAAGTACTTGTCATACAAGCCGGGATCCTCTACTTATACGTTGGGAATCCGCACTTTGGAAATCGGAAACGCCTATATGCGGAAGGAGTCCTTTTTTGAACGTGCGCTGACAGAATTGCAAGAGGTTGTGGACGCATGTAATGAGACCTGCCACTTGGCAGAACTGGATGGATGCAATGTGCTTTACTTGCTTAAAGTGGACGCGCCTCAATCGATACGCATGTATTCCGCGCCCGGGAAAATGCTCCCTGCAAATGCTACGGCGCTTGGGAAAGCGCTCTTGTCCGGCTATACAGGGGAGGAATTGAGCGAGATTTTTAAAGATGGCGTAAAAAAAATGACAGACAGGACCATTACGGATCTGGATGAGCTATATCAGCAGATCCAGGGGGTAAAGAAGCGCGGGATCGCTTATGAACGTGAGGAAAACTCTGAATTTATTCAATGTATTGCAACACCCCTGCTAAAGGATGGCGTACCTGTGTTTGCCTTGAGTATTGCAATCCCAACCTTCCGTTATACAGAAGAAAAAGAAAGTCAGGTGACGGAACTGCTCCTGACTGCACGCGCAAAGCTGGAAGCGCTTCTTTTGACGAGATGAGGATGATGGCTGTCTCTTTTCGCTGGCAGGGAAATGGTCACATTTTGCGCTGCTGGAAACAATAAAAAGGTATCAAAACGAAGAAATAGAGCCACCGGGTGGAGAGCAATGCTCCCGCCCGGTGGCTCTGTAGATTCTTGGTATATGATGAGGGCCGTCAGGCAGCCTTTTCCGTCCTGCTTCCGCAGATCACAGAAAGAGGCGCAAAAGCGCAGGGAATCCTCCCTACAAATCAATGTCAGGGGTATCGCCGGAAGTGCCTTCGAGCAGCGGGCGTACCTTGCGCAGGAACGTGTCCACCTGCTCCGGGCAGCGACCGATATAGGCCTCTGGCCTCAGTAGAACGGCGAGGTCTTCTGTATGCATGGAAAAGCCGGCTCTGCCGCCAGTTGCTCCAGAAGGTCGCAGGGCTCGCCTTCCTTCATCCTTGCGGAGGCCGCGTGGGAACAGCGGCGGATCACCTCGTGCAGCTCCTGACGGTTTCCGCCGCGTTTGACGGCCTCCATCAGCAGATTTTCCGTGGCGATGAAGGGGAGGTATTCCCGAACGGCCTTGCCAATGATCGCCTCATTTACAACAAGTCCGTGGGTCACATTCCTGCAGAGACGCAGGATCGCATCGGCACAGAGGAATCCCTCCGGTATGGAGATGCGGCGGTTGGCGGAGTCGTCCAGCGTCCGCTCCATCCACTGCACGGAGGCGGTCATGGGGGCGTTCATGGCGTCGGCCATGAGATAGCGGCTCAGGGAGCAGATGCGCTCGCAGCGCATGGGGTTTCGCTTATAGGCCATGGCGGAGGAGCCGATCTGGTGCTCCTCGAAGGGCTCCTCCAGCTGGCGGTCGTGCTGCAGCAGGCGGATGTCGTTGGCCATGCGATAGACGCT
>OGUM01001902.1_pt1 | contig 13423 bp, 18 predicted proteins | sample 1553631 | NCBI WGS metagenome assembly OGUM01 (sample SAMEA2580228, study PRJEB22360) | human gut metagenome | biome: human gut; feature: human-associated habitat; material: faeces | place: Denmark | collected 2008/2010 | reverse complement strand
AAGTCGCTTGCGGTACACTAAAATCGACATAACTAGAATCAGCTATTACAGATGGATTAAAAATAAAAGCAGCAATGGAATCAAAAATCCTTTGCCATTCACTCGCTAAGCACATAATTAAACCGTTTGTTGTTATTGTATAATACTCTTTTTTTTGCGTCAAACTGTTCTTGAGCTTTATCTATTATGCTTTTAGTGTCAGAGTCAAGAGAATTATAATACCGTCGAGCAGTACTCTGTGCGACATCTGCAGAAGTAAAAGTTACACCGCAAGCTACCATAATACCAATTACAAATAATATAATTTCCTCAACACCCGTTACAGCGTGAGCCTGCAACGGCTCAAGAATACCACCAAAACAAACAACAGTTAGAAGACATAATAACAATGACAATAACCTTTTGCCAATTTTATGTTTTTTCAGATACTTCAACACTCTGTTCATTGTTAAAAGCCTCCTTAATTTTCGATTTATCAAGCTTAATATTCGATTTATCAAAAAAGCTTGATTTCAAATTAGTTTTATTAGTTTTGTTTTGTACATCTGATTTCTTATCATCAGAAAATTTAAATAATGCCATTGTGTCATAGCAGTTAGCTACCCGCTGACTGAATTTTTTTAAATGTGTTGCAGTCTTGATTTTGCACGGATACCAATACTCAACAACATGATATAAACCTTTACAAGCGAGCGAAAGTAATGCAAATGCTAAATTCCAATTTTTCAATGCTCTATGTTTGTAGTCGTACTCTAATAAACCTCTTATCTGTCTATCAAGCATACGGTCTTGTTGAGCAATTAAAATAAACTCATAATTAAAATGCCGATGATTTGCGAAAAAATTAACCCATTCCATGCGATCTTTTCGCTCGAATTGTCTGGGATTGAATAATATACTTGCCTCATCAATAACAACAAGGGTTTGTGGCTTTAACCCCGGACTATGATTTGCTTTAGCAAAGTCAAGTAAGAATGAAACTGTAAGTTCAGTATTTGTCAAAAAAATAAACTTACCAAGTTTTCTTTTACTATTATATTTTTTAGCATCAACAGGAAAATTTGCAATTACATTTTTACCACGCATAAGCCATTTAATAATATCTTCAGTTGCATGATAACTTTTATATGAACCAGGTGTGCCGCTGTACAACGAAATAGCCATTTTTATGTCCCCTTTTTTGCGTGTCTGAAAAAACTTTTATAAAAAAGCCAGCAAGCTGGGTCTTGACTCTACAAAATCAAGTGATAGCTTTATGTTGCCGAGCAACTCAAAAGCTAAAACTTAAATTTAAGTCACTCGGCTATAAAATTGTATCACTTGATTTTTTCGAGTAAAGACTGCAAGCACTTTTTTATAAAACTTTTTTCAGAGGATAGTTACAAAAAATATAATATATGTCCCCGACGGACCTCACAATCTAAAAGCTAAATACAAAACAATAGGAGCAGGGCATTTTAAACCCTGCCCCTAAATTGTTGAGAGGTAAACATAATTAACGACCAATCAGACTGCGAACGAATGAAATGCCTTTCTTGATTGCGATAATTGCACCGAAAATTGCCAAACCAACAGGAATAGCAAGCATAATGTAGCCCATTACATCACTCTGAATTGAAGAAATAGCGGTAGAAAAACTACTTTGCATATCTGATGAGCTTACAGGTGTACCGTTTTCGGCAGCAAATGAAGAAATTGCAGATACTGCAGCAATCATAGAAGCAGATGCAACAGCTACAAACTTCTTGCTGTGTCGCTTAAGAAAACTTTTTACTTTACTCATGAAAAAAACTCCTTTCTTATATATCAAGCTTTGAAATTAAGAAGACCAATAGCCTTATAAATTCCAATGCTTAGTAAACTTAAACAAGTATAGATTATAAATCCTGCTCCAAAACCGTATGGAAACAAAGACATAATTTCGACTACATAATTCATTTTTACCACTTCCAAAAAGAAAATGCCTTTGCGGTTATAAGTCCGATAACAATTGCAAGTATAGCTACAACTACAATAAAACCTTGCAAAATAATATCGTTTTGATTGTTTATGCTTGTTACAAGTTCATCAATCGTTGCCATTTGTTTCTACCTCTGATATTGAGTCAATAACAACAGAATGAAACTTACAATTTGAACATACATCTTCATCACCGCATTTGAAATCTTTGTTTTTCTTGCTTTTCAGCACTTTAAGAAGATATGCAAAACCTATGCCACAGCCAAAATAAATAATACTGTTCATTACTTATCCTCCAAATTGTCAATGCTTTGTTCTGAATCGTAGAAAGCTGCTTTAATATCATCAGTTGCAGGAATTTTGTTAATCAGAACTACACGCTTTTTATCATTAAAATAAAGCTCTACATAGTCGCCGAATTTAACATCATCAAGAACATCATCAGTAGCTACCTTAAATGTTTCAACTGCAAGTCCTACTACATCATTTTTTGGAAAAGCACAGTATAAATGAATATAATGGAGCATTTCGCCGTCATCTGTTTTAAAGTCGCCAATCTTATAGCCTAATACTTTTTTTAATTCGATCATCTTGTTCACTCCTTTGTTATTTTAAGTTTTTATGGGACACTCGGAAAGACTTGACATTAAGTAACTTAAAAATCGTAGTGTTACATACTCCGTTATGCCTACCGGGAGAATTACTCTAATTTGTGTCTTTTTTATTCGACCTAAACCGAATGTTATGTAAATTAATTAAAAAATGATAATTCTTTCAGAAGGTCGAAATTAACAACATTATTGAAAACTTCTGAATTATCATATGTACGCTTGCATCTTAAAAAGATTTTACCAGCGCAAGGGAAAAGGCGGAAGCTATAAGAATTGCACTCAAAAATGAATAATGATTCACGATTTAATTTAGAATACGAAAATTCTAACATTTTCTTTCCTGAAATAAGTTCAGGACAAACAGTATTACATAATTTGAACATTTTTGATTTTGTTACATTAAATTTTAATTCTTTCTCTTTAAGCATTTTTTATGTCCCCTTTAAGCATAACAACACATATTTGTGTTGTTAAGTTGTGTATAAACACATATATGTGTTTTAATAATTATATTGTAACACATAATCGTGTTAATTGCAATACAAAATTGTGTTTTTTGTGTAAAATATTTTCAAAGGGGTGGTGAATTTAGTGAACAAAAAGCAAAGGTATTATAATAGAATCAAGGACTTACGAGAAGATAAAGATCTAACACAAGCAGAAATAGCAAAACGCTTAGGTTTATATACAACACAGTACCAACGATACGAAAGAGCGGAAACTACAATACCCGCAGATATTATAGTTGATATTGCAAAGTTCCACGAAGTAAGCACAGACTATATTTTAGGACTTACTAATGACCCAACACCAAACTACAAAGTTGGCGTAAAAAATCAGCTAAGTATATCAGGTAAAAATAAAATACATAATATTGAAATGAAATAGGAGAATAAAATGAACTGGGGAATATTAATTGTAATAGGTATTATAGTAATAATATTAGAAGTAGCATCGCAAAGCGTTAGAAATAAGAAAACTAATGAAAAGTTACAGCAAAGCAAAAACTTGAGTGTTGATAAGACAAATACTGTAGATGTTGAAGAAGAGAAAGAAGAAAACATCAGCGTTGATGATTATAAATCGTATAAGAAAAAGTATTTGTTTACAAAGAACGAATTTTATTTTTACAAGCAGTTGCAGAAGATTGCAGAAAGCAAAAATTTACTTCCTCTTGCAAAAGTCAGACTTGCAGATTTTGTAGAAGTTAATAACAAATCTGAATATATGAAATACTTTGCAAAAATCAGATGTAAGCATATTGATTTTTTATTGCTTGATAAAGAAACTTTGAAAATTGTAGTTGCAATAGAGCTTGACGATAACAGCCACAGCAACGAAAAAGACGAATTTAAAAACAAACTTTTTGTTGCAATAACAAGGGCAAGGAACAATGTATATATTTTATCAAAAAATAATGATGCTGTTTTGCGGTTTATCAATAATTTGTTAAATTAAAATATGATTATTATAAATGCTATGTTAAGTAGAAAGAGGATTAATTATGAGTGAAAAAGATTTAGATTCGAGTGTTAATGAATATGAAGAAAAATATAAATCTAGTAATTATGTAAAACAATTACAATGGGATATGGCTATTGGTCTTCAAGAAGTAGATAATTTAAAACCTTCTAAATACTTAGAAAAATTATTAAAAGAAGAAGTACAAGGTAATTTAACTATTGAAGAAGTAGAAAAAGAATTAAAAGAATATTACATTGAAAAAGAAAATAAAAATGAAATAAATCATAATGAATTAGAATGTGATTTTGTATCTACTAGAATAGTTGAATTATTAAATAAAGATAATTTCAATTTATCAGTTGATTATTTAAAATATGTTCATAAATTTTTATTTCAAGATGTTTATAAATTTGCTGGTGAATTTAGAAAAATAGATTTTTCTAAACATGAAAAAATATTAAATAATGATTCAGTAGCTTATGGTGATTGTACTACTTTAACTGAATCGTTAGAATATGATATTTTTTTAGAAAAAGAAAAAAATTACAAAGAAATGAATATAGTTGAAGTTATCAACAATATAACTAAGTTTTCATCTAATATATGGCAAGTACATCCTTTTAGAGAAGGAAATACTAGAACAATAGCATTATTTATTGAAAAGTATTTAGTTAGTTTAGGTTATAACGTAGATAATAGTTTATTTAAAGATAAATCAGTTTATTTTAGAAATGCACTAGTTAGAAGTAATTATTTTAATAATTATTTAAATATAAAAGAAGATAATAGTTATTTAATTAAATTTTATGAGAATTTATTATTAGGTAAGAATAATAACTTACATTCAAAAGATTTAATTGTAGAATAATTGTTTGATAAAAACAATTATTCTATTGCTTTTTTTAGCAGTTTTGATATATTAGTTATGTGAGAAAAAAGTACAAATACTTTTGCAAGGGCACTGTCATTGTTGATGGAGCCCTATTTTTATGTTTTATTATCAAAAATAAAAAAATAATCTTTTTGTGGTATAATTGAATAGAAGAGGTGTCTTATGGAAGAATTAACTAAAAAAATAAGAGAATTTGCTGAAGAAAGAGATTGGTTACAATTTAATACACCAGAAAATTTAGCTAAATCAATCTCAATAGAAGCTGGGGAATTATTAGAATGCTTTCAATGGAATAACAATTATGATAAGAATGAATTAAAATATGAGATAGCAGATGTAATGAATTATTGCATATTGCTTTGTTCACAAATAGGTGTCGATCCAAAGCAAATTATATTAGAAAAAATGGAGATATCAGCAAAAAAATACCCTATAGAAAAAGCTAAAGGTGTTAGTACTAAATACAACAAATTATAGGAGAGTTCTATGAGTTTTATATTTGCTAGAAAGTATTTAAATAAAATTAACGTATTAGCTGATAACAAAGTTACAGTTGATCCGAAAGATGAATCATTTCTATTAAAAAATATTGGTGTTGAAGCTTATAGAAAAATAAAATCTTTGGGAATAATAAAAAATGTGATTATAAATCAAAATATATGTGTGTGTGCTGCTGGAGTACTAGAAGATTATAATGATTTACTAAAATATATAGATAATGGTAAAAATATATCATATGAGGATATCTGTAATAAGGCTCTTGAAATAAATGTTAAAACAAATAATAGAACTGATTTTATTGTCTGTACAGTAGAAAATGAAATGAAAATTGTTCAAATAAAAAATTATAAGAGAGAAGAAACTAAATCAGCTTGGATTGGATCAAAAGATTGTTTTGAAAAATTTCAATATATCAGATTTGGAGCAGATATGAATAAAAAAACTATATATGATTGTGAAAGAAAAAAAGAAATGCCATTAGACGTTGAATCAATTGATTTATTATCTTTTTCAGAAGTGCTGAAATTAAATATTGATGATACTGTTGGAGAGATTTTAATTCAATGTTCTAGTGTAGGAAATAAATTTTTTTATCCAGAAAAGTTATTTACCTCAATATCGAAGTCAAAGGTTATTGAGACTGGAAAATCATTGAAAATATATGATGATGTATTTGATGGCGGTTATACATATTATGTTTATAATTCTTCAAATAATTATATATTATATATTGATCAATTAAGATGTGGTGTAGAATATTGCCCATATATAATTTGTGAGAAATATGATCATTTAAGAATGCCAAAATTTGAATATTGTGATGTTGATGTTTTCGAAACGAAGCATAATTGTGGAGATTACTCAATTATAATGTATGTTTAGGAGTGTGGTATTATGCTAGTATATGAAGGAATAAAATCAGGTTTTATTAACGATGTTGACTTAAATTTGATTACAGATAAAATTTTAAATAGATTTAAAGAAGTTTTTCACAGGAGTACTGGTGAATCGGAAATTAATTCATGGAGAGAATCAATGCTTAGAATGAGAGGTGTGTTAGCAGATAAAGATATACCAGATAATGCTGGTGTTGCTATTGAGTTTAATATTCCACATACATCTAATAGAATTGACTTTCTTTTATCAGGTTATGATAAAAATAAAAGAAATTCAATTATTATAATTGAATTAAAACAATGGACACATGCTGATGCAGTTCTAGGAAAAGATGGTGTTGTTTCTACTGTTACTGGTAAAGCATTAAGAGAGGTTACACATCCATCATATCAGGCATGGAGTTATGCTAGTTTAATTGATAGCTATAATCAAGAGGTATATGATAGAAATGTTGGATTACATCCATGTGCATTTTTACATAATTATGATCTTACTGATAGTGATCCTATTAATAGTGAACAGTATAAAGATTATATAAATGCTGCACCAATGTTTGGATCTAAGGATTTTGAAAAATTAAGAAATTTTATCAAAAAATTTGTAACAGAAGGCGATGATAAAGAAGGTTTATATATCATTGAAAATGGTAAAATAAAACCATCAAAGATGTTACAAGACTCTTTTTCATCAGTATTAAAAGGTAATAAAGAATTTGTTTTGATAGATGATCAAAAAGTTATATTTGAAGAAGCACTAAGAATAGGTGTTAATGCTCATTTGCATAACGAAAAAAGTGTATTAATTGTAGAAGGAGGTCCTGGAACAGGAAAATCAGTTTTAGCAATTAATTTATTAAAACAATTTTTAAACAGAAGTTTTAACAGTTTCTATGTTACTAAAAATAGTGCTCCTAGAGAAGTTTTTAAAGCAAAATTAAAGATAGATAAGATGAGTGGTCTAAATAACTTGTTTAAAGGGTCAGGAAGCTTTTATGATTGTGAATCTAATTCATTTGATGTTTTAATAGTAGATGAAGCTCATAGATTAAATAAAAAGTCTGGCTTGTTTTCAAATTTAGGTGAAAATCAAATTAAAGAAATTATTAATTCTAGTATGTTTTCTATATTTTTTATAGATGAAAATCAGCGAGTAACATTAAAAGATAATGGTTCTATTGATGAAATAAAAAAATATGCAAGGTATTATAATGCTGGTGTTCATAAAATGAAATTAAAAAGTCAATTTAGATGTGATGGATCAGATGGATATCTTGCTTGGCTTGATAATGTTTTAGAGATAAGAGAAACAGCTAATTTTGATTTAGATAATAAATATGATTTTAAAGTTTTTGATGATCCAAATGATTTGAGACAAGCAATTGTTGAAAAAAACAAAATCAATAATAAATCTAGGTTAGTCGCTGGTTATTGTTGGGATTGGATTAGTGAAGGAAAAAATAAAACAGATATTTATGATATAACTATTCCTGAATACGATTTTGGTATGAGTTGGAATTTAGGCAATTCAAGTACTTGGGCTATAGATAAAGAATCTGTTAATGAAGTTGGATGTATTCATACATGTCAAGGATTAGAATTTGATTATGTTGGAGTAATAATAGGTGATGATATAAAATATGAAGATGGTCATATTATTACTGATTATACAAAAAGAGCTAAAACAGATCAGTCAATTAAAGGAATTAAAAAAATAGCTAAAGAAGAAGGTATTGAAGAAGCTAAAAGACTAACAGATGCAATTATCAAAAATACATATAAAACTTTAATGACTAGAGGAATGAAAGGATGTTATATTTATTGTACCGATAAAAATCTTCAAAACTATTTTATAGATAATTTAAGAAAATAGTTTTTGGCACAAAAAAGCATCGGATATTCATTGACTTATAAAAGTCAAGTGGTAGAATATAGTTAAATGAAATAATTATGCAAAGAGGACTTAGGTCTTCTTTTTTTAATTTTAAAATGCAGATCTCCCCGGATATGGTTAATGTAGTAGGTGCCATTCCATTGCTTGTAAGATACCGTATAGGCTACTTTCTGGGGCGTGATCCGTAAATTCCGGCTTTTTCTCTCGACGAACATGCCGGCCGCTTGCTCGATATATTGGGGATTGACCTCAAAGTCCACCCTTAATAAGGCATTATTTTCCATGTCGATATATATCTGTCCCCGATAAAGCGGTTCATTGATACTCTTTCGTTGCTCGAAAGAGATGACGTTAGCAAGTCGATCATCCACTACCGTGATGTCGGTATGGGCGTATGTATAGGGTGAATCCGGGCTAGGATCCAGAAACTCCGGTAACTGTTTCATCAAGTCCAAGACAAGGCAGGAGTAGATACCCGACTTCATTTTTGTGATCAATGTGTCCTTTTCCTGCTCGTTACTGATGCGGCGCATCTTTAGTAGTTTCACTTGATCGGCCAAGGCATTGCTGTGGTAAGATGCCTTATATACCTTAAAAACAGCCTCGGTCAGTCCTACGAGTCCTTTTTTACGTTCAACGCCTTCTCTGTAAAATGTGGTAAGGTAAATCGGGTGCTGGGAATAATTGCTTCTTCTCTTGTCCAGCATCTCCTGTAATAAGCGTTTCGGATTGGTTAGACGCACGATAACTTCTTGGATAGAGATTACTTTAGGCTCTAGAGATAAGACGGTATGTTTATCTATTAACTCCCGACTATCTATCTCTTGGGGAAGATAGCCGATATGAGAGAAACGTACCTTGGATAACCGGAGTGAGTCCGGTAATTTCAATCGGAACTCTCCATTCTGGTTGGTGATGGTGCCAATAGCGGCCTCACCGATTCCTACCGATCCGAATGCGATTGGCTCATGGGTATATTGATCCTGTAAAGAACCTTCTATCGAGAAATAGGTTTGTATGGAATCGGGAGTTACGGATACACTTTTGGGAGCGGAGAGACTCTCTGGCATATAAAGTAGGAGATGGTTCTCTATCGCACGGATCGCCAGATTTTTATTACCGGTAATAGCGTATATGGCTTCTTGTATCGTATAATCTCCACCTTTTATTGATGTTGTTTGTTCATTATCGATAATCTTACTGTCGTATATAAAAAGATAGCCGGAACGTTCCGTGACGAGTCCCAGCAATTGGTAGATATTTCCTTTTGATTTAGGCAATCGTATGACCTGTCCCAGTACGTTACCATTCTGGGCATTCATAGGGATGAGAGCTACGAGTAACAGTAACCATCCTACGACCAGCTGTCTCAAGGTTCGGAAATCATCCATATATTATTTTGTTGCGTACATTTTAGTTTTAACGCCGCACAGATCAGTTCAGCCATCGTCGCGGGTGAGTTATTATAGAAACTAACGGTCAGCCGTCTATTCTCTAAATCAGCCGTTGTCTTCAATGGCATCTTCGGATATTCCAGATTAATTACATGCAAGATATCTCCCAGACGCTCATCCTTAAATTGGATACGGCGGGTGTAATCGGAAAATTGTTCGTTATCTTGAGTCGGAGCTACTTGTAAACGGTTGGAGAATAAGGATACGGTTTGACCGGCCTTTACCAGCGTTTGTTCTCCGTTCTTCTTGAGTGTCACTTTCACTAATCCCCGGCGAACGGCCAATTCAAAGGCGCTTTTATCCGAGCTTTTGATATTGAATGAGGTTCCCAATACCTCGATCCGGGCCTGCTCTGTCTCGATTAGGAAAGGACGTTCCTTATTCCCGCTTACATCAAAAAGAGCGTTTCCTAGTAGAGACACCTCTCTTTTTTCTCTTTGGAAATGTTCCGGATAGCTTAACTGGCTGTTATCGGCCAGATAAACTATAGACCCGTCTTCTAAAGTCGTGACCAAGGTGGTGGAAGCCTCGTTATTATGCAGGGTGAGCAGAGCGGTCTCCGGTGTCCGTTCTTGTCCAAGGAAAATAGCCGTAGCTACCGATACACAGAGTATAACGATAGCGGCGGCCCATTTCATAAGTCCGATCCGGTATGGGATTTGTGTACCGGAAATTGGCTTATCCAGCAGCCCGTCTTGCTCCAAGCGAGTATATAATTGTTCCCATGCTTGGTCTGTCTTCAATTTATTTTTTTCTATTTGATTCATAACTGTTAGGTATAATTCTCGATTTCTTTTCTTAGTGTTTGTAGTGCCTTGGTCATTTCCGCTTCTACTGTCTTTATGGACAATGAGAGGCTGGAGGCTATCTCCGCGTATTTCATTCCTTCGAAACGGTGCATCCGAAAGATCCGGAGGCGTCGTTCGGGCAATTTACCTAATGCCCGGTTGACCAAGGATTGCAATTCTTTGTACTCAAGTTGATCTTGCGGGGTATACGATTCGGATTCCGGATTCTCTCCGGCTAAAACCGTATTCCGGTATCGGTATCGTACTTCCTGATGCTCCAGATATTGTAAGGACCGGTTCCGGGTAGCTCCATAAAGGTAGTTCTTGATGGAACGTAAGATCGGAAGAGATTTTCTTTCTTTCCAGAACACGTAAAACAAGTCCTGGACGATCTCCTCCGCGACTTCCAGCTCTCCTGTTATACTGGTCGCGTACAGGCAAAGAGGGGTATAATAAAGCCTGAAAATACTTTCGAATGCTTTAATATCCCCTTCCTTGATCTTTTTGAGTACGAACAAATCCATAATAATTTGGTTTCAACAGATAATTGATAATGGACAAAGATAATGATTTGTCCATATCATTGTCGATAGTATATTTACACGGTCAATTTTTATGTTGCTTCTTTAATTTATATACCGCATTCTCCAAAGACTCGGTAGGCTCGATAATGTTGTAAGCTCCCCAGAAGTTCTCGTCGGCGAAGTCCGATACCTTGTCGGATAGAGACTGATCCGCTTTAAAAGACATCCGGTAGGGGATGGAGTTATTTTGTTCTTTACCATCGGTAACGACCATCTCGGATACGATCGTGTAGTTGGTAGAGAAGAGTTTTCGTTTCCAGTCGCATTTAAAGCGAACCTCATTGCGGATATAACTCAGATAGCTCATGCCGTCACGTTCTTTGTAAGTTACGAGGAAAGCTACCTCCACGGGTTTAAATCTCAAGCCAAAAGGCTTTTTGCGGAGGATGGCCTCGGTAGCCTTATTCCGGTCATCCATGCTGAGGGCGAATTCCGCACGGCTGAAGGAAAGCCGTTCCTTATCGATATACAATTTACCGTAATATAAGGCGTAAGGCAAGATCGCTTGAGGTTGGAAACTGATTACGTAATGCGGTCGGTCGTTTAACATCACGCTTTCTTCCATACGGAAGGCGTAATAAGGTAAGATATTCGGGTCGAGCAATAAATCCGGATTCTTCACCACATCCACGTAAACGGATAGGTTAGGGCCTCCCAATAATTTCACGGCTAATGTATCGCTAGCCTTCTCGCTCAATAATTTACGTCCTTTATAGATCTGTACCCGATCCCGTTCCACGTTCCTGTCCTTATAGGGAGTTTTGTAAACATCGATAACCGCTTCCGAGATATTGATGTAACGACGGCCTTTTTGTGCGGTCTCCCGGTAGAACCCGGTAAGCATGCTACCTGTGGCGATGTAATTCTTATTTACTTTCTCAATCGCCTCCTCTACGATATATCGAGGATCTCCGGCCCGGATAATGACTTCGCTAAGCGTATTCATGTTCGGTTCGAGTAATACCGTACATTCTAATATGTCCTTATCGTTCACGGGGATCAAGCCATTCAAATATCCGATATGCGATACTTCTACTTGTCTGGCATGGAGGCCGTTTTTCACTTTGATAGAGAACTCACCATCATTATTGGTGATCGTTCCCACGTTGGTTCCCGGAATAGAGATATTTACGTATTCCAGTTTTTTTCGTGTTTGCTTGTCTTTTACTACACCGCTGACAGTGATAAACTCATCGTCTGCGCTATCCTGTGCCTTTATAGAGGTTACACCGCAAGCCAACAGTATCATCAGGATAAATCCCATAGTTTGTTTACAGAGCGCTTTCATATTTGTATTGTTTTAATGGTAAATAATCACTTTGTACTTATATGATCGCTCAGAAAAGAAATACCCTATGGGATTTATCAAAAAAATCACACAACCTTTTGTCCGGGCTGCAAAGTCAACATTTCTTTAGGTACCGCTTTCTTGATGCTCTCTATTAAAATACCCGCTACGGTATGCCGGATAAAATCTTTACGGGTGACAAAGACGATCTCCCGTGTCGGCTTGGGAATGGCGAACGGACGTACCAATTCTTTCTGCTCTTTACTTAACTGCAGGGTAGCCAATTCCGGGATGAACGTAATACCGTTACCGCTTTCCACCATACGCATAAATGTCTCTAGGCTACCTAAACGGTAAGCGGCTTGGCGAACCTTTACCTTTTCCATCTGGCAGAAACGCATCAACTGGTCGCGGAAACAGTGACCTTCATCCAGCAACCAGAGATGTTCGTCGCTTATATCAGCCGTACGGATCATATCTTTCTTGAATACCGGATCGTTTTTAGCCACATATCCGAAGAACTGCTCATAATATAATGTATCGCCTTGTAGCTGGTTTTCTGTGGGCTGGTTGGCGATGATGGCTGCATCTATCTCCCCATTCAGGATCGCAGCCATAGTGGGAGCCGTTTTCATTTCGAGGATACGGATGTCCAGTTCCGGATGTTTTTCAGACAACTGCTGGAAAAAACGAGGTAGCAGGTAAGGAGCGATCGTCGGAAGTACTGCCAGCCGGAACGTCCCTTTCAACGATTGTTCTTCTTCATTGACAATATCTTTAATGAGGGAAGCCTGATAAAGAACGGTACGAGCCTGGTCGATCACCTTACGTCCGGCGGGGGTAGGGCAGACCGGCTGCATATTCCGGTCGAATAATTTAATGCCAAGTTCGTCTTCCAGTTTTTGTATCATCATACTGAGCGTAGGTTGTGTTACTCTGCAATGTTCTGCTGCTTTTGCGAAGTGGCGGTATGTATCTACTGCCAGGATGTACTCGAGTTGTTGTATATTCATAATGCTTTTAGTTTTTATCTATGGGCTTTCGTGAACATTGTTCGGTTTGTATAGATAAATGCAAAGGTAGAAAATATATGGT
>OGUM01001895.1_pt1 | contig 13465 bp, 12 predicted proteins | sample 1553631 | NCBI WGS metagenome assembly OGUM01 (sample SAMEA2580228, study PRJEB22360) | human gut metagenome | biome: human gut; feature: human-associated habitat; material: faeces | place: Denmark | collected 2008/2010 | reverse complement strand
GAATACTTCTCCGGAAGCATCTGCTCTATCTGCCCGAATAGCTCCGGAAACGCCGCGCAGATCTCCCCAAGCGCTGACGGTATCCGGTTCTCCATTGCGATATCCAGTGCCCTCGTCAGCGCCATTGAAGCACGCTCGAAGCTTCCCAGCGAAAGCGAAGCCTGCGCCGTGCAAAGCCGCAGCGCAATGCTGACCGCCTCATTTTCAGCGCTGTCGGCGGCGTTAAAGAACTGCTCGGTGTGTCCGGAAAGCAGGTCGTATTTTCCGCTTCGGAGAAAATACATTGCCTTTACCAGCGCAAAATACGGCGCGGTATACCGATTGCAGAGCAGGTCGCTATCCTCGCTGCATATTGCGTACCACATGTCATCGAAACCGCCGCCGCGAAGCCCCCTGAGAAGCCCCAGACACAGTTTTGCGCACTCGCCCTCCTCGGCGTTGACGTGCGCGTGCTCCGTGTCGTGGATATCCGTGAGTATTTCGTAAAATCCCTCGTAATCCCCGAGGTACAGGCAGCATTTCGCCGCAGAATAGAGCGCGGCAAGCCGGGTTGCTCCCTGCTCCCTGACTGAGCAGAAAGAAGCCGCAGCGGAAAGCAGCTCAAGTCCGCCGGTAAGGTCGCCCTGGTAGTACTTCATCTCGCCGGTGAAGATCATCTGCGCATACTTGCCGTGGTTCAGCATTTCGGTGTACATGTGCTGATACCGTGTGAACTGCGCGTTCTCGGTCTGCATGGAATGCCCCCGCCGATGTATCAGGCAGAACACCGACGGCGCGTACATCGTCCACGGGAACTTCGGCGCTTCGTACTCCCGGCGGATCTTGAAAAGGTCGTAGGCGCGCTTGATGTTCGCGCCCATTTTATCAAGGGAATACAGGTCCTCGTTGGATTTCAGCGCGTACGCGTAGCTTATCAGGCGCCGCTTTTCCGCCGCGCTGTGGTCCTCCGAATCTTCTACCCAGCTTATTATTTCGTCGAATTTCCCGAGCAGCATGGGTCTCAGCGGAGAATGCATGAGCAGCGCGTTCATACACAGTATCCTCGGAATAGCCGCCTTGCAGGATAGCGGACATTCCGTCACGAACCGCTGAAGCAGCGTTGAGGACCTCATCAGCATAAAATATGATACCCTGACCCGGGTGCGGACGTCTGCGGCAAGCTGATACTCCCCTGCAAGAAAGTACTCCAGGAATGACGAGAAGCTCTCTCCGATGCGGTTGAAATGCCGCGCAAAGCATACGCGCATGTCGTGCTGGACATTCTCCGGGAACTCGAAAAACACTCTGTATGCGGCGTGGATCATCGTCGGGAGGATTTTCACCGCGCTTGTGCGGCGGTCGATGTCTACAAGCGGGGTCATCTGCCGGAGCCGCTCAAGCTCACGTATTATCCCTGCGCGGGTAAAAAGCTCCGCGCCGAAGAACTCGGTGACGGCGCTGAACGCCCGCAGGTCGCTCAGGAATTCTTCGGGAAGCTCCGGAAACGCCGCCGCTGCGGTCAGCGCGCCGTGAAGGCTCACCGGCCCCGGCTGGAGCACCGCACGTATCAGCCGCCCCTCCGCAGTGAGGTTCTGGAAATTCTCGCCGCGCTGCGCCAGCATAAGGCAAAGCCGCGTCCCGAGGAAGGAGCCGCGGCAGGCGCACCGCCGCCGGAAGCGGGGGGATTGTACATCATCTGCCCCAATGCGGGAACCGCGCAGGCCAGGGTCAGGAGAAAGCAGCTTTTCATGGGGCGGGGAAGGTTGTTCATTTAGGCTGAATGGATGTGGCTACGCATACGCCGCGCACCTTCGGATTGACGTCTTCCACCCGGAACTCTATTCTGTATTGTTGGTCCCGGTTGATGTTCAGTCCGTTCCTGGCTTCCGCAGAAACACAGACGGGAATAATGTACTCACGACCGGAAGCGTCCCTGTACAAAAAGGAAATCAGCTCGGACTCGCCGCGCGGAAAACGGTCGATCACCGTTCCGTCCAGCGCATAGTTGTTATTGGAAAGCTGGGAGGCGTTCGCCGCCAGGATATCCAGCGGAATATCCGACCCCGCCTGCGGCTTCTCCCTGGCACGGAACACGACAAACCCCACGATGACGGCCAGCACAAGAACAGCCGCGCCGGCCATCAGCATCGGCGTGGATGATGAGGAACTCTTCTTTTTTGCTGCACGTCGTCTCGCCATAACTTTTGATGGAAAAAGTATATAACGAACTCCGTGCAAGTGCACGCATTAAATTACAGCTCCCAGCGCGAGCGGCGGATTCCCGCGTAGGAAGCCGCAATGCCGCATGCAACATGCACGCCCAGAACAATGTAACAGGTCAGCGCGGGCGTCAGGTCCGTATCCAGCACATTCTTGACGGCGTTGTACACGTCAGATTTCAGGGCGGAGATGCTGCCGGACCACGCCCAGTATGCGGAAATGAAGGGCCGTATGAAGCCCTCCACCTGTTCCGGAAGGGCCAGCACCGCTCCGGAAAGGGGAAGCTGGAAGCCCACCAGGTAAATGCTCAGGAGGGAGGCCTGGTCCGCACTCCGGGCCAGGGAGGAAATGCCCAGGCATACAAAGGTCATGGCGGCATCCGCCAGAATCAGGAACAGCAGGTGCGTCAGGCCCCCGCCGCGGTCCCAGAAGAAGTCCACAAAGGCGAACATCCAGACGGACTGCACCAGCACCAGAACGCTCAAGTAGGCCAGCTTGCTCCCCAGGTACGCGGAGGGCCTCATTCCCGCGTATTTCTCCTTTTCCATGATGGCCCGTTCTCCGGCCACCTCCCGGGCGGCGTTGTTGGAACCCATCAGGCCCAGCAGAATCACCTCGAACATGATGATGCCGGAGACGGCGGAACCCGTCTTCATGTTCAACTGCTGGGCTTCCATGTCCTTCTGGATGGTCTGGACGTCCTGCGTGGCGGAAAGGCCCACGATCTGCCCGGTCCCCTTGTCCGTGAACATGGCTACCAGCACCGGGAACAGCAGCACCATCACCAGTTGAAGAACCAACTGGGAACGGTCGCGGAAAAAGATGCGCCAGCGCCGACCCAGCAGGCAGAAGAACTGCGTGAAGAATCCCGGAACCTCCGGAATGGCTTCCGCCGCGGCCTCCGGGGAATTCCCGTTCCCTTCCGCAGGCGCAGTTTCCCCGGAATCGCTCCGCACGGCGTCCCCCTTTTCCGTTCCGGGTTCCTCGGGAGCCTTCTCCGCCTCCACGTTGCTGCGGACGGCATCAGGGTCCGGCAATTCTCCGGAAAGAATCTTCTTCTCCCTTTCCTGTTCCAGGCGGGAATAATAGGAATCCCGGTGCTTGCCCCACGAACGGCACCAGGAGGGGCCTTCACGGTCCTGAAGCTTCGGATAAATCTCTTCCAGCGAGGAAACGCCGAAGTAATGCAGCATCGTCTTCGGAGAACCGTGATAGGCCACGCAGCCCTGGTGCATGACCAGGATGGAATCATACATGTCCAGGTGGGAAAGGCTGTGCGTGACGGAAATGACGATGCGGCCTTCCGAACGGGAGATTTCATGCAGGAGGTCCACAATATCGTGCTCGGACCGCGGGTCCAGGCCGGACGTTACCTCATCGCAAATCAGCAGGCGCGGATTGGACACCAGCTCCATGGCCAGCGCCAGGCGGCGCTTCTGGCCGCCGGAAAGAATCTTCACATCCCGGTCCGCAATCCCCTCCATCCCCGTTACCTCCAGGGCATTGTCAATGCTGTCGTCCAAATCGTCCACGGAATCGAACCGGCAGCGGAGCCTGGCGGCGCTCTCCACGTTCTCATCCACGCTCAACTGGTCATAGGCAATGCTGAACTGGGGAACGAACCCGATTTCCGACGGCTCGAAGTCCTCTTCCGCCAAATCATGGCCGTTCCAGAAAAAACGTCCGTCCGTTTCCGCAATCATGCCCGCAATCGCCTTTAACAAGGTGGTCTTTCCACAACCGGAAGGGCCAACAACAGCCATAAAATGCCCGCGAGGCACATTAAAACTAACATTGTCCAATAATTTCAAAGGACCATCCGGTGTTTCTATTTCATATGTAATGCCGTCCGCCTGCAACATGGTTCTTTTACTCTAGCGTATCAACTTCCGCATCATCAAGGAAAATCGGGCATCAGTGTTTTATCTTGCCGTAAACGAAGAATATGTTATTCAAAAACTTTCCCTTTAAGGCATTTCCCCAATTAAAATCAAATGGTTTTCCCCCGCATTCTTGCTTTAGCCGCCTTGCTGGCCCCCCTGGCGGCCGCCGCCCGGCCTCCATCCGCGGACCAACCCCGTTTTACCGCCGTCCTGGATGATTGGCGCATTTCCTATATGGACGAACCCGGCCATGTCCATCTCGGAATCTCCATCATGCTGCAAGGCAAAGGAACCTTCGTCATTCCTTCTTCCGGGGAAGGGCAGCTCACGCGCCTGGTCATGCAGGATTCCACCGGAAAAGAAATACCCTGCAATCCCTATCAGCCATGGGGAACGCCCGGCAAGCTCAATCCTTCCCATGTCACCGGGTCCAACTCATCATCCTCTCCCGGTTCACCCTACAAAACCCTGCAATTCTCCTGCGGATTCAGGGAGCTTCCGGCCCCTCAATCGGAATGGCTGCGCATCCGCGGGACCTGGACCGTCCAGTTCTGCCCGGAACCGCAGCGGCTGATGCTGAAGCAAACGGTCAAACCGGCGGAAGAACCCCAGACTTTTTATCTGGACCTTCCGGAACCGGACGTCCGGGAGGACAGCGACATCGCCCGGGCCGATTCCGCCAGCAACACTGCTTCCATTCAGCTGAAAACCAACGAAGAGCGGACCGCCCTCTCCTGCGAGGCGGAATTCCCCTCTTCCGCTTCCATTCAAGGCTTTGCCATTCTGGATTCCTCCGGACTCCCCATACCGGGCCTGCGGCGCGCCCATACGCCGGAAATCACAGAACATAAAGATGGTAAAACCAGCATTTCCTGCCTGCATGAAATGGAAGAAGGAGCGGGAAAACCATCCCCTTCCCTTCCCCGTGAATTGAATCTCGGCGTCGTTTACCTTCCCCGCAAACATTCACTGGATGTTCCCATTGACCTGGCCGTGAACCCTTCCCTCTCTCCGCCTTCCACTCCCCGGGAAGCGGTGAACAACCATGAATCCGGCCTCTCCGCACAACCGTCACCGGCTCTTCAGGTAAAATTATACAATTGGGTTTTCCATAAAGAAGGCCATGAACCCGTCTTCCTCGGCATTTACATTCATACGGATAAAAACCACGCCCTGCTTAATGATATGGAACAGCAGGGCGCCAGTTACATCAACCTTTCCACCCCCGGCGGAAAAACAGCCGTTCACTGCCGGGTTCATCCCCCCACATGGGGCACTTCCACCTACAATATGCTCTTTTTCCCTCTTCCCCGTTCACTGCCTCCCGGCGACAAGGGATGGCTGCTGACCGGGGAGCTCCGCGTGCCGGCCGGAGAGGTCCGGACAACTCCGGCCCGGACGATTCCCGCAGAACCGGGCAAACAATGGGCGATCGACGTTCCGGGGGCATCCGGAGACTATCCTCCCTTCCAGGTTCAGGCCACCCTCCTCAGCATCAAGCCCTCAGCAAAGGAATTCCGGGCCACCTTCAAGTTGAAGGGTCATCATGGAAATCCGCATTTCAGCGGCTTCCATGTGGAAGGGGGCATGCAGATCATGTCCAACAAGGACCCGGAGGATGAAACCGCGCAGCTCATCACCTATTCCTTTCCGCACTCTCCCGCTACTTTAAGCTGCTGTGTAAAATACATCGGCCGCCCAACCGTCATACGCCACCCCCTGAACATGCGCATCGGGCTGGGAGGCATCGTCCCGGACCCTCCGGAAAAATGACATTCCGCTTTTTTTCATGGCTTCCGTCCTGCTACGGAACCATGATGGAGGCATGATCCGGCAAGCGTCCCGGGAAGATTTTCCGGCAATCCTGAAGCTTCAATTACTCGCCTTCGGAGAAGTGGCGGAGCGGCTTGGACTCGCCAGCATCCCGCCTCTGGAACAAACCCTGGAACATTTGCGGGAAGAGGCGCGGAACAGCGTCTTCTTCAAGTATACGGAAAACAGCCGCATCGTCGGCTCCGTCAGGGGCTGTCTGGACGGCAAAAACGTGTGCCATGTCGGCAAGCTGGTTGTGGATCCGGCCCGCCGGAACAGGGGAATCGGCCAGCAACTCATGCTTGCCCTGGAAGAACACTTCCGCGGACAGGCCGCCGCCTACCTTCTGTTCACTTCGGCAGATACTCCTGAAACCCTGTATCTGTACCTCAAACTGGGCTACACGGAACTGTACCGGAAAGAGGCCGGAGGGATGACCACGGTGTTTCTGGAAAAGAAGGCGTGAGGCCGCCGGAAGCCCTCATTCCATTAGCTTCCACACCGCCAGCCGGGTGATGGAGCCTATCAGCAGAAGAGCCGCCGCAATCAGGAAGGGAGACCATCCCAGCACCCCCGCAGCCAGCAGAAACGCCACGGCGCACACCAATAGAAAAGCATTGATGAACCGCATCAGGCTCCATTCCTCCGGATAGAGGGGCGATAGGCTGAAGGCATCCGCCACCCTGTCCATCACGAATTCAAGAATTTCACTTTCCATCCATTCCCACATAGACTTAACTTTTTTACCGCAATTTGACCATCAATGATTTACCTGCACATGCAAGTAAAAGAATGGTCGGAGTTTTTCATGATGAAAGGGTTTTTCAAGGGCCCGGAGGCCCTTGTTCCCGGCGGCGCGAGCATCAGGCAACACAGGGGAATGGGGGCGCCCATGGCGTAAAACAGGCATCCGGCCTTCACGGACCCTATTCAGAACGGGAAGTCCGCATCGCCCACCGGGTCCACGGCCTTTTCCTCAAACTTCTTCACGGCTTTCTGCTGGGGATTCACGGCGCGGACGACGAGCGCGCGGGGCGGCATTTCCCGGCGCTTTTTGAACTCGCACTTTTCCTCGCACAGGTTGCAGGTATTCAGGCGCGCGCGTTCCTCAGGCCGTTCCGTGGTGACGGGGCAGGCATGTTCGCACGCGCCGCAGCCGATGCACAGAGAGGGGTCCAGCCTGGGCAGGCGGTGTTCCTGGCCATCCCGCCCGATGTAGGGCACCGTATAAAGGGCCTTGGTGGGGCAATGCTCCGTACAGGCGCCGCAGTCCATGTCCTCCCGGGCAACCAGGCAGCGGCAGACGTAAAACCGGGCTACGGCGATGCGCGTGGTATCCTTCGTAATTTCCGCGGTATCCCTCTCCGCAGTAATGGGCAGCCTGCGAATGGCTCCTGTGGGGCAGACTTCCGCGCAGCGGTGGCAGTCGTACAGACAATACTTGGTGGAAAAATCCATCCGGGGCTTCATGAACCCTTTCAGCCCAAGCTGCAAATAGGCGGGCTGGAGCACATGGGTAGGGCAGTTGGCAATGCACATCTGGCAGCCGATGCAAACATCCAGAAAACGTTCCAGGGAACCGGCTCCGGGAGGAAGAACGCACTGGGTGGGGTCCAGCCTCTGGGCGGCGTCGCCCCGGCATCCGGAAAGAGCCGCCGTAGCCAGGCCGGCCGCCGTAGCCCCCAGGAACTGGCGGCAATGAAGGGAACCGCGGCAGAAGAAGCGGGAGCGGGCGCCGGAGCGGTTTTTTTCTTCCTGGCGGGAATCAGGCGGCGGGTTTTGGCAAACCAGCGGTAGCGTATCCCCCCCTCGCTGCACGAACGCACGCAGTCATAGCATGCTACGCAGCGGGAGGAGTCTATTTTGTATTCCTTGAGGTTCAGGCACTGGGCCTTGCATGATTTGACGCATTTGCCGCATTTCTTGCAGGAGGCGGGATCAAAGCCCAGCCGGAAGAGGGAAACGCGGGAAAGCAGCCCCAGCAGAGTACCGACGGGGCATACCGTATTGCAGTACAACCGCCCTTTCCAGGCGCTCATGGCGACCACCAGGCCGAGCATGCCGGCAGAAGCCAGCAGAGCCGGGAGAGCCACGGGAAAATAATTCATCCGGACCAGGTCCGCGGAAGAACTGTCAGCCGCCAGCAGGTTATTGCTCCAGATGGCGGCAGGCCACGCCAGCACATACATGATGCGCCCGAAAATGCTGTACGGGTCCAGCCAGTTCAGGGAGAGTCCGGCCAGTCCCGTCACGCAGCAGGCGGCCAGCAAAACCAGAACCACATACCGCACCCACAGCACGGGGCGCGCAAACTTCAAGAAGCGCTTCGGCGCAATCCAGCGGCGGATTCTGAAAACGATGTCCTGGAGAATCCCCAGCGGACAGAGGAAGGAGCAGTACACCCTCCCGAACAGCAGCGTAAGCAGCAGCAGAACCGCCAGAATCACGGCGGAAACGGCCACCCCGTCCAGAGCCCCGAGCACGGATGGAATGAATTGCCACTGCGCCAGGGAAAAGGAGTCTTCCATGCCCTCTCCGCCGCCCGTCATGTTCGGTACGTTCCACGCGGGGATATGGTGCAGGAAAGCGTACGCAATCCCGAGGAAGAAGATGACGGCCACCGTCACGCGGAGCCACTTCAGCGGACTGACGAAAAAGGCTTTGATGACTGACATATTTATTTTAAACCCGCCGGAGGCGGAAAGTTGGCCCCCTTCGCGTCATCCGCAGGAGGGGGCGCCGCGTCAGGCCATGCTGATGCGGCGGATATTGAGCTTGGAAAGGTCGGCGGTGCCCAGCCCCATTTCTTCCCCAAGCTGCACGTGGCGGATCTTTCCGGCCTTGTTCAGCAGGGCCGCGCCTGCGGCGTCAATGGCTACGATGTCACGGGAAGCCAGAAGGGTTTTGCGCTCCACCAGGTCATTCGTGTCCTTCCCCACGGGGCCGTTGCGCACCATGGGCATGTAGGCGTCCAGCACGCACAGGTCCGGCTTGCGGAAATACACGGCGTCCGCGATGCACTGGTGCAGGTCGTTCTTATGCATGGCTCCACGGTCCCAGACGGTGCCCATCACGTTTTTCATGCAGGCGGTCATCTCGGAACCGCTGTGGTGCTTGAGCGGGGGGCAGGTGATATAAACGTCCGCTTCCAGCACGGCCTTGTGCACCTTGGCGGAGGTGAATTTTTTGGCCTTCGGGTTTTCCGTCTGCACGTACTGCCCTTCATTGCCGCCGTCCACCATCACGCCCCCGGCTTTTTCCACGGCCTCTTTCACGCCGCTGCCTTCATAGGCGCCGTTGTGGCAGCAGTGGTCGAATACCCTGACTTCCTTCGCCCCCGCCTGCTTGCATAGCTCCACCAGCGTGGCGACGGTTTCAGGATGGGTGTTGGAGCCGAATTCCGGAGCCTTGTTCCAGCCGATGTTGGGCTTGATCACGACGGTCTGGCCCGGCTTGACGAATGCCTTCATGCCTCCCAGCGTATCCACGGCCTTCCTGACCATTTCCGCACGGGTTCCGTTGCGGACGGCCACCAGGTCCGGAATGCCGGAAGCTGCCGAAGCTCCGGCCTCCTGGGCGAACAGGGAATCCATGTCCGATATGGCTGCCAGCGCCCCTACGGCGGCAGTCCCTTTTAGAAAAGTGCGTCTGTCAGTCATCTTCGTTGCAAAGTCAGTGGTTTATCCCCGCATGCAAAGGCATGTACAAGGTTTTATGCCTCTTCCTAACATACGCGTTGCTGAAAAACAACCTGTCATCATTCCTGCACGGGAATTTTTACAAACGAATTGTCATACAGGAGCGGCTCCTATAAAACCCGGTCATGAAATGTTCCCTGCTCAGCCGTCCCATGACCTGCACGCATGACTGGATCAGCCGCGTCGTCCTGCCCGGGGATACGGTCGTGGACGCCACGGCAGGCAACGGACACGACACGGTTTTCCTGGCCCGTCTGGCCGGCCCTTCCGGCCAGGTGCACGCCTTTGACGTGCAGGAGGAAGCCATTCGCGCCACCAGGGAGCGTCTGGAGAAAGAAGGGCTGCTCCCCTCCCCCGTCCACCTCCATCTGGCCAGCCATGACCGCCTGGCGGAACTGGTCACCGGTCCCGTGAAGGCCGTCGTCTTCAACCTGGGCTACCTGCCGGGCGGGGATAAAAAAACGGTCACCAAAACGGGCTGCACCCTGGCGGCGCTGGAACAGGCCGCCGCCCTCATCGCCCCGAACGGCCTTCTCAGCGTCATGTGCTATCCCGGCCACGAAGGCGGGGATGCGGAAGCGGAAGCCGTGGAGGACTTCCTTTCCCGCCTGCCGCACCATTCCTGGCGCACCGGCAAATACCAGCTCCTGAATACCGGAACTCCGGCCCCCTTCCAGATCTGCGCGTTCAGGCTGGACTGACCTTCCCCGTAAAAATACGGGAACAAGGCCAGTTCACCATCAAATGCCCGGAAAAACCATCAGTCCCGGCATTCCTTCATCCATTCCACCACCTGCGCCAGAGCCCGGGCGCGGTGCGACATGGAATTCTTCACCTCCATGGGAAGCTGGGCAAAACTCAGTTCATGGCCTTCCGGGACAAACAGCGGATCATAGCCGAACCCCCCTTCCCCGGCCGGTTCCGTCAGCATGTGGCCTTCCACGGAACCGGAAAACTCCGCCAGCACGCTGCCATTCCTGGCAAGCACCATCACGCAGCGGAACCGCGCGGAGGGCTTGTCCCCCGGCTTGACTCCGGCGCGCCGCAGTTCCTCCATCATGCGGAGGTTGTTCCGCGCGTGGTTCCCTTCCTCCCCGCCGAAGGAGGAGGACCAAACGCCGGGACGGCCGCCCAGCACATCCACCTCCAGCCCGGAATCATCCGCCAGCAGGACGCCGGGAATGCACCTGGAGGCGGAAAGCGCCTTGAGCGTGGCGTTCTCCGTAAACGTGACTCCCGTTTCATCCACGGGCGGAGCCTGGGGGTAGTCGGCAAGGTCCTTCACTTCCCATTCTCCGGCCAGCATGGCGCGGATTTCCCCGGTCTTGTGGGCGTTGCGCGTGGCAACCACCAGCAGAGGCAATTCTTGTTCCATCATCATGAATTTTTTGCAGTTGAAAACCGTATGGAAGACCGCGTTCAGCAGTCAATTTCCAGGCTGACGGGACAATGGTCGGACCCCGTCACGTCCGGATGGATGGCGGCGCCCTTCACCCTGGGAGCCAGCGGATTGGAAACGCAGAAGGAGTCAATGCGCCATCCGACGTTCCGGGCGCGGGCGCCTGCGCGGTAGGACCACCAGCTGTACCAGCCCGGTTCCTCCGGATGCAGGGCGCGGAAGGTATCCGTGAACCCGGCCTCAAGCAGCAGCGTGAACCCGGCGCGCTCCTGGTCGCTGAACCCGGCGGAAAAACGGTTCTCCCTGGGGCGGGCGATGTCGATCTCCTCATGGGCTACATTCAAATCCCCGCAGAAGACGACCGGCTTGGTTTCCGCCAAGGCCGCCACATACTTGCGGAACGCAGCATCCCACTGTTCCCGGTACGGGAGGCGCACCAGCTCGTTCTGGGAATTGGGGGTATAGCAGTTGACCAGGTAAAACTGTTCAAACTCCATCGTGCACACGCGCCCCTCCCGGTCATGCTCCGGCCAGCCGATTCCGGTGGACGTGGAAAGGGGCTGCACACGGCTGAGGATCAGCACGCCGGAATAACCGGCCTTCTCCGCCGGATTCCAGAGCTGGTGCGGCCAGGAGGAAATCCACAGGTCATTCACCTGTTCTGGACGCGCCTTGATCTCCTGAAGGCAGAGGACGTCCGGCTCCAGCGCCTCCACGGCGTCCCCCATTCCCTTGCCGAGGATCGCCCGCAATCCGTTCACATTCCATGAGACGAGTTTCATGCACGCATACTTCCCGTTTTTGCCGGCTCCGTCAAGCCCTCAAACACCCCCGCCCCGCACCCTTCCAGGGGACCGCTGAAAACCCTTCTTCCGGAATCATCCCCAGTCTTTTGCATGCCGCATAGAACAAGCGTTTTTTCTTGCCAGGACCGCCCCCTCATGCTTACTTAGATAGGCAAACACCCCGAGAGACACTCGAGAGTGGGTCTGTCGACCCGCTCTTTTTTGTCTATCCATCACACTCCTCCACACTCATGACAAACGATATCAAAGCTTTAATTGACTACTACGAGAGGGAAAAAGGGCTCTCCCGTGAAAAAATTCTTCTCGCTCTGGAATCCGCTTTTCTCTCCGCCTACCGCAAGATGGTTCCCGGCTCCGGCAGCATCAACTACCTGAGGGCTGAAATCAACGTGGACAAGGGGAAGGTGCGCATCTTTGCGGATCTGGAAGTGGTGCCGGATGAAGAATACTCCGACAAGTTCAACCAAATCCCCCTCTCCCTGGCCGTCAAGCTGGACCGGAACGCCGTCCTGCACGACCTGCTGCCCACCAACATCACGCCGAAGGGCTTTGGCCGCATCGCGGTGCAGACTGCCCGCCAGACCATGCTCCAGAAGCTGCTGGATGCGGAAAAGGAAATGCTTTACGACGAGTTCAAGGACCGCGCCGGCGATCTGGTGACGGGCACCATCCGCCGCTTTGAAAAGGGGGACATCTTTGTGGACCTCGGCAAATTCGAGGGCGTCATGACCTCCCGCGAACGCGTGCCGAATGAAGACTACAGCGTCGGCGACCGCATGCGCTTCTACGTGGTGGAAGTGCGCACGGAAGCCCGCGGACCGGAAGTCATCCTCTCCCGCAGCCATCCGAACCTGGTGCGCCGCCTCTTTGAATCGGAAGTGGTGGAAATAGGCGACCAGACCGTGGAAATCCACGGCATCGCCCGTGAAGCGGGCAGCCGCACGAAGATGGCGGTGTGGAGCAACGACGAGAACGTTGATCCCATCGGCGCGTGCGTCGGCCCCCACGGCCAGCGCGTGAACAGCATCGTCGAAGAGCTGCGCGGCGAAAAGATCGACATCATCAAGTACAGCGACGATCCCGCAGAGTACATCGCCGCGGCGCTCGCTCCGGCGGACGTTGTCGACGTGCGCCTTGCCGAAGAGGGCAAGGCCTGCCGCGTCATCGTGCCCGACGATCAGCTTTCCCTTGCCATCGGCAAGGAGGGGCAGAACGCGCGCTTAGCCGCGCGCCTCGTCGGCTACAAGATCGACATCAAGCCGGAAAGCTATCGCGAAGAAGAGTGATCTTCAAAAATGTGCATAGGCACATTTTTGAGCTTCAATTTGCACCCCGCTGCGCGCACTCGCTTGCGCTCGCACACTTGCGGGGCGAGAAGTGTTTTTACTGACGCACCGGTCGCCGGTAAAAACGATTTCAGTTCATTTGCGCCGTGTGCGGCGCAAAAAAGTCCGAGGCGCTGAAAGCGCCAAAGAGGAGGGCGGCTCATGCAGAAAGTAAAGAAGATCCCGCAGCGCCAGTGTGTGGGCTGCCGCGAGATGAAGGACAAACGCGCGCTCATCCGCGCCGTCAAATCGCCGCAAGGCGAGGTGTCGCTCGACTTTACGGGCAAAAAGCCCGGGCGCGGCGCTTACGTCTGCCCGAACAGCGAATGCCTCAAGCGGGCGC
>OGUM01001893.1_pt1 | contig 13471 bp, 8 predicted proteins | sample 1553631 | NCBI WGS metagenome assembly OGUM01 (sample SAMEA2580228, study PRJEB22360) | human gut metagenome | biome: human gut; feature: human-associated habitat; material: faeces | place: Denmark | collected 2008/2010 | reverse complement strand
GGACTTGAAGGAGATCGCGATCGACACGCCGCAGGAGGAAGTGCAGGAGACCGTATTCCAGACGGTCGAGCAGATGCCTTCGTTCCCCGGCGGTATGCAGGCGCTGAACAAGTACCTGAAAGATAACCTGAGGTATCCGACGATTGCCGCCGAAAACGGCGTTTCGGGAAGGGTCGTACTGCGTTTCGTCGTATCGAAAAGCGGTAAGATCGAGAACGTCGAAGTACTCGGCCCCGTAGACCGCGCGCTCGACGAGGAAGCGGTTCGCGTGGTGAAATCCATGCCCGCATGGGTTCCCGGTAAGCAGAACGGAAACGCCGTAGCGGTGTACTACACGCTTCCGGTTACGTTCGTGCTGGGACAGCAGTAATCATCTTTATTTATCAAAAACCCTGCTTAAATTTCAATTTAAACAGGGTTTTTGTTTTTTAAGGCAGGTCCGGTTTTTGATATCAAAATATGTCGTATGAAAAAACAAAATGATGAAGAACGCAAGCCCGGCGGCATGAGTAAAATTTATTACGTTTTCGGGTTGTTCATGATAATATTTTACGTCGGTATGGCGTATATTATGATATTTTCGCCTATATTTGTAAAACGCATATCGGCTCCGCTGCGTTACGGGATGGGAGCGCTCTTTTTTCTGTACGGTATTTTCAGAGCATACCGGCAGATCAAGGACCGGTAATATCGAATGAATTATGTCAAAGGCAGGTAAGTTTTTAGGGATCGTTTCGGTGGCAATTGCGGCTGCGTGGATTTTTACCTCTTGCTGGGGAAATAAAGCGAAAGACAAACATACGGATACGGCTACTTCCGGAGTGATACAGATCAGCGCCGACGAAAGTTTCCGGGACATCGTGCAGCAGGAGATCGACGGCCTGAAGAAGATGGGCGTGGATTTTGAGTGCAACATGGTCATCGGCAAGGTGCTGACCATCGACGAGCTGATGGACGAGTACGGCTACGAGGCCGTGTTCGTTGGCTCCGGTGCCGGTCTGCCCCGCTTCATGGGCATCCCCGGCGAGAGCCTGAAGGGCGTGTACTCTGCCAACGAGTTCCTGACCCGCTCCAACCTGATGAAGGCCTACCTGCCCACCAGCAAGACCCCCATCCGCACCGGCAAAAAGGTGGCCGTTGTGGGCGGCGGCAACGTGGCCATGGATGCTGCCCGCAGCGCCCTGCGTCTGGGTGCCGAGACCGTGTACATCGTCTACCGCCGCGGCATGGCCGAGCTGCCTGCCCGTAAGGAGGAGGTCGAGCACGCCGAGGAAGAGGGCATCATCTTCAAGACCCTGTGCAACCCCGTGGAGATCCACGCCAACGACGAAGGCTTCGTCAAGTCCATCACCTGCATTGAGATGGAGCTGGGTGAGCCCGATGCTTCCGGCCGCCGCCGTCCCATTGAAAAGAAGGACAGCGAGTTTGAGCTGGATGTGGATACCGTGATCATGAGCCTGGGCACCAGCCCCAACCCCCTGATCCGCTCCACCACCCCCGGTCTGGAGACCAACAAGCACGGTTGCATCGTCACCGAGGGTGACGAGGGCAAGACCAGCCGTGAGGGCGTGTACGCCGGCGGCGATGCCGTGACCGGTGCCGCCACCGTCATCAAGGCCATGGGTGCCGGTAAGGCAGCCGCCAAGGCCATGGACGAGTACATCCAGAATAAGTAACCGTGATCCCTGGCTTCCCTATTCGGGGAGCTCCGCAAGGCGCTGGCACAGCCAGACCGAAGCGGTGAGAGATTCAGCCGACATTCCATTGTGGAGTGTCGGCTTTTTTGTTGTTGTATCCCACTCTTTATGCATCCTGCCCAAAAAACAGAGCAATATTTTGTCACTCAAACTTGGCGGAATCTGATTGATTTTGACTGATATTTTGCTATAATAAGGGGGCAAGGCGGTCAGAACCCGCCAACGCCAGTCAAAATCAATCATATAAATCGAACAAGGGGGAATGTTCCCGATGCTGGCAGAAGAACGATTCAGCCTGATCCTGGATCTGCTGGTGCGGCAGCGCACCGCCACCGTACAGGAGCTGTGCGAGGCGTTGAACGCAAGCGAATCCACCATCCGGCGCGACCTGAACGAGCTGGACAAGCAGGGCAAACTGAACAAGGTACACGGCGGGGCCACCCTGCCGGACAGCCCCTTCCGCACCGACGAGCCCACCATGGCCGCCAAGGAAGAGCTGGCCGTCAGCCAGAAACAGAGCATCGCCCAGGCGGCGGCAGAACTGATTCTGCCGGAAGATTTCATCTATCTGGATGCAGGCTCCAGCACGCTGGCTCTGGCACGGGCGCTGAGCGGCCCGGCCCTGAACGCCAGCTATGTGACCAACGGCGTGGCCCACGCCCGCCTGCTGGCCCAGAAGGGCTGCCGGGTGTTCCTGCCCGGCGGGCTGCTGCGGCCCCAGACCGAGGCCATCATCGGGGCGGCTGCGCTGACTGCCATCCAGCAGTACAATTTCACCAAAGCCTTCATGGGAGCCAATGGCGTGGCGCTGGGTTCCGGCTTTACCACCCCAGACCCCGAGGAGGCCGCTGTCAAGGCTGCGGCTCTCCACCGGGCGCGGGAGGCGTGGTTCCTGGTGGACGACACCAAATTCGCGCAGGTCTACCCCGCCGTCATCTGTGATCTGCACAGCGGTGCCATCCTGACGAACAAGTGCCCCAACCCCAAATACCGGCAATACACTCTGATAAAGGAGACCGAGGTATGATCTACACTGTTACATTCAATCCTGCCATCGATTATGTCGTCCGTCTCGACAGGCCCCTTGAGGTGGGCGAAGTGAACCGCGCCGCCGGGGAGGACTGCGTGCTGGGCGGCAAGGGCATCAATGTTTCCGGCGTGCTCCGGGAGCTGGGCTGTAAGAGCGTGGCTCTGGGCTTTGTGGCCGGTGAGACCGGTGCCTGGCTGGAGCGTGGTCTGGCCGCGCAGGGGCTCCGGACCGATTTCATCCATCTGGCCGAGGGCATGACCCGCATCAACGTCAAGATCAAGGCAGGCACCGAGACTGAGCTGAACGGCGCAGGCCCCAGCATCCCGGAAAGCGCCATGCAGCAGCTGGAAGCCCAGCTGGACACCCTGCAGCCTGACGACATCCTCATTCTGGCGGGCAGCATCCCCAAGAGCCTTTCCCAGAGCACCTACGAGCGGCTGCTGGCAGGGCTGGAGGGCCACGGCGTGCGGGCCGTGGTGGATGCCACCCAGGATCTGCTGGTCAACGTCCTCCCCTATCACCCCTTCCTGATCAAGCCCAACGATCACGAGCTGGGCGAGATCGTGGGCCGGGAGCTGAAAACGGACGAAGAGATCACCGCCGCCGCCCGCGCTCTGCAGGAAAAGGGTGCCCGAAACGTGCTGGTGAGCATGGCCGGGAACGGCGCTCTGCTGGTGGATGAGCACGGCGAGGTGCACCGCATCGGCTGCCCCAAGGGCAAGGTGGTCAACAGCGTGGGCGCAGGCGACAGCATGGTGGCCGGTTTTGTGGCAGGTTATCTGCAAAGCGGCAGCTATGAGCAGGCCCTCAGGCTGGGCACCGCCTGCGGCAGTGCCACCGCGTTCAGCCTTGGGCTGGCAACGAAAGAAAAGATCGAAGAATTGTTTGGTCAAATTTAAGGCAGCTCACCCTCTCCGTCATTGCTGACGCAATGCCACCTCCCCCAAAGTGGGAGGTCTTGACAGTCATTGCTATGTTGATGGTTTTGCCAAGGGCTCTCCCTTCGGGAGAGCTGGACGCGAAGCGGCCTGAGAGGGTGAGGACGCTACGAGAGAAAGGAGAACCCTTATGCGCATTACGGAATTATTCACCGCAAAGTCCATCGAGCTGGATTCTGCGGCCTCCAACCGGGACGAGATCCTCTCCCGGCTGGTAGAACTGCAGGCCACCCACGGCAACATCACCGACACAGAAGCCTACAAGAAGGCGCTCTACGCCCGGGAGGATGAGGCCTCCACCTACGTGGACAACGGCATCACCGTTCCCCACGCCAAGACGAATGTGGTCACCCGGCCCAGCCTGGCCGCCCTGCGTCTGAGCACCCCGGTGCAGTACAACGCCGAGGATGACGGCAAGACCGACCTGCTCTTTGCCATTGCAGCCCCCGAAAACGGCAGCCTGCATGTGGATATGCTGGCCCGCATGATGCAGATGCTGATGAACGAGGACTTTGTGGAAAAGCTGAAGGCCGCCAGGACCCCCGCCGAATTCCTTGCCCTCATCGACGCACAGGAGGAGGCCCAGTTCGGTGAGGAGAGCTTCACCCAGCAGGTCATCCCCCAGAGCGGCTACCGCATTCTGGCCGTGACCGCCTGCCCCAACGGCATTGCCCACACCTACATGGCCGCCGAGGCGCTGGCCAAGGCCGGTGACAAGCTGGACCTGCCCACCAAGGTGGAGACCAACGGCTCCGATGGTGCCAAGAACGTGCTGACCCGCGCCGAGATCGCAGCCTGTGACGGCATCATCGTGGCTGCAGACAAGAATGTGGAGACCGCCCGCTTTGACGGCAAGCCCGTGCTGTTTGCCCGGGTGGATGACGGCATCCACAAGCCCGAGGAGCTGCTGAAAAAGGTGGCCCACGGCGAAGTTCCCGTGTATCACGCCAAGGGCGGTGCCGCCGCTGCCGAGGAGGAGACCTCCGGCGACAGCTTTGGCCGCAAGGTGTACAAAGACCTGATGAACGGCGTGTCTCACATGCTGCCCTTTGTGGTGGGCGGCGGCATTATGATCGCGCTGGCCTTCCTGCTGGACGATTACACCATCGACCCCTCCAACTTTGGCATGAACACCCCCATCGCCTCCTTCTTCAAGACGGTGGGCAGCGCCGCCTTTGGCTACATGCTTCCCATTCTGGCAGGTTTCATCGCCATGTCCATCGCCGACCGTCCCGGCCTGGCCGTGGGCTTTGCGGGCGGCGTGCTGGCCATGAACGGCACCAACTTTGCAGGCCTTGCCAACGGTGAGACCACCGGCATTTCCGGCGGTTTTCTGGCCGCTCTGCTGGCCGGTTTCGTGGCCGGTTATGTGGTCGAGTTCCTGAAGAAGATCACCGAAAAGCTCCCCGCCAGCCTGAACGGCATCCGCCCCATGCTGATCTACCCGCTGGGCGGCATCCTCATCATCGGTGCCGTGATGTGCGGCATCAACCCGGTCATGGGCATGATCAACACCGCCATGACCAACTGCCTCAACGCCATGGGCGGCACCTCCAAAGTCCTGCTGGGTGCCATCGTTGCCGGTATGATGAGCATTGACATGGGCGGCCCCTTCAACAAGGCTGCCTACGTCTTTGGCACTGCCGCACTGGCCTCCGGCAACTACGAGGTCATGGCTGCTGTCATGGTGGGCGGCATGGTTCCTCCCATCGCGATCGCCCTCTCCACCACCTTCTGCCCCAAGAAGTGGACCCCTGACGAGCGCCGCAACGGCATTGTGAACTACGTCATGGGCCTGTGCTTCGTCACCGAGGGTGCCATCCCCTACGCCGCCGCCGACCCGCTGCGCGTCCTGCCCAGCTGTGTGGCCGGTGCCGCGCTGGCCGGTGCCCTCTCCATGACCTTCGGCTGCGCCCTGCGCGCTCCCCACGGCGGCATCTTCGTGTTCCCCGTGGTCGATCATGCCCTGCTCTACTGCGTGGCTCTGGCCGCTGGCAGCGTGGTGGGTGCCGTGATCCTGAGCCTGCTCAAGAAGGACCGCACCGACGCAGCCTGATCTGCCATTCTCCTTCTTCCTTTACCATATAAAAAGGGCCCGTCTGCGCGCACCAAAATGCGGCAGGCGGGCCCTTTCGTGCTTATCCCTTGATGATCCGGAGCAGGGTCTTGTCCAGCTGGATGGTGCGGTTCCAGGGGTTCAGGATGATGCCCTGGATCTCCGGCACCTGCAGTGCGGCATCCAACAGCTTTTCAAACTCCACCAGAAAGGTGGACTGCACCGCTTCCGCGCCCTTCATCTCCTCTTCAAAGCTGGTAAAGGCATACCACCAGCTGGCCCCATCGGCCGTGCGGAGGGCCCGCAGCTGCATCTGCTCACCGGCCGGGTTCGGCTCCACCGCCACCACGACCTGTCCGTTTTCCCGCATCCTCCGCCGGATCACGGTCAGGGTATGCGCCAGCTGCTCCTGTGTAGGCTCCTGCTGTAACTGGCAGACCGCCTGTTCGATCTTCTCGTTGCCATTCAGGCCTTCGTCCTTCTTCTGTGCCATAAGCTCTCCCATTCTTTTTGTTGTATTTTATGCTTGTATTATATCCGGACTTTACGAAAAATGGAAGCGCAGGCCAGAGATTCTTTCTTTTTTCGTCTGCTTTCGGGTGTTTTTTCAAAAATCAGTAGCCCCCGCCCCGAAAAAGTGTTACAATGTTTTCGTCTGGTATCATTTCAGAAACGACAGGACGCGCCGTTTTTCCGTGAGCCGTTTTGTCGGAATGGGAGAGATAAGTCAATGAAACGAATCCTTCGTTCAGCCGTCAGTCTGCTGCTGTGCGCCGCCGTGGCGCTGGGCGGCACTGCCTGCGGCCGAAGCAAGCTGCCCACCACCATCACGATCTGGACCTACTACAACGGCGATCAGCTGGAATGCTTCAACCAGCTGGTGGAGCAGTTCAACTCCACCGTGGGCAAAGAGAAGAACATCCGGGTCGAAAGCTCCAGTCAGGGCAGCGTGAACGACCTGGAGACCAGCGTGCTGGCCGCCGCCGAGGGCAAGGTGGGTGCCGAGAAGCTGCCCAACATCGTCTCCTCCTACGCAGACACCGCCTTTACGCTGGATCAGATGGGCCTTGCCGTTGACCTGAGCCCCTACCTGACCGAAAAAGAGAAGTCTGCCTATATCGCCGGGTTTCTCGAAGAGGGCGACCTGATGAACAACGGGGAGCTCAAGGTCTTTCCCATAGCAAAGTCCACCGAGCTGCTCTACCTGAACGTCACCGACTTTGTTCCCTTTGCCGAGGCCACAGGCGTGACCTATGCGGATCTTTCCACCGTGGAGGGGCTGAACGAGGCCGCACACAAATACTACGACTGGACCGATGCCCAGACGGCTGCGCCCAACGACGGCAAGGCCCTGTATGGCCGCGACGCGCTGACCAATTACCTGCTCTGCGGCGCACAGGAACTGGGTACGACCATCTTTGATGCCGAGAACGGCGTGATGACCCTGCACTTTGACAAGCCGACCCTCCGCAAGCTGTGGGATAACTACTATGTCCCCTACATCAAGGGCTGGTGCAGTGCCAGCGGCAAGTTCCGCAGCGACGATATCAAGATCGGCAGCCTGCTGGCCTATGTCGGTTCCTCCTCCAGCGCTTCCTTCTTCCCCACCCAGGTGCTGACCAGCGACACCGAGAGCCACGGCATCGAGATGGCCGCGCTGCCCTGCCCCAGCTTTGCAGGCTGTGAGCCGGTGGCCGTCCAGCAGGGGGCCGGCATGGTAGTCATCCCGGGCACCGAGGACGAGATCAGCGCCTGCGTTGCCTTTCTGAAATGGTTCACCCAGCCGGAAAACAACCTGCAGTTCTCGGTGCAGTCCGGCTATATGCCCGTGACCTATGCCGCCAACAGCATGTCCGCCCTTGAGAACAGCGGCCTGACGGTCTCCGAGAGTATCCACAAGGTGCTGAGCCTGTCCATTGATGCCGTCGATCGCAGCAAGCTCTACACCACCCATGCCTTCCCGGATGCCCTGCGCGCCCGCAATACCCTGCAGTACGCACTGGAGGACCGTGTCACTGCCGACCGTGCCACGGTGCTGGAGCGGCTGGCTGCCGGGCAGACCCCCGAGGAAGCCGAAGCCGAGTTTCTGACCGATGCCTATTTTGATGCCTGGTACGACCAGACTCTGGCCGCTCTCAGCGCCTTTGCGGGCTGAGATGCCCTTGGAACAACCACAAAAGGAGAGACCCTCAGATGCAGAACCGCAAGCCGCACAGCCAGAAGGCCCCTCAGACGGGCCATTCTATCTTCGGCACCATCCTTTTCTCCCTGCTGGCTGTGCTGGCGGTGGAGTTCCTGCTGCTGACCTTTGCCGTCCACGCCACCCGGCTTGGCCCCCAGCTGAACCAGAACGCCGAGGATATCCTTGCCATGCAGGTGGACAACCGCAGCCGGTATCTTCAGTCCATCTTCCACGATGCACAGGAGCTGACCAGCCTTTCCGATACCATCAACAGCCTGACCCAGCAGCTTCTGGACGAGGGAGAGATCAGCCTGAGCACGCTGGACAGCAGCAGCGACGCGGCCTATCCCCTGCTGGAAGCCGCCGCGCCGGAGCTCATCAGCACCCTGCGCATCAAGTCGGTGACCGGCGTGTTCCTTATCCTGAACACCCATGATCTGGATAAGCGGAAGCAGGACAGCCTCATGCCCGCCATCTACCTGCGGGATCTCGACCCGGATGCCGCTCCCTCCCAGCGCAACGCCGACCTGACCTTTGTGCGGGCACCGGCCCAGCTGGTGCAGTCCCTTTCCATTGCCACGGACAACAGCTGGGCTCCCACCATCCGTTACCGGGCACTGGGAAACCGGGGCTTCCTTTATCCCCCTTTCCAGGCCGCCTATCAAGACGGAGCCAGCCTTGCCGCCTCCGATTATGGCCACTGGACCTCACAATCCTATCTGGTACCCGGGGACACCCACGAGGCCATTGCCTACAGCCAGCCCCTGATCCTGCCGGACGGCACTGTTTACGGCGTGATCGGCGTGGAACTGCTGGCCGACTACCTGTGGGAGAACCTGCCCTGCTCTGAGCTGCAGAACAACGGCACCTATTTCCTTGCCGTGACCGATACGGAGGAGCTCTCTGCCTCTGAACTGCAGCTGTGTCCGGTGCTCCGTTCCCACTGCGACGGGCAGCCGGGTTCTGCGGACGAAAGCCTTACGCTGCGCCTCCACAGTGCCCATACCCACCGCTACCTCTTCAGCAATGCCCTCTACATTGCTTCGGTCTCCCCCTTGAACCTCTACAGCCGGAACGCCCCTTTCTCGGGCAAGCACTGGCTTCTCGTGGGCTCCGTTCCCGCGGTGCAGCTCTTTGCTTTCGCCCAGCGGCTGAAGCAGCTGTTCTCCTTCATCATGCTGATCACGCTGGCCGTTGGCTTTGTTTGCAGCTGGCTGATCAGCAGACGGCTGGCCCGGCCCGTTGCCAAGCTCTCGGCTGAGGTAGCCGCTGCCGAAGCGGATTCCTCCGCCATCCCGCATCTGTCCGCCACCGGCATCAGGGAGCTGGATCAGTTTTCCTCCGCCTTTACCCAGCTGAGCAAAGACGTGCTGGACTCCTCCACCCGCTTTTTGCGCATTATGAAATTGGCCAGTGCGGAGCTGGGCGGCTATGAGCTGCGCGATGACAGCGTTTATGTGACTGATAACTTCTTCTCCATGCTGGGCCTTGCACAGGAGCAGCCAGATCCGCTCACGCCAAAGGCTTTCCGCGCCCTGATGGGCACACTGGAGCAGCGGTGGTTCTACCGCCTGTCCCCGGCCAACAACAAGGTCTTTGCCATCCCCCAGCCCGACGGCAGCACCCACTACATCACCCTGCGCATCACCCATATCCTGGGCGAAAGCGCCTCCGAGGTGGGTCTTGCTGAGGATATGACCACCACGGTGCTGGAGCAGCAGCGCATTGAGCACGAGCGCGATTACGATACCCTGACCGGCCTGTACCGCCGCCGTGCCTTTGACCGCGCCTGTGACGCGCTGTTCCAGCAGCCCGAAAAGCTGGGCTGTGCCGCCCTGCTGATGATGGATCTGGACAACCTCAAGCAGATCAACGACACCTACGGCCACGACTGGGGCGACCAGTACATCCGCCAGACCGGCCAGTGCTTTGCGGCCAACACGCCCGCCAACACCATCTGTTCCCGCCTTTCGGGCGATGAATTCCTGATCTTCTTCTATGGCTATCAGGATCAGAAGCAGCTCCGCGCCCAGCTGGAGCTGCTGAGTGCCGCCCTGCAGCGCAGCGTGTCCATCCTGCCCAACGGCAAGCAGCTGCACATCAGCATCTCGGGCGGCATCGCCTGGTACCCCACGGACGGCCACGACCTGCTCACCCTGAAAAAATATGCCGACTTTGCCATGTATCAGGTCAAGCATTCCCACAAGGGCCGCATGTGTGATTTTGATATCGGCAGCTACCATCAGGAGGCATACGCCGCCCAGACCCAGCAGGACTTTGAGCGCCTGCTGCAGGAGGAGCTGGTGTCCTACCACTTCCAGCCCATCTACTCTGCCCGCAGCGGCCGGGTCGCAGCCTACGAGGCCCTCATGCGGGTCGATCTGCCCACCCTGCACTCCCCCGCTCAGGTCATGCAGCTGGCCCATGAGACAGGCCGCCTGTATGAGATCGAACGGATCACGGTGTTCCATTCCAGCGAGATTTTCCAGCGTATGCAGGCACAGGGCCTGCTCCAGAGCGATGCCCTGCTCTTCATCAACTCCATCGCCAATGTCAGCCTGACGGTTGAGGATGTGGAGGAATATGCTCAGCGCTACCCCGAGCTGCTCAAGCGGTTGGTGGTGGAGATCACCGAACAGGAAGATCTGGACCGCGCATGTCTGGAACGGAAGCGGAACGTTCCGGGCTTCTCCGGCTCCTTTGCGCTGGATGACTACGGCAGCGGCTACAGCAACGAGCTGAACCTGCTGGAGCTCTCGCCCCGGTACATCAAGATCGACATTTCCATTGTGCGCGGGATCGATACCGACCGCGACAAGCAGCAGATCGTCTCCAACATTGTGGCTTACGCCCACGCCCGCAGTATGCAGCTCATCGCCGAGGGCATTGAGACCGAGGCCCAGCTGCGCACCGTCATCGGTCTGGGTGTGGATCTGCTGCAGGGCTACTACCTCAGCCGCCCCGCCGCAGTGCCCGCCCCCATTGCACCGGCAGCGCAGACGGTGATCGACCAGCTCGAACACCAGCGGTTCAATGCTCTCGGTTTATGATCTTTCCGGCTCCCCTGCAGGGGAGCCTTTTGTGACCCCATTCAGAGAAAGGAGACACGATGAACCACGAATCCAGTTCCGCTCTCCCCGCCGCCATCCGGGTGCGGGGCGCGCGGGTGCACAACCTGAAAAACATCGACGTAGATGTGCCGCTCCACAAGATCGTCGGCATTGCGGGCGTGTCCGGCTCCGGCAAGTCCTCGCTGGCGCTGGGTGTCCTCTACGCCGAGGGCTCCCGCCGCTATCTGGAGGCTCTCTCCACCTATACCCGCCGCCGGATGACCCAGGCCGAAAAGGCGCAGGTGGACGAGATCCGCTATGTTCCCGCCGCACTGGCCCTCCACCAGCGGCCCGGCGTGCCCGGGATGCGTTCCACCTTTGGCACCATGACCGAGCTTTTGAACAGCCTGCGCCTGATGTTCTCCCGGCTCTCCCACTACCCCTGCCCCGCCTGCGGCTGCATGGTGCCGCCCAGCCTGAACATTGCGGCCGAGATCCCGCTCTACTGCCCCCGGTGCGGCGCACAGGTGCCGGTGCTGGGCGCGGAGCAGTTCGCCTTTAACAGCACCGGAGCCTGCCCAGACTGCGAGGGCACCGGCATCGTGCGGGTGGTGGACGAATCTACTCTGGTGCCGGACGAGAGCCTTTCCATCAACGAGGGCGCGGTGCTGCCCTGGCAGACCCTGATGTGGTCGCTGATGAAGGAGATCGCCGAAAAGATGGGCGTGCGCACCAACGTCCCCTTCCGGGAGCTGACCCCGGAAGAGCGTGACATGGTGTTCCACGGCCCCGCCAAAAAGGTGCACCTGCTCTACCAGAACAGCAAGACCGGCGCGGCCGGCGAAATGGATTTCACCTACTTCAACGCCGTTTATACCGTGGAGAACGCCCTTGCCAAGGTGACGGACGAAAAGGGCATGAAGCGGGTGGAGCGGTTCCTGAAGCAGGGCCCCTGCCCCGCGTGCGGCGGCTCCCGCCTGAACGCCGCGGCCCGGGCTCCCCGGCTGCGGGGCATCGGGCTGGCCGATGCCTGCCGCATGACGCTGGACACGCTGGTGCAGTGGGTGGAGGGGGTGCCCGCCTCCTTGCCCGTGGAGATGCGCCCCATGGCTGAGAGCATCTGCGAGTCCTTTCAGGCCACCGCCGCCCGCCTGCTGGATCTGGGGCTGGGCTACCTCTCCCTTGACCGGGAGGCTGCCACCCTTTCCACAGGGGAGCGCCAGCGGGTGCAGCTGGCCCGCTCGGTGCGCAACCGCACCACCGGCGTGCTCTATGTGCTGGACGAGCCCTCCATCGGTCTGCACCCCTCCAACATCGAGGGCCTGCGGGGCGTGATGCACGACCTGATCGCGGATGGCAACTCCATCGTGCTGGTGGATCACGACACCGAGATCCTGCGGGATGCCGACTGGCTCATTGAGATGGGCCCCGGTGCCGGTGAAAATGGCGGCACCATCCTGACACAGGGCACCGTGGAGCAGGTGGCCCAAAGCCCGGCTTCCCGCATCGGGCCCTTCCTTGCCGACCTGCACACCCTCTCGGCCCGCACCCGCACCCCGGAAGCGGAGCTCTTTGCGCTGGGCACCATCACCCTGCGCACCCGGGCCATCCACACCGTCAAGCCGCTGGAAGTCCGGCTGCCCAAGGGGCGGCTCATCGCGGTGACCGGCGTGTCCGGTTCCGGCAAGACCACGCTGGTGCTGGAAAGCCTGATCCCCGCGCTGGAGGCCGCCGCCAAGGGCGAAGCTCTGCCCGCCCATGTGGAAAGCATCGATGCACCGGGCATTGCGCAGGTCAAACTCATTGACGCAACGCCCATCGGCATCAACGTGCGGTCCACGGTGGCCACCTATGCCAATGTCCACGATGAGCTGCGCAAAATCTACGCCCGCTCCCCGCTTGCCAGGGAGAAGGGCTACAAGGCGGGCGATTTTTCCTACAACACGGGCCGCCTGCGCTGCCCCGGCTGCGACGGCACCGGCACCATCAGCCTGGACATCCAGTTCCTGCCGGATGTGGAGATCACCTGCCCGGACTGCGGCGGCTCCCGCTACCAGAAGGATGCCGCCGCCCTCTACCGCACCCGGAAGGACGGCACCCAGGCCGAGAGCCTGCCCCGCCTGATGGAGATGAGCGTGGACGAAGCCCTTGCCGCCTGTTCCGACCTCAAGCTGGTGGCCAGCCGGCTGCAGACCCTTTCCAGCCTGGGGCTGGGCTACCTGACTCTGGGCGAGGCCACCCCCAGCCTTTCGGGCGGGGAAGCCCAGCGGCTCAAGCTCGCCAGCGAGATGGGCAAAGGGCAGGCTGACACCGTGTTTGTATTCGACGAGCCCACCATCGGCCTGCACCCGCTGGATGTGCGCACCCTGCTGGGCGTGTTCCAGCGCCTCATTGACAGCGGGGCCACTGTGGTGGTCATTGAGCACGATCTGGATGTGATCCGCAACGCCGACTATCTCGTGGACCTTGGCCCTGGCGGCGGCGAGAGCGGCGGGAGCCCCCGGGGCCCACCATGGTC
>OGUM01001886.1_pt1 | contig 13511 bp, 10 predicted proteins | sample 1553631 | NCBI WGS metagenome assembly OGUM01 (sample SAMEA2580228, study PRJEB22360) | human gut metagenome | biome: human gut; feature: human-associated habitat; material: faeces | place: Denmark | collected 2008/2010 | reverse complement strand
TCCGGCTGGCGCACGAGTTTGAAGGAATAACCCCTTTCCCGTGATGCGGATGCCGCCGTCTCCGCGGCAATCCGCCAAGGGAGGGGAACCGGTTCAGGATTTGGGTTCGTCCCTGTAATCCTGGAGGGCGTCCCAGTGGAACGTGAAATGCTTCTGCATGTGCAGCCCGTTGGCGAGGATGAACATGAGGGAAATGCGGAATTCGTTGTTGGTCAGCCCGTCCAGTTCCTTCTTGTCAATCTTCATGGAAAACTTGCCGCTCTTTTTCCCCAGGCGCTGGGAGAAGGAAACGGCGTCATAGTCCTGGTTGACCGCATAGGGCGGGTCCTGGACGTAGACGTTCAGCGCCTTGACGGTCTGGGGGCTCTTGTAGCTTCCGGAGATGAGAATCTGGTCTCCCTTGAAGGAAATGGCCGTGTCCTTGATTTCCACTTCCGGCCTGCCTTCATAGAATTTCTGTGCCGGAGTGACGGAGAACACTTCACAGGCGTCCAGCAGGGCGCAGCTGGCGGGGGTCAGGAAGGTGGGACTGGTGCCGAACGTGTAGTTTCCCGCGCCCATCAGGGCCGTGCCGTACTTTTTGCCGTCCGAGGCGGTCTGGTGGTTATGGGGCAGGTTGAGGCCGTGGCCCAGCTCATGGGCCAGGCCGGCGGAAACCCAGGGCTGGGCCACCGCCCCCCGCCCCGGGGCCCAGCCCGCCGTACCATTTGGTCAGCAGCTGCCCTTCCCTGGTTTTCTGGCCCAGGTGCTTGATGTCAAAGGCCGGATAATCCAGGGCAAAGCAATTGCGGCCCATGCCGTAGAAGGGAACGCCGCCGGGATTGTCGGGGCCGTTCTTTTCATCGTTCCAGGTAGGCATGATGACCAGGGTGTGCTGGCTTTTTTTCCTGTCCGGATTGGCCTTGAAAAATTCTTCAAGCTCCTGCGCGGCCTTCCAGCCGCCGCCGTTTTCATACGGATAGTGCGCCGCCGGGTTCTTGGCCTTGTATTCAATGATGTTCACGCGGCCGGGGGATTTGATGTCCAGGCCGAAGGAGCGCGCGCCGTAGCCGTGCCGCTGCATTTCCCTGCCGTAAAACTGCTGGAGGTAAAGCAGCAGTTCGCTGAGGCGCCGTTCGTAATCCGGAACGGGTTCCGTGTCACTGCCCAGAAAGTAAACGACGTTGAGCTGCTGGGCCGTTTTTTTCAGGGCAATCCGGTCTTTCAGAACGTCCGGAACGGTGACCCCGGCAGAAGATATTCCGGAAGCCGTCCCGAGAAGGGCGAAGGAAAAAAATGCGGAGAGAAGTCGTTTAAACATGCTTGCCTACGGTAGGCGCGCGCCCCTCAAAGACAAGGAAATTTACTGTCCGCGCTACCATTTGCGGAACAGGCGCCGGGTCAGGAGGAAGAACGGCGGAAAGGGGTGCGTCATGCCGTGAGGGTAAGTTGAAAAGGCTGAAAGATAGAGATTGCGGCGGCAGTAAATATATGACATCCTCATTAAAGCATGCATCTCCAATCTCTATTTCTATCTGCCGTTGCGGTGAGCTCCGTTTCTCTGGGTTGGGGGGCCCTGGACAAGCCTTCCGCCTCCAACCTGATCTGGTCTGATGAACCGGCCGTAGTTGTTTATCCGCAGGAGGACAAGAACCCCGACGGTAATTTCGGCAAATACAAGAAGCCTTCCGCCGTTTGGGAAGCGGAAGGGTATCCCATCGGCAACGGCCGCGTGGGGGCCATGATTTTCAGCGCGCCCAACCGCGAGCGGTTCGCCCTGAATGAAATCAGCCTGTGGTCCGGCGGCCCCAATCCCGGCGGCGGGTATGGTTACGGGCTCAATGCCGGCACGAACCAGTTCGGCAACTACCTGCCTTTCGGCGATTTGTTCGTAGACTTTAAAAAGGGGGACCAGCCAGCCTCCGTTTCCGTGGAGGATTTTACGCGCGCCCTGGATTTGCGGGACGGCATCCACAAGGTGAATTACAAGGCGGATGGCGTGACGTATGACCGCGAAGCATTCGCCAGCACGCCCGCCAATGTGCTGGTGCTGGAGTACAAGGCCAGCAAGCCCGGCCAGTTCAGCGCGGATTTTTCCATCAACAGCCAGCTTGAATCGGCTATTTCCGCCAAGGGCCCCGTCATCGCCTGGAAGGGAACCCTGAAAAACGGCATGAATTATGAAGGCCGTGTCCTGATCCGTCCCAAAGGCGGTACGCTTTCCACTGCGGACGATAAGATTTCCGTGAAGAACGCGGATTCCTGCATGGTCGTCATCGCCATGGAGACGGATTACCTGATGGACTATAAAAAGGACTGGAAGGGAGAGGCCCCCGCCAAAAAGCTGGACCGTTATGCGGCCAAGGCGGCCTCTGCGGATTATGCCGCCCTGAAACAGGCGCACATCGCCCAGTACAAGTCCATGTTTGACCGGGTGAAGGTTAACTTCGGCAAGACGGAGGCGGATGTAGCCAAACTGCCTATTCCAAAGCGGCTGGAAGCCTATAAGAAGAATCCGGTTGATCCCGATCTGGAAGAAACCATGTTCCAGTATGGCCGTTACCTGCTCCTGTCCAGCTCCCGGCCCGGCACGCTTCCGTCCAACCTCCAGGGGCTCTGGAATGTTTATCTCAATCCGCCCTGGGCCTGTGACTACCATAACAACATCAACGTGCAGATGGCGTACTGGGGTGCGGAACCCGCCAATCTTTCCGAATGCCATGAGGCGCTGATCAATTACGTGGAAGCGATGGCGCCCGGCTGCCGGGACGTCTCCCAGGCCAACAAGGGTTTCAATACCAAGGACGGCAAGCCCGTGCGCGGCTGGACGGTGCGTACCTCCCAGAACATCTTCGGCGGCAACGGCTGGCAGTGGAACATTCCCGGCGCGGCGTGGTATGCGCTGCATGTCTGGGAACATTACGCGTTCACCGGTGACAGGAAATATCTGGAAAAGCAGGCCTATCCCCTCATGAAGGAGATCTGCCATTTCTGGGAAGACCATTTGAAGGAGCTGGGCGCCAGGGGCGAAGGCTTCAAGACGAACGGCAAGGATCCGAACGAAGAGGAGAAGAAGGACCTGGCTGACGTAAAGGCCGGCACCCTGGTGGCCCCCAACGGCTGGTCTCCCGAGCACGGCCCGCGTGAAGACGGCGTGATGCACGACCAGCAGCTCATCGCGGAACTCTTCACCAACACCATCAAGGCCGCCCGCATCCTGGGCAAGGACGCCTCCTGGGCCAAGAGCCTGGAAGGCAAGCTGAAGAGGCTGGCCGGCAACAAGATAGGCAAGGAAGGGAACCTTCAGGAATGGATGATTGACCGCATCCCCAAGACGGACCACCGCCACACGTCCCACCTCTTTGCCGTTTTCCCCGGCAACCAGATCAGCAAGCTCAAGACGCCCAAGCTGGCGGAAGCCGCCCGCCTCTCCCTGGAATGGCGCGGCACGACCGGAGACAGCCGCCGTTCCTGGACGTGGCCGTGGCGCACCGCCCTGTGGGCCCGCCTGGGCGACGGGAACAAGGCGCATGAAATGGTGCAGGGACTTCTGAAATTCAACACCCTGCCGAACATGCTGACCACACACCCGCCCATGCAGATGGACGGCAACTTCGGGATTGTGGGCGGCATTTGTGAAATGCTGGTGCAATCCCATGCCGGCGGCCTGGACATCATGCCCTCCCCTGTGGAGGCGTGGCCTGAAGGCTCCGTGAAGGGGCTGAAAGCCCGCGGCAACGTCACGGTGGACTTCTCCTGGAAGAACGGCAAGGTGAGCAACGTGAAGCTGTATTCCGACCAGCCCAGGGTGCTGCCCGTGCGCGTCAACGGAAAGATGACCCGCATGAAAACCCTGCCGCTGAAACCCGGTGCGGAAGCTCCGCAGGCTGCTGCCAGGTAAAAGGAGGCGATTCCGTACCCGGTTTCAACTCCGGCAGCAAAATGACCATGGCTTCCAGCTCCCTCTTTATGGGGGCTGGAAGTTTTTTATTTTTCCGGCTTCACTGCGGGAAGAAACCGGCTTTTGGTTCAAAAAAGAGCGGAAAGGCCCGGAAATGAGTACTGCCCGGAGAAAGGATTTTTTCTCTTAACGGAAAGGCGGCGGGAAACATTCCGGGGAATATCCGGAGGAATTGGCATGCCTGCTTATGGAAAGAGGCGCAAGACGCTCATTTCTTTCCCATGCGCCCGATCAGCGAGCAGACGGTGCAGGAATGGAGGGAGCACAGGTCCTCGTGAATTTGAAGCAGGGCCTGGTGGTGCCACGCCTTCGCAAGAAAGGCTTTCGCGTCCGGCCTGCCGTCCAGCAGGGATTGGTGGACGGAGAGCACTTTTGTTCCCGCCTGTCCGGCCCGGAGGGAGAGGTAATGCAGCCACGCATGTTCGTCTCCTTTCGCCGGGAGAAGGTGGTTGACGGTAAAGTCCAGAATTCTGTCCCGGCCCATCAGGGCCATGGGGCGGGGGGACGGTGCGGAAGGCAGCGTCACATGGGTGCTCCAGTAGGGGTGCCTGAGGGAGGAAAGATAGTCCGCCAGTTCTTCCGCAGGGCCGGAATGGCAAAGACGCTTGAACGTGGCAAAATCCGCTGCGATGACGGCCAGCGCCCCCGCGCGCCTCTGCGGATGGTTGGCCGGCCTGCTGCCGGAGAACGTCCAGGGGAAGGAGCGCTCCGGCGCCAGTTCAAACTGTTCCCGCAGGGGCCACCATTGGGTCCAGAGTTTTTTATGATGAGCCACGGCTTCCGCCGTGCAGGAATCCGGCAGGACGGGGAGCAGGAATCCCGCCGTGCCGAAGAGGAGGGCCTCCGGGCATTCCCGGATGGCGCGCAGGGGGGCGCGCAAAGCCAGGTGCAGCATGGCGGCCTTGTTGGCATGGTAGCCCAGCGTTTCCGCCAGGTTTTCAAAAAGGGTTTGCTCTTCTCCTGCGTATTTGGCGCGTTCCGCATGGCGGCGGTGCTTGTTCCGGAACCGGTAGGCCGCTGCCGACTCAAGGAGGGTTTCCAGAAGCTCCGGAGGCATGGAAGTTAACAGGTCGGCGTGGCGGCAGTGGCGCACCGGGGCATTGCCGGAAGGGGCCGTTTTTGCCCGCGCCAGCGCAGCGGGAGGAATGACGGCCAGGGGGATGCGCTCGTGCCTGGCGTTGCGGGTGAACCATTCCCTGCGGCTGGGCGCGCAGGCGAGATGCAGGATGACGCCGCTGAATGCCGGGTTGGAGCCGTGCCTGTGGCGTTCCCAGTCTTCCGGAGCGGGGTCCAGTTCAATGTCTCCCGCCTGCGGAACGCCGTTGATGCGGATCCTGGCGTTTAGAAAATCCGGTCCGGCGGATTTGTTCCAGTCACCGAAGTCCAGAATGCGGACCTCCCTGCCCAGGTCATCCGTAAAGGAGGTTCCAAATGCGCCTTCCAGCAGGAGAAGCTGGAGCGTTCTCTCGTCCGGAAGCCCGGCAGGGAGGGAAAAGTCGGGTTCCCTGACGGCGCCTTCCCCTTCCTCCATTGCTGCGGAACGGGCGTCTCCGTACAGGGAGGCCATGGAGCGCATGTCCATGTTGGATGGGGGAAGGTTATTTATCCTTCTGCCGTTCCAGTTCTTCCTTCAGGCAGTCGGTCACGTTGCGGAATTTTTCTTCGTTCTCTTCGCTCAATTCGCTCAGGGTCAGATGGGAGTTGAGAACGTGCAGAGTCTGGTCCTTGGCATCCAGATGAACGGTGGGAGCGTTCTCCGAGCCCAGACTGGCGCGTATCTGGTCCACTTTCCCCCTCCAGGGGGCTGTAGGCGGTTCAATGCTGAGCAGGGCGTCCAGTCCCAGGCTTTCCAGCGCGCTCAGGCAGCGTTCGCTGGGGGAGGCGATCTGGACGGAGCCGCCGATGGGCAGCAGCCGGCGCGACAGTCCCGCAAGAGTGCCCATGAAGGTGGAGTCAATGCCGGAGCAGGTTTCCAGGTCAATGACGATCAGGCGTCCTCCGGAAGCGATGTAATCATCCCCCAGGGATTTGACGGTTGGGCTGTTGGCGAAACTTCCGCGTCCGGAGCACCGGATCCAAAGAAATTCGTCAAAAAGGCCGAAAAGGATGGAAGAATTGTTATTCACGTCGTTGGAAAATGGAAACCGTATGAATAACAAGAGAAGACGCCGCGGTCAAGTCAGGATTTAACATGCGCGCCGCCGGAAGAAGGCGTATCCCCCGTGTGCGGGGCCTGCCTCCGGCGGCTCTCTTCCCGTTGTGTGGAGGGAGCGCCGTGCGGTTCAGAAATTCCTGGCGCCTTCCCCCGTGCCGGGGAGGAAGCGGTAATACACCTCCAGCATCAGCGTAGCCAGGCACTGGCGGTAAATTCTATCGTTGGCATGCCGGTTCTGGCTGGTCTGCACCACTCCGCCGGGACCTCCGAAGCCGTTGGGCATAAAGCTCCCGTCGGAGGCCTGGGCGCCGAGGGTGGAATCACGGAAGGCCCTGTTGTAAGCCTTCCAGACGTCACCGCCGCGGTTCATGGCCGCCTGCACCCCGTAGTAATGCTGGTAGAGGTTGGAGGAAGTGTTGTTGGCCTTCCAGTTGAACGGCTGGTTGGTATTCTTGAGCATCCAGTCCAGCCCCTTGCGCGCCGTGCTGTCCGAGCCGTTGCCGCACATTTGCAGGGAAAGCACGCCCACGCCCACCAGGGAGGCCCGTGGTTCCCGGCCGTTTTCCTGGTAGGAAAAGAGGCCGTCCGGAAGGGCGGTTTTGCGGCAGTACATGGCCGCCTTCCGCAGGGCCGCGCGTATCTCTCCCCTGGAAGGTTTGATGCCGCCGTGTTGGGCTGCCTTCAGGGCCTGCACGTTCCAGCCGGTGACGGAAAGGTCCGTGTGGGCTCCGGGCTGGGTGTTGTAATTGTAGGCCCAGCCGCCGTTGGCATTCTGCCCCTTCATAATCTGGTCCACGGCCTTGGTGACGACTTGCTCCAGGTTGGCGATGGAGGGAATGTCCATTTGCTTGCAGAAGGTGTAGGCCTCGCACAGGGCATAGGTGGCGATGGCGTGGTCATAGCTGACCTCGTTCATTTGCGGCACCAGGGAGATGACGGGGGATTTCATTCCCTGGTCCACCAGGAAGGAGATGCCCTTCAGGACAGTATCGCCGAAGTCCTCGGAAAGAGGTGTTTCGCAGTGGGCCAGATAGGAGAGCAGGGAGAGCCCGGTCATGGCGCACTTGTAATTCTGGGGGCCGTCCCCCCAGGAGCCGTCCCTGTTCTGCTGCTTCTGGAGCCACTTGAGGGATTTGACCACGGCTTCCTCGCACTGCGGGGTGCCTCCGTTTTCCGTGATGCGCTTCATGCGGTCGTTCAGGTCGCAGCGCTTGGAAAGGACGTCTGTATCCGGTTTGTCCCATCCCGGGCCTTCTCCGTCGTCGAACGCGATTCCGTCTCCGATTTCAATACCCGTGAAAAACTCTTCCGTGGGAGCATCCTGTTCCAAATCCGGAATGGGCACGGCAATATGCAGGGGGGTGCTGGAGGCAATGACTTTCACCTGCTGGCCGGCAGGTGAATTGGAAGGGCGTGTGGCTTTCCTGACGAGTTCGGGTGTGTCGGGTTCCTCCGGTCCCTGGTTTTCCAATGGATAGGTAATGATGGAAGGCGGTTCCGGAAGGAACGTGATGATATTTGCCAGGTAGAGCAGGAGGCCCGTCATGGCGACGCCGAGGGCGGAGACGGAGACCGCCGCGGCCAGGTTTTTAACGCGCTGTTGTTTCAGTGCCGCAAGGGCTTCTTCTGTACTTTCAATATGCAGGCTCATGGAAGGAATGGGGTTTGATTAGGATTCCACCATCTCCCCAAGAGTGCGCAGGGACAAGTTTAAAATTTATAATATACTTATATTTAGCATGTTGTTATTAAAATGTTACTTAAGAAGGCTTGGAAATACCCCTGGCGGAAGAAAAGCGGCCTCCCGTTCCGCGCGAGGGATATGAAAAGCCCCCTTTCCCGGGAAGGAAAGAGGGCTGCGAAAAAGCCGGTGAATTTCGTCAGGAATTCTTGGTGCCTTCACCCGTACCGGGCAGGAAGCGGTAATAGGTTTCCAGCATCAGCGTAGCCAGGCACTGGCGGTAGATGTTTTCAGACTTGCCGGTCATGCCGGAAACGTAACCCACATCGTTCTTCCGGAAGCTGCCGTCCGCATTCTGGCCGCTGAGCACGGCGTCCCGGAACGCTTTGTTGTAGGAGGTCCAGACGTCTCCGCCGCGGTTCATGGCCGCCTGCACGCAGTAGTAGTGCATGTAAAGGTTGCTCTTGACGTTTTCCGTGCCGCTGCCCTGGCCCCACTGGAGGGTCTTGACGTTGTTCTTGATCCAGTCCAGCCCCTTGCGGGCGGCGCTGTCAGAACCGTTGCCCGTCATTTGCAGGGAAAGCACGCCCACGCCTACCAGGGAGGAGCGGGGCATGTTGCCGTTTTCCTTGTAGGCGAACTTGCCGTCCGGCATCACATTCTTGCGCACGTAGCTTGAGGCCTTGCGCAGCGTGGAGCGGATATCCCCCTTGGTGGGCTTGATGCCGCCGTGCTCCGCGGCCTTCAGGGCCTGCACGTTCCAGCCGGTGACGGAAAGGTCGATGTCCGGATTGATCTTGTTGTTGTAGCTGTAGGCCCAGCCTCCGTTGGGGCACTGGGCGTCAATGATCCTGTCCACGGCCTTGATGACGACTTTTTCCAGATTGGCGATGGAGGGAATGTCCATCTGCTTGCAGAAGGTGTAGGCCTCGCACAGGGCGTAGGTGGCTACGGCGTGGTCATAGCAGATTTCCTTCAAGGCGGGCTGTTCCGAGATGACGGGATTTTTCATTCCCAGGTCTACCAGGAAGGAGATGCCCTTCAGGACGTTTTCCCCGAATTCCTCGGAAAGGGGGGTCTCGCAGTGGGCCAGGTAGGCCAGCAGGGAGATGCCGGTCATGGAGGCGCGGAACTGGCCTTCACCCCAGGAGCCGTTGCCGTTCTGCTGTTTTTTAAGCCAGCGGAGGGACTTGACCACGGCTTCCTCGCACTGCGGGGTGCCGCCGTTTTCCGCGATGCGCTTCATGCGGTCGTTCAGGTCGCAGCGCTTGGAGATGATGCCGGGAATGCCGCCTCCGTCCCCGTCGCCCGTGCCGGTCCCGAAGCCGTCGCCGATGTCGATGCCCATGGAAAGCTCTTCCGAGGGGACGTCCACTTCAATGTCCGGGTTGACCACCGCGACGTCCGCCGTGGCTACGGCGGCAATCACTTTCACCTGCGCGGCAGTGGAAGAACTGCTGGGGCGCTGGGTGGTCTGGGTGACTTCCGGGGTGTCGATATCCGGATTGTCGCCTTCCTGGGTGGCGTAGGCCACCATGGGGGGATCTTCCGGAATGGCGACGATGATATGCACCAAATAAAGGAGAAGGCCCATGAGGGCGACGCCGAGGAAGGAGACGGAAATGGCGGCGGTCAGCGTCTTGACGCGCTGTTTCTTCAATTCCGCAAGGGCGTCTTCAGTACTTTCAATGTGCAGGCTCATGCAGTAAGGGAGGTTCCTGAGAATAATATAACGTTTTTTCCGGTTGGGGCGAGTGCAAAGATGTTAATATTCCTCTGGTCTGCATGATGACCAGATATGAATAAAACGGTGTTTTATGGTGAGCGGTTTACGAGTTTTATGGCAGTCGTCCGGGCTGGGGAGGAGCGTTTCCTGGTTTTGTTTGCGGGCCGGAGCATGGGCTGTCCCGGGTGCGGATGAAGAAGGCTGGGGAATACGGAAGGAATGTCCCGCATGTTCAGGCGCGTGTTTTCCCTGCACAGGCTGACCATGGAAAAAGCCTGATGCCCCGGATGCCGTTCGTTTTGCGAAAAAAGCCCTGCCATGGGCTGCATGGCAGGGCGGAAAAGGGAATGATCCTTTAAGGCAGGAAAGGGAATCAATAGTGGCCGTGGCGCGGACCGGTCATCCACTTCCAGGCTGTTTCCACGATGGCTCCGGCGTCCTTGCACCGGGCTTCCCAGCCGAGGATTTCCCTGGCCTTCTTGGGATTGGCAATCAGGCGGGGCGGGTCGCCTTCGCGGCGCGGGCCGTAGCGGACGGGGATTTTCCTGCCGGTGACTTTTTCAGCCGTTTCCAGGATTTCCCGGACGGAAAGCCCCAGGCCGGTTCCCAGATTGAAGCATTCCGTGGAGCCGCCCTTCATCAGGTAGTCCACCGCTCTCAGGTGGGCGTCCGCCAGGTCGTTGACGTGGATGTAGTCGCGGATGCAGGTGCCGTCCGGCGTATCGTAATCCGTGCCGAAGACTTCGATGTATTCCTTTTCCCCGGTCAGCGTGAGCAGGATGTTGGGGATGAGGTGGGTTTCCGGGTCGTGGTCTTCACCGATCAGGCCGTCCTCGCTGCAGCCGGAGGCATTGAAATAGCGCAGGAAAACGCTCTTGAGGCCCCAGGCGCGGTCGCAATCCTTGCAGACCTTTTCCAGCATGTACTTGGAGCTGCCGTAAGGATTGATTGGATCCTGCTTTTCCGTTTCCGGGATTGGAATCTGGGTGGGGACGCCGTACGTGGCGCAGGTGGAGGAGAAGACGAAGCGCTTGACGCCGGCGGCCTGCATGGCTCCCAGGAGGACGAGGGGACGGGCGATGTTGTTCATGTAGTACTTGAGGGGATCCTGGACGGACTCGCCCACGTTGATGAAGGCGGCAAAGTGAATCACGGCGTCAAAGCCGCCCTTCATCAGGAGGGGATACACGACGGAGGCGTCTCCCAGGTCGCCCTTGACCAGTTTCACCTCCGGGTCCACGAGGGCTCCGATGTGGCCGTACACCATGTTGTCCAGCACAGTCACGTCAGCGCCGATTTTGACGAGCTGGCGCACCGTGTGGGAACCAATATATCCGGCGCCGCCGGTTACAAGTACTTTCATGATCTTATCAAATTGCTGTTGGGCCGGTTCAACCTTTTCTCCGGCAAGGGTGTCCGTACGCGCCGGAACCTGCGGAAACTTCCGGTTCGCGGCAGGCTGCGTCACTGTTCCGGACACCTGTAAAAGTGACATGTTTTCCCCTTTTTGTCAATTTGTGATACGTCTGCCGCCGCCCATGCGCAGGATGCCGGACGCATGGGGCGGCAACGCTCCCGTTCCGGTGCGCAAGGGGCAAGGCTCCTTTGCATGGTCCGGGCGCTTTCCTCTGGCGGCGTGCGGGCCGCCTCCGTTTTCATGCCGGAAACTGCCCCGCTTTTTACTGGCTCCTGATGTGCATTTTTGAGAACATCCCCTTATTATGAAACCGTCCGAGATCAGGAATGTTCTGGAAGATCACGAAGTGCGCCCCAGCAAATCCCTGGGACAGAACTTCCTGACGGATGAAAATGTGGCGCGCTGGATTGTGGGCCAGCTTGAAATTCAGCCACAGGACTGCGTGGTGGAAGTAGGGCCCGGAACCGGAGCCCTGACGGAGCACGCCGCCCCTCTTTGCCGCAAATTGATTCTGGTGGAATTCGACTCCCGCCTGGCGGAATACCAGAAAGAGCGCTGGGCCGGAGATCCCCATGTGGAGGTTCACCATGCGGACGGCGCGTCCTGGGACCCGCGGGGATTGTTTGCGGAAGCTCCCGTCAAGTTCCTGGGCAACCTTCCCTATTCCGCGGGAGGCGCCATTCTCCAGAACTTCCTGTCCAGGCCCAGCGCCGTGGAACGGGCCGTGGTGATGCTCCAGAAGGAATTCATCGACCGCATTCTGGCGACTCCGGATGACGACGCCTTCGGGCTGTTGTCCCTGCGCATCCAGAAAAACTGGATTCCCCGCGCCCTGAAAACTATTCCCCCGGAAGCGTTCCATCCCCGGCCCCGGATTGATTCCACCGTGATGCTGCTCACGCCGCGCCCCGTCCGCGACCTGCCCCCGTATGACGACCGGCTGATGGACGAGCTGATGCGCAAGGCTTTCTCCCAGAGGCGCAAGCAGTTGAAAAAACAGCTTCCGGCCTCCCCTCCGTGGGAGGAAGTAGCCGCCTCCCTGGGACTTTCCCCTTCCGCCAGGGCCGAGGAACTGAATTTGGCCCAGTGGGTGGAGCTGGCGCGGGCTTACGACGCCAACCCCCTCAAGGACGTGGCGCAGAGCGGGGACGAATTGTTTGACGTGGTGGACGAACTCAACCAGATGACGGGGCAGGGCACGCGCCGGGAAATCCATGAAGGGAACCTTCTCCACCGCGCCGTGCACATGTTCCTGGTCAACAAGCATGGGGCTGTGCTCCTCCAGAAAAGATCGCTGTGGAAGGACAGGCAGCCGGGCAAGTGGGATTCCTCCGCTGCCGGGCATCTGGATGCCGGGGAAAGCTATGGGGAGGCCGCGGCGCGGGAGCTGAAGGAGGAACTGGGCATCTCCGGCTGCGAGCTGCGGAAAATTGCGGACTTTGACGCAGGTGAAAACAACGGCTGGGAATTCATCGCGCTCTATGAAGGGCGGTACTCCGGGAAAGTTCGTTTTCCCGCGGCGGAAGTGGATAGCGTGCAGTGGTTTACGCCGGAACAAATCCAGGCATGGGTGGAGCGCCGCCCGCAGGACTTCTCCCCCGCGTTCATTCCGTGCTGGAATGCATGGCTGGCCGCGAACAAAAACGCATCATTCTAACTCAAATACATATCATGATTAACCCTGATCAATTATCTCCGGAGCAGGTCCGGTCCATCCGGGACTGGGCGGAAGAAGGGCTGGATTTAAACGCCATCCAGAAGAGGCTGCATGAAGACCTGGGCATCAAGCTGGAAAACGTGGGCATTGAAGACCTCGGCCAGGCCAAGCGCGTGGTCGTCTCCAAGGATGAAACCGTCATCGTGGAAGGCGCCGGCAAGTCTGCGGACATTGAAGGCCGCATCTCCCAGATCCGCCACCAGATCAAGGACACCACGTCCGACTACGACCGTGAAAAACTCCAGGAACGCCTGGCCAAGCTGGCCGGCGGCGTGGCCGTCATCCATGTGGGTGCCGCTACGGAAACGGAAATGAAGGAAAAGAAGGCCCGTGTGGACGACGCCCTGCACGCCACCCGCGCTGCGGTGGAAGAAGGCATCGTTCCCGGCGGCGGCGTGGCCCTGATCCGCGCCCAGAAAGCCATTGACACCCTCAAGCTGGAAGGCGACGAGGAAACCGGCGCTCAAATCGTCTATCGTGCGGTGGAAGCTCCGCTCCGCCAACTGGCCAGCAATGCCGGCCGTGAAGGCGCCCTCATCGTCGCCAAGGTGAAGGGGATGAAGAAAGCGGCCGACGGCTACAACGTAGCCACGGACAAATATGAAGACCTGCTCACCGCCGGTGTGGTGGACCCGACCAAGGTAACCCGTTCCGCCCTGCAGAACGCGGCTTCCATCGCCGGCCTGCTGCTTACCACGGAATGCGTCATTGCCGACAAGCCCGAGAAGAAGGGCTGCGGATGCGGCTCCGGCGCTCCCGACATGGGCGGCATGGGAGGAATGGGCGGCATGGGCATGATGTAAGCCCCGTCCGTTTCTGCGAGACACGGCAATCGACTTCAAGGCTCCCCGGTTTTCCGGGGGGCCTTTTTGTTT
>OGUM01001852.1_pt1 | contig 13738 bp, 9 predicted proteins | sample 1553631 | NCBI WGS metagenome assembly OGUM01 (sample SAMEA2580228, study PRJEB22360) | human gut metagenome | biome: human gut; feature: human-associated habitat; material: faeces | place: Denmark | collected 2008/2010 | reverse complement strand
CAGATTGAAATTTTTGATACCGGCGTTGCTTTCCTTGCAGGAATGATGATCATCCCGGCTGTATTTGTATTTCTTGGCACAGATGGCATGGCTTCCGGACCAAGCCTTATCTTTATCACTCTGCCCAATATTTTTGCAAAGATGAGCGGAGGGGCTTTGTGGGGAAGTCTGTTCTTCCTGTTTCTGACATTTGCTGCGGTTTCAACGATCATTGCTGTATTTGAGAACCTGATCGTGTTTAATATGGAACTGTTTGGCTGGAACCGTAAAAAGAGTGTTGTTGTCTGCGCAGTTCTTGTTGTGATCTTAAGCATTCCATGTGTGCTTGGATTCAATGTACTTTCCGGATTCCAGCCATTCGGAGATGGAAGCAACATCATGGATCTGGAAGACTTTATTGTTTCTAATAACCTTCTTCCTCTTGGAAGTCTTGGTTACCTTCTGTTTTGTACCAGAAAGAACGGATGGGGATGGGACAATTTCATTGCAGAGGTGAATGCCGGTACAGGCATGAAATTCCCGAAATGTCTGAAAAATTATGTTGCCTATGGAATTCCGGCGATTATCATTGTGATCTATCTGAAAGGTTATTATGATAAATTTGCAGGTCTGGGAACAGCAGCACTGGCCGGATGGATGATCGTGGCACTGGTACTGCTGGGATTCGTATTCTACTGTGCGACAGCGAAGAAGAAAGTGAAACAGTAAGCGGAGCGCAAATATCTGCCCGACCTGAGAACAATAAAAGATGTAATTATGTCTGAGAGGAAACAGTCTTTCAGACATGGTTACATCTTTTTTGTGTTATGGAATTGTTGTGTAAAAGTAGTGGATGCATTATTTTAGAGGATTGCTATAATGAGGCAGTTCTTCGCTGGGGGTGGTTTTGAACTGTTTACGGTATGCCCGGGAAAAAGTGCTGTATTCTGTGAACCCGCTTTCCTGTGCTGCTTTTGTCACAGGCATTCCATTTGAGATCAGAGTACGTGCCATAAGAAGCCGCTTGTTTACAATATAATTATGAAGGGTATAGCCGGTTTCTTGTTTGAACTTCCGCATCAGATGGTACTTGCTTACATAATATCTGGCAGAAAGCGTTTCTACAGACAGATCTTCTTTCAGATTGTGGTTGATATACTGAAGGATACTGGCAATCTGCGAGTCAAAGGTGTAGGATTTTTTATCAAAAATGTACTGCTTTTCCAGAAAGATACGGTTCAGATAAACCATAAATTGAAGAAAAAGTGACTGTGTCAGGATTTCCTTTCCATATTCATCGGATTTTGCGGAATTTTCCAGTTCAAACAGGATGTCTTTCATCTTTTCCTGAAGAGAATTATTCACAATATATTCAGCTTCTTTGATCAATCCCTGTGAATCTTTAATGAAGACAAATCCACGTGATACGATGACGGGTCGCATTAAGATTTTGTTTTCTTTTGAATCGATAGCTAAGATAACAGCAACTAATCCATTATCAGCTAAGATTCGACGATCTTTTAAAACAGCAGTGGACAATCCGGAAATATCATTTCCATCGACATAAATATCGTCACCTTGGTATCGCCAGTCACTTTGTAGTACTTTGTGATCTCTTAAAATTAAAATATCTCCATTTGCGCATACAAAGATATTCTCTTTAGGAATACCTGTTTCCATTGCGGTTTGACGGTGTTGCATCAACATCTTATATTCACCATGAATTGGCATAAAATAGGTTGGACGAACTAACTGTAACATCAGTTTTTGTTCTTCTTTAGAAGCATGTCCCGTTGTATGCAAGTTATTTAAGATGGATTTTGTCAATACTGTAGCACCCGATCTAAATAAGTTATCAATAACACGATTGACACTGGATTGGTTTCCTGGAATTGGGTTGCTTGAGAATACGATTGTATCTCCAGGTTTTAAGTGAATAAAGCGGTGTGTACCATTCGCAATCCTTGATAGGGCAGCCAAAGGTTCACCCTGACTTCCTGTACAAATAATACAAACTTTATCATCTGGTGTATAAGCTAATTCTTCAGGACTTAAGAAATCTGAATTTTTAACTTTGATTGTTCCCATCTTTCGCCCTATATCAACAACATTTTCCATACTTCGACCAAATACAATGACTTTTCTACCGAATTTAGTAGCAGCTTCAATGATTTGGGCAACACGATGTACGTTAGATGCGAATGTCGCAACAATTAAACGTTGTTTTGTCTTACGCATAATGTCCTGGATTTCATTGGCAACTTTTCTTTCTGAAATAGAGAAGTCTTCAACTCCAGAGTTTGTAGAATCTGACATCAATAAGTCTGGTTTTGTGACACCGATAAATGCCATTTTCTGATAGTCTGCATTTGTTCCAACAGGAGTTAAGTCAAATTTGAAGTCACCTGTGTGGACAATAGATCCATTAGGACATGTGATATGTACACCTAAAGAATCGGGGATAGAGTGGATGGTATTGAAGAAACCAACTTTAAAGTATTTTGTTGAGATACTTGAGTTTTCATCAATTTCTATAATTTTTGTTTTTTCTAGTCCTTTATGTTCACTTAACTTTTTAAGAATCAAAGCCTTCGCAAAACGAGGTGCATAGATAGCATCAATTTGGACTTGTTTTAGTAAGAATGGAATTCCTCCAATATGATCCTCGTGACCATGGGTAATTACTAAAAACTTTCTTTTTTTGTTCATGCGAATCAAATGATGATAATCAGGAATTACATAGTCAACTCCTAATAGTTCATCACCTGGAAACAAAACGCCACAATCTACGATACAGATTTCATTTTCGTGTTCGTAGCAATACATATTTTTACCGACTTCGCCTAATCCCCCTAGGGCGTAAATCAAAGTATCACCTTTTTCAACGTGATTTTTTGCATGATATGGTTTTTTGTTCGATGCATGCCCAAACGCTTGTTCTTGTGTTTTTGGCATATTCGACCTCTTTCTATAATTTAATGACTCTATTGTTATTATAGCAAAGCTACGCGATTTAAAAAAGCAGAAGCTTAAATGACTTCTGCCTCATCATCACTTTTCCATGGATTATTGGCATCAATATGATCGTAGAAAAGAGTACCTGATAAGTGATCGATTTCGTGTTGAAGGCAAATTGCGAAATATCCTTCAGCTGAAATTGTTACATTTTTATCTTGAATCAAATCATAACCACGAACTTTAATTCTTGCATGACGGAAAACATGTCCTGGATGTTCGCCTTTTACGGATAAACAACCTTCTCCATTATCTAAATATGCGTTTTGTACGGATTCGGAAATGATTTTAGGATTGACTAGTGCAACTTCATCTACACCATCTTCATAAGGAATCACAACCGCAACCATTTGTTTTAAAACACCAACTTGTACAGCTGCAATACCAACGGCCGGCTGTAAATCTTCGGCTTCGGCAATTTCATCATTTTGTGAATTGCGCACGTAATCTAACATGGCCTGTAAAAGTTCTCTATCCTCATTTGATAAAGGCAATTGAACAGGTTCACTTTGCATACGAATTCTTTCGTCTGTATCCAATATAATATCTTTGCTTGTTATTTTCATAGTAATCATCCTCGCAAACATTCTATAGCATTTTCGAATTATTGACAAATGATTTTTGAAAATATGCTAAAATAGAATTCATGATGGGGGGGATTTACATGTCCGAACAAAAAAAGAAGGGGAAATTATCATTTTTCGCATTAGATCCAAAGTGTGATAAGTATATCAATTGGGCGGTGGCGCTTCTTTTGTTGATTGGAACATTTACGATTGTTTCAACCAATGTAGGAAAAACGACATATGCCCCTAACATTGTCCCAAAAGTAATTGTTAAACAATGTATATTTTGTGTATGTGGATATATTGCCATGTGGTTTATGAATCGTTTTTTTCGCTTTCGATGGTATTCAAAAATAGAATGGTGTATTGTTCCACTTTGTTTGTTCATAATGATACTTCCATTTGCGCTTCCAGAAATTGGAGGAAGCCATGCCTGGATTCAGATTGCCGGTATATCTTTGCAGCCAAGTGAATTCGCAAAACCATTATTGCTGATTATTTGTGCGACATGCTTGTATCGTGCAAAAAAGAAATCAATTATGTTAAAGGAAAAGGGTAGACTCTTTAAAAGGGCGTGGGCCGCATTTATTTGTATATGTATCATTGTGCTTTTTCAAAAAGATACAGGAACCGCTGTTATCATTGGATTTATCTTTATATCTTGTATCATGATTCCAAAATATCCTGTTTTACAACATACACAACGAGTATTAAAAGTACTTATTTATGGAGGAATTATTTCTGGTGTTGTTTTATTTGGATTTACAAATATAGGAAATGAAATCTTAAAACATACGTCATTTGCACATATTGCGGTGCGCGTTGAAAACTTCAAAGATCCATATAACGATGTTTATGGGGATGGATATCAACCAGCTAATTCTTTGTATGGAATCGCAAGCTCTAATATTGTTGGAAAAGGCATTGGAAACTCGGCACGTAAATATGGTTATTTAACACAGGCTGATAATGACTATATTTTAGCTGTATTGATTGAAGAAACAGGTATCTTTGGTTTGTTTGGATTGGTTATTCTGTATGGAATTATTGAATTTCGCTTATTTTATTATGCCTTTAAAACAAGTGAGTATATGTACAAAATAATATTAGGCGGCGCAGGCGTTTATCTATTTATGCACTTCTTTTTGAATGCTGGTGGTGTGGCTAGCTTGATTCCTTTTACAGGAGTACCCCTACTATTTATAAGTAGTGGAGGTACAAGCTTGATTTCAATTATGTTGACAATGGGATTGGCACAAAACTGCATTTGTGCAATCCGAAGAAGGGAGATGGATCGATTATCATGAGAATTGTAGCGGGAAAATATGGGTCTAGATCATTAAAAAGTCCTAAAAATGATGCGACTAGACCAACGCAAGATAAAATTAAAGGGGCCATCTTCTCAAGTTTGGGGAACATGTTTGATGGTGGTAACTTTTTAGATTGTTACAGTGGAACTGGAAATATGGGCTTAGAAGCTGTGAGTCGCGGAATGGATCATGCGACTTTGGTGGACAATAATAAAGGGGCCATTTCTGTCATTAAAGAGAATGTAAAGAGTTTAAAGGCAGAAAAAGAGACCAAAATCATTTGTGGAAATATTTTTAGTGTATTGGAGCGTTTGACTTTAAAGTATGATGTAGTTTATATTGATCCTCCTTATGCGAAACAGGAAAATGAAAAGTTGATTCAAAAATTAGAGGATTTAGATATTGTAAAATCAGATGGAGTTATTGTAGTGGAAAGCCTGCAAGAAGAGGTGTGGCCAGAAAAAATAGCTTCATTCATAAAATATAAAGAGAAGACATATGGTATTACGCGTATTTCTTATTATCAAAAAGAGGAGAATGAAGAATGAAAATAGCAGCATTTTGCGGAACATTTGACCCAGTTACTTATGGTCATTTAGATATTATTGAAAGAGCAAGTAAGTTGTTTGATCAATTAGTGGTCTTTATTTCGCCAAACTCAGATAAAAATAATGAGTTTACAGAGGAAAAAAGATTAAAATGGTTGAATGAATCAACGAAACACTTGTCAAACGTAACATGTAAGATTCAGTCGGGATTAGTTGTCGAGGCATGCAAAAGTGTGAATGCGACTGTGCTGGTACGTGGAATTCGTAATGGTGTGGATTGTACATACGAGCAAAACATGGCGTTTATGAACGCAAGATTGAATGAGGACATTGAGACAGTATGTTTATTTACTCGTCCTGAATATAGTTTGTACTCAAGTTCAAACGTAAGAGAACTGTTTAAATATGGTCAGGACATTTCGGGATTTGTTCCTGCTTGTGTATTAGAAGATCTTAAAAAAGGAGAAGAATAAAATGGAAAAGTTTATTGATTGGTTAAAGGCAAATGGATATCAATATAAAGATGAAGATATTTATCTAGAAGCTTGTACACACTCTTCGTATGCCAATGAACATCATCGTGAAATGGGAGACAATGAGCGCTTAGAATTTATGGGAGATTCTGTTTTACAAATTTGGAGTGCTACACAATTATTTTTGATGGAACCCAAAATGCGTGAAGGACAAATGACAACACTTCGTGCACAGACAGTGTGTGAATCTACATTAGCCGTATTGAATAGACAATTAGGATGGTATGAATTCTTGCGTCTAGGTGTTGGTGAAGAAAAAACGGGTGGACGCCATAGAGAAAGTATTTTGGCCGATCAATTTGAAGCTTGTATTGGAGCTATCTATATTGATCAGGGATATGCCGTTTGTGACGAGATTTTGACAAAATATATGAAGCCAGTATTTAAACAAGAAAAGAGTGAGGCTGTTACAGACTATAAAACACATTTACAAGAGGTGATTCAGGCAGATTCTAGAAAGACAATTCAATATAAATTGTTAGAAGAAAAAGGTCCAAGCAATGCACCAACCTTCACAATGGGTGTGTATTTAGATGATATTTTATTAGGTCAGGGAACGAGTAGCACAAAGAAAAAGGCGGAACAAAAAGCAGCTAAAGATGCTTTTGAAAAGATGGCAAAATAAAATGGAAGTATTTGAGAAATTACTAGATCCGGAATTATATGCGTATTTTAAAAATGCGACTTTTTATGAGAATCCTGTATTTCATACAGCGCATAAAATGGTTGATTTTTACATTGAATTTGAGAATGTAATTCCTTTGGAAATTTATGAACAGATCATTACTAAGCTTCAGCTTTCTTTGCATGCTCATGTAAAGTTGCATATGCACACAAAGAATAGCGTTATTGAAATGGATGAACTGGATCGTTATGTAAATTTTTTTGTGGAAAAATATAGTGATGTGAAGGATTTTCGCTTTCTACATCCTTATTTAGAAAATGATACAATCTGTTTTTCTACGCGCGATGAGTCTCGTCTTGCTGCTTTAAATTTGGCTTTACCTTCATTAATGGAAAAGTTGGCGGATGTGGGGATTACGCAGGAAATTGTGTGTAAAAAGGTTGAGGATGATATTGAAATTGAAACGGCAAAGGTTCAAGTGAGTACACCTGTTGTGAAACAAGAGCCAGTAAAGAAGCAGTATCCTTCTTCAAACAGCTATAAGAAGGAATCAGCTACAACATATAAGATTGCAGATTTACGAGTGGGCTATTCAAATGTTCAAATTGAAGGACATATTTTCGATATTGATAATCGTGTTATGAAGAGTGGTAAAACTTTGCAGATGTTGTATATCAGTGATTATGATGATGCGATCGTTGCCAAACGTTTTGAAGGGGCAAGATGTCCTATTGAAGAGATTCAAGCGGTAAAAAAAGGCATGCACGTTGTATTAACGGGTGAAGTTGTTTATGATTCATTCTCAAAGTGCGACTCGTTTATGGTTCGTAAATTAGAAATCACAAAGGAAAAGAAAAGAGAAGATCATGCGAAAGTAAAAAGAACAGAATGGCACGTTCACTCTAATTTTTCAGAAATGGATGGTGTTTGTGCAATCGAAGAATTTATTCAGACTGCCTATGACTGGGGTATGGATTCTATCGGTGTGTGTGATCATCAGGTCGTACAGGCTTTTCCAATGGCACAACATAAGATTGAGGCTTTGGTCAAACAAGATCCGAATCGTGAATTTAAAATGTTGTATGGTTGCGAAATGCTTGTGGCAGATTCTAAATATCATATTGTATATAATAATGATCATCGCAAACTTGAAGATGCAACATTTGTCGTGTTTGACTTGGAAACAACGGGTCTTTCGAATACGCGTGATGAAATTATTGAATTTGGTGGTGTTAAGATCAAAAATCGTGAAGAGGTTGGGCGTTTACAGATGTTCATTAATCCAAAGCGTACGATTCCTGCCCACATTTCAAATTTAACGCATATTACACAAAATGATGTAGATCGTGCAAAACCTATTGAAGATGCTTTAGATGAGTTGTTAGAATTTATTGGAGATTCTATTTTAGTAGCGCATAACGCAACGTTTGACGTTGGCTTTATGAATGCAGCTTGCAGAAAAACAGGTCGTGATGAACTGACAAATCCTGTGATTGATACATTGCCACTATCGTATGCGATGCTTCCGGATGATCAAAAGCGATTTAATCTAGGAAGTGTATGTCGTCATTATCGTGTTAGTTATGATGGTGAAGGTGCGCACCGTGCGGACTATGATGCGGATGTACTTTCACAAGTCATGTATAATATGATGAATCAATTAGGACATGAAGCTACTTTAGATACACTAGTTGATATGGAAAGTGGATGTGAGAAATACGCTTCGAAAAAACCATATGAGAGAAATCGTCCATATCATATGACGGTATTCGCAAAGAATAAGGATGGCTTAAAAGAATTGTTTGAATTGATTACTTTATCACATACACAATATTTGGTGAGTATGGGTAAAGAAAATGGTCAGCCTCGTATTATTAAGGAGGAAATCTCAAAGAAGTGGGATAACGGCAACTTATTAATTGGTTCTTCTTGTCAGAATGGTGAAATTTTTGAATTGGCACATACGCGAAGTAAAAAAGAATTATTGGAAGCCATGGCCTATTATGACTATATTGAGCTTCAGCCATTAGATTGTTATAAGAATTTATTGGATCGTGGAAGCATTACAGATGTGGATGATTTGAAGTGGTATTTGCAGTTTATCTATGATACCGCAAAAGAAGCGGGTAAGATGGTGATTGCTTCAAGTGATGCACACTATGTGAATCCTAATGAGAAACGTCTTCGTGATGTATATATTAATGCCAAGGCAATTGGTAATGCTAGACATCCTCTATATATTTATAATAAACAAGCGCGTAAAGCTACGAGCAATCCAAATCAGCATTTGTTGACGACAGATGAAATGTTGAAGGCATTTGAATGGATGGGTGAAGATGTAGCTTATGAGGTTGTTGTGGAAAACACAAATAAATTGAAGTTATTAACAGAGCCTATCTTTCCAATCAAAGATAAGTTGTATCCACCTGACATTGAGGGGTCTGACCAAAAGTTGCGTGATATTTGTTTTGAAACAGCTCACCAATGGTATGGAAATGATTTGCCAGACATTGTAGAGAAACGTTTAACTCGTGAGTTAGATAGTATTATTGGTCATGGTTACTATGTAGTATATTATATTTCACACTTACTTGTTAAGAAGAGTAATGATGATGGATATCTTGTAGGTTCGCGTGGATCTGTAGGATCTAGTTTTGTTGCGACAATGTCCAATATTACGGAGGTAAACCCATTAACACCTCACTATGTATGTAAAAATTGTCAGCACTATGAGTTTTTAGAGGGGGATGAAGCTAAGTCTGGTTTTGATTTGCCGGATAAGGTGTGTCCGGTTTGTGGTGAAATCATGCGTGGAGATGGTCAGGATATTCCGTTTGAAACATTCTTAGGTTTTGAGGGGGATAAAGTTCCCGATATCGATTTGAACTTTTCCGGTGAATATCAACCGAATGCCCATGCCTATACAAAAGAAGTATTTGGAGATGATCATGTCTTTAGAGCAGGTACTGTAGGTACGGTTCAGGAGAAGACGGCGTATGGTTATGTTAAAGGATATGAAGAAGAGATGGAGTGTGAGCCTTTTAATGAGGCAAAGCGTGTAGATTTGGCTAAGGGCTGTGAAGGTGTAAAAAGAACAACGGGTCAGCATCCGGGTGGTATTGTCGTTGTGCCATTGGATATGGATGTGCATGATTTTACGCCTGTACAATATCCTGCAAACAATCCAAATGCGACTTGGAAAACAACGCACTTCGATTTCCATCAGATTCATGATAATATCTTAAAATTTGATATTTTAGGTCATGTCGATCCTACGGCCATGAAAATGTTGGAAAGAATTACAGGGGTGAATGTTCGTCAGATTCCTATGAATGATCAGGCAACTATGGCTATATTCTCGACAACTGAATCACTAAAAATCGATACGACAAAATATAATGAAGTTACAGGAGCAGCGGGTATTCCTGAGTTTGGTACGCCATTTGTTCGTGGTATTCTTGAACTTACTAAGCCGACAACGTTTGCGGAATTAGTCACAATTTCTGGTTTGTCTCATGGTACCGATGTTTGGTTGGGAAATGCCAAAGATCTAATTGATAATGGTACTTGTAAGTTGAATGAAGTTATTGGTTGTCGTGATGATATCATGGTTGATTTGATGGGGTATGGTGTTAAACCAAAATTATCATTTACGATCATGGAAAGTGTTCGTAAGGGTAAAGGTTTAAAAGATGAGTGGGTTACCGAAATGAAGGCGAACAATGTACCAGAATGGTTTATTGATTCTTGTACAAAAATTAAGTACATGTTCCCTAAAGCCCATGCGGTTGCCTATGTTATGATGGCTGTGCGTATTGCGTGGTTTAAGGTACATATGCCAGTACATTATTATTGTATGTATTTTAGTATTCGTTGTGATGCTTATGATGTGCAGACCATGATTCAGGGTGAGGCTGCAATTCGCCAAAGAATGGCGGATATCAAACATATGAAAGAGGATAAAACACAAAAACCAAGTGATAAAGAATTGGCTATTTATGATACGTTAGAACTTGCTTTAGAGATGGTTTTGCGTGGCTTTAGATTCTCGAATATTAGTATTAATCGTAGTGCAGCCACCGAATTTATTGTGGATCCAGATGATCCAAAAGCAATTATTCCGCCTTTCACAAGTATTGATGGCTTGGGTTCAAACGTAGGTTTGTCTGTCGTTAAGGCTAGAGAAGAAAAACCATTCCTATCTAAGGAAGATGTATTGAAGCGTACACAGCTTTCAAAGACTTTAGTTGAAAAGTTAGCGGATATGAATGCTTTAGAGGGGTTGGATGAAGAAAATCAAATGACACTGTTTTAGGCAGTGTCTTTTTTAGCACATTGTAAATTTTTACAATCATGTAATTGTATGGTAAAATATTTACATTATTGGAGGAGAGTTATGAAAAAGAAGGGATATAATATAACACTTGGTATTTTCATTGGCTTGATTGCAGGTGTTATTGTTGGAATTATTATGCCGGAATGGGCAAATACCGCATTGAGCGTAGTTGCTTCCATATATATGTCGGCATTAAAAATGATGATTTTCCCACTTGTATTTACAAGTTTAGTGATGGGAATCATTGGCATTGGGGATATTGCTAAAACGGGTAAGGTAGGTTTACATGCCTTATTATGGTATACAGGTACAACAGCTTTAGCTTCGGGTCTAGGTTTGGTTTTGCCTCGCATGTTACATTTGGGTAAGAATGCGCATATTGTTGCGACAAAAACACAAGTGGAGGCTGCGACATTTAATGGGTTGTTGGATACGTTACAGAATATTATTCCATCGAATCCAGTAGAGGCTTTCGCAACGGGAAATATGCTTCAAGTTCTTGCGTTTGCCGTGATTATTGGACTTGCATGTTTGGCTATTCAGGAAAAGGCGGATCCATTTATTAATTTATGTGATTCGATTTATCAAATTTCTATTTTTATTATAAGTAAGATCATGTATGTGACTCCATTTGGAGTATTCGCATGTATCGCTACAGTTATGTATTCAAATGGTGTGGATACAATGCTTCAATTAGGACAGGTATTATTGGCGTTGTATATTACGTTCTATTTATATGCGTTTATTATTTATGGTGGTATGGTCAAATTCTTTGGAAAATATAATCCAATTCAATTTTTTAAAGATATTGCACCAGCAGGATTGAATGCGTTTGGTACTTGTTCAAGTAGTGCTACGATTCCCATTTCATTAAAGTGTGCTTCAGAAAAGATTGGTATTCCTGAAGAAATCACTTCGTTGACTCTTCCTTTAGGGGCAACGATCAATATGGATGCCGTCTCAATTTTGATGTCTTTTATGATCACATTCTTTGCGACTGCACTTGGTATTGATTTAAGTATTGGAACAATGGTTACAGTACTTGCTTGTAACGTATTGTTAAGTATTGGTACTCCAGGCGTTCCAGGTGGTGCGATTGCTGCTTTTGCGGCTTTATGTCCAATTGCAGGAATTCCAACAAATCAAATCTTGGGTGTTTATATTTCGGTAAATACTTTGTGTGACATGGGAGCTACTTGTGTGAATGTCATTGGTGACTTGGCTTGTTCTACTGTTTTGAAACAAACTTTGCATTTTGATAAGAAGAAATAAATGAAGCCAAATAAAACAATCAGTGAATTTAAAGAGTTTATTGCCAAAGGCAATGTGATGGATATGGCAGTTGGTGTCATTATTGGTGGTGCTTTTGGAAAAATTGTGACTTCCTTGGTAAATGATATATTGATGCCGATTGTGGGTATTTTGATTGGTGGACTTGATTTTACAGGTTTAAAAATTGAAGTAGGCACAGCTACAATTACGTATCGTAATTTTATTCAAAATGTTGTAGATTTCTTGATTGTGGCAGCATGCATCTTTGCAATGCTGAAGTTTTTGGCGCATTTTAAAAAGACAACAAATGATCAACTTGATCAGGAAGAGCCTAAAAAAGAAGATACTGTTGTCTTATTAGAAGAGATTCGGGATTTGTTAAAGAAGATAGATAAAGTAAATTAAATATGTGATCAACAAGAGTATACCGGCTTTTTTGTCGAGTACTCTTGTTTTTTTTGTGCAAATATAAAGGATAAGACCAATCAATATTGCGACAAAGGAATCGATGATAAAGTTAGGTTCAAAAGGTACGGGAGTAATAAGTGCACTAGAACCTACGACAAATAGGATATTAAAGATATTCGATCCAATGATGTTTCCAATCGCAATATCGGCATTGCCTTTTTTGGCGGCCGTTACCGAAGTGACAAGTTCAGGTAAAGATGTTCCTAAGGCAACAATGGTTAGTCCGATAAATCTTTGGCTAACACCTAGTGAAATGGCAATGTTTGTGGCTGCATCTACCGCAAAGTTACTTCCAATCATTAAACATACAAGTCCGAGTGGAATAAATAAAGGATTAGTCTTTTTGATTTCTGCTTCTTCGGTTTGATTTTTTGTCATTCTGAAAATGTAGTATAAGTAACCAAGGAAGAATAACCATAAGATAATACCGTCAAAGCGTGAAATAGTATTGTTTATGCCTTGTAGAATGAGTACTAGTGTTACAAGCATCATAAATGGCATTTCATATTTGATTGTACTATTTTGAATATGTAATGGACGAATGAGTGCTGTAATGCCAAGAATGATTCCTACATTTAAAATGTTACTTCCAACAACATTTCCAATTGTGATGGCTGCATTCGATTTTAAAGCAGCTGTAATAGAAACGAAGGCTTCTGGTAGACTCGTTCCCATCGCAACGATAGTAAGTCCAATAATCAGTTGGGGTATGCCAAAGCGTGATGCGATACTGCTTGATCCATCGACAAACCAATCGGCTCCTTTTAGTAGTAGAATAAATCCTAATACTAATAAAATTATGTTCATATGTTTTCCTCCTGGACCAGATAAAATAAAAAGACTCTGGTCTTATGTACCAAAGTCTTGCCATTTCATCACAGTCCGGATTTAATATCGTATTGACGAAGCTGTAAACACATATATGTGCAGGCTACTCCCTTTATGGGCTTATTATACATATTTTGTGCAAGAAATTCTATATTTTAACGTAAAAATTTTTTAACAAATACAACTTTTCTAGAAAAACCTCCATTTATTTCGTATATGAGATAGGAGGAAAAATAATATGAACAAAATCAAAGACAA
>OGUM01001849.1_pt1 | contig 13759 bp, 14 predicted proteins | sample 1553631 | NCBI WGS metagenome assembly OGUM01 (sample SAMEA2580228, study PRJEB22360) | human gut metagenome | biome: human gut; feature: human-associated habitat; material: faeces | place: Denmark | collected 2008/2010 | reverse complement strand
GCATTTTGGCAACGCAGATGCCGTGCCGCAGCCGCCGGAGCGGTGCTTAAGCCGTTAGGCGGGAATTGTGCGGTGTTGCCTTAACGGAATTCTATCATTTTTGCAAGATAAGGAGCCATGCCTTGCCCAACCCCGATACTTACGGCATTTATCTGCACATCCCTTACTGCCGCAGCAAATGCCGCTATTGTGATTTTTACTCTGCCCCCGGCACGCGCGGGGTGCCGGATGAATATGTAACCGCACTGCTGCGCGAACTTTCCAAAAGCTCCCGCAGGCCGGACACGTTATATTTTGGCGGCGGCACCCCCGCCCTGCTGCGGCCGGACCAGGTGCACCGACTGATCAAAGCCGCCGCCCCGCTGCCGGGTGCGGAGATCACGCTGGAAGCCAACCCCGATGTAGTGACGCCGGAAAATCTGGCTGGTTTTGCAGCCGCCGGGGTAACCCGCATCAGCTTTGGGGTACAGAGCGCAGACGACGCCCAGTTGCGCCGCCTGGGCCGCACCCCCACCGCTGCTGCCGCCGCGCAGGCGTTTGCCTGGGCGCGGGAGGCAGGCTTCCGGGAGATCTGCGGGGATATTATGCTGGCGCTGCCCTATTATTCCATCGCGGAGTTTGATAAAACCCTTGCCCTGCTGCAGGCGGGTGGCTGCACCCATATTTCGGCCTACCTGCTCAAGATCGAGCCCGGCACCGCCTTTGGCCGCAACCCGCCGCCGGGCCTGCCGGATGCCGACGCCGCCGCGGAGTTTTACCTGTACGCCGTGCAGCGTCTGGCGCAGGAGGGCTACCGGCAATACGAGATCAGCAACTTTGCCTGCCCCGGCCACGAAGGGCGGCACAATCTGCTGTATTGGAACTGTAAAGATTACTGGGGCATTGGTCCGGCGGCCCACAGCTGCCTGGGCAGTGTGCGCCGCTTTTGGCCCAATGACACCGCTGCTTTTATTGCCGGGACTGTTCAAGAGCAGTACGAAGGCCCCTGCAACGCCGAGGATTACCTGATCATGCAGTTGCGCCTTTGCAGCGGGCTGAATCTGACCGAGTATGCGGCCCGGTACGGCGTTCGGTTCGATGCCGGCCAGATGGCATTTTTGCGCCACTGCGCCGCCAGCGGCTATGCTGTGCTGGATGGCGATACCCTGCGGCTGACGCCGAGTGGCATGATCGTGCAGAATGCCATTCTGGAAGAACTGATTTGATTTTCAAAAACATCCGCCGTCCATATGGGTGCTTTGGGCCACTGGCTGGTCGTGCAGCCCCATCGAAACGCCCAGTGCTTCATCCACGCGGCGCATGTCATCTTCCGGAATGCGCCCGGCGCGCTCCCTCAGGCGGCGTTTATCCAGTGTGCGAATTTGTTCGGTCAGCACAATGCTGTCTTTGGCCAGGCCGCAGCGGTTGGCCCGCACGCCGATATGGGTGGGCAGGCGGTTTTTATCCTGCCTGCTGGTGATGGCGGCAGCGATCACGGTGGGGCTGTGCCGGTTGCCGATATCGTTCTGAATGATAAGTACCGGCCTGACTCCCCCCTGCTCCGACCCAACCACCGGGCTGAGATCTGCGTAAAACACTTCACCTCTGTGCACTTCCATAACAAAACCTCCCTGCTGATACTGCAATGCGTTCTGTTTACAGTATAAGCAGGGAGGCTTTATTTTAATCATGAATCGGTGGGGCAAAAAAGCATTGCGATTCTATCTGGCGGGGAATGCAAGTGGTTGCCATATGCCCAACATGCGGGACAGCAAGCATCGTCCCCTACAAATGATTTGCAGCGTTTGCTGCAATCAGCAAGGTTTCCATGCGGCGGGGAGGGGCCTTGAAATGTACCGCAAACCACACAAATGCTTTGCCGTGCTTTACTGCTTGCGGCAAACCATGTATCACTCCACCCGTTCCAACACCACAAACGCACCGGCAAGGCCGGCCTCATGGGTCAAGCTCAAATGAGCCTGCAAATGGTTCTGCGCCATGAAACGGGCGGCTTTACCGGTAAATTCCAGGTAAGGCGCACCGCTTGGCCGGCGCAGGGCGGCGATTTCCGCCATGGAGAACCCGGAAAGGCCGGTGCCGCAGGCTTTCAAAAACGCTTCTTTTGCAGCAAAGTTGGCCGCGGCGGTTTCCGCCTGCTTCTTGCCCGTATGGGCGACAATGAGCTCCTGCTCCGCCGGGGTATACACATGCTGCAAAAATGCCGGGCGGGCAATGCTCTTTTCAATCCGGCCCACATCACACAGGTCTGTGCCAATGCCGTAAATCACAGCAGGCCCTCCTTTTCCAGCGCGGCCAGCAGGGCAGCTTTCTTGTTGGGCAGGCGGCCCTCCATCACGGCGCGCAGCAAGGGGGTCGGCGCCTTACCCCCCGGGGGACCGGGGGTGATGCCTGCATCCATCAGGCTGGCCCCGTTCACGGCAAGCTGGCCTACCGTATAACAGGCGGTAGCCGAAAGTTCCAGCATCCGTCCCTCAAAAGCGCGCACCTGCTGTTCGCGCTGCATCACTCCCGCATTGCGGGCATGGGCGGCAAGATCTGCGAGCTTCAGGCGGCAAAGGCGCTGCAAAAATGCGGCACCATAGCGGTTCAGCATGTTCAGGATGCCGGCATCATCGCTGGGCAGGGCACCATCGTGGATAGCAACCAGCGCGCTGGCGCTTTCCACAAGATAAGTAGGCGCCTTGAGCCGCAGCAGGATGCTGCGCGCCATTTTACTTCCGGCCTGGTTGTGGCCGGGGAAATGCGCCGCGCCGTCCGGGCCGACGGTGCGGCATTCCGGCTTGGCCAGATCATGCAGAAAAACACTCCACCGCAGAATGCGGGCATTTTTATCGTCCATGCCCGCCACATCCAGCAGTTCCACCGCCACGGCGGTGTGCTGCCACACATCATAGCAGTGCCAGCGTCCCGGCTGGGTGCAGCCGATGCATGGCTCAATCTCCGGCACCGCCCCGGCAAGAATCCTGCCATAGCGGCTCAGCACTTTGCCCGCAGCGGGGGCGGCCAGCAGCTTATCCAGCTCGGTATAAATGCGCTCGGCGGAAATATTCTGGATGCTCTGCCGCATGTCCAGCGCGGCGCGCTCGGTGGCTTCCTCCAGAGCAAAATCCAGCTGGGCGGCCAGCCGCACCGCGCGCAGGATGCGCAGGGCGTCCTCGGCAAAACGTTCTTCCGGGTCGCCCACGCAGCGCATCAGGCAGGCGTGCAGGTCACTGCGGCCGCCGTACAGGTCGATCAGTCCCTCGCCGGGGGCATAAGCCATGGCGTTGATGGTAAAATCCCGCCGGGCAAGATCCGGCTGCACCTGCGGCACAAACTGCACGGCATCCGGGTGGCGGCTGTCATGGTACTGGCCATCCACACGGTAGGTGGTGATTTCGTAGGGGGTGCCGCCCACAATGACGGCAACGGTGCCGTGCTTTTCCCCCGTTAAGATCTGGCGGTAGGCGGAAAACACCGTCCGCACCTGTTCCGGTCTGGCAGAGGTGCATATATCCCAATCGCCGGGGGTACGCCCCAGCAGGCTGTCCCGCACGCAGCCGCCTACGACATAGGCTTCAAACCCGGCGCGGCGCAGTGCCCCCAACAGGCGGGATGCCGCCGCGGGAATGCTGATTTTGATTTGCGGTTCATGGCCAGACAAGGCGGTCACTTCCCCTCTGCAAGTATTTCAGCCGCACGGCGGTTTATCAGCCAAAGTTCCATTCTTCGGCAAGGTCTACGCAGCAGGCCACACAATCGCCTTCCTCACGCAGGGCGGCAATCTTAGCTTCAGCTGCTTCGGCATCCGGCATCCAGGTAACAATAAAAAAGTTCTCCGCCGGAACACCGTAATACACCCAGGTGCCATCGGCACGCACCAGGTCTGCCAGGTGGTCCAGTTCCTCGCCGTCGGTCAGGCCCTGGCCTTCTTCGGCGTAAATCATTTCCGGCTGCACCTGCATGGAATCGATCACGGTAATGCTGCTGTTGATGTAAGTATCGCGGTCGGTGCTCTGGTCGCTGTTTTTCCACGCGGTGGCAAACGCTTTTACAAGCAACTCCCGCACTTCCAGCATTTTATCGCCTTGCTGATACATGATAACTCTCTGCCTTTCCATTTATAAATATATGAATACAGTATAACACGAAACAGGCCTGCACGCCATAAGAATAGAAAGAATTTTGGCGCGCGCTCCGTAGGGCAATACCGAGCAGTGCTTTACCCCCGCCGCATATACAAAATCGGGTACGGGCCGCCCTGTTCATCCAGCTCACTGCGGCGGTATACGGCAAAGCCCATGTGCCGGTAAAAACCGGCTGCCGCCGGGTTCTGCTCGTTCACGGTCAGCTCACTCACGCCGTACTGCTCCATGCCAAGGCACAGCAGGCGGGCACCAAGGCCCTGGCCGCGCGCCTCCGGATCCAGAAAGAGCATTTCCAGCCGGTTCTCCTGCACGCCCATAAAGCCGACCGGTGTGCCGCTTTCATCCTGCGCAACAATCAGGTGTTCCACCCCGCACAGGGCCTGCGGAACATAAGTACGGATAGCGGCAATTTCCGGCGCAGACAAAAAACAGGTGGGTTGCCTGCACAGAGCGCTGCCATACCTCCACCAGCTGTTGGACCAGCTGCGGGGGCCGGGCAGAAACTTCGGCTATTTTCACGGTGATATCCTCTCTTTTGTTTTATGCTCTAAATCCTGTAATAACAAACAACGGGGTGCTGCCAGGCAGTCCCCCGTTGCTTGTTATTATTTAGTTGAACTTAAAGATTTTTTGCGCCACATGGTAGCCCCACAGGGTGATCTTGTGACCCAGCGTACCGGGCAGGTTGCAGGCACCGGCGACGGAATGGCGGCACTTGTTGTACACGCGCTCATCGTGGTTTTTCAGGTACTGCCACAGCTCGGTCTTTTTTTCAAAAGCCTCCGGGCGGCCATCCATCGTCAGGAACACGCTGGAGATCGCCATCATCATAGACAGATAGTTGAACATGTAGGCGCGCAGCTTTTTCTGGCTTTCCGGCAGAGCATACAGATCCACCGCGTCGATCATGATCTTGGTCACGCGCAACTGCTGGTCCACGCGCTTGACCATCACGCTTTCATTCACGCTCTGGTCATCACGGCCAATAAAGTAACGGTACAGGTCAATATCCATATAGTACAGACGCTGGCAGAGCGGCAGCGGCTGGTAGACGAACACGTTATCAACATAGAAGGTATGCTTGGGCAGCTCCAGGCCGCTGTCACGCAGGATCTGGGTGCGGTAGATGACGGTGTGCATCAAAATGTTCTGGCTCGGCGGGAAACGGCCGATCTCATCCCAGGCAAACACACGGTCCTGCGGCAGAATACTCTTGTAGCTGACGGTGTGGTGGGTGTTATCCGCCACATGCTCGTACACATAGTTGCACATCAGCAGGTCCACCGGCTGCTCCATGGCGGCAAAACCGCGCAAGGTCTGCATGACCTTTTGCAGAGCTTCGGCATCCAGCCAGTCGTCAGAGTCCACGACTTTGAAGTACATACCGCTTGCGTTGCGGATGCCCTGGTTGACACCCTCGCCATGGCCACCGTTTTCCTGGTGGATGACCTTGACGATGTTGGGGTATTTTTCAGCATAGGCATCGGCAATTTTGCCGGTGTCGTCCTTGGAGCCGTCATCTACAAGGATGATCTCGGCCTCCTCCCCGGCGGGCAGCAGCGTTTCTACGCAGCGGTCCATATAGGCTGCGGAATTATAACACGGTACGGTAAAGGTGATCAGCTTCATAACAGGCCTCAATTCTTATAGTTTCATGCTTATTTGCGGGGTGCGGGGCCGGTCTGCTGCACATTTTGCAGCCAGTCCTGCCAGGTGCGGCTGGCAAAATCCGCTGTTTGGGTAATCTGCGGCCAGAACTCTGCCATTGGTTCATCATAAATGCCAACGGTGGCGAAACCGGCAGCGCGTGCGGTGGCAATCCCCACGGGGGAATCCTCAAACACGGTTGCCTGCACGGGGTTCTGCACGCCAAAACGGTGCAAAGCATCCAGATATACATCCGGCTTCTTTTTGCCGTCAGGGTTCTTGCAGTCCACCGCAAATTCAAACCAGCGCATCAGCCCGTGGGAGGTCAGCGCGGCTTCGATCAGCGGTGTTTCGGTGCCGGATGCCACGCACATGCGCACACCGCGTGCGTGCATGGCTGCCAGCACCTGCTCAACGCCCGGCTTTACGGTGGCTTCCTGCGCATAGCCGTACCGCGCTTCGGCACGGATCAGCTCTGCGCATTCAGGCTCCGTCAGCGGCACGCCAAGCTGCTGCACAAACATCGCGGCGGTTCCTTCCACCGTAAGGGTCATGTTGGCCATGCGCTGTTCATGGGTGATGGTTTTGCCATATTTTGCAAGGATGCGGTCCGTTACATGGTCCCACATGCCGGTGGAGCACAACAGGGTGCCATCCATATCAAAAATTGCGTAAGGGGTCAGTTCCACGGCGTACCTCACAATCGTTTTGGGGTGCAAAATTGTACCCTGCAATAAGCAATACGTTTTAAGGATACTAAATTTTGCAAAAAAAAACAACCCCTCCGGCATAACCATTGCCGGAGGGGCTGCGCACCGGGTGGGTGGCCTGGTGCCTGCTTGCTTGTTTCAAGGTGCAACAAACAGTATTATGGTGAATCAATCATCCATATCTTATTTATGCCCTATTCGTGGTAAATTCCGGTCAGAACCGCATCCTTCTGCGCACCATTACCATGTGCGGGTCCAATCGTCGAGAACGATACGGTATCGTCTTAGTACTCCCGGTCGAAGCGGCAGAAGTCATGAACGCCGGAGGGGATCACGTCGTTGTAGACATCTTCCGGCAGGTTATAGGCTTCCTCACTGTCCAGAATACCACGTACCCACTTTGCAAACGAACGAAGGTTCAACATTGCAACCCCATCTCCTTTCTGTCTTTATTATATCCAGCGCAGGGGGATTTTGCAATGCACGCTTTGTACAATCTTACAAAAGTTTTTTGTATATTATAAACTATTTCGTTATTTTGTATATTTTGCAACTGCATCTGTACGCGTCACGCGGACATTTCGTCTTGGTAGTCCTCCCATGCCTCCTGCATGGTATCGGCGGAAAAAAGGAACTCGCCCGTTGCGGAATAAACTTCGATGTGGCCTGCTACATACCGGAATTGTGCTGTCATGGAAACCCCTGCCTTTCTGCTTTGCTATGGTTTTATTATAGCAGACATCCAGGGCGATAAACCGGACTTCCAGTCCTCGCAGACGAAAAAGCAGGGTGATAAAGTGTACTTTAAGCCTTTGTGCGGGCCACATAGGCGGCAAAACCGCGCAAAAAGCGCATCATACCCAGCACCCACAGGCACAAAAGGAACCAGAGTGCCGTGTATTTTGGGCACACAAGCCCGGCAAGGTTGCCCCATTCCTGGCTGTAATCCCACACCTCAACATGCAGCAGACGGCGGCAGGCAAGCCCGGTGCCCAGTTCCAGCACCGAAACCCCAACCGCGCCGATCCCCGCCAGCAGCGGGGTGGGCAGTGGCAGGCGGCCGAGGGCATCCAGTGCGCAAAGGCAGGCCCCGCCCGCCAAAAACATCGTCCAATGGGTTGTGCCGCGCCAGGCGATCTCCAGCGCAAGGTACGCGGTACCGCCCATGGTAAACAGCACCAGCTGCCCCGGCGCAGCCAGACGGTGGAAACAAACAGACATACAAACGCCCCCTGTACAGTATGGAAGAATGACCCCGTCATCCTTACCCATAGTATGTGCAGGGGGCGCCGTTTGTAACCGTTTTGTAATAAAATTACAGCATTTTATTTGGACAGCTTCTTCAGCAGTTCGCTGCGGGTATCCCACAGGTTCCTGCTCAGGTCAACATAATAGCGGTGCGGGTTTTCAAAGCGCTTTACTTCGTCCCACAGGGTGCCCACCTGGGCTTTGCAGAACTTGCGGATATCAGCCAGGTTGGGGCTGGTGTAAACGCGCTTGCCGTTCTCATAGATCGGGGTGGAAATGCAGCGGGCAGTGCTGTTGACATAGGTGCATTCCTTCCAGGTCTCGATGGGGTCAAACAGGGTAATGCCGTTCTTGGTGTCCACCACTTCGTCTGCCATAGTGATCAGGTCTGCCTGGGCTTTGCCGTCCTCATCATAGATACGCCATACCTTTTTCAGGCAGGGAATGGTCATCTTTTCCACGGATTCGGAAAGCTTCATCTTGGGGGTATAGCTGCCGTCATCCTCTTTCACTGCGGCCAGCTTGTACACGCCGCCAAACACGGGGTCGCTCTTGGCGGTGATCATGTTCTCGCCAATACCAAAGCTGTCCACACGGGCACCCTGCAAAATCAGGTCGCGCACGATGTATTCATCCAGAGAGTTGGAAGCGCAGACGGTGCAGTCCGGGTAACCGGCGGCATCCAGCATCTGGCGGGCCTTTTTGGAAAGGTAGGCAATATCGCCGGAGTCAATGCGCACACCTTTGGGGCGCTTGCCCATCGGCTTCAGCACTTCGTCAAACACCTTGATGGCATCGGGCACGCCATGGCGCAGAACGTTGTAGGTATCCACCAGCAGCACGCAGTTGTCCGGGTACATCTCGGCATACTTCTTGAATGCGTCATACTCGGTGGGGAACATCTGCACCCAAGAGTGTGCCATAGTGCCGGATGCCGGGATGCCGAAGTCACGGGCAGCCATCACGCAGGAGGTGGAGCTGCAGCCGCCGATGTAGGAAGCGCGGGCGCCAAAGTAGGCGGCGTCATACCCCTGGGCACGGCGGGCGCCAAACTCCATAACCGGGCGGCCAGCGGCAGCGCGGCAGATGCGGTTTGCCTTGGTGGCAATCAGGCACTGATGGTTAAAGGTGACCAGCAGCAGGGTTTCCAGCAGCTGGCACTCAATAGCCGGGCCTTCTACGGTCACAATGGGCTCCTGCGGGAAGATGGGCATGCCCTCTTCAATCGCCCAGATATTGCAGTGCAGCTTAAAGTTGCGCAGATAGTCCAGGAACTGCTCATTGAAAGCACCGGTGGAGCGCAGATAATTGATGTCTTCCTCGGTAAATTTCAGGCTGTCCACTGCGTTGATGAACTGCTCCAGGCCGGCCATAATGGCGTAACCGCCGCCGTCCGGCACCTTGCGGAAGAACATATCAAAGACGGCAATTTTATCCTTATACCCTTCGTCCAGGTAGCCGGCCGACATGGTAAGCTCATAAAAATCCGTCATGGTTGTCAGGTTGCGTTTTACATCCAACATAGTACAATGTCCCCCCTTATGGCTGGCTGGTGCCCGCCATTATTCCTTATTCCAATCGTTCGGTTTATTTTTGCGTTTTGGGGTCGGTTGCTCCACACGGCGCACCGTAAGCAGCATAACATACACCCACAAAACCGCATAGACAACAGCCGCTATGATGCAAAGCACAACAACGACCTTGAAATAAGTGCTTGAAAAGAAAGCCTTTACCTTCGCCATGGTATACAACAGCTCGCTGCGGTCCACGCTGCTGCCGGCCAAAAGGTCCACCGTGCCAACGGTTTCGCCCTGCATGGTAACGGTAACGGTACCCACCACATCGCCCTGCTTGATGGGCGCGGAGAGGTGCTCCGGAACATTGAAGGTCTTTTCCGTCACCTCTGCCCCGCCCTGCCGCGGCAAAAGGGTCTGCATATCATCCGCCGGGTAGATCATTACCGTATCCGTCTGGGAGGAATACACAATAGGCAGCTCGGTGATGGGCTGGGTGGTATCCAGCGCCGCGGTTACGGTAAAGGTGGCGAACGCCCAATCCATCAGCTCGGCGGTTTCGGTCAGCGCCGGGCGCGGGTCTTCGTCCGTTTTGGGACTGTGCAGCACCACGCTGACATAGGTTTCGCCGTCCTGGGTGTGCCAGCCCGCAAAATTCTGCCAGTCATCCAGGCTGCCGGTTTTGCCGCCTTTGGTGTAAGGGCGGTAATAGTTGCTGCTGGGCGAAACCAGCTTATCACTGGTCAGGATGGTATAGGGCGAATCATGCTTGGTGGAGGCCGGCATCTGGTAGCTTTCCTCCCCTGCCGCCTGGGCAAAGGCATCATAGCCCATAGCCACCCGCACCAGCAGGTAGGCATCCCGCGCGGTGGTCACGTTGCCGGGATCCAGCCCGCAGGGGTCAGTAAAGGTAGTGCCGGTGCAGCCGATGCGGGCAGCTTCATCGTTCATCATGGCCACAAAGTTATCAATGCTGCTGCCGCTCATATAGTCTGCCACGATATACGCTGCCTCGTTGGCGCTGGGCAGCAGCATGGCATACAGCAGGCTGCGCAGGGTATGGGTCTCGTCTTTCCAGATATCCGCCGTGGAAGCATTTTTGCCGTACAGGTAATCATAGATATAGCCCGGCGCTGTAATGCTGATGGTATCCAGCTGGTCCTGGTAGCTTTCCAGCATCAGGATCATGGTCATCAGCTTGGTCAGGCTGGCGGCGGCCATGGGGGTTTCGCTGTTTTTTTCATAAACAACCAGCCCCGTATCGGTGTTAGCCACATAGGCTGCCTCTGCGGTAACAGAAAATCCCGGTGTCAGGTTGGGGGCATCGGCGGTTTCCTCCGCTGCGGCGGGCAGGACCAGCAGCACCGCCAGCAGCAGTACCGCAAGGCAGGCAGACAGGAATTGTTTCATGGCATGTCCTTTTTGGTTTGTCGGCCCAACCTGTAAAGTTATGTGTCAATACAGGTCAAACCTTAGTATAGCAAATTCTTTCTGCAAAAAAAAGAGATTATACAAAAAAATCAAAAATAATTTGGGCAGTTTTTTATTGGAAATAAAGATGTCAAGACTAATTCATGGCCCCGGCTGTGGCAAACAGGCGCTCCACTTCGTCCGAAAGGGCTTTGTGCTCCGGTTTGGCCAGGTTGGGGTCCAGGGCCAGCAGAGCTTTGGCTTCCTGCTGGGCAACGGTCAGGGTGCGGGTATCCTGCACAAGGTCCGCCACATGCAGGGTGGGCAGGCCGTGCTGTGCTTCGCCGAAAAAGTCGCCGGGGCCGCGGGTTTCCAGGTCATACTTGGCAACGGCAAAACCATCCGATGTGCGGCACAAAAAGTGCAGCCGCTGGCGTACCGCTTCTCCCTCGTTATCCGAAATCAGGATACAGCAGGAATTCGCCGCACCGCGCCCCACGCGGCCGCGCAGCTGGTGCAGTGCCGAAAGGCCGAACCGCTCTGCATTTTCGATCACCATTACGGTTGCATTGGGCACATCCACACCGACTTCAATCACGGTGGTGCTGACCAGCACATCCAGCTCCCCGGCCTTGAACTGCTGCATCACTTCATCTTTATCTTTCGGCTTCATTTTGCCGTGCAGCAGGCCGATGTGCCGCCCCGGCAGCAGCGGGCAGGCCACCTGCTCGTAATACTGCTTGACGGCTTTCATGCCGGAATCCATTTCGTTTTCCTCAATGGCCGGGCAGACGATATATACCTGATGCCCTACGGCGATCTGTTTTTCCAGAAAGCCGTACATATCGCGGCGCTTTTTGCCAGTGATGAACCAGGTCTTGATGGGCTTGCGGCCGGGGGGCAGCTCATCCAGGATGGAGATATCCAGATCCCCGTACATCAAAAGCCCCAGAGTACGCGGGATGGGGGTTGCGCTCATGACCAGCAGGTGCGGGTTGTTGGCCTTGCCCGCCAGAATGCCGCGCTGCCGCACGCCAAAGCGGTGCTGTTCGTCCACAATGGCAAGGCCGAGATTTTTGAACACCACGCTGTCCGTCAGCACCGCATGGGTGCCAACCACCAGCCCGGCACGGCCATCCGCAATGGCGGCAAGGGCCACCCGCTTTTCGGCGGCTTTCATGCCACCCACCAGCAAGGTAACGTTGACGCCAAACGGCTCCAGGCGGTCGGCCAGGTTGGCGGCGTGCTGGCGGGCCAGAATTTCCGTTGGGGCCAGCATAGCGCTCTGCCAGCCATTTTGCGCGGCAAACCAGATGGCCGCAGCGGCCACCAGCGTTTTGCCGCTGCCTACATCGCCCTGCAGCAGACGGTTCATCGGGGTCTGGCCGCACAGATCATGGCAGATTTCTTCCGCCGAGCGGCGCTGTGCCCCGGTGGGTGCATAGGGCAGGCTGCGCCAGAACGGCGCAAGGTCCAGCTCCCGCATGGGGGCACCGGTAATTTTGCGGCCATGGCCCCGCATCAGAAATATGCCCAGCTGCAGGATATACAATTCTTCAAAGATCAAACGGCGGCGGGCAGCAGCGGCGTCCGCCGCGTCCCGCGGGGCATGGATGGCCCGCACAGCGTCCGCTTTGGGCGGCATGCGGTAGCGGGTCAGCAGCTCTGGCGGCAGCGGGTCATCCAGCTGGACCACATATTCCAGCGCCAGCTGGGCGCAGCGGGTCAGGCGGGCGGCGGGCAGCCCTTCGGTGCTTCCGTAAACCGGCAGCAGGGGCGCCGCAGCAACCTGGGCTTCGGTGCGCACAAGCGGGTGCAGGATTTCCCGCCGGGTCATCATGCCGCCAACGCGGCCCTCGAAATAATATTCGGTTCCAGGTTCCAGCTTTTCCGCCGCATAGGGCGCGTTGAACCAGGAAAGCGCCAGCATTCCCGTATCGTCCCCTGCCAGCACATGGGAGAGCATCCGCCCGCCTTTAATGCGCCGGTCCGGGTCCCGCTGCAGCACCGTTGCCTTTACACAGCAGTCCACATCAAACGGCGCTGATACTACCGTGTACGGCTGGGAATAATCAATATACCGCCGCGGATAGTGCAGCAGCAGATCCCGGATGGTATAAATGCCGAGCTTGGCAAACTTTTTGGCGTAAGCCGGGCCAACGCCTTTCAGGTATTGGATGTCGCTGTTGATATCCGGCATGGCTGCACCTCCTTCCGGTAGGGTTATAAACAAAGGACGAACATGCGTTTTGATGCACAAGTTCGTCCTTGAATGGTTTTGTCCGTTATGCCGGGATCATTCCACGCTGAGCATATAGTAGTAAACCGGCTGACCGCCATGGATATGGCTGACCTCCACGCTGGAGCCGCACTTGGACTGCACCAGTTCGGTGGTATGTTCGGCATCTTCCTCGCTGACTTCCGCACCGGAGATCACGGTGATGAACTGGCTGTCCTTTTTCTTCATGGAACGTGCCAGGCGGTAGGTCATCTTGGTAATGTCACTGCCAGTGGCAACGATCTTACCGTTTTCCAGCGCCATGATCTCACCCTTACGGATGGGGCGACCGTCAAACTCGCTGTCGCGGGCGGCATAGGTGATCAGGCCGGTAGCAACCTTTTCGGCGGCGGCCATCATGTTGACGGCGTTCTCCTCCGGGGCGGCTTCGGGGTCAAAGTTCAGCATAGCGGTCATGCCCTGGGGCACGGTACGGGTAGGCAGAACCAGGACCTTGCGGTCAGCCAGCTTTTCTGCCTGTTCGGCAGCCATGATGATGTTTTTATTGTTGGGCAGCACCAGAACGGTCTTGGCGGGCACGCTCTGGATGGCAGCCAGGATATCCTCGGTTGCCGGGTTCATGGTCTGGCCGCCGGAAACAACGGCATCCACGCCCAGGTCCTCAAACACGGATTTCAGTCCATCGCCTGCCGCCACGGCAACAAAGCCATAGGCGCGGTCCGGGTCAACTGCAGCGTAAACAAAAGTTTCCTTTGCGCCGGTCTCGGCAGCCTTTTCCTCGGCTTCGGCCTGCTTTTCCAGACCCTTGGCCTGCTTCTGGCGGGCCAGGAACTGCTCGTGCATGTTCTCGATCTTGAAGTTGGT
>OGUM01001843.1_pt1 | contig 13812 bp, 9 predicted proteins | sample 1553631 | NCBI WGS metagenome assembly OGUM01 (sample SAMEA2580228, study PRJEB22360) | human gut metagenome | biome: human gut; feature: human-associated habitat; material: faeces | place: Denmark | collected 2008/2010 | reverse complement strand
AGTGACTACTTGATTTGTTTCACAGTCCAAATGTAAGATGATAAATTGAGTAAACGATTGATTTACAAATAGATGACATTAGATGTCATCAGGTGTCATCAAATGTCACACGAAGGATAGGAAAGAACGGGAACAGAGGAAAAAAGAAAGAAAAGAAAAAAGGATTTGATGTAGGAGTAAAAACATAGCGAAGCAACCTGACTATGCAGATCGGAGGGAGCTGAAATCCCTGTCTTATTTCGGGAGTTGATAGGCAGGTTATGTTTTGTTATTTGGGAAGGTGAGTTTTCACAGTATTTGTGAGGTCATATATGGAATATAAGGATAGTCGCCTTTGGTTTACGGCTATGCGTCACGTCGGTCGCAGTTAATCCCTGTAATCTTCTTTTTAATTCTAATCCGTTTGCCGTCGCATTCTTTTTCAGGTGAATTTTCATGGCGTTAGCCATAAAGAAAATTCTCCTGAAAAAAGGAATAAATGCGGCTGGCAAATCAGGATTGGGATTTATCTTTGATGGAAGGGATAACTGATAATTGTCTAAATTTAATCTTATTTTTAGTAACTCTTTCAATTTTACATTATTGATTTATCTCTCTTTTTATTAATATTCATAATAAAATAGTTTACCGATTTAATTAATTCTCCCTATATTCTTTTGGAGACATGTTAGTATACTCTTTAAAGAACTTTCTCCAAAAAACTGTGAAGGGGAATTAAGTGCAATGCTTATTTGTTATATAGTTATAGTGGCTGACTTAACAATGATTTTGCAGAAAGAATAATATAATCGTCAATCCAGTCTGTCACAGATTTTCCGTTGTATGTTTTTATGATGCGCGGGGATGCTGAGGACTTAAGCACAACTGTTTCGCATAAAAATCAACTCTGTGTTCTTTTTGTGAAAACGTTGTATATTTATTAAAAAAATCTTGAAATTGCTTCTCATTATATTTACAATATTGGTAACTAAGATATTTTTTAAGAAAGGCACTGTTTTTATTATGAGAGAATTTTTTATTGTCTACGAAATTCATTGGGAGTCATTCCTGTATGACGGCGGAAAAAGCGTGCCATGTAAGACATTGTATCAAAATGAAAACGGGTGGCAAGTTCTTTGATAGAAATATCAGTTGTAGTCAATAGCTGTTTCATTTCCATGATGATTTGTCTGTCTATTAGTTCTTTAGGAGTTGCTTTTAGTGTCTTGTCAGTAATTTTTGAAAGATAGTATGGGGTAATACAAAGTTTTTCTGCATAAAACTTTACTTCGTGTTGCGAATGGCAATATTCCATTAATAAGCGGCAGAATTGGTTAAACAGCAGCCTTGTGGAACTTGTAGGTTGTATATGTGTTTTGATTCCTTCTGACAAGATAATATTTTCCATTCCAATGAAAAAGTTTTGTATGTGGTTTCGCAACATTATGTAGGCTGACTTAGGAGCGTGACATTGCGTTATCCACAAAAAAAGTTTTTCCCATGTTTTCAACATGTCCTTATGCTCAATTGATGTGGGAAAAATTGGTAGGTCATATATTAGATCAAAGAATTGGGATGTAAGGGTGAATGTCGTTTCATCAAACAATCCTGGTGAAATTTCCAAATATTTTATTTTAAATAACTTGGATGTATCGTTTACTACAAACATAGTGTCCGGGAAAATCAATACAATATTTCCTTTTCGAACAACCATACGCTTAAATTCTACTGAAACGGTAGCCATTCCTTCCATACAAAACAATAAAATACATCCATTCGTACGGATATTTCTATCTTTTGTATCTTTCCAATTGGAAACACCATATTCATATCCATTCTTCTTTATTGGCATATTTATTTCTATTTTTTTTGCAAAAATACTATTTTATCTCTTTTTTCATGCTATTTGTTTCTAAAAGTATCCTTATTGTCTTGATTTGTTCATTCGTGTTGTTTTCACAATACTCTACCTTTGTGCCCGAAAAAATAAGATATTATCAGCAATATGAGAAAACAAACTATCGTATGGACAATGCTTGGCTGTGTATGCTTGGCATCTTGTCAAAATGAAAAGACTGAGGAAAAGCCACAGGTATACCCAGTCTTGACCGTAGGAGTTTCATCTATCAAAACCACAGATTATTATCCGGCCTCTATTCAGGGACAGCAGGATATTGAGATTTATCCTCAAGTATCCGGCAAAATTATGGAAGTTTCTGTAACTGAAGGTGAACGTGTACGGCGCGGACAAACTCTTTTTATCATAGATCAAATACCGTATAAAGCAGCACTTGAAACAGCTGTTGCTAATGTAAAAGCTGCAAAGGCAAATGTATCCACGGCACAACTTACTTATAACGGCAAGAAAGAATTATTTGCAGAAAAAGTAATCTCACAGTTTGAATTGAGTACAGCAGAGAATGCACTTCTTACAGCAAAAGCTCAGCAAGCTCAAGCAGAAGCGCAGGAAGTGGACGCAAAAAACAATTTGTCTTATACGGTTGTCACCAGCCCGACGGATGGTGTGGTTGGGACAATTCCTTATCGTATAGGGACATTGGTCAGTTCTTCCTCTTCTCAGCCGCTTACTACCGTATCTGATAACTCTGTGATGTACGTTTATTTTTCTATGCCAGAGAACCGTCTTCTCTCATTGGTGCGGCGTTATGGCTCAGTAGAAGAGACATTAAAGCATATGCAACCAGTTAACTTGCAGCTAAATGATGGAAGTATATATGACCAATTAGGACGCATTGAAAGTATTAGCGGAGTGTTGGATAAGCAGACCGGTGCAGCTTCGTTTCGTGCCGCTTTTCCTAACCCAACTGGACTTTTACACAGCGGTGGGGCTGGAAACGTATTGATTACTGAGAATTTAGACAATGCGCTTACTATTCCGCAAGTAGCTACCTATGAACTTCAAGACAAAGTATTTGTCTATCGTATAATACATGGAAAAACAAAATCCATCCCCATTGAAGTAACACCACTCAATGACAAGAAACTTTATATTGTCCGCAAAGGATTGAATGTAGGCGATACCATTGTAGCTGAAGGAGTAGGATTATTGAAAGACGGTATACCAATTGTAATTAAGCAATAAAAAGTAAACAATATTATGAAACTGAAAATATTCATTGAGCGTCCGGTATTATCTATTGTCATATCTGTGGCGATTGTACTTGTTGGCTGTATTTCTTTGTTCACACTGCCTGTCGAACAGTTCCCTTCCATAGCTCCACCTACCGTAGAGGTAACGACCAGTTATCCTGGAGCCAATGCGGAGACTGTACAGAAATCCGTAATTATTCCTTTGGAAGAAGCTATTAACGGAGTGGAGAATATGACTTATATAAATTCCACAGCTTCTAACGCAGGTGATGTTTACATTACTATCTATTTCAAGCAGGGTACTGATCCAGATATGGCGGCAGTAAATGTGCAGAATCGTGTATCAAAAGCCCAAGGACAATTACCTGCGGATGTAACCAAAATAGGTGTCGTAACAAATAAGCAACAGAAGTCTATGTTGAAAGCTGTTACGTTGTGGAGTCCGAATGATAGTTATGATACACAATTCTTAAACAACTATTTGTCGATTAATGTCATTCCTCAACTAAAGCGTATAAATGGTGTCGGTGAAGTTATGCTATTAGGTTCTAACTATAGTATGCGCATCTGGTTGAAACCGGACATGATGGCTCAGTATGGACTGGTTCCATCTGACGTTACCAATGCGCTGGCGGCACAGAACATTGAATCAGCAACAGGAGCTTTCGGTGAAAATTATGAAGGTGTGTTTCAATATACAATGCGTTATAAAGGTCGTCTAGTCACACCAGAGGAGTTTGGAGAAATTGTGATAAAGTCACTTCCAACAGGAGAAGTTTTGCGTTTGAAAGAAATCGCTCAAGTGCAACTTGGCGATGAAGCGTACAACTATCGTAGTATGACGAATGGACATGCAGGCGTACAGTTTATGGTATATCAGACGTCAGGATCCAATGCAACGGAAGTCATAGAAAAAATAGACGCACAGATAGCTGAAATGTCTCAGAGTCTACCTGATGGAATAGAATTTGGTGAACTTTATTCGACAAAAGATTTTCTTGACGCTTCCATGCACCAGGTGATAAAGACTTTGTTCGAAGCCTTTTTGTTGGTTGTCATTATTACCTATATTTTCCTCCAAGATGTGAAATCCATGATTATCCCTACGATATCTATTTTAGTGTCTCTTGTCGGTACATTTGCGTTTATGTCGCTGGCTGGTTTTACTATTAACCTACTGACATTGTTTGCATTAGTTCTTGCCATTGGTATTGTCGTTGATGATGCAATTATTGTAGTGGAAGCTGTGCAGGCTCGTTTTGATGTTGGCTACAAATCGTCCTATATGGCAACATTCGATGCGATGCGAAGTATTACTTCTGCTATCATTACAACGACACTGGTTTTTATGGTTGTATTTATTCCTGTATCAATGATGGGAGGCACTTCAGGCACGTTTTATGCGCAGTTCGGTTTGACAATGGCTGCCGCTGTGGGTATTTCTGCTATCAATGCCTTAACGCTGTCACCTGCGTTATGTGCTTTAATGTTGAAGCCCTATATGACTGAAGACGGACAAATGAAACAAAACTTTGCAGCGCGGTTCCGTACTGCATTCAATGCTGCATTCAGTATTCTTTCCAATCGTTACATGGGTTGTGTGCTGTTCTTTATTCGCAAACGGTGGCTGGCATTTGGAACATTGGGCTGTACCGTTGTGGCTTTGGTTTGGATGATGAACACGACAAAAACCGGATTATTGCCTAATGAGGATATGGGTTGCGTGATGGTGAATGTCACCATGCCTCCTGGTAGTTCTATTGCCCGAACTTCCGCTGTTATGGAAGAAATAGAAAAGCGGTTGGATAGTATTCCTGAAATTAAGATTGCTTCTGAAACAGCTGGCTACGGTTTAATAGGTGGAGCTGGTCCGTCCAGCGGTATGATTATTGCGCAATTGACAGATTGGTCAGAACGCAAAAACAAAGAAAGTGAGATTGATGCCGTACTTGCAAAGATCAATAGTTTTGAAAAGGATATTCCTGGAGTACAAATCTTTGCAATGGCTCCGCCGTTGATAGATGGTTATGGAGTTTCTAACGGTTTTGAGATTTATTTGCAAGACCGTTCAGGTGGAGATATCAACGATCTTTATACGGTTGGACAAAAATTTATAGCTGCCTTGCAGGAACGACCGGAAATAGGTTCTGCATATACCACATTTAACGTGAATTTTCCACAATATCTCGTTGAAGTAGATGCAGCAAAATGTCAACGTGCTGGAACAACTTCAGATGCTGTACTTTCTACATTGGCAGGATATTATAGTGGTCAGTATGTGTCCAATTTCAACCGTTTTAACAAGCTTTATCGAGTGATGATACAATCATCTCCTGAATATCGTATTACCCCAGAATCATTGGATAAGACATTCACACGTGTAGGTAATAATGAAATGGCACCGCTTAGTCAGTTTGTAAAATTGACTAAGGTATATGGCCCGGAATCTCTGACACGTTTTAACTTGTACGGTGCAATGGGGATTAATGGAGAATCTGCTCAAGGATATAGTTCAGGCGATGCAATCCGGGCTATACGCGAAGTGGCTGCAGATAACTTACCGCGTGGATACGGTTATGAGTTTGCAGGTATTAGTCGAGAGGAAAGTCAGACTACAAATAATTCAGCTGTTATTTTTCTAATATGTACGGTTTTCGTGTACCTCGTCCTTTGTGGACTGTACGAGAGTTTCTTTGTGCCATTTGCAGTTATTTTATCTGTACCGTTCGGATTGATGGGAAGTTTTTTGTTCGCCAAACTGATGGGGCTAGAGAATAACATTTATATGCAGACTGGATTGATTATGCTTATTGGTCTACTTTCTAAAACTGCTATTCTACTTACAGAGTATGCTTCCGAACGTCGTCGAGCAGGAATGTCACTTGTACAAGCGGCTTTAGCCTCTGCAAAGGTGCGTTTACGCCCGATATTAATGACCATTCTGTCCATGGTATTTGGGCTATTACCATTAATGTTTGCAAGTGGTGCCGGAGCAAATGGTAATTCTTCATTAGGGTCGGGCGTGATTGGAGGAATGATATTCGGTACGTTAGGTATCTTGTTCTTCGTTCCTGTATTTTTTATTCTTTTCCAATATATACAGGAAAAAGTGAAACCAGTAGAGTTTCTGTCAAATCCCGACTGGAAGATTGAGAGTGAGATGGAAATCATTAGAAAAAAATGAGAATAAATGCTTATAAACATCATTTACGTATAATGTGATGTATTCCGTGTAATTATGTTAAAGACCTTCCTTGTGTGGATGACGTTATCCGAAGACAAGGTATAATCTGTATTTCAAATCTGTTCTACAAATAATTACAGTATAAATTGATAAGATTAAAAAATAGAATAAAAAAATGAAGCATGTCATTATTCTTTGCAGTACCATTTTGTTGATGGGCTGCTCCATATATAAACCTTATGTTCGTCCGGATATAAAACTGGAAACGAATGCACTTTACGGGCGGAATGTGGAGATTGAAGATACCGCTTCCATTGCTATATTGCCATGGACGAAACTATTTACCGATTCGATGTTGCAGAAACTTATTCGTGAGGGACTTGAGTATAATACGGACTTGAAAATTGCTTGTCTTCGTGTGAAGGAAGCTGAAGCCACATTATTGTCTTCCCGTTTTGCCTATTTACCATCCGTATCTTTTACACCTCAGGGTGGGATCAGTAGTTACGATAGGGCAAAAACTGCGAAAACATATACCTTAGCATCTTCCGCTGAGTGGGAAATAGACCTGTTCGGTAAACTGACCAATGCCAAGCGTGGAGCGCGTGCTGCCCTTGAAAGTAGTGTTGCTTACCGACAAGCTGTGCAAACGCAGTTGATAGCAACCATAGCTAACAGTTATTATAATCTGTTGATGCTGGATCGGCAGTTGGACATTAGTTATCGTACTGCCGATTCGTGGGCAGAAGTTCTTCGTACCTATGAGGTTAAAATGAAAGTGGGTGAAGCTACTGAAGCTGCAATTGCGCAAGCCAAGGCTGGTAAACTATCTGTGGATGCTTCTATTCTGACCTTACGGAAGCAAATACGGACACTGGAGAATTCCCTGTCAGCTTTGCTAGGTTCTGTTCCAAGACAGATTGAACGTTCTACGTTAGAAGAACAGCAATTCCCAGATACTCTGGCGATAGGTGTACCGTTACAACTATTGGAAAGACGTCCAGATGTGCGTCAAGCAGAACAGGTATTGGCTCAAGCATTCTATGTGACCAACACTGCCCGCTCCGCTTTCTATCCGAGTATTACGCTGAGTGGTTCTGCTGGATGGACAAACAATACAGGAATGTTGATTGTTAATCCTGGAAGTTGGCTGTTGAATGCCCTCGGATCTCTTACTCAACCATTATTCAATCGAGGAAAGAATATCGCTAATTTGCGTATAGCCAAAGCACAGCAGGAAGAAGCTATTTTGTCTTTCCGTCAAAGTCTGTTGAAAGCCGGCAATGAAGTGAATGACGCACTTATGCAATGGCAAACGGCTAATACCCGTTTAGAAATCATCGGAGAACAAGTCGTGACACTACAATCAGCAGTAGACAATACCCGCAAACTAATGGAACATAGTAACAACTCCACGTACTTGGAAGTACTGACTGCACAACAATCCTTTTTGCAGGCCCAATTGACGGAGGTTAGCGACAAATTTGACAAGATACAAGGGGTTATTAATTTATATCACGCATTGGGAGGCGGTGTGGAATGAAAAAAGATGAATTAGTTATGCAAAGAGATTCGATTGATTTGGGTACAGTAAATGTGTTTAAGCTATTTAACAGATATTTCATTCCCACATTGCTGGGAATGCTTAGTATGTCAGCTGTAACAGCGATAGACGGTATTTTTGTTGGACATGGGGTCGGCAGTGATGGTATTGCAGCCATCAACATCTGTATTCCATTATTGATGTTTTTTACGGGTGTGGGACTGATGGTTGGTGCCGGATGTTCTGTGGTAACGTCTTTACACATATCACGAGGAAAAAGAAAAGTAGCTAGGATGAATGTAACGCAAGCCTTGCTGTTTGCTACGTTGGTAACGTTGATTCCATCAATAATCATCCTATTGTTTCCTAATGCTATAGGCCGTCTGCTCGGTTCATCTGAACATCTCTTACCAATGGTAAAAGACTATTTGTGGTGGTTCGTGCCTTCATTGCTGTTTCAAATATGGGTTTCTATTGCGCTTTTTATTATTCGGTTGGACGGTGCACCTCGTTTGGCGATGTGGTGCAATATTATTCCGGCAGCCATAAATATCGTTCTGGACTGGTTGTTCATCTTTCCTTTGAGATTGGGAGTGATGGGTGCTGCGGCAGCTACGACAATAAGTTTATTTATCGGTGGGTGTATCAGTATGGGGTACCTGCTTTTTTATGCCAGACATTTGCGGCCAGTCATGCCAAAATGGAGTCGTAAAAGTTTGCATCTGTCACTGCGCAATATCGGATACCAGTGTCGAATTGGTTCATCGGCGTTGCTGGGAGAAAGCACTATGGCTATATTGATGTTCATTGGCAATCAGATATTTATGCTCTATTTAGGTGACAACGGTGTAGGAGCTTTCGGTATCGCTTGCTATTATACTCCATTCGTCTTTATGGTGGGTAATGCCATTGCACAGTCGGCACAGCCAATAATCAGCTATAATTTTGGTTTGGGATATACAGATAGGGTATCTGCTACGGAGCGAATTGCACTGCTTACATCAGTAGTATGTGGCTTAGTCATTACGACGGCATTTACGCTATTTCCCAAAGTGCTGGTAGGCTTGTTTATCAGTCCTGAAAATCCAGCTGCATGTCTGGCTATAAACGGATTCCCCTATTTTTCCGCAGCGTTTATCTTTTTTATACTCAACCTTACGGTTATCGGCTATTTTCAGAGTATAGAAAGGGTGAAACCGGCTACCATATTAGCTCTGCTGCGCAGTTTTATTTTCTTGATACCCTCTTTTATCCTGTTGCCTAAAGTAATGGGACCACATGGCATTTGGCTTGCATTATGTTTTTCGGAATTGCTGACAATGCTTACGATTGCCATTATTTATGGAATAAACATGTTGAAACAGGCACATATGTTCGCTAGTAGAAAGTAAATAAATTAAATTTAAAGATATTCAATAATAAATTGCAATAAATATAATACATATTTTACAACGTATTTCCAGTAGAGTTTTGTAATCCTCATCGGAGGGCAGAAATGAAATGCCGGACAAGATGACTGGGTAAAACCAATCGCCTTGTCTGGCTTTTTGTTTAACAAAGAGTTTAGACTATATGAATGTGAATTTCAAACAAATGGGACTGGTTCTTGAAGGCAGAGGCATGAGGGGTGCTTTCACTTGTGGTGTACTTGATTACTTGATGGATATGGGTATAAAGTTCCCTTATGTAATCGGTGTATCAGCCGGTGCATGCCATGCCTTGTCATTCCTTTCCCGCCAAAGAGGACGTGCCCATTTCAGTGCCATTGATATGTATCAGAAATACCGTTATATCGGGATGAGATATTGGTGGAAACAAGGCAGCATCATAGACAGGAATCTGCTGTATCATCGGTTTCAGGATGAATTGTATCCGTTCGATTATGATGCTTATCGGCACAATCCGGCTCGTTTTGAAATTGTCACTACCAACTGCCTGACCGGACAACCCTGTTATATGGAAGAGAAAAGGGATATGGAACGGTTTCGTGCCATGCTCAAAGCATCAAGCAGCCTGCCTTTTGTCTGCCCGATAACCTATGTGGACGGGATACCTATGCTGGACGGTGGTATAACGGATTCCATTCCACTTATGCGGGCTGTTCAAAATGGTTATGAGCTTAACGTAGTCGTGTCCACGCGGCATAGAGGATTTCGGAAAACAGAAGAATCCTTTTTCTTGACTTCTTTGATTTACAGGTGCTATCCACATTTACGCCAATCAATCCAACGGAACATTCCCCTTTATAACAAGCAGTTGGAGCTACTGGAACAAATGGAAGATATGGGGACAATACTACTTATCCGTCCGTCGAAAGCTGTAGATTTGGGAATATTGGAAGGACGTGTTTCCGCGCTTATCTCTTTGTATGAGGAGGGGTATGCGAACGCGGCGGAAATGCTGTCACCTCATCTTACAGGTATAGAAAAGCATAGAATGTTAAACAATAAAATCAGAATATAATGAACAAGAACAAAATTGAAAGGAACGCCAGAAAAGTATGGCTCCTGATTAGTAGAGAAAACAGACAATGGAATTTTGAAGAATTGCAGCAAGCTACCGGATTGTCTGAAAAAGATTTGCATTTTGCCATTGGCTGGCTGGCGCATGATAATAAAATCCAGTTCGAGCACCGGATGAAGGGCAGCATCGACACCGAATACTATGGTTTGGATATTAACCTATACATCGGATAGCTTTTATCTAACATAAAGACGGGTCATATGAAAGAAAAGGCCATTGATTTTGGAACAGGGAAGGTATCGACACTGTTCAGACAGTTGTTTTTTCCCACATTGCTGGGAATGATTAGTGCATCTGCCGTAACGACTATTGACGGCATATTCGTCGGGCACGGAGTTGGCAGTGACGGCATCGCAACTGTAAACATCTGTATTCCGTTGCTGATGATACTGACCGGAATAGGGCTGATGGTCGGTATGGGCAGTTCGGTCATTGCATCTATCTTTTTGGCACATGGGTAGCTACGTTTGGCACGTGCCAGCATCACGCAGGCATTATTGTTGGTTACAGTAGTGACACTTGTGTTGGTCATATTGATACTGCTGTTCCCTGAAAGGTCTGCTTATCAGACCATTTACTGCCTATGGTAGTGGATTATCTGGTATGGTTCACGCCATCGTTGGTGTTCGAGCTATGGATAGCAGTATCCATGTTTGCCCTACGCCTTGACGGAAAGCCGAAACTTGCCATGTGGTGCAGCGCCATTGCGGCTCTGGTTAATGTGTTTTTTGACTGGTTGTTCATTTTTCCACTCGGCTGGGGTGTGATGGGTGCCGCATTTGCAACAACGCTCAGTTGTTTGGCAGGTGCTGTCGTAGCAATGGGGTATCTGTTGTTCCGTGCCCGCAATGTCCGCTTACACCACCTGCGCATTAATCTGAAAGGTGTGACATTCTTCTTTTGGAATATGGGCATACAGTGCAAAATCGGTTCGTCTGCCTTGTTGGGAGAGGCTACTATGGCGGTACTGTTGTTTGTCGGCAACCACGTGTTCATGCGCTATATGGGCGATCATGGTGTGGGAGCCTTTGGGGGCAGTTGTTATTACCTGCCATTTGTGTTTATGATAGGCAATGCCATTGCGCAGTCTGCACAGCCCATCATCAGTTACAATTTTGGTATAGGCAGGAGGGAACGGATAAGTGCAGCTTTACGTATATTATTGATAACAGCTGTCGTTTGCGGAGCCATTTCTACTGTCGCCTTTACGCTTTGCCCCAAATTTCTGGTTAGCCTGTTCCTCAGTCCCGACAATGCAGCGGCACAGATAGCCATAGAAGGGTTTCCCTATTATGGAACTGCATTCATATTCTTTATCCTGAACCTTGCCATTATCGGCTACTATCAAAGCATGGAGCGTGTTAAGCCTGCCACCTTGTTTGCTCTACTGCGTGGATTCGTATTTCTGATACCCAACTTTTTGCTGCTTCCTAAGATTTTAGGGAACAGCGGGATTTGGCTTGCCCTCCCGGCATCAGAAGTATTGACCATACTGACAATCCTTATTTCATGCGGACTATTCCGAATGAAGAAGATAGTTATGTACGCTTAAAAAATTAGCCAATGTCATTAAGAAATAGGATTATTTTTAACATATTTGTTTTGATGGCAGTTATAGGTAGTATGACCGTCATCTTTATACATGAGTGTCAACGAATGCAAAAAATAGAATTAAGAACTTCAGAAACTCACAAGATACGTCAGAAAATAAACAAGATATATTATCATATCACTAAACTCACCATTTTGGGTGAAAATCTCATTGATTGGGAAGAAACTGATTATCGAAATTATCAGATTGAGCGGTTACATACGGATAGTCTGCTACAAACCATGAAATCTTATTGCATAAATTATGTACAACCGCAACATATTGACTCATTATGTAAGTTGCTTAAAACAAAAGAGATGCATTTGTATCAAATAATGAGAATCGCTCAGTCTGTAGAAAAAGCCGATAGTCTTATTTCCAATGAATTGCCTTTAATAGTAAAAAGAGCAGTCAGGATGAAGACCGTTACAAGAAAAAAGAAAGGATTAGCCGGATTATTTGGTAAAAAGGATACGATCCAGTTTCCATATTATACAAATGAGATACATGATTTTAATAAAAAGATAACATCTGTCAGAGAGTGGAGAAACAATCAGATGGAAATTTATGTGGACAGTCTGCGTTTGCAGAACAACCTATTGAAGCGTAATTTGTCAGATTTTGTGTATTACATTGATAGACAGACTGAAAATATGCTTATAGAATACAATCAGGAAATAATGAGAACACGACAAGATTCTTTCCGTTTATTTACCTCTGTAATGATTGTAACTGTTTCTCTGATTATTATTTCTTTTTTTATAGTACGATCACATTTGCGCAAGGAAGAAAAGATAAAATTCCAATTGCGACAGGCTATTCAGGAAAACGAGGATTTACTTGAAATGCGAAAGAAGATTATTCTTACGGTTTCTCATGATATTCGTGGTCCGTTAGGTAATATTCATAATTGTGCAGATCTGGCTACCGAAACACGCCAAAAGAAAAAACGTGAGATATATTTGGATGATATTCGGCATTCCTGTCAGCACATCCTTCATTTGGTCAACGACCTGATGGATGCTTATCGGATTAATGAAGCTGGCGACTTGCGTAATGATACCCCTTTTTATCTCAACCGTTTTTTAAAACGAATTTCATATGAGTTTTCTCGTAAAGCGACTTCAAAAGGTCTGATTTTATATTCTGAATATAAAGGATCAAATGTAATAGTAAAAGGTGATGCTGACAAACTCGAACAGGTTCTGGCCAATCTGCTTACAAACGCTATTAAGTTTACTTCCAGGGGAAACGTCGATTTCCATTCAGAATATTCAGAAGGAAAACTTCGGATTGAAATCAGTGATACCGGTATCGGTATGGATGAGGAAACACTGAAAAGAATATTTGCTCCATTTGAGCGTGCCGCACAAAATGTCAATTCTGAAGGTTTTGGTTTGGGGCTTTTCCTAACTAAGGGATTGATAAAGGTTTTGGAAGGGAAAATGGATGTAGAAAGTGAACCTGGGAAAGGAAGCGTGTTCAGACTGGAACTTCCTTTACCTGAAACGGATGAGTTAGTTGAGGAAGACAAACCGGACTGTAATTCGATAACCATACTTCCTAAGAATGTTCTTGTAGTGGACGATGATTCGATACAACTGAAAATAGCGGAAGATATGCTCGGGCGCAGAGGTATATCCTGTACAACTTGTATGAATGTACGTGAAGTTGTGACCGCTCTCGAAAATTCTGAATATGATTTGGTCTTGACAGATGTGCAAATGCCTGATACTGACGGATTCGGTTTGTTAAGATTACTTCGCAATTCGGACATCGGCAATTCAAGAACTATTCCTGTTGCAGTCATGACTGCCCGTGGTGAGGGCAATTCCGGAATCTATGAAAAAGAAGGATTTGCAGGCTGTATTCATAAGCCTT